>Ga0335069_10014547_pt1 | contig 11013 bp, 8 predicted proteins | sample Lox_Sample_11_FD_206714 | JGI IMG/M metagenome (GOLD analysis project Ga0335069, IMG submission 206714) | Soil microbial communities from Loxahatchee National Wildlife Refuge, Florida, United States - Lox_Sample_1.1 | ecosystem: Environmental > Terrestrial > Soil > Wetlands | place: USA: Florida... | reverse complement strand
AGAAGATCCGCGTCGTCGGCGGCGTCTACGCGCTAAGAACCGGCAAGGTAGAAATGGCCGCCTGACGGCGGTTTCGCAGGCGAGCCCCCTACGCGCCGAGTTTATTCGGCCGCCGTCTCTTCTTCGAGCGGCGCGCGGACTGCTTCCGGCGGTGCATGCTCGTCCTGCGCGCGCTGATGCACCGGTTTGCGGATGCGCGTCAGATTATAGGCGCTGTTGATCAACGCCAGATGAGAGAAGGCTTGCGGGAAATTGCCGACCAGCCGCTTTGCGGCCGGCTCGTATTCTTCGCTGAGAAGGCCGACGTCATTGGCGAGTGCGATCAGCCGGCGGAACAGGCGTTCGGCCTCGTCGAAGCGCTCCTGCAAAATGTAAACGTCGACCAGCCAGAAACTGCAGGCGAGGAACGCGCCCTCGCCCGGCGGCAGCGCGTCCTCGACCTCCGCGGTGCTGTAGCGAAGCACGAAACAATCGCGCAGCAGATGGCGTTCAATCGCCGCAATGGTCTTCGCCATGCGCGGATCGGTAACCGGCAAAAAGCCGACGCAGGGCAGCAGCAAAAGATTGGCGTCGAGCTGATCCGAATCGTAAGCCTGGACGAAGGTGCCCAGCTTCTTGTTGAAGCCACGCTCGCACACCTCTTCGCAGATTTCGTCACGCAGCTTGCACCAGGTTTCGACCGGCCCTTCGAGCCCGAACGTTTCCGCGCTCTTGATCGAGCGGTCGAAGCCGACCCAGGCCATGACTTTGGAATAAACGAAATGCTGCGGCGGTCCGCGCATTTCCCAGATGCCGTGGTCCGGCTGCCGCCAGATCTTTTCAAGGTGTTCGAGGAATTTGAGTTGCGTGTCCCAGCCGGATTCATTCGTGTTCAGGCCGCCGCGCCGCGCCTGGTGATAGGTATCCATGATCTCGCCGAACACGTCGAGTTGCAGCTGCGTATGAGCGGCGTTGCCGATGCGTACCGGGCGGGATTTCTCGTAGCCCGGCAGCCATTCCGCGACCCATTCGTTGAGCCGCCGCTCGCCGCGGATACCGTACATGATCTGCAGCTGGTTCGGACTGCCGGCGACCGCGCGCAATAGCCATTCGCGCCAAGCGTCGGCTTCCTTGTAATAGCCGGCATGCATCGTGCCGAGCAGCGTCAACGTCGCGTCGCGCAGCCAGCAATACCGGTAATCCCAGTTGCGCTCGCCGCCGATCTTTTCCGGCAGCGACGTGGTCGGCGCCGCGACGATGCCACCCGTCGGCTCGTAGGTCAGCGCCTTGAGCGTGATGACCGAGCGGCGGACAGCCTCAGACCATTCGCCCGCCGGCCGGCACTTGGCCGCCCATTGCTTCCAGAATTTTTCCGTTGCCTGCAACGTCGCGATGGGATCGCTCGGCGCCGGTAGCGAATTGTGCGAGCGATCGTAACTGAGGATCAAAGGGATCGTCTCGCCGCGGCTGATGGTGAACTCGCCGACGGTGGTCATGCCTTTGCCTTTGACATGGACCGGCGTGCTCAGCACCACCATGTCGGGGCCGGCGATGGCGCGCGTCGCACCGTTTTCAACTCGCGTTACCCACGGCACGATGGCGCCATAGCCGAAGCGGAGGATCAGCTCGGTATGCATCGCAAGCTTGCCGCGCGTGCCATTCACGATGCGGATGATCTCCGACTGCACGCCGCCATGCGGCATGAAGTCAACCAGGGTCGCGGCGCCGTCGCGGGTCTCGAAATGGGTTTCGAGGATGAGCGTGTCCGGGCGATAGCGGCGGGTGATGCGCGCCTCCTCGCGCGGCGCGACCAGCCAGCGGCCATTGTCGGGCGTGCCGAGCAGCGCGGCGAAGCACGCCTCCGAATCGAAGCGCGGCCAGCACAGCCAATCGATCGAGCCGTCGCGCGAGACGAGCGCGGCGCTCTGGCAATCGCCGATCAGCGCATAATCCTCGATTCGCGAAGCCATCCTGTGTGCCGTCAGGTGAAGTCGACGATGACTTTGATGTCGCCCGGCTCGCGCTCGAGCGCCTGCGTCCATTGTTCGACGGGAACGCGCCGGGTGATCAGGCGGGTGAGCCAGTCCTGGTCGGCGCGCTGCAGGGCCGCGACCGCATCCTCATAATGCTTGCGGTTGGCATTGACGCTGCCGAATACCGTATCGTTGTCGAGCACCATGGTGCGATTGACCTCGCCGATATCGACATCGAGATCGTGGCCTGGCGCCGAGACGCCGACCAGGCAGACGATGCCGCCCGGCGCAGTGCAACCGAACGCATCGCGGACGACACTTGGCGCCCCGGTGCATTCCATCAGAATATCGGGCTTGAAACCGTCGAGATCGGAAATGCGGCCGAGATAGAGCTTGCCACCGACCTCGTCGACGATTTTTCTTTTTTCGATGCTCTCGTAATGATCGAGCACATGGACATCGAGCCCGCGCTGTACACCCATCATGGCGGCGAGTAGTCCGATCGGGCCGGCGCCGGTGACGAGCAGCGTCTTCGGCACCCAGCTTCGCGAACGCCGCCCGATGCGTTCGGTATGATCCCAGGCCTTGGCGACGACGCTGGCCGGCTCGACCAATACGCCATTCATGCCGAGCGACGCATCGAGCTTGATCAGATAATCAGGCTCGATGCGGAAGAAATCCGAGCCGTAGCCGTTGCGCTCCTTGATGCCGCGTTCGGTGTAACGGCCGTTGCGGCACATATCCCATTCGCCGACGGCACAGGACGGGCACGGCACCGGGTCGGGACGGCGCACGATGCCGACGACCAGATCGCCGGTACGAAAACCACTGCCGGCCGGCGCCGTTTCGACATGGCCCAGCGACTCGTGGCCGATTACCAGCCGCGTCTGGCCCGGCGGCGCGAAGCCATAATGGCCCGAGACGATTTCGTGATCGGTGCCGCAAACGCCGAGCGCGAGCGTGCGCACCAGCACGCTGCCGTCCGACAATGGCGGCTCGGACACTTCGTCGAGCCGGGCCGAATTGGCGATGCCGGGCGCAACGGTCAAAGCACGCATGAGGATTCCCGAGATAAAGCTTTGCTCAATTGCCTGCCCCAGGAGAAACGTACAATCGCGCCAAGGGTTCCGGCGGCGGAACTGGCTCAGGGCCTGCGCAGTTGAGTGATTTTACGCGTCAAATTGTCCGAGAAAGCGATACGGAGCCCTTGATGGAGTCGATCGGCCGCACCCGTTGGGCTATTGCCGAAGGCTACATTCCCTCGGAAAGCTCGTTTAGCGATCCGGCGCTGGCGTCGCATGAAACCGCCTGCATCCTCAATGTCGGCAACCGCAACGCGAATGTGCGCATCACGATTTTCTTCGCCGATCGCGAGCCGGTCGGCCCTTATCTCGTCACCGTCGGCGCCCGCCGGACGCTGCATTTGAAATTCAACGATCTCAATGATCCCAGGCCAGTGCCGCGCGACACGGCCTATTCATCGGTCTTCGAATCCGACGTTCCCATTGTCGTGCAGCATACACGGCTGGATTCGCGCCGCGCCGAAGTCAGCTTGCTGTCAACCACGGCGTATTCCGAGTCCTAAAGAATTCCAAAAATGCGGCGCATAAAATGAGTCATGTGGAACTTGCCACATTTGACCATTGAAAATTCGTCGCTTGTCAGCGTCACATTGCACCGCATCACATATCGGAACAAAGCGCGGCCAAAACCGTTGACGTCTGCCGGGGGACGGCACGAGGGGACGGAGCAGTTCCATGAATGTGGTCGTAGTTTCCAACCGCGTGGCGCGGGTGAAGCCGGACGAGCCGCTCGCGGGCGGTCTTGCCGCGGCACTACTACCGATGGTGCGGGACTCCGGCGCGATCTGGGTCGGATCAAGCGGGCCGTCGAACGACATCGCGCCGTCACATGACTCTTTTGCGAAGGTGGAAGCGCTCGGCGCCGGCGCGCTCGCGACCGTCGACATGCCAGCGAAGCACTATCGCGGCTTTTACGAAGGCTTCGCCAATTCGGCGCTGTGGCCGGCGCTGCATTCGCGGCCCGATCTCATTCATGTCACCGCCGAGGACTATACGTCCTATCGCGAGATCAACGCCTTCATGGCGCGCGCGTTGCTGCGTTTCAATTCACCGCAAGCCGTGTTCTGGATCCAGGACTATCATTTCCTGTCGCTCGGCGCCGAACTGCGACGGCTCGGGCTCGAGCGGCCGCTCGGCTTCTTTCTGCACACGCCGTGGGCCGAACGCCGCACCATGTCCGCCGTGCCGCATTGCGCCGAGCTCGCCGAAGCGATGCTCGCCTATGATCTGATCGGATTTCAGACCGTCGAGGACCGTCAGAATTTCGAAGACTATCTGCGCACCGAACTCGATCTCAATGTCGTCGACGGCATGGCCGCGTCGCATTGGGGACTGACGCAGTTGGCGACCTTCCCGATCGGCATCGACGTCGAGGAATTCGCCACGCGCGCGACCAAGGCGATCAATCGCCCCGAAGTGGCGCGGCTGCGCGATAGCCTGCACGGCGCCAAGCTGGTCCTGGGCGTCGATCGCCTCGATTACTCGAAAGGGCTCGCCAACCGCATGCGCGCCATCGACCGGATGCTCGAGTTCGAGCCCGAACTCAAGCGCCACATGACGCTTTTGCAGGTCGCCGTCCCTTCGCGCGGGAATATCAAGGCCTATCGCGAGCTCAAAGCGGAACTCGCGGGCCTCGTCGGCGAGGTCAATGGCCGCCATGGCGAAGTCGACTGGGCGCCGATCCGCTATCTCAACAAGGGCTTTTCACAGCTCACGCTGGCCGGTTTCTATCGCGCAGCGAGTGTCGGCCTGGTGACGCCGCTGCATGACGGCATGAATCTCGTGGCCAAGGAATATGTCGCCGCGCAGGATCCGTTTGATCCGGGCGTGCTGGTCCTGTCCTCGTTCGCGGGGGCGGCCAAGGAGCTCGACGCGGCGCTCCTGATCAATCCACACGACATCGACGGCATGGCGCGCCAGATCGCCGCCGCGCTCAAGATGAGCGTCGAGGAACGGCGCGAACGCTGGCGCGCAATGGTGCGCAGGCTCAAGGCGGCGTCGGTGCAAGCCTGGTTCACCCATTTCCTGCACGTCTTGTCCGATATCCGGCGCATGCCGCTCAAGGCGGCGACGCAGCCGATCGTGCTCGATCTCGCCCAGCGCCGCGCCGCGATTAATCGCTGAGAAATTTTGCGCTGAGAAACTTGCCTCTGCCGGCCGGGATTTCCGGCGAGGACAAGGAAATTTTTACCTTGTTTGAGCCATAGTCTGCGGCGTTACTCGGACGTTCAGCGTTCGAGCGTGCGTTTTTGGCGTGGCGTGGAGTTGTGCCGATGACGGGTGCTGGCAAAGGCTTGCCGAGGGCGGCGCGTCTGGATCGCTTTCGGATCGTTGCGGCCATCGCCGTGCCAATGGCCTGGGCATGCCTGACGCTGACGGCTTTGCCGCAGCCAGCGTTCAGCGAGGCCAAGCCGGCGCCGGCGGCTGCCGAAACATCCCATCCGCACGTCTATTTGATGCGCGGGCTTCTCAATATCTTTTCGCTGGGGATGGATCAGCTTGCCGCGGAGATCCAAAGCAAGGGTATTTCCGCCGACGTCTACAATCACACCGTCGCCGAGTCAGTGGTGGCGCAGATCGCCGCGAGATACCGCGCCGGCGATCACGGCCCTTACATCTTGGTCGGCCATTCGCTCGGCGCCGATGCCGTGATGCAGATGGCGCAGAGCCTCAATACGCAGGGTGTGCCCGTAGCGCTGGTTGTTCCGTTCGACGGCACCGGTTCCTATTACGCGCCCAAGAACGTCGCCTGCGTGCTCAATCTGACGCAGCGGGCCTATGCCTATATGCGGCCGGGCTCGGGCTTCCACGGCAAGCTGCAGAATGTCGACGTGTCGGGCGACCCAGGCATCGATCATTTCACCATCGACAAATCGCCGCGGCTGCAAGGCATGGCGCTCAACTCGATCGTGCAGGCGGCACATGCGCAAAGCTGCCGGGCGCCGAATACGAGCCCGGTCATCGCCAGTCCGAAGCCGGAATCGGCTCCGAAAATTGCGGCGCCAGGCAGCAAGCCGACGTCCGGCGAAGCGCCTACCGGTTCGGTCAAGGCCGCCCCCTCGGTGACGCCGACCGAGGCGCCCAAACAATCTGTCGAAGCGCCGGGAAAGGCGCTCTATTCGATCTTCGGCACGGAAGGCTGAACCTTCGCGGCGGATGATGATGTGATCTTCACCTGCGACGTCGGCACGCCGGTGGCGTGGACGGCCCGGTATCTGAAGGTCAATGGCAAGCGCCGCATCGTCGGCTCGTTCAATCACGGCTCGATGGCGAATGCGATGCTGCACGCGATCGGCGCGCAGGCGGCGTTTCCCGGCCGGCAGGTGGTGTCGTTTTCCGAAGACGGCGACTTCGCCATGATGATGGGCGATTTTCTTTCGCTCAAGCAGCTTGGCTTGCCGGTGAAGATCATCGTGCTCAACAACGGCACGCTGGGCTTCGTCAAACTGGAGATGAAGCCGGCGGCTCCTCGATGCCGGCGTCAATCTGGACAATCCGAACTTCGCCGCGATGGCCAACGCCGTAGGGGTGAAAGGCTTTCGAGTCGAAAAGCCGCAACAGCTCGAAGCGGCGATCAGCGCCGACCAAGAGCCGATCATGCCGCCGACTACGACCATCGAGGAGGCGCGCAATTTCGGCCTATTCATGATGAAAGCATACTTGACGGTCGCGCCCGCGAGCTGGTCGACCTAGCTCGAGTTAACCTCACGCGATGACGCTCGGTTGCGGCGCAGCCGCTTGCGCATCACGGCGTGCGTCTGTTCAAGACCGGCCTCGCGGGCGGCTTCCTGCAGATCGTGACGGATCTCGTCGCGCTTCTCGTGGATCGACGCGATCACCGGGCCCATGGGAATGCCGAGCCCGACCAGCGCGGCTTCGGAGAGCTGCAGGCTCGCCTCGACGGTTTCGGGCACCGCATCGGTGGCGCCGAGCTGGTAGAGATGGCGCGCATGATTGGCGTCGCGAGCGCGCGAAACGATCAGAATGTCGGGCCGCAAGGCCCGCACATGTTCGACGACCTCGTCGATCAGATCGTGATTGTGAATGGTGATGATCACGCCCGCGGCCCTGGCGAGCCCGCACATTTCGAGAAACTTCTCGTCGCTGGCATCGCCGAAATAGACGTCGTGGCCGTCGCGCCGGTCGCGCGTCACCGTCGAGGAATCGGAATCGGCGGCGACGAGGGCAATGCCGTGCTTCTTGAGCATTGCGCAGACCACTTTGCCGACGCGGCCATAGCCGACGACGATGGCGTGATTCTCCTCGGCGCTCGGCCGCACCGCAAGCTCGCTGGCGACCGGCCCGTTGGCGCGAAGCTTCGCGCCGATCCGCCGCGCCACGAATGACAAAGCCGGCGTCAGCGCCATGGTGACCGAAGTCACTGCAAGCGTGGCGCCGGCAAGCCGCGCCTCGATCAGGCCGAGCGCGGACGCCATGCCGATACCGACAAAGGCGAATTCGCCGCCGGGCCCGAGCAGCAAGCCGGTTTCAACCGACGTCGCCCAGGACAGGCGGAACAGCTTGGCGAGACCGATCAGCAGCAGCGCCTTGACGGCGATCAGCCCGGCGACAGCGGCCAGCAGCAGACCCGGCGCCTCGAGCAATTCGCGCACGTCGATATTCATGCCGACGGTGAAGAAGAAAATGCCGAGCAGAAGCCCCTTAAACGGCTCGACGCTCGCCTCAATCGCCTTGCGGTACTCGGTCTCGGCCAAGAGCAGCCCCGCCACAAAGGCGCCGAGCTCCATCGACAATCCGGCTGCGCTGGCGACCACGCCTGCGGCGATGACGACGAACAGCACGGCGGCGATGAACAGTTCGCGCGACCGCGTCGAGGCGACCAGCCGAAACAGTGGCCGCATCAATAGCCGGCCGAGGATGACAATCACTGCGATGGCGATGACAGCCTGGGCGAAGGCGCGGCCGAGGCTTTGCAGTACCGAGCCGCCCGGCCCGGCGGCCAGCAACGAAATAAACATCAGGATCGGGATGACAGCGAGGTCTTGCGCCAGCAGTACCGAAAACGCGGCACGGCCGACATTGCTGGTGAGCCGCTCCTGGTTCGAGAGCAATTCGAGCACGATCGCAGTCGACGACAGCGACAGGCAGGCGCCGAGGATGAGCGCTTCGGAATGACTGAGGCCGGCGTGATCGGCCGCACCCGCGAGCAGCGCCGTTGTCGCCACCACCTGCAGGCCGCCGAGCCCGAAAACCAGCCGCCGCATCGTCAAGAGGCGCGACAGCGACAGTTCGAGGCCGATCAGGAACAAAAGAAAGACGATGCCGAGCTCGGCAATGCCGGCGACATCTTTAGCGTCACCCACCGTGACCCAGAACAGCGGCGGAAAAACCTTGATCAGCGAGCCCAGCCCCAAGGGCCCGAGCAGCGCACCGGCGCCGAGATAACCGAGCACCGGCGAGAACCCAAGCCGGCTGACGATCGGCACCACGATGCCCGCCGTGCCGAGCACGACTAGCGCGTCGCTATAGGCGGAAACATTAATCGTCGTGGCCAAGCGGATCTCCGGCGCAGCATGTAACTTGTCGCGCGATTTCACGGCCCCTGACAAGTCCGCCTATTTCCGCCACACTCGCCCCCCTCACCGCGTTCTGCGGGAATTTCCACAGACGCGGACAAACGCTTCAGCTCCCAGGGAAACGTCCATGAACGACATGACGATCACATCCATCCGCACCCGCCTGTTGCGGATGCCGTGGCCGGATACGCCGTGGCTGAAGGGCCATGCTTTCGGCGATAACCGCAACATCCTGGTGCTCGATGTCGAGACCAAGGGCGGCTTTGCCGGCATGGGCTATCTGCTGCTGTTTCGGCCGGGCATCAAATCGATCGCCGCCTGTCTCGACGAGTGCATCATTCCGCGTGTTATCGGCAAGGACGCAAGCGCGGTCGAAGCGATCTGGCAGGACCTGTGGCGCGCGACCATGACCTATGGCCGCGGCGGCATCGCGACGATGGCGATGTCGGCGCTCGACATCGCGTTGTGGGACGCGCTCGGCAAAGCGGCGAAACTGCCGCTGCACCGGCTGTGGGGCCATTATCGCAAGGAATTGCCGGCCTACGGCTCCGGCTGTTTCCGCGGCGCCGGCGGCGACGGCATGATCGCGAAGGCCCTGCACTATAAGGAGCGCGGCTACAAGGCGATCAAGATGCAGGTCGCACACACCGCCGACCTCGCCACCGACCTCGACAACGTCAAACGCATGCGCGAGGCGGTCGGGCCCGGCATCGACATCATGATCGACGTCAATATGGGCTGGACCGCCGATGTCGCGATCCTGATGGGGCGCAAGTTTGAAGACTATGACGTGTACTGGCTGGAAGAGCCGGTTGTGCCTGACGACTTCGCCGGCTATCTGCGCATTGCCGAGGCGCTCGATCTGCGCATCGTCGGCGGCGAGACCCATTTCACCCGCTTCGATCTGAAGCCGTTCTTCGAGAGTCCGCGGCTACCGATCCTGCAGCCCGATCCGATGCGGGGCGGCTTCACCGAGTTGCGCAAGATCGCGACCGTCGCCGACACCTGGGGCATGACAATGGCGCCGCATCTGTTTCCGGAACTGAATGTGCAGCTCCTGGCCTCGATCCCCAACGGGCTGTGGATCGAGGATATGGGCCTCTCCGAGGACCTCTGGATCGAGCCGGTCACGGTCAAAAATGGCATGATCGCCGCGCCGGAACGGCCGGGGCACGGACTTGCCTTCAGGCCCGAAATTTTGCGTGATTTTGTGGTGAAAACCTGATGGCCTGAACCCAGCGCCATGCTATGGGCGACCAATCGTCACGGCGTCCTGTACCCACCTGCGAGGTTGCGATGAAGGCCCTGTGCGCGCTGATCGGCGCGATTTTGCTTGCGTCGGGCACTTCTGCCAGCGCAAGCTTCATCGACGACGGCGCGACCTTCAGTCTTGCCATTTCAGTCCTGCGCGGCGCGATCGGCGAGCATGCGCGGGTGCTCAAGATCGAGGGCGATGGCAACGGCATCGAGATCGAGGCGCAGGATCCGCACAACCCTCATCACATCAACCACTGGCGCTACGGCATCATCAATTATCTCGGCATGATCCCGCTGCGGCGTCTGAGCGGCCCCCAGCCAGTCGACCCGACCCTGATCAATCCGGATCTCGAGGCCAACCTGTTCGACCTCGACGCGGTGCAATTCTCGGCCTTGCCGAAGCTCATCGACGCCGCGATCGCGCGCGCGCGGCTGCAGGACGCGGCAAAGGTCACGCATATGGAGATCGAGCGCCAGATCTACCTGCTGCCGGAGCCGTCGAGCGGCGACATCCGCTGGACGCTGCGCATCGATTCCGGGCGCGAACGCGCCAGCGTCATCGCCAATGCGCAGGGCACTATCATCGGCACCGACCTCTCCGGCACCGAGCGCGCTAGGACATTGAACATCCTCAAAGAGCCGGTGCTTGCCGCCGATGCCGCGGCCGCGTTTCGCACCAATGTCGGCGATCAGTCCGTCCTCACCCGAGTCGGGATCGAGGCGAAGTCGGTGAGTTTCGGCACCAATATCCGCGATCAGTCGCTCGCGAAATTGGGCAGCGGCCTGCCGGCAACCGCGACCTTCACCTGGGACCTCAACGGTTTGCAGCGACGGCTCGGCACCATCGACGTCAATGCCCAGATGGGTACGCCGGCGCCGGCATCGTTCAGCGTCAACGACGTGGATTGGACGATGGTCGCCAAGCTCGAAAGCGACGCCTTGGCGAAAGCGGCAGTCCCGCAGGCGAGCATCAAGCGTGTCGGGCTCGCCATGACGACCGACCAGCCGGGACAGCCGGCGCTCGACTGGACCGTCGAAATCGTCGAGCCGAGCGGTGAGGCCACCAAAGTCATCGCCGACAAGACCGGCGCCATCGTCCGTGTCGACTTGCCGGAATCGCGCCGCCCGAAGATCGATTGGCGCGAACCCAAGACGCTGGCCTCCGCCATCGCGCGCATCGGTGCG
>Ga0335069_10014545_pt1 | contig 11014 bp, 13 predicted proteins | sample Lox_Sample_11_FD_206714 | JGI IMG/M metagenome (GOLD analysis project Ga0335069, IMG submission 206714) | Soil microbial communities from Loxahatchee National Wildlife Refuge, Florida, United States - Lox_Sample_1.1 | ecosystem: Environmental > Terrestrial > Soil > Wetlands | place: USA... | reverse complement strand
CGCCGTCGTCCGCGGTCGACGCGACGTAGATCTCGACGCCGGACTCGTACAGCGCGAACCGCGCGAGCGGCATGTAGTTCTCCCAGCAGATCAGCCCGCCGACGCGCCCGAAGCCCGTCTCGACCGCGTGCAGGCCGCGGCCGTCGCCCTGGCCCCACACGAGCCGCTCGTGGTTCGTCGGCACGAGCTTGCGGTGGTGGAGCGCGAGCGAGCCGTCCGGCGCGTGGTAGAGGAGCGCGTTGTAGATCGTGCCCGGGCGCTCCGCCTCGACCTCGTTCACGCCCGTGACGAGCCAGATGCCGTGCGCCTTCGCGATCTCGCCGAGGCGACGCTCCGCGGGCGAGCCGACCGCGACCGAGCCCTGCGCGATCCGCGCGAACGTCTCCTTCGCTCCGTCGGCCTGCCAGCCGGCGAACGCGCGCGCCCAGAGCGACGACGGATAGACCGGGACGAACGTCTCCGGGAAGACGACGAGCCCGGCGCCCGCGCCCGCCGCCTCGGCCGCGAGCGTCGCGATCTTCTCGAGCGTCGCCTCGCGGTCGAAGACGACCGGCTCGACCTGGACGCACGCGACGGTGACCGGGCGCTCCATGCGGAGAGCCTACGCCGCTAGGCTCGGGTCATGGCGAAGACCTTCGAGGAGATCGACGACAGGATCGCGGACTGGGTCGCGCGCCAGCACATGTTCTTCGTCGGGTCGGCGCCGCTCGCGGCGGACGGGCACGTGAACATCTCGCCGAAGGGCGACCTCGCCTGGTTCTCGATCCTCGGGCCGCGCGAGGTCGCGTACCTCGACTTCGTCGGCAGCGGCGCCGAGACGATCGCGCACGCGCGCGAGAACGGACGCATCGTCGTCATGTTCTGCGGGTTCGAGGGGCCGCCGCGGATCGTGCGGTTCCACGGGCGCGCGACGGTCGTGCTCCCGGACGACGCCGGGTTCGCCGAGCTGCGCGCACGGTTCCCGGAGGCGCCCGACGCGGTGCGCTCCGTGATCCGCATCGACGTCGACCGCGTCTCCGACTCGTGCGGGTTCGGCGTGCCGCTCATGTCGTACGAGGGGAAGCGGACGCAGTACGACGCGTGGGTCGACAAGCAGACGCGCGAGCACGCGATGCCGGCGTACATCGCGGCGAAGAACGCCGCGAGCATCGACGGGCTGCCGGCGATCGACCCCGCCTAGCCTAAGCCGCCGCCGCCTGGCGTCTCGATCCGGACGACGTCGCCGGCCGCGAGCTGCCGCGTCACCTTCGACGGCTGCTCCTCGCCGTTCACGAGCGTGCGGCCGCGCGCGCCGTCCGCGCCGCCGCGCGCGCCGCGCGGCGCGTGGCGGCGGCGCTCGGCGAGGACGGAGAGCCGGCAGTCCTCGAGGACGCGCAGCTCGCGGACGACGCCGTCGCCGCCGCGGTGCGCGCCCGCGCCGCCCGAGCCCCGGCGCAGCTCCCACCGCTCGACGCGCAGCGGGTACGACAGCTCGAGCGCCTCGACCGGCGTGATCAGCGTGTTCGACATCGCGACGTGCACGCCGGACGGGCCGTCCGCGTCCGGGCACGCGCCCTGCCCGCCGCCGATCGTCTCGTAGTACGTGAAGCGCGCGTTCCCGAGCGCGACGTTGTTCATCGTGCCCTGGCCCTGCGCGGGCACCGGCAGCGCCTCGCCGAACGCGCGGAAGACGACGTCGACGATCCGCGACGACGTCTCCGTGTTCCCGGCCACGACCGCAGCAGGCGGGCGCGCGTTGACGAGGCAGCCCTCGGGCGCGGTCACCGTCACCGGCGCGAACGCGCCGCCGCTCGCCGGAAGGTCCGGCTCGGTGAGACAGCGGACGACGAAGTAGCACGCGGACTGCGTGACGGAGAGCGGACAGTTGAGGTTGTACGCGTCCTGCGGCGCCGTGCCGGCGAAGTCGATCCGGATCTCGTCGCCGCTCACCTCCACCGTGCAGCGGATCGCGGCGTCGCCGTCGACCGCCTCGACGACGTCCTCGGCCGACCAGCGTCCGTCGGGGAGCGTGCGGATCGCGGCGCGCACCATCCGCTCGGAGTACGCGTGGAGCTCGTCCATCGCGGCGGCGACGCGGTCGCGGCCGCGGCGCGCGCAGAGCTCGTCGATCCGGCGCTCGGCGAGCCGGTTCGCCGCCATCTGCGCGCGGAGGTCGCCGCGCCGCTCGTCCGGGTTGCGCGCGTTCGCGACGAAGAGCTCGAGCACCTCGTCGGTCAGCAGGACCGGCGGCAGGACGAGCCCCTCCTGGTACAGCTCGCGCGAGAACGCGGGCAGGCTCGCGGGCTCCATGCCGCCGACGTCGGCGTGGTGCGCGCGCGAGACCGCGTAGCCGAGCGCGGTGCGCGAGACGAGGGTCACGTCCGGCAGGTGCGTGCCTCCGGTGTACGGGTCGTTCAGCACGCAGACCTGTCCCGGGGTCAGACCTCGGGACATGGCCGCCGCCACGGCCGCCGGCATCGCGCCGAGGTGGACGGGGATGTGCTCCGCCTGCGCGATCATCCGGCCCGCCTCGTCGAAGACCGCCGTCGAGCAGTCGCGCCGCTCCTTGATGTTCGCGGAGAATGCGGAGCGGATGAGCACCGCGCCCATCTCCTCCGCGACCGCGCGGAGCGCGCTCCCGACGACCTGCAGCTCCACGTTCATGCCCGCTCCCGGCGGCGGCGGAGCCGCCGCCTCCGCTCCTTGGTGAACTCCGTCGAGCCTACGTTCACCGCGTCAGCACCAGCGTCCCGTCGGCGTTCGTCTCGCCGTGCCAGCGGTCCGGCACCCAGCACGTCGCACCGGGGAGCTCGACGAGCTCCGGGCCGCGCACCGAACGGCGGGCCGACGTCTCGAAGGACAGCTCCGGGCCGGGCACGACCTCCGCCGTGCGCACCGCGACGAGCTCGACCTCGCGCGCGCCGTCCGCGTAGCCGTACCGCTCCTCGTGCGCGCGGTGGAACGCCGCGGCGAGATCGTCCTGGAGCGGCACCGTCAGCTCGAACGACTGGCCGCGGTAGCGGAGGTCCGCCTCGCCCTCCGCGGGCAGGTCGCGCACCTCGGCGAGCGGGCGCACGTGCGAGACGACGCGGTCGCGCCGCTCGTCGCTCGCGACGAGCCCGAGCGCGGACAGCACGCCGGCCGCCTCCGGGACGAGCACCGCCTCGATCCCGAGCTCCTCGGCGAGCGCGCACGCGTGCAGCGGGCCCGCGCCGCCGAAGGCGACGAGCGCGAACTCGCGCGGGTCGTGGCCGCGCTCGACGGAGACGACGCGCAGCGCGCGGAGCATCTCCGCGTTCACGACCTCGACCACCGCGGCCGGGTCGACGCCGCCGAGCGCGCGCGCGGCCGCGTCGCGGTCGAGCACGAGCCCGCCCGGAAGCTCCGCCGGCAGGCGCCCGAGCAGGAGGTTCGCGTCGGTGACGGTCGCGCCGCCGCCGGCGCCGTAGCACGCGGGCCCCGGATGGGCGCCCGCGCTCTCCGGCCCGACGCGGATCGCGCCGCCCGCGTCGACCCGCACGAGCGAGCCGCCGCCCGCGCCGACGGTGTGGAGGTCGACGGTCGGCACGCGCACCGGGAAGCCGCCGACGACGCGCTCCGCGACCCGCCCGGCGCGGCCGTCCGGCAGGAGGCAGACGTCCGTCGAGGTCCCGCCCATGTCGAACGCGACCGCGTCCGCGAACCCGGCGCGGCGAGCGACGAGCCCCGCGCCGACGACGCCCGCGGCAGGCCCGGAGACGAGGATCGTCGCCGGATGCGCGGCCGCGTCCTCGACCGACGCGACGCCGCCCGCCGAGAGCATCACGAGCGGCTCCGGCAGCCCCGCGTCGTCGGCCGACGCGGCGAGCGCGCGCAGGTAGCGCCCGGCGACCGGTGCGAGGTACGCGTCGGCCGCCGTCGTCGACGCGCGCTCGTACTCGCGGAACTCCGGTGCGACCTCGTGCGACGCGACGACGTGCACGCCGGGATGGCGAGCGCGCAGCTCCGCGGCGACCGCGGCCTCGTGCGACGCATCGCGGAACGCAAAGAGCAGGCACACCGCGACCGCCTCCGCGTCGCCGAGATCCGGGAGCGTCGCGAGGTCGAGCGGCTCGAGCTCTCCGTCCGGCCCGAGCCGGCCGCGCACGCCGTGGCAGCGCTCGAGCGGGACGAGTGGGTCGGGATGCGCCTCGCAGAGCCGGTAGAGGTGCGCGCGCGTCTGCCGCCGGAGGTGGAGCAGGTGCTCGAAGCCCGCGTTGCCGACGTACGCCGTCCGCGCGCCGCGGCGCTCGAGCAGCGCGTTCGTCGCGACGGTCGTCCCGTGCGCGAACCGCTCGACGCCCGCCGCGCCGACCGCCCGCGCCGCGGCGAGGACGGACTCCTCCTGCCGCTCCGCCGTCGGCACCTTCGCGGTGCGCACGCGGCCGCCGTCGAGCAGCACGGCGTCCGTGAACGTCCCGCCGACGTCGACGCCGAGGATCGCCACGTGCGTACTCTGCATCCCCGTGCCGGTCCGCGCCTTCCTCTTCGACTTCGACGGCCTCATCGTCGACACCGAGCTGCCGTCCCGCGCCGGCTGGGAGCACGTCTACCGGGAGCACGGCCAGGAGCTGCCGCCCGAGAAGTGGGCGCTCATGGTCGGGACGGTCGGCGGCTGGGACCCGATGGCGCACCTCGAGGACCTCGTCGGCGCGCCGCTCGTCCACGACGACGTCCACGCCGTCCGGCGCGCGCACGAGTTCGCGCTCATCGACGACGAGGAGCTCCGGCCCGGCGTCGTCGACTACCTCGAGGAGGCGGAGCGGCGCGGTCTCAAGCGCGCGATCGTCTCGTCGTCGTCGCGGCCGTGGATCGACCTGCACATGAGGCGGCTCGCGCCCGACGTCCGCTGGGACGCGATCGTCACCGCCGACCACGACGAGGCGCGCGCGAAGCCGCGGCCGGACCTCTACCTCGAGGCGCTCGCCCTCGTCGGCGTCGACGCGGCGGACGCGGTCGCGTTCGAGGACTCGCCGAACGGCGTCCGCGCGGCGCGCGCGGCGGGGATCTTCTGCGTCGCGGTCCCGAACGAGGTGACGCGCTCGCTCGGGCTCGACGAGGCGGACCTCGTGCTCGAGTCGCTCGCCGAGCTGCCGCCGGCCGAGCTGATCGCGCGGCGCGGCGGCTAGGACACGAGCCGCACGAGCGCGGTCGCGGCGGCGCCGGCGAGCACGACCGCCCAGATCGGCGCGCGGAGCGCGACGGCGAGCGCGCCCGCCGCGAGCCCGGCGAGCCGCGCGTCGAGGACGAGCGAGCGCCCGTGCGCGAACCCCTCCGTCACGACGAGCGCCGCGAGGAGCGCCGGCGCGAGCATCGTCAGGATCCCGAAGAGGCGCGGCGGCACGGGCTTCCCGCCGACGATCACCGGCCCGACCGACTTCAGGACGACGGTGCCGGCACCGACCGCGAGCACGGCCACCCACGCCTGGCTCATGCGTCCCCGAGCCCGGAGAGCGCGGCGAGCGTCGCCGCGAGAATCGGGATGCCGGGCGGCGCGACCGGCGTCAGCACCGCGGCGATGAGCGCGCCGCCCGCGGCCGCGACGACGGCGCGTCGGCTCTTCAGCTGCGTCGCGAGCAGTGCGAGGAAGAGCGCGGCGAACGCGCCGTCGAGCCCGTACGACGACGGGTCGCCGATCACGCCGCCGAGCAGCGCCCCGACCGCCGTCCCGCCGGTCCAGCCGACCCAGAGCGCCGCGCCGACGCCGAGCATCACGCGCCGGTCGAACCGCGGCGTGCCGCCGCCCGAGAGCGCCCACGACTCGTCGATCACCATCTGCGACTCGGCGAGCCGGCGCAGCACGCCGCCGCGGAACGACTCCGCGACCGTCACGCCGATCACCGCGTAGCGCGCATTGAGGAGCAGCGCCGCGACGACGGCGGCCGCGACCGTGCCGCCGCCGCCGAGCACGGAGATCGCCGCGACCTGCGACGAGCCCGCGAACGTCGTCGCCGACATCAGGACCGCGGCGGCCGCACTGACGTGCGACGCCCGGGCGAGAACGCCGAACGACACGCCGAGCGCGATCGCCGCCGGCACGAGCGGCGTCGCGACGCGAACGCCCTTACGCACCGGCGCCGTGCCGGCGCCGGTACCGGCGCGCCTTCTCGCGGTTGCCGCACACGCTCATCGAGCACCACTGCCGCGAGTGGTTGCGCGCCGCGTCCACGAACGCCCACCGGCACGTGTCGGCGCGGCACGCCTTCAGCCGCTGCCACGATCCGTCCGCCATCGCCTCGCCGGCCGCCGCGACGACGGCCCCGATCCCGCCCTTCGGCGCGACGAGCCGCACGCCGCCGTCGCCGAACCGGACGACGACGCCCGCGCGCCGCGACGCGCCGTCGATCGTCGCCGACGCGGCCTCGACGTCGGATGTGCCGCCGTTGTTCACCCACATCAGCTCGCGGAGCGCCTCGCGGAGCTCGCGCGCCCAGACCGCGTCCTTCTCGTCCGGGCGGCCGGCCCAGAGCCCGCGGGTGCGCAGCCACCGGCCGAGCCCGGCGGCGTCCGCCAGCTCGTCCGCTCCCTCCTCGACCTCGAGCGTGTTCACGAAGTCGCAGATCAGCTGAAGCTCGGGCTTGACTGTCGCCATAACCAGTCAATAGTTTATCAGTGGTTACCCGACCAGGAGGCAGGAATGACTGCGTACACCGCAGCTCCGCTGGACGAGATCGTCGCCGAGAAGTGGCCGTACTGGGCGCCGATCCGCTACCACTTCGACATCCGGTCGTTCGGGATCAACGCCTGGCGCGGCGGCGAGGGCGACGACGTGATCAAGCCCCACCAGGAAGGCGAGGGCGGCCACGAGGAGCTCTACATGGTGCTGAGCGGCAGCGCGCGGTTCACGGTCGCCGGCGACGAGATCGAGGCGCCGACGGGCATGTGCATCCACATCCCGGACCCGACCGCGGAGCGCTCGGCCGTCGCGACCGCACCGGACACCGTCGTCCTCTCGCTCGGCGGCTGGCCCGGGAAGGCGTTCGAGCCGTCGGAGTGGGAGCTCGCGTCGTTCGCGGAATGACGAACGGCGCATGACCGCGCTCGGCGAGCTGCGGCTTGTCGGCGCCGGCGGCGAGCCGGTCGACCTGCGGCGCACGCTCGCCTCGCACGGCGTCGCGACGCTCCTGCCGCAGCGGCTCGACGAGGAGGCGTGGGTCCTCGAGACGACGCTCGCGATCGGGCGCGGCCGCGCGCGGACGGTGCGCGTCGCCGCCGGGCGGCGCGGGCACGCGAAGGTCGAGCTCGCCGCCGGCTCGGCGGGCGAGCGCGACCGCGCGCGGCTCCTCGCGACGGTGCGCCACATGCTCCGGCTCGACGACGACCTCTCCGCGTTCTACGAGGTCGCGCGCGCGGACGGCGACCTCGCGTGGGTCGCGGACGGCGCGGGCCGCATGCTCCGCAGCCCGACGATCTTCGAGGACGTCGTCAAGACCGTCTGCACGACGAACTGCTCGTGGGCGTTGACGACGCGGATGACGACGGAGCTCGTCGCGAACCTCGGCGACCCGGCGCCGGACGGCCGCCGTGCCTTCCCGTCGCCCGCGGCGATGGCCGCCGCGCCGGAGTCGTTCTACCGCGAGGTCGCGCGCTCCGGCTACCGCGCGCCGTACCTCCGCGAGCTCGCGCGCTCCGTCGCCGAGGGCGAGGTCGACCTCGACGCGCTCGCCGACCCGGAGCTGCCCGACGACGAGGCGGAGGCGCGGCTCCTCGCGCTGCCGGGGATCGGCCCGTACGGCGCGGCGCACGTGATGCTGACGAGTCTCGGCCGCTACTCGCGCCTCGTCTTCGACTCGTGGACGCGGCCGACCTACGCGAGGCTCACCGGCCGGAAGGCGAAGGACTCGACGATCGAACGGCGGTTCCGCCGCTACGGCGACTGGGCCGGGCTGGCGTTCTGGCTGACGCTGACCCGCGACTGGGTCGCCGAGGGCCCGCCCGTGTGACGGTCCGGTTCGCGGGCGATTCGCAAACGATTCGGGCGCGGTAAATCTTTCGTGAGAATCGGCTCTTTTGATCCGTTCGTGTCACGCGGGTCCATGCGGTCCATCCCCACCCTGGCCCGCATGGACGACTCTCTCCTCCTCCTCGACGAGACGGTCACCTTCGAGGTCCCTGAGCAGACCGACGCCACCGCGCTGCGGGAGCTTCTCCGCCGCAACTGGGTGTGCTCGCTCGTGTTCTCGGAGACCTCGTGGGTCGTCTACGTCGACCTCGAGCCACGCGACGGCGATCTCGCGGAGCTGCTCCGCGAGGTCGAGCGCTGGGTCTCGGAGCGGCACCTGCGCGCGATCCGGTTCCACCTCGACGGGCGTGCGTACGTTCTCGAGGCCGGCGAGATCGCCTGGCCGCTGGCGGCTGCCTAGCCTCCGGCACCGCCGTCGGGCGGCCTGCGGGTGCGGGTCACGGTCACGTTGACCGTGCCCCGCCCGCGCGGGTCGTTCCGGGCGAGGAAGAGATCGAGCGCGAGGTTCGCGAGCCAGATCACGATCGTCGCGCCGACGTACGTCCAGAACCCGTGCACGTCGAAGCTCGGGACGATCACGTCCGTGAGCCAGAGCATGAGCATCGCGACCCCGAACCACGCGAGCCCGAGTGTGAAGATCGCGAGCGGGAACGTGAGGAGCTTGAGGATCGGCTTCAGGATCGTGTTGAGGACGCCGAAGACGGCGCCCGCGATCACGAGCGTCCCGGCCGACCCGCCGTACGTGATCGAGCCGAACATCCAGGTGACGAGCGCGAGGACCGCGATGTTGACGAGCCACGAGAGGGCGAGCCGCGCGAGCACGGCGCGGACGCTACCTGCGGCGATAGGTTTCCGGGCATGGTGGTGGACGCGCCTCCGTCGGCAGCGCCGTTCCTGACGCTGATCTCGCAGCAGCTGCCGCCCGCGCTCGAGGAGATCAGCGTGCCGTGCTACGTCATCGACGCGACCGGCCACATCCGGTGGCTGAACGACGCGGCGAAGGAGCTCGTCGGCGACGCGACCGGGAAGATGTTCACGAGCGTCCTCGACCCGCACGAGCTGCCGCGCGCGAAGTCGCTCTTCCAGCGCAACCTGCACGGGAAGGGCCACCGCGACTTCGCCGTCGACCTCCTCAACGTGGACGGCGAGGAGCAGTGCGTCGAGATCAGCTCGGTGCCGCTGCGGTCGAAGCACCGCGCGATCGGGATGTTCGGCGTCGTCCGGCCGCGGAGCGACGCGCCGGAGCGCCCGCCGAAGGTCGACGGCCGCCTGACCCCGCGGCAGCGGGAGATCCTCCGCCTGCTCGCGGACGGGCGCTCGACGGAGCAGATCGCGGCGGCGCTCCACATCAGCCGCGAGACCGTGCGCAACCACGTGCGCCACATCTCGAAGCGCCTCGGCACGAAGTCGCGCCTCCAGGCCGTCGCCGTCGCGCGCCGCGACGAGATCATCTAGCTAGGCTCGTCCGCGGAGCGGCATGGGCCCGGTGGCCCAGGCGGTCTTCAAAACCGCTGAGGTCGTGCAACCCACGGCTGGGTAGGTTCGACTCCTGCGCCGCTCCGTCGCAGGGCCGCGGGCGCACCCAGGCATCATTGCCCGATGCGGAGACTGGCGATCGCCGCCGGCGCGGCGCTCCTCCTGGTGCTCGGCGCCGGCATCGCGGCCGTCGTCTACCGGAACCACGAGGACGCGAGCCACCGCGGCTCCTCGACCGTCGAGTTCAACTCGACCCAGGTCTCGAAGCCGGCGGCGCACGCGGCGAAGGAGAAGATCGTCTGGCCGACGTACGGCTACGACGGCGCGCGGCTCCGCGTCGGCCCGGTCGCGACGCTCGCGCCGCCGTATCGCACCGCGTGGGTCGCGGGCGGCCGCTCGCTGCTCGAGTTCCCGCCGTCGATCGCGTACGACCGCCTCTTCCTCGTGAACGCGGGCGGCACCGTCCTCGCCTTCAGCACGAAGGACGGCGACCGCGCGTGGGACTACCCGACGCACCGCTGCGCCGCGTCGACGCCCGCGATCGGCGACTACCACCACGGGACGGTCTACGTCACGCTGCTGAACAGGCGGCCGTGCAAGAAGAGCCCGAAGGACGGCCTGGTGATCGCGCTCTCCGCCGGCACGCGCGAGCTCCGCTGGTCGCGCACGATCGGCCCGAGCGAGTCGTCGCCGCTCCTGATCGGCAACACGCTCTACGTCGGCGACTGGCTCGGCGACGTCTATGCGATGAAGGCGAGCACCGGCGCGCCGATCTGGAAGTTCAAGGCCGGCGGCGCCGTGAAGGGCGCGATCGCCGTCAGCGGCAACCGGCTCTTCGTCGGCGCGTACGACGGCCACGTCTACGCGCTCGACGCGACGACCGGGAGGAAGATCTGGCGCGCGTCCGGCGACGCGCGCCTCTTCGGCGGCCACGGCACCTTCTACTCGACGCCGGCCGTCGCGTACGACCGCGTCTACATCGGCTCGACGGACGGAAAGGTCTACTCGTTCGGCGAGCGGACCGGGAAGCGCCGCTGGTCGACGCGCACCGGCGGCTACGTCTACGGCTCGCCCGCGGTCTGGAACGACCGCGTCTACGTCGGCTCGTACGACCATTACTTCTACGCGTTCGACGCGGCAACCGGCGCTGTCGACTGGAAGTTCAAGGCGAACGGACCGATCTCCGGCGCCGCGACGATCGTGAACGGCGTCGTCTACTTCGCGACGCTGAAGGGCCGCACGTACGGCCTCGACGCGACGTCGGGGCGCCGGGTCTGGAGCTTCCCCGACGGCCGCTACAGCCCCGTCGTCTCGGACGCGAAGAAGATCTACCTGCTCGGCTACGCGTCGATCTACGGGCTCGTCCCGAAGCGGCGGTAGGCCGACGGAGGTCGCGGCGAACTCGGCTACCGTGGACGGCGGCCGCCTCGATCCCCCGCCCACCCCTCAAGGCCGGCCGCAGTCATTCCGATCCCCTCACTCATGAGCCGCGCCGCCCCGCCGGGCCTCGACCTGGCGTTTCTGTCCCGCCTGACGGCGTTCTCGCTCCGGCACCGGCTCCTCGTCGCACTCGTCTGG
>Ga0335069_10014544_pt1 | contig 11015 bp, 10 predicted proteins | sample Lox_Sample_11_FD_206714 | JGI IMG/M metagenome (GOLD analysis project Ga0335069, IMG submission 206714) | Soil microbial communities from Loxahatchee National Wildlife Refuge, Florida, United States - Lox_Sample_1.1 | ecosystem: Environmental > Terrestrial > Soil > Wetlands | place: USA... | reverse complement strand
AGCTTCAACAATACCGTGATCACGATCACCGACGCGCAGGGCAACACGATCGCCTGGTCCTCGTCGGGCAGTCAGGGTTTCAAGGGATCGCGCAAGTCGACGCCCTATGCGGCACAGGTTGCCGCCGATAGCGCCGCGCGCAAGGCGATGGAGCACGGCGTCAAGACGCTGGAGGTCGAGGTCAAGGGACCGGGATCGGGTCGCGAGTCGGCGCTGCGGGCGCTGCAGGCGGCCGGCTTCATGATCACGTCGATCAAGGACGTCACGCCGATTCCGCACAACGGTTGCCGCCCGCCGAAGCGGCGCCGCGTCTGACCACTGCCGGGCGCCCGCCAGGGCGCCGGAGCGGCACCTGAGGCGTCTGCCGGCGGCCAACCGGATAGGACGCACCGTTTGGAGATGGCGTCTGGGCCGGACGCCCTAAAGAGGCGATGGAATCCGATGAACGTGATTCAGAGAAATTGGACCGAGCTGATTAAGCCGAACAAGCTGAACGTGGAAGCCGGCGCCGATCCGAAGCGCGAGGCGACGGTCGTCGCCGAGCCGCTCGAGCGCGGCTTCGGGCTGACGCTGGGCAATGCGCTGCGGCGCATCCTGCTGTCGTCGCTGCAGGGCGCCGCCGTCACGTCGGTGCATATCGACGGGGTGCTGCACGAATTCTCGTCCATTCCGGGCGTCCGCGAGGACGTCACGGACATCGTGCTCAACATCAAGTCGATCGGCCTGCGGATGCATGGCGAGGGCCCCAAGCGCATGCGGCTGCGTGCGGAAGGGCCGGGCGAAGTCACCGCCGGCCGCATCGAGACGGGTCATGACATCGAGATCATGAATCCCGATCTCGTGCTCTGCACGCTCGACAAGGGCGCCAAGCTCAACATGGAGTTCACGGTCGAGAGCGGGAAGGGCTATGTCCCGGCCTCGCAGAACCGGCCGGAGGACGCGCCGATCGGCCTGATCCCGGTCGATGCGCTCTACAGCCCGGTGCGCAAGGTGTCGTACAAGGTCGAACATAGCCGCGTCGGCCAGGTCACCGACTACGACAAGCTCGCCATGCAAATCGAAACCAACGGCGCCGTGACGCCCGACGATGCGGTGGCGCTCGCCGCCCGCATCCTGCAGGACCAGCTGCAGCTCTTCATCAATTTCGAGGAACCGAAGCCGGTCGGCGCCGAGTCGGCGCCCGCGGAGCCGCCGTTCAACAAGAACCTGCTGCGCAAGGTCGACGAGCTCGAGCTGTCGGTCCGCTCGGCGAACTGCCTCAAGAACGACAACATCGTCTATATCGGCGATCTCGTGCAGAAGACCGAGGCGGAGATGCTGCGGACGCCGAACTTCGGGCGCAAGTCGCTGAACGAGATCAAGGAAGTGCTGGCGCAAATGGGCCTGCACCTCGGCATGGAGATTCCCGGCTGGCCGCCGGAGAACATTGAAGAGCTGGCCAAGCGCCTCGACGAGCCGTACTGAGCCAGCGAGATGATTTGGGCCGTGCAGGCCCGCCTCGCCGATCCTGACCGACAGCGGTCGCGGCGGCGAGATCTGCAATCGGCTTCGCGCGCGAAGCCCGGCAACGAGAGGAGGCAGGCAGCATGCGACATGGTCTGAGAGGCCGGAAGCTCAGTCGAACGCGCAGTCACCGGCGGGCGCTATTCGCCAATCTGGCGGCGGCGCTCATCAAGCATGAGCAGATCAAGACGACCCTGCCCAAGGCGAAGGACCTGCGTCCCGTTGTCGAACGGCTGATCACGCTGGGCAAGCGCGGCGACCTGCATGCCCGGCGGCAGGTCTATGCGGTGTTGCGCAACGACGCGGTGACGCAGAAGCTCTTCAGTTCGCTGGCCGAGCGCTACAAGGCGCGCAACGGCGGCTACACGCGCGTTCTCAAGGCCGGGTTCCGCTATGGCGACATGGCCGCGATGGCCGTCATCGAACTGGTCGACCGCGATCCGGAGGCCAAGGGCCAGGACTCGGGGCCGGTCGAGGTCGCCGATGAGGAGAAGGAAGCGGCAGCGGCGTGACGCCTCGTCGGACGGTCGTATAGAATGCGGGGCAGCCGGCGCGGCTGCCCCTTTTCGTTTGGCGGGCGCGGACGGCTGATCCTTTCGGATTGCAGATAGTATGGCGCGTCGCGAATCACAGAGCCCTGCGGGGGCCGCAAGCGGCCTGTTCGAATCCCTGGCGCCGCGGCCTCTCGCCGACCGGCTGCGGCCGAAATCGATCGCTGACATCGTTGGCCAGGACCACCTCCTGCGCTCCGACGGCCCCATCGGCCGCATGGTGGCGAGCGGGCGTCTCTCGTCGATGGTGCTGTGGGGGCCGCCTGGTTGCGGCAAGACCACGCTCGCACGGCTGCTGGCCGAGCACACGAAGCTGCATTTCGAACCGCTGTCGGCCGTCTTCACCGGCGTCGCCGATTTGCGGCGCGTATTCGACGCGGCGAAATCGCGGCGCCTCGCCGGCCAGGGCACGCTGTTGTTCATCGATGAGATCCATCGCTTCAACCGCGCCCAGCAGGACGGCTTCCTGCCCTATGTCGAGGACGGCACGGTGGTCCTGGTGGGCGCTACGACCGAGAATCCGTCGTTAGAGCTCAACGGTGCCTTGCTCTCGCGGGTGCAAGTCTTCGTACTCAACCGCTTGGACGATGCCGCGCTCGAGAAGCTGCTCCAGCGCGCCGAGCAGTCGGAAGGCAAGACCATGCCGCTCGACCCGGAGGCCCGTCAGGCCCTGCGTGCCATGGCCGACGGCGACGGCCGCTACCTGCTCAACATGGCCGAGGAGCTGTTCGCGCTGCCGGAGGGCTCGCGCGGCGCGCTGGACGTCAAGGCGCTGGCGGCGGCGGTGCAGAAGCGGGCGCCGCTCTACGACAAGGCGCAAGAAGGCCACTACAATCTGATCAGCGCGCTGCACAAGTCGCTGCGCGGCTCCGACACCGACGCCGGCCTCTATTGGCTGGCGCGCATGCTCGCGGGCGGGGAAGACCCGCTTTACATCGCGCGGCGGCTGGTGCGCTTCGCGGTCGAGGATATCGGGTTGGCGGATCCGCAGGCCCTGGTCCAGGCGCTCGCGGCCTGGGACACCTATGAGCGGCTCGGCTCACCCGAGGGCGAGTTGGCGCTGGCGCAGCTGGTGATCTATCTGGGGACCGCGCCGAAGTCGAACGCGGCCTATACGGCGCTCAGCGCCGCCAATGCCGCGGCGCGCGAGACCGGCTCGCTGATGCCGCCCAAGCACATCCTGAACGCGCCGACCCGCTTGATGAAGGATCTCGGCTACGGCAAAGGCTACGAATACGACCACGACGCCGCCGAGGGGTTCTCCGGCCAGAACTACTTTCCCGACGGTATGGCGCGGCGTCGCTTCTATCAACCCGTCGATCGCGGTTTCGAGCGCGAGATCCGCAAACGGCTCGACTATTGGGACAAACTGCGCCAACAGCGGCAGGGCGACGGCGGCTGAGCGGTTGGTCCCCGTCTAGGGTCGACGCCGCGCCGCGCGCAGCACGTTCTCCAGCAGGATCAGGGCAAGTCCGGCAAACAGCAGCACCGCCAGCCAGCCGCGATCGAGCGATGCCGCGGGAAAGATCAGGACGACAACGGCGACCCAAACGAGGACGGCAATGGCGAGACTGCCGTCATCGACGAACAATGCAATCAATTCGCGGATTGCTGCGCGAACCCACCCCATGTCAGCGCCCCAGTGTTCCGCCAATCAGTGCGGCTCGCCCACGGCAGAGCGGCACCGCTGCCAGCGCCAAAAGAAGGAACGCGGCGATGAGGCAGAGGATGGCCCAGTCCGCCCCCGGCCAGGCCAAGCCGGCGCCCTCGCCGACCCAGAAGGTGCCGAAGGCGCAGAGGAGGACGCCGACCACGAACTTCAGCGTGTTCTCCGGCACGCGCGCCAGCGGCCGGTGAATCAGGACTCCCAGGACAATGACCAGCAGCAGGGCGGCGCCGGCGCCGATGCCGGCGGGTACCAGCAGACCGCCCGCGGCGCCGATGGCGATGACGATGAAGACGACCTCGATGCCCTCGAGCATGACGATCTTGAACGATGCGGTGACGGCAATGGTGTCCCAGCCGCCGAAGAACCGGCGCGCACCCTGATTGAGGGCGGCCGCCTCGCTCGCATAGGTCGACGCTTCGTCATGCAGGGCCAGAATCCCGGCGGCGCGCAATATGGCCTTGCGCAGCCAGCGCAAGCCGAACAGCAGCAGCAGCGTGCCGACCCCGAGCTGAACCAGGTGCAACGGGATGCGGGCCAGCGCCGGCCCCAGGGCGACGACAAGCAGGGCCAAAGTTGCGAGCGCCACGCCGGCCCCGACGAGCGCCGGCCGCCAGCCGCGCACGGTGCCGACGGCGAGCACGACGGTCAGGGCCTCGACGAACTCCACAAGCGACGCCAGGAACGCCGCCAGGACGGACGTTCCCTCATGTGCCCAGCTCAGCATGGTCGACAATTCCTTTCCGGTGGCGTCACGACTTGTCGTTCTTGCCGTACTGGAGCACCTGTACTTTTTCGAGGGTGACGAGGCCGCTGCCCATCATGCCGTCGAGGACGGGCAGGAACTCGTTGACCCGCTCCTCGCTCTCGACGATCTCGATGACGACCGGCAGATCCTCGGACAAGCGAAGGATCTTCGTGGTGTGCAGGCGGCTCGAATGTCCGTAGCCCATCGGCCCGCGCAGGACGGTGGCACCCGCGAGATGCATCTCGCGCGCCTTCAGCACGATGGCTTCGTAGAGCGGCTTGTGCTCGTGACGGTCGTCTTCGCCCAGGAAGATCCGCAGCAGGACGGCTTGGCGCGGCAACTGCATGGCTCACGCTCCCTTGAATTGATTCAACGTCGCGGCGGCGATGTGTCCCAACCACACCGCGACCAGGCAAAGGATGACCGACAGCGTGATGTTGCCGCCGGCGGCGAACCACTCGCCGTCGCGGACGAGATTGAGCGTCTGCAGACTGAAGGACGAGAAGGTCGTATAGCCGCCGCATAGCCCGACCATGACGAACTGACGTGACGTCGTGCTGACGAGCAGGCGTCCATCCGGCCCGGTCAGTGTCGCAAAGAAGCCGATGACGAACGATCCGAGGACGTTGATGATAAGCGTGCCCCACGGGAATGTCTCGCCGAAGTGGTCGGCGACATAGCCGGAGCACCAGTAGCGGGCCGCACCCCCGAGGGCGCTACCGAAGGCGATCCACAGATAGATCTGCAAGCGAACCCTCCCTAGCCATGGTCTCTGTCACCGACGTTTGACGGGTCCAGAGATCGGTTGCGGCGGGCACAAAAAAACCCGCCTCGCGGCGGGTGGCTGCAAACAGCTCCTACCGCATCGATACACGCGGCAGGAGTCATCAGCCCTCGCGGGCGGTTTTGGGGGACCCCATCCCCTTGGCACTTGGTTCAGAACATAAGTACTCCCGGAGTGGCGGTCAATTCCTTGCTATAAGGCGGATTGTGAGCAGTGTGCAGACCATCGCGGTGGCCGCCGCGGACGCCGACCTCCGGCTCGATCGCTGGTTCAAGCGGCATTTTCCCGATCTTACCCATGGGCGCCTGGAGAAGTTGCTGCGTACCGGCCAGGTGCGTGTCGATGGGCGGCGGGCACAGGCCAATCTGCGTCTGGCCCCCGGCCAGCAGATCCGCGTACCGCCGCTCGGCGCGGCGCCCGAGCGGCCCGCATCGGAAGGAGCTGCGGTCGGGGTTGCGCCAGATGACGTCCGCAACCTGCAGGCGTCGGTGCTCTATCGGGACGCCGAGGTGCTGGCCATCAACAAGCCGGCCGGCCTTGCGGTCCAGGGCGGCAGCGGGCTCAGCCGCCATCTCGACGCCATGCTCGACGCTCTGCGCTTCGATGCCGCCGAGCGGCCGCGACTGGTGCACAGACTGGATCGCGATACCAGCGGCGTCCTCTTGCTGGCCCGCAGCGCCCGCGCCGCCGCCGAATTGACCGAAGCGTTCCGACGCAAGGATTGCCGCAAGACATACTGGGCCATCGTCGTCGGCGTGCCGAAGCCGGAGCACGGGCGCATCGACATGGCTCTGGCGAAACTTCCCGGGCGCAGCGGCGAGCGCATGGTGGCGGACGAGGAGGGCAAGCGCGCCATCACCGAGTATCGGGTGCTCGATCGCGCGGGACGGCAGGCGGCATGGCTCGAGCTGATGCCGCTGACCGGCCGCACCCACCAGCTCCGCGCCCATTGTGAGGCCCTGGGTACGCCGATCCTGGGCGATGGCAAGTACGGCGCCGCCGCGGCCTTCCTGCCCATGCCTGGCCTGGCGCGCCGCCTGCACCTGCATGCCTGGCGGATCCGGCTGCCGCGGCCTGGCGGCCGCCTGATCGACGTCGTGGCGCCGCCGCCAAAACACATGGTCGAAAGCGGCCGCAGTCTGGGCTTTCCGCTCGAGCGGGGCCGACCGGAAGATGGTTAACGGCGGCTCGGCTGCGTATCGCCGCATCATCGGCGCCGGCGCGGCTTTCACAGCTCCTTAATCACAACACTGGCAGATTCAGGCCTATTGGCCGCTGCCGCTCGGCGGCGACGGGTCTCCGCTTTTTGGACGTAAGGGATGGACGACCTTCTCGAGGTCTTTCACGCCGAGGCATTGCAGAGCCTTGGCGATTGCCAAGCGGACGTCGACCGGTTGCAGATGTCGCCGGAGGACGACGAGGCCGTCGCCGACCTGCTCCACCGTCTCCGGTCCATCCGCGAGATGGCGGCGTTCCTCGGCCTGCGCGAGATCGAAAAGACGGCGGCTGCGGGCCTCGCCAAGCTTGAGACAATCGAGAGCGGCGAGGTCGACATCGATGCGTCGAGCTTGGTCATCGCCGATTGCCTCACAAGGCTCCGTCACCTCGTAGCGTCGTCTGGACACGATGCCGCCGCCGTTTCCCCGGCATTGGCCGCAAGCGATGACGACGTCGCCGATGCCGCCGACGACAACGCGCCCGTCCTGACGCAGAAGCGGGCGAAGCGCGAGAAGAAAGACATATTCGCTGGCGGCCTGCCAACGACAAGGGAATCGCCGGGACAACCAAGGGCCAGTCAAAGCCTGACCGCTGATCGATCAGAGCGGGCAAGCGCGTGGACGGACGGCGTTGTCCTGCCGCTGCCGCAGTCGACGGAGCCGGTCGGCGTCCATAGTCGGCGCCGGCTCATTCGCCGGATCGTCCTAGGAGGCGGGGGCATGCTTGCGGCGGCGACGGTTGCGGCGGCCGTTCTTCTGCTGACGACCGACCCTCGCGAATACGCGGCCATTGCGGCTCGATCGGTGCAAGCCGCGACCGGCCGCACACTGGCTATCGGCGGCGATGTCGAATTGCATTTGTTGCCGAGCCCCGCGGTGGTCGTCGAGGACGTCTCGCTGTCGAACGCCGGCTGGGGTTCGCGGCCGCAGATGGTCTCGGCCAGGCGACTGGAGATCGTGCTCGCGCCGCTGCCGCTGCTGTCCGGCCGTCTCGAAGCGCGGCGGGTCGTGCTGCATGGCGCCGACATCCTGCTGGAAACCGATGCGCAGGGACAGGGCAACTGGGTTTTCCGAGCCGACGGCGTAGCGCCCACGGTAAGCGGGCCGATGGCATTGCCTGCAATCCACAACCTGTCCATCGACGATTCGACAGTCAGCTATCGCGACGGCAAGAGCGGCCGCATGGAGACGATTCGATTGCAGCACTTCTCGGCGCAGGACGCCGCGCTACCGTCGCTCATCGACCTCGACGCCAAGGCGCTGGTCAACACGCAACCAGTTGAGCTCGCGGGCACCGTAGGCAGTCTGGACCAGCTGAACGGCGCCGCGCCGTATCCGATCGATCTGCATGGCGATGTGGCGGGGCTGGCGGTCACCGCCAAGGGCGTATTTGCCCGGCCCCTGGAGGGACGCGGCTATTCATTGACCGTTAGCGCCAACGGATCGTCGCTCAGCGCTCTCGGTGCGTTGCTGGCAACAGGTCTGCCGGCAGCGGGACCGTTCCAGTTCGCGTCCGCGGTCGATGACTCCGACGGAAGCCTCAGGTTCCACGATCTCAATCTTCATATGGGTCAGAGCGAGCTCTCAGGTGACCTGGTCCTGCACCCGATGGCGCCGAAGTGGCGGATCGACGCGACGTTGACATCGTCGCACGTCGATCTAGGGGATCTCCGCACTGCAGGCGCGCCGGCCATCAGCAGTGATCCCCATATCTTCCCAGCCGATCCGTTGCCCTTGGCATGGCTCGGCGATGTCGACGCGGCGATCAAGTTTTCTGCTGACCGGGTGACCAGTGGCGATGTGGTGCTGTCCCCGGTGGCGCTCGATGGCGAAGTCGTGGGCGGTCGCGCGACTCTGACGTCGCTCCGCCTGGGCTATCTCGGCGGTGATGTAGCGGCCAAGGGCACCCTCGATACGAGCGCGGTCTCCCCGGCCTGGCAGCTGCAGGCGTCCGCGCGCCATTTGACCGGCGGCGAAGCCCTGCATCGGCTGCTCGGCATCGACATGCTCAGCGGCGGCACCGCCGATGTCGATTTGAACCTGTCCGCGCGCGGGCGATCGCAACGCGAACTGGCGTCGACGCTGGCCGGCACCACTGGCTTGAACATGGCCGGTGGCCACCTCACGGACGGCATGATGCGGCTGCTCTTGACCGATCCGACGCAGGCCGTGTCGACAGGCGGCAGCAGCACGGCCGATCTTCGCTGCTTGACGAGCCGCTTCGATTTCGCCGACGGTGTCGGCCGGAGCCGCCAATTCGTGGCCGACACGGGTGTGGCGGCGATCTCCGGCAAGGGTAATGTGAACTTGCGCGCTGAAACCGTCGACATGCGATTTACGCCTTCCGCGAAGCAGGTCAGCCTCGCGGCGCTGGCCGTGCCTGTCGATGTGCGGGGATCGCTAGCCGATCCGAGCGTCTCGCCCGATCCCATCGCCGCGACCACCACGGCGGCAGGGGCCGCCGCGGGATTGGCCACGGAGGGATTGGCGGGCGCGGTGCTCGGCCTTGCCGGCGCCGGCACGTTGCTTGCCGACGAGCCGGTGGGCGGCTGCGCGGCGATCTCCTCGGCGACGACGGCAGCCGCACAGCCGGCGCCGGCGGTGTCTCAGCCGGCGCCTGCGACGGCGCAGAAGCCGAAGAAGAAGCAGAAGAAATCGACGACGACGCAGATTCTCGACGGCGCTACCGACGTGGTCAACGGCATCGGCAGCTCGCTCAACGGCCTGTTCGACGGCTCGACGCCGACGCACCACAATTCAACGTCTTCGCAGGGCTCCAAGGACTGATGAAGCGGGCCTATCGGGAGGTCCGCGTCACGCCGTCAGACGGCGGCTGGCGCGTGCTTCTGGATGGGCGCCTTCTGCAGACGCCGGCCCACGCGTCGCTGCTTTTGCCGAGCCGCGCGCTCGCGGAGGCGATTGCCGCCGAATGGGATGCGCAAACCGAGCAGATCGTTCCGGCGTCGATGCCGCTGATGCGTCTGGCCGCCACGGCCATCGATCATGTCGAACCGAAGCGCGACAGGGTCATCGACGAGATCGCCGGCTATGCCGCGACCGATCTCGTCTGCTATCGGGCCGAGCACCCGGCCGATCTCGTCGCGCGCCAGCACGCCGGCTGGCAGCCGCTCGTCGACTGGGCGACGCTGCAGTTCGACGCGCCGCTGCTGGTCACCACCGGCGTGCTTCCGAAGCCACAGCCGCCGGAGACTCTATCCGCGATCCGGCAGGCCGTGGCTGCCTTCGACACGCTGCGGCTTGCGGCGCTGCATGGCGCAACAACTGCCTCCGGGTCGGTCGTGATCGGGTTGGCGCTTCTGCACCGACAGCTCGACGCACACGGCGCCTGGCAGACGTCCCAGCTCGATGAGACCTATCAGATAGAGAAGTGGGGCGAGGATCCGGAGGCTGCGGCCCGACGGGAAGAGCTGCGCCGCGACATCGCAGCCATCGACCACTTCATCGATCTCCTGCACAGCTGATGCGCCGATAAGCCCCGGACACGCCGACAGGCCCTGGCGCAACAGCCACGGCGATGCTATCCATGATCGGTCTGCAACTGTCATAAAATTGTAATAATTGTGAGGGGCCGTGCAGGAAATCTTGCGGCAGCTTGAGGACAAGCGCATGGCGGCCCGCGCGGGTGGCGGCTGGCGGCGCATCGAGGCCCAGCATGCCAAGGGCAAGCTCACGGCGCGCGAGCGGATCGAACTGCTGCTCGACCCCGATTCCTTCGAGGAGTGGGACATGTTCGTCGAGCACCGCACCGCCGACTTCGGCATGGGTGAGCAGCGCATTCCCGGCGACGGTGTCGTCACGGGCCACGGCACCATCAATGGCCGCCTCGTCTTCGTCTTCAGCCAGGACTTCACGGTGTTCGGCGGATCGCTCAGCGAGGCGCACGCCGAGAAGATCTGCAAGGTCATGGACCAGGCGATGCAGGTCGGCGCCCCCGTCATCGGCCTCAACGATTCCGGTGGGGCCCGCATCCAGGAGGGCGTCGCTTCCCTCGCCGGTTATGCCGAGGTCTTCCAGCGCAACGTGCTGGCCTCCGGCGTCATCCCGCAGATATCGCTGATCATGGGTCCCTGCGCCGGGGGCGCCGTATATTCGCCGGCCATGACCGACTTCATCTTCATGGTCAAGGACACCTCCTACATGTTCGTGACCGGCCCCGACGTGGTGAAGACGGTCACCCACGAGACGGTGACGCACGAGCAGCTCGGCGGCGCCGTCACCCACTCGACCAAATCCGGCGTCGCCGACAATGCCTTCGAGAACGATCTCGAGGCCCTCCTGCAGGTGCGCCGCTTCACCGACTTCCTGCCGACCTCGAACCGTGCAAAGCCGCCGGCGCGGCCGACGAGCGATCCGGCCGACCGCGACGAGCCGTCGCTCAACACGCTGATCCCGGCCAATCCGAACAAGCCCTACGACATGCACGAGCTGATCCTGAAGGTCGCCGACGAGGGTGACTTCTTCGAGCTGCAGCCGGGCCACGCCCGCAACATCATCATCGGCTTCGCGCGGCTGGAGGGGACGACCG
>Ga0335069_10014543_pt1 | contig 11015 bp, 6 predicted proteins | sample Lox_Sample_11_FD_206714 | JGI IMG/M metagenome (GOLD analysis project Ga0335069, IMG submission 206714) | Soil microbial communities from Loxahatchee National Wildlife Refuge, Florida, United States - Lox_Sample_1.1 | ecosystem: Environmental > Terrestrial > Soil > Wetlands | place: USA: Florida... | reverse complement strand
TGGCGCGCGCGCTGGTGAACTACCCCAGCGCGTTGCTGCTCGACGAGCCGCTCAGCGCGCTCGACCTGACCCTGCGCCAGGCGATGCAGCTGGAGCTGAAACGCATCCAGCGCGAGGTCGGCATCGCGTTCGTCTTCGTCACCCACGACCAGGCCGAGGCGCTCACCCTGTCCGACCGCCTTGCGGTGATGCGCGACGGGCGGGTGGAGCAGCTCGGCGCGCCGGACGAGGTCTACCATGCCCCGGCCAGCGCCTTCGTCGCGGCCTTCATCGGCGCGGCCAACCTGCTGCCGGTGACGGTGGAAGGCGTGCAGGCCGATCACGGGGTGGTGCGCCTGGTCGGCGATCGCCGCGTCCCCGTGCCGACGGGTGGCCGCCGCTTCGCCGCCGGCGACTCCGCGCTGGTCATGGTGCGCCCCGAACGCGTCCGCTTGAGCGCGACCCCACCCGGGGACGACCTCGCCGCGGTGCCCGCGACCATCGTGGAGATCGTCTTCCAGGGCGCGGTCCTCCGGGTCGTGGTGCGCGACGGCGCGGGCCGTGAGCTCATCGCACACATCGCCGATGCCGCGTGTCCCGCCGGTCTCGAGCGTGGGGCGTCCATCTGGGCGGTATGGGACCCGGCCGCTTCACGCCTGCTGCCGCCGTCCGGCCCCGAGGCGTCAGCCGCGGGTTCCGGTGCGACCGGGTCCCCGCACCCCGCGTGACGCTGTTTGACCCCTCCGGCGGCCTCCGATAGCCGTCGGAGGCGAGTCCATGAGCAAGCCACGCGGCGTCCCGAGATCCGTCCCCGACCCGAACGACCCACGGGTGACGGAGGCGCGCTGGCAGGCGGTGCTGCGCACGGCGCGCGACGCCATCATCAGCATCGACGCCAAGGGGCACATCACCCTCTTCAACCCGGTGGCCGAGCAGATGTTCGGCTACAGCGCCGCCGAGGTGCTGGGGCAGAACGTCAACGTCCTGATGCCGCCGCCGTACCACGAGGAGCACGACGCGTACCTCCGGCGCTACCAGCGCACCGGGGATGCCCGGGCGATCGGGCGCATCCGCTCCGTGCACGCGCGGCGGAAGACCGGCCAAGTGTTTCCGATCGAGCTGTCGGTATCCGAGTCGGACCTCGGCGAAGAGGTCCTCTACACGGCCATCGTGCGCGACATGACGGAGCGGCTGGCGACCGAGGAGGCGCTGCGCGTCGAACGCGACTTCGCCGAGCGCCTGATCGAGACGGCGCAGATGATCGTGCTGGTCCTCGACCCGAGCGGCCGCGTCGTCCGCTACAACGCCTACATGGAGCAGGTCTCGGGCCGCCGCCTCGCCGACGTGGCCGGCGCCGACTGGTTCACGACCTTCCTCCCCGAGCGCGACCGCGACCGCATCCGGGCCCTGTTCACGACCGCCTTGGCCGGCGACGAAGTGCGCGGCTACGTCAACCCGATCGTCACCGCCGACGGGCGCGAGCGGCAGATCGAGTGGAATTCGAAGACGCTGCTCGACGGCGCCGGCGGCCTGGCCGGACTGCTCTGCACCGGCGAGGACGTGACCGACCGTCTCGCTGAGCAGATCGAGCTGCACGAGCTGCAGCGCGGTGCCCAGGAGCGGGCGCGCCTCGCCGACATCGGCGCGATCACCGCCAAGATCGTCCACGATCTCGGCAATCCGCTGGCCGCGCTGTCGATGCAGGCGCAGCTCATCCTGCGCCGAGCCCGGCGCGGCGACTTCCAGCCGGTGACGCCCGTCCAGCAGCCCGCCGAGCAGATCCTGCACACGCTGCGGCGGCTCGAAGGCCTGGTGCACGAGTTCACCGACTTCGCCCGCGACCAGCGCCTCGATGTCCGGAGCATTCGCCCCCGACCGTTCCTGGCCTCGTGCGTCGAGCTGTGGCAGGCCTTCGCCGCCGAGCGCGACATCAAGATCGAGCTGGCCGCCGACGCGAGCCTCCCCGCGCTGCGCGGCGACGAGGTCATGCTGCGGCGCGTGCTCGACAACCTGATCAAGAATGCCATCGAGGCCATCGACCGGCCGCCCGGTGTGGTCGTCGTCTCGGCGGCGGTTCCCGGTCCGGGGAAAATGCGCATCGAGGTGGCCGACAACGGTTCCGGCGTGCCGGAAGGCGTCGAGGTCTTCAAACTCTTCGAGACCACCAAGCCAGACGGCACGGGCATTGGCCTTGCCGTTGCTAAACAGATCGTCGCGGCGCACGCTGGGGCGATCGAGCACTTCCCGCGCGCGCCGCGCGGGACGGTCTTCCGCATTGAGCTGCCGTTGCGCGACTGAGATGGTGGTCCTGCTCGACGACGACGACGACTTCCGCAGCGCCCTCGCCGCCAACCTGGCCGAGGACGGCTACCAGGTCACCCACTTCGCCCGCCCGATCGATGTGCCCGCGCTCGGTTCCCTCGAGCGCCTGGCCGTGCTCATCCTCGACTACAACATGGACGGCGAGGACGGACTGTCGTTCGCCGATCGCTTCCACCTGACCCACCCCAGGGTCCCGGTGGTCATGCTCACCGCGTACTGGAGCACGCATCTCGAGGCCGAGATCGCGCGCCGCGACTTCATCATCCTGCGGCGGAAGCCGATCGACTACGACGAGCTGGCCCGCCTACTCCCCGTGCCGAGCTGAGTGCTCGGCTGGTCGGCTGCCAGGGCGCCGCCCCGCATTCGCGGCCGGGCGACGCGCCGGCGCAGCCGATTCCCGCGCCTGGGAACGGACGGTTGCGTCCGGTGAGCATCCGGCCGCGGCGCCGCGTGGCGCGCGACTTGCGGAAGACCCGGCCATGCCGGCGTCCAGCAGGATCACGGTCGACGGAAACGAGGCGGCCGCCTCGGTGGCCTATCGCTGCAACGAGGTGATCGCCATTTATCCGATCACCCCGTCGTCACCGATGGGCGAGCTGGCCGACGCGTGGGCGGCGGAGCGGCGGCCGAACCTCTGGGGCGCCGTGCCGGACGTGGTCGAGATGCAGTCCGAGGGCGGCGCCGCCGGCGCCGTGCACGGAGCGCTGCAGGGCGGGGCGCTGACGACGACCTTCACCGCCTCGCAGGGCCTGCTGCTGATGATCCCCAACCTGTACAAGATCGCCGGGGAGCTGACCGCGTTCTGCATGCACGTGGCCGCCCGCGCGGTCGCGACCCACGCGCTGTCGATCTTCGGCGACCACTCCGACGTGATGGCCGCGCGCCAGACCGGCTTCGCCCTGCTCGCCTCCGGGTCGGTGCAGGAGGCACAGGATTTCGCCTGCATCGCGCACGCGGCCACGCTCGCCACGCGCGTGCCGTTCATGCACTTCTTCGACGGCTTTCGGACCTCGCACGAGGTGGCGAAGATCGTCGCGCTCGACGACGACGACCTCCGTTGGATGCTGGACGAGACGCTGCTCCGGGCGCACCGCGACCGCGCCCTCACCCCCGACCACCCCGTGCTGCGCGGCACGGCCCAGAACCCGGACGTGTTCTTCCAGGCGCGCGAGGCGTGCAACCGGTTCTACGATGCGTGTCCCCGCCTCGTGCAGGCGGCCATGGACCGCTTCGCCGCGCGCACCGGGCGGCCGTATCGACTGTTCGACTACGTGGGCGATCCGGACGCGGAGCGCGTGGTGGTGATCATGGGCTCCGGCGGCGAGACCGCGCACGAGACGGTGGAGTGGCTGGTGGGCCGCGGCGAGCGCGTCGGCGTCCTGAAGGTCCGCCTCTTCCGGCCGTTCTCGACCGCCGACTTCGCCGCGGCGCTCCCCCAATCGGTCCGCGCCATCGCGGTGCTCGACCGCACCAAGGAGCCGGGCGCGGTCGGCGACCCACTCTACCTCGACGTCGTCGCCGCGCTGCGCGAGACCGGCCGGGACCGCCAGCCGGTCGTGGTCGGCGGCCGCTATGGGCTGGGCTCGAAGGAGTTCACCCCGGCGATGGTGCGTGCGGTCTTCGACACCCTGGCGGACCAGACCCCGCGCAACCACTTCACCGTCGGGATCGTCGACGACTGTACCCACACCTCGCTGCCGGTCGACAGTGACTTCGACATCGAGCCCGCGTCCTGCACGCGCGCCGTGTTCTTCGGCCTCGGGGCCGACGGGACGGTGGGGGCCAACAAGAACTCGATCAAGATCATCGGCGAGGAAACCGAGCACTGGGCGCAGGGCTACTTCGTCTACGATTCGAAGAAGTCCGGCGCGGTGACCATCTCGCATCTGCGCTTCGGACCCGAGCCGATTCGCAGCGCGTACCTCATCCGCCACGCCAACTTCGTCGCCTGCCACCAGATGGAGCTCCTCGACCGCCTGGACGTGCTCGATCCGCTCGCGCCGGGCGGCGTGTTCCTGCTCAACACCCGCCATCCGGCCGACACCGTGTGGGACGAGCTGCCGCGCGAGGTCCAGGCGGCGCTGCTCGAGAAGCGGCCGCGGTTCTTCGTCATCGATGCGTATCGGGTGGCGCGCGAGGCCGGGCTCGGCGTGCGGATCAACACGATCATGCAGACCTGCTTCTTCGCCATCGCGGGCATTCTGCCGCGCGACGAGGCGATCGCGCGGATCAAGGAGGCGATCGCGAAGAGCTACGGCAAGGGGGGGCCGGCGGTCGTCGAGCAAAACCGCGGCGCGGTCGACCGCGCGCTGGCGCATCTGCACGAGGTGCGGCTGCCCGAGGCGGTGACGGCAGCGCGCGCGCGGCCGCCGGCGGTGCCCGCGGAGGCGCCCGAGTTCGTGCAGCGCGTCACGGCGGTGATGATGGCGGGGAAGGGTGATGCCCTGCCGGTGAGCGCCTTTCCCGTCGACGGCACATGGCCGACCGCGACGGCCCAGTGGGAGAAGCGCAATCTCGCGCTCGAGATCCCCGTCTGGGACCCCGCCATCTGCATCCAGTGCAACCAGTGTGCGCTGGTCTGCCCGCACGCGGCCATCCGCGCCAAGGCGTACGATCCGGCGCACCTCGCCGGCGCGCCGGACGGCTTCCAATCGACGCCGTACCGCGCGCCCGACCTGCACGGCCTGGCGTATACGATCCAGGTGGCCCCGGAGGACTGCACCGGCTGCCACCTGTGCGTGGTGGTCTGTCCGGCGAAGGACAAATCCAACCCTCGGCACAAGGCCATCGACATGCAGCCGCAGGCGCCGCTGCGCCAGCGCGAGCGCGCGGCCTATCGCTTCTTCCTCGATCTCCCGGAGCTCGACCGCAGCGCCCTCCCGCGCCTCGATGCCAAGTGCGCGCAGTTCCTGCAGCCGTTGTTCGAGTACTCCGGCGCCTGCGCCGGCTGCGGCGAGACCCCCTACCTCAAGCTGCTCACCCAGCTGTTCGGCGACCGGCTACTGATCGCCAACGCCACCGGGTGCTCGTCGATCTACGGCGGCAACCTGCCGACCACGCCATACAGCGTCGACCGCGCCGGCCGCGGGCCGGCATGGTCCAACTCGCTGTTCGAGGACAACGCGGAGTTCGGCTTCGGCCTGCGCCTGGCGCTCGACGCGCGCCGCGCTCAGGCGGTCCAGCTCCTCCACACGCTCGCACCGGCGATCGGCGACACGCTGGTGGCGGCGCTGCTGGCCGACGACGGGCGGAGCGAGAGCGGTCTGGAGGCCCAGCGCGCCCGCGTCGCCGAGCTGCGCGCGCGCCTGGCGCGCCTCGACAGCGCCGAGGCGCGCCGCCTCGCCGACCTGGCCGACGCGCTGGTCCGCAAGAGCGTGTGGCTCGTCGGCGGCGACGGTTGGGCATACGATATCGGCTACGGCGGGCTCGACCACGTGCTGGCGCAGCACCGCGACGTCAACGTCCTGGTGCTCGACACCGAGGTCTACTCCAACACCGGCGGCCAGCAGTCGAAGGCGACGCCGCTCGGCGCCGCGGCGAAGTTCGCCAGCGCCGGCAAGGGGACGGCCAAGAAGGACCTCGGCATGGAGGTGATGAGCTACGGCCACGTCTACGTCGCGCGCGTCGCGTTCGGCGCCAAGGTCAACCAGGTCGTCCACGCCCTCGCCGAGGCCGACGCCTATCCCGGTCCGGCCCTGGTCATCGCCTACAGCCCGTGCATCGCGCACGGCTACGACCTGCGCCACGGGGCCGAGCAACAGAAGCTGGCGGTCGGCTCCGGCGTGTGGCCGCTCTATCGCTTCGACCCGCGCCGGGTCGCCGAGGGCCAGCCGCCGCTGCAGCTCGACTGCAACCCGCCGACCGTCCCGGTGCGGACCTACATGCAGAACGAGGCGCGGTTCCGCATCGTCGAGCGCCTCGACCCCGCGCGCTTCAAGCATCTCGCCGCCGCTGCCCAGCGCGAGGCGACGCAGCGCTTCGCGGTGCATCAGCAGCTCGCCGGGCTGACCGTTCCGCGCACCGACGCGCCGGAGGAGTGAGCGCGCGATCCCTGGAGGGCCCATGGACCTTTCAACCACCTATCTCGGCTTCGACCTCCCCCATCCCTTCATGCCGGGGGCGTCGCCGCTGGTCGACGATCTCGACACGGTGCGGCGCTTGGAGGACGCCGGCGCCGCCGCGATCGTCATGCACTCGCTGTTCGAGGAGCAGCTGGTCGGCGAGCAGCTCGCCCACGCCGCCTACACGCAGGGGCCGGCGGAGTCGTTCCCCGAAGCCCTCTCGTATTTCCCCCCGGCCTCCGACTTCGCGCTCGGACCCGACCAGTACCTGGAGCGGCTTCGCGACATCAAGGCGGCCGTGGCGGTTCCCGTCATCGCATCGCTCAACGGCCGCGATCTCGGCGGCTGGCTCGCCTACGCCCGCCTGCTCGAACAGGCCGGCGCCGATGCGCTGGAGCTCAACCTCTACGAGCTCGCCACCGACCCGGAGGAGAGTGCGGCGGCGATCGAGCGCCGTACGCTGGCGGTCGTCGCCGCGGTACGCGAAGTGGTGCGCATCCCGTTGGCGGTCAAGCTGTCGCCGTTCTACACCGCCCTCGCCCATCTCGCCCGCGCCCTCGATGCGGCCAAGGTCGACGGCCTGGTGTTGTTCAACCGCTTCTACCAGCCCGACATCGACGTGGAGCGTCTCGAGGTGGCCCGCACGCTCCACCTGTCCGATCCCTCGGAGCTGTTGCTGCGCGTGACCTGGCTGGCCGTGCTCTCGCCGGTGGTGCGCGCCTCGCTCGCGGTCAGCGGCGGCGTGCACACGGCCGTCGACGCGGTGAAGGCGGTCATGGCGGGCGCGCACGCGGTGCAGATGGTCTCCGCCCTGCTGCGCGGCGGTCCCGAGCATTTGCGCGCCGTGCGCGACGCCACCGCCGAGTGGCTCGAGGCGCACGAGTACGAGTCGCTGCGCCAGATGCAGGGCAGCATGAACCTGCAGCGCTGCCCCGACGCGAAGGCGTTCGCCCGGATCAACTACGTGCACCTCCTGCAGGGCTGGCGCGGCGTCGAGGAAGCGACCGAGCGAATGCTGGCGCTGCGGACCGACTCCTAGCCGAGGGCTTCACACCGCGTCGGGGTGTGGCGTAGGATGACGACACGTCATCCCCAGCGGCAGGAGGGGCGAGATGAACGAGCGGAGCTTCCTTCGTGAAGTGGCGCAGGCGCTGCGCTGCGACGAGCGGCGCGCCGAGTCGATCGTCTTCATCGTCTTCCAGGAGCTGCGCGCACGCCTCACGCCGAAGGAATCGGCCGACGTCGCCGCTCAGCTTCCGGTCGGCCTCAAGAAGCTCTGGCTCGAGAACGAGCGACCCAACCGGCCCGTGCAGCGCACCCACTTGGCCGACTTTCTCGGCCACGTCCGCCAGCGGGCCGCGCTGTCCGACGATGTCGAGGCCTGGCGCGGCACGCGGGCCGTGTTCGGCGCCCTGCAACGGCTGCTCGGCAGCCCGACCGGTGTCGAGGGGGAGGCGTGGGACATCTTCAGCCAGCTGCCGAAGGACATGAAGCGGCTGTGGCTCGAGTCGGCGAGGCACCTCTAGCGGGGCTGGCGAGAACCCCCAGCCTGAGCCTCTCGGACAAGAAGGCGGAGGCTGAGGCTAGGGCTCAGGCCCGCGTTCTACAGGCACCCGCTCAGCGCCGCGGTGATTGCCCGCACGACCTCGTCGATCGTGACCTGCCCATCGCCGGTGGTGTCGAACGGCGGGCACTGGCCGAGCGGCGACAGGCCGAGCGCGATGGACACGCCGCGCACCAGTTCGTCGATGTTCACGGCACCGTCGCCGCTGCAGTCGCCGACGCAGGCGACGGGCGTGGCCGTCGGCGTGGGGGAGGCTGGGGCGGCGACAGAGACGACGACGGTGCCGAGGTTGGCGTCGGAGGATCCGTCCGACGCGGTGAAGGTGAACGCGTCCTCGCCGGTGAAACCGTCGACGGGGATGTAGTGTGCGGTCACGCCGGCGAGCCCGACGGTGCCGTGCTGTGCCTGATCGATGATGCGCAGGGTGAGCGGATCGGCGTCGGCGTCGCTCGCGACCAGCGTGATATCGACGGGCATTGCCTCGCTCGTCGCCGCCTGCCCGTCGTCGACGACCGGTGGATGATTCGCACTCCCCTGTTCGCCGCTCGGGCCGTTATGGCAGGTGTAGCAACCGATCTCGAAGCCGCGCCAGAAGTGCTTGCGGCCGAAGTCGGTGTCGAACACGCGGTCGCCCTTGGCGCGCGACAGCACGGTGCCCCGGTAATCGACCCCGTGGCAGGCGCGGCAGCGCGCCGCGCCGCCGTCGTCGGCGACGTCGGGATGGCGCTGCACCCATGTGGCGCCGACCGGGTGCATGCCGTGCGGGCCTCCGTCCACCGTCTGGGGAACGGAGGCGTGGCAGGTGGTGCACTCGGCCAGCATCCCGACATGCCCCTGGAGCTGCTGGCTCTGGATGTTGTCGTTGCGCTGCGTGCTCGGATACTCGGCGTGGGTGGAGCCGTGGCAGGCTTCGCACTGCAGGCCGCCGTGGCCGGTCGAGAAGCGGTAGAGCGAGAAGCCGGGGGCCGGCGTGTCCGGGTTGGTGGCGAACGTGGCGTCGACCGCTTGCCGGACGCTGCCGTCGGCCGCGAATGCGGAAGTGTACCGCAGCTCGCCGGCGTTCTGCAGCGCCGTGCCGGTATGGCAGCTCTGGCAGGCCGGCTCGTCGAGCCAGCCGGTGCGGCTGGGCGCGGCGACGTCCTGCATCCGGCCGTGGCAGCTCTGGCACTGGATCGCCAGCGTGCCGTCGGGGGCGACGGCGGCGCCCATGACGCCGCGCAGGCAGCGCGTCACCGAACCGGGATGGCAGCGGTAGCACGCACTGCGGTTGTCGACCGCGTCGAGCGACCCGCCGGTGAGCGGATCGAGCACCTGGGCCATGCGGTGATGAACGGCGCGGGTGAGCGGCGAGATGCCGGCGAGGCCGCTGCCGGGCAGCGCTTGCGAAGCGTGGCAGCGCGCGCACAGCACCGGGGTGCCGCCCGTGGCGGTGGCGAACAGGCCGCCGGCATCGTAGTGCGCGGCGGCGAGCGCGTCGGCGAACGCCGGCGCGCCGCCCTGGTAGTCGTCGTGCAGCCGCAGGATGTTGAGCCGCACGTCGCGCTCCGGATCGGGATCATTCACCCAGCCGTCGTTCGGTTCGGCGGCCCGACTGGTTCCCGAGGCGTGGCAGGCCTTGCAGTTGAGCTCGTCGGAAACCGGCAGCACGACGTCGGTGCTGGCGAGCAGGGTGCCGTTCGGGTCGCGCGCCTCGAGATGCATCAGCGGGTAGGTGTTGTGATTGCCGGCGTCGTCGATCGGCGTCAGCGGAATCCCTTCGGCGATGAACCACGCGCGCGCGGCGTCGTAGGCCATCGGCTGCGGGACGTTGGATGGGCCCGGCATGGCTTGCCCAGCAAGTCCGACGTCGGCCGCTGGTGCCAGGCCGAACAACGCCAGTACGTGATCCCAGAAGTTGGTCTTGCCCTGCGAGGTCCGGTTGATCGATCCGTCCGGGTCGGCGACGGCTGTGTAGGTCACCGTGATGCCGGCGGGATCGCGCACCAGCGTGCCGTTGGAATCGATGAGCTGCGCCTGCAGCGTGTTGTAGGGCGGCAGCAGCGCGAAGACGGCGTAGTCGGGATCCATGCAGTGCATGCCGAGGTTGTTCCAGCCGATCAGCGTCCAGTCGCCGGCGGCCGCAGCGGGTGCGGCGGTGACGGCGACGAGCGCGGCGGTGAGCACCGCCCGAGTGCCGATGCGCGCGCTCGGCCGCTGCGCCCCGCTGCGCGCCGAGCCAACCCGTTGGCGTGATATCGTCAGTAGCGTCCGCATCAGAACCGGTCTGCCTTCGACATTTGAGATGGCGCCGCCGCACAGGAAATTGCACGGCAGTATGCGACGATGACGAACATCGACATGATCGCCGGGATTGCGGCGGCGTCACTCGGCGGCTTGGCGGTCGGCGTCGAGCGTCAATGGTCCGGCCATGCCTCGGGTCCAGCATCACATTTCGCAGGCGTGAGAACGTTCGCGCTGCTCGGCGGCGTGGCCGGTCTGGCCGGGTGGCTGTGGGAGCAGGGCGACCGCGCACCTGCCGTGCTGCTGCTCGGCGGCGCGGTCGCGCTGGTGGTCGCGGCGTACGTGGCGGCGAGCCGGCGCGACGTCGACGGCACGACGGAGGTCGCGGCGCTGGTGGTGGTCGCCGCCGGCTTCCTGTCGGGGACGCAACGCCTGGCGCTGGCGAGCGGCGTGATCGCGACCACCGTGCTGGTGCTGGTCGAGAAGACGCGGCTGCATGCAGCGGTCGCGCGCCTCGACGATGCCGAGATCCAGGCAGGGGCACGCTTCGCGGTCATGGCGGTCGTGATCCTGCCGCTCCTGCCCACGGGACCCTTCGGACCGTTCGGCGGCATCCAGCCGCGCGCGCTCTGGGCGGTGGTGCTGCTGTTTGCGGGGATCAGCTTCGCTGGCTACATCGCCCGCCGCGCGGTCGGCGCGCGGCACGGCTATCCCCTCGCGGGACTGCTCGGTGGGTTGGTGTCGTCGACGCAGGTCACGCTCTCGCACGCGCGGACCAGTCGCAGCGAGGGGCAGATGGGGATGCCGCTGGCGTGCGGCGCGATCGCCGCCTCGACCGTGCTGTTCATCCGCACCGTGCTCGCCGCGAC
>Ga0335069_10014542_pt1 | contig 11016 bp, 11 predicted proteins | sample Lox_Sample_11_FD_206714 | JGI IMG/M metagenome (GOLD analysis project Ga0335069, IMG submission 206714) | Soil microbial communities from Loxahatchee National Wildlife Refuge, Florida, United States - Lox_Sample_1.1 | ecosystem: Environmental > Terrestrial > Soil > Wetlands | place: USA... | reverse complement strand
GAAGTGAGAGAAGTTGCGCAGACTTTCGTCTATTCGACCGTCGCGGACGTCGTTCTAATGGAGTCTGCATTTGAACAAAGCCGTACCTCTCGCCATTCTGATCGCCTTTTCTCTCGAAGCCCAAACGCCAATCGTTGTTGTTTCCGCTGCGAGCTATCAGCCGGTAGTGTCGCCGAATTCGCTGGCATCTCTCTTCGGGACCGGACTATCCGACGATACCGCGGCCGCTCAGCTCGACGCCACCGGACAGCTCCCCACCCAACTCGCCGGCGCTTCAGTAATGATCAATGGAAACACGGCGCCTTTGCTCTATGTGTCTCCGACCCAAATCAATTTCCTGGTTCCCGCGAGCACAGACATCGGAACCGCCGCCGTCATTGTCCAATCGGTCACTCAATTCATCGGCACGATGCAAGTCCGCAACGTTGCCCCGGCCATTTTTTCGACCGCCGGGTCCGGTCAAGGACCGGGCGCCATTCTCAATGCCGTGACTTTTGCCGGTGGGCCATTTCTGGTCGAAACCCCAGCTAACACAGGCTCCGATAAGCGTACGCGGCTCGCGGTGTTTGCGACCGGTCTGCGATACGCCGGAAATCCTGCGCACGATCCTGCCAAAGCGAACGCGGCGATCCAGGTTCAGGCGCACGACCACTTGGGCAATGTCTACGCGGTCGAATACGCCGGCGCAGCGCCGGGCTTCTTCGGATTGGATCAAATCAACCTGATCGTGCCGTCTGCTGCGGATGGGACCGGTACGCTGTCGTTAACCATCGCCGCGGAAGGCTACGTATCGAACACCGTCACCTTTCAAATGAACAGTCTTCCTGCAGGTTCCGTTCACCTGGCCGGCTTGAGTTTGGCGCAAACATCAGCAACGAGCGGCCAGGACGTAAGTGGGACCGTGGCGCTGAACGCGCTTGCACGATCCGGTGGCTACACCGTTCAACTGGGAAGCAGCACGCTCTCGGCGCAAGTTCCTACGCTGGTGACGGTGCCCGCCGGGCAAACGACGGCGAACTTCAATGTGCATACTGACAACGTCGGAACCACCGACACCGCGAATATCACTGCATCAGCCAACGGGTTGTCGCAGTCTGCCAAGCTCACCGTTTTTCCGGTAAATACGTTCCGCGTGTCGAGTGTTTCGCTGACTTCAAATTCAGTCAAAGGTGGCAACTCAATCACCGGGACTGTCACGCTTTCGGGAAATCCTCCGATCGATGGGGCGACCATCCTGCTGGCCAGCGACAATGACGCTGTTCAGGTTCCGGCTAGCATCCATCTTTCCTTCGGCCAGACATCGGCGTCCTTCAATGTCGCCACCGCCGCGGTTGCCGATTCACAATCTGTGATGATTACCGGCACCTACGGTAGTTCCACTGCAAAAACCACATTGACTGTGAAGCCTCTTTTCGCTATCGTGCTGTCGGTGTCTTTCGTCACCGGCGGAAACGCGGCTACCGGAACCATCACCCTGACCGATCCGGCGCCATCTGGTGGCGCGACAGTCGCGCTTCAATCGACCGACCCGACACTCGCCTCGGTCCCCGATTCGATCCGAATCGCCGCCGGACAGACCTCGGCCACATTCACGGTCGCGACCTCCAGCCTCACACAACCACGGACCATCGCGATCGCCGCATCTTACGGCGGTGTTGCCAAGCCAGTATTGCTCGCCGTCAATCCTCCGAGTTTGCCCACGTTAACCGCGCTGACCGTAAATAGTAAACTCACCTGCACGATAACTATCTCCAGCCCAGCTCCGTCTAATGGACTACCGATCGACCTCACCGCTGACAATCCGCTGGCGTTGCGGCTGCCTCCATTTGTAACGATCCCATCGGGCCAGACCAGCGTCAGCTTTCAAATTTCAACCGTCGCAGTTTCTGCACCGCAAGCGGTCACGATCACAGCGAGTCTCGGCGGAGTCTCGAAATCTGCGACTCTGACGGTACAATAACCTTCAGTGGATAAACGACGGATGTGCCCGAATTGCCGGGCGTTTGTGACGACTAGCGATAAGGTATGCCCGTATTGCGATATGCAACTCGGCCCTCGAGCCGTCGACCGGCGCGAACCCGGCGAAATCCTCGGCGGCCTGATTCCGCACGCGCGCTTCACCACAATCATGATCCTGCTGATCAACACCGGCCTGTACCTCGCGCAATCGTTGAATCCTTCGGCCGGAATCCAGCAGGCCGGTATGAGTCTGCCCGCGGCTATGATCGGCGGCCAGTGGTGGCGCTATATCACCGCTGGTTTTCTTCACGGCGGCATCCTGCACATCCTGATGAACTCCTGGGTGCTATTCGATCTCGGCGCCGAAGTCGAGCAACTGTACGGAACTAGCCGGCTGATCGTGTTCTACTTCATCTCCACGATTACCGGATTTTGGACCAGCTCGCATTTCGGCTACGGCTTCTCAGTAGGATCGTCGGCCGGAATCTTCGGGCTGATCGGCGCGATGCTAGCCTTCGGTTTCACCGACAAGTCATCGATGGGCTCGATGGTGAAAGCTTTCTACATGCGCTGGCTGATCTATGGCCTGGTAATGAGCTTCCTCCCCGGCGTCGATTTCTTCGCGCACGCTGGAGGTTTGATCGGCGGATTCATCGCCGGTTGGCTAGCGAGCACCCCGCGCGCTCGAGTGATGTGGAAAGAACCTCTACTTCGCGCGCTCGCCGGAGTATCGATCGCTGTGACCGCTCTCGCCTTCGGCATGATGTACCTGATGATGACCCGCGCCTAGTCCACTCTTCGTTGCTTCATTCAAGTCATCAACCATCATTGGCACAAGTGGGGCGGGCAATCCTGCCCGCAGCCGGCTTCAGCCGGCCCTCCTCCCATTCAAAATCTTCAAGAACGACCGACCCCGCAACTCCTCAACGGTCAACCCAGCAGCCGCAGCTTCTTGCTCCGAAAAAGCCCCACAATTAATCCCGCGCAAAAAGAAGTTGAGCAACCCCTGCCCAGTCGCAGCATCATCGAACACATCCCCAACCAGCGTTGCCTGCGCGGCCTTCTCGACAAAATTCCGCAACCGCGCCGCCGCCGGCTCAAAACTCTGCAAAAAGAACGCATAGACCGCCGCGAATCGCGTCGGCAACTGACCCGGATGCAAATCCCAACCCTGGTAGTAGGCGTGCATCAACGACCGCTGGATATGCTCGAAGTGCAACCGCATCGCTCGGTGCACGACTGCGCGGTTCTCGGCCGTTTGTTCGGCAGTCAACGCTCCCCGGGACCTCGGAATCGGCATAATGTTCGTCGCTCCATCCGACAGCATCACGCCACGGCCCGCCGCCGCCACCTGCATGGCATGCCGCGCGAAATCGCACGCCGGATGCACCATCGTCTGATGCTCGGCGGTAATATTGCAGCTCGCCGTGTAGTCATAGACACCGAAGTGCAACCCCCGGCAGCGCCCCTCGGCCGCCTCGATCAGCTTCGGAATCGCGAATTTCCCCGACGAATCGATAATCGACTCCGGCGTCTCGATCATTAACTCAATCGGAATGCGATCGATGCCGAGCTTCGACTCAAGTGTCTCCAGGACAGCGACCAGCGTCGTGACCTGCTCAGGCGCGGTCACCTTCGGCAGCGTGACCACGAAATCCTCCGGCAGCCGTCCGGCAAGCGTGGTCAGGAACAGATCCAGTGTGCGCATGCTGCGAGTGCGAAGCACTTCCGTAAGAGGCTTGATCCGGATTCCGATGAACGGCGGAAATCCCGGTTTGCCTGCTCCGGCTGCAACAGCCTCGGCGGCCGATACTGCGTGCCCGTCCTCTTCGACATCAGGCCGGTTGCCGTATCCATCTTCGAAATCCAGCCGGTAATCCTCCACCGGTTCGCGCTTCAGCTTTTCAACGGTCCGATCGAAAACCTTTTGGGCAATGGGATTCGGGAGATCCAGAACCTTACTGAAAGATTGGGCGTCGGGCGCATACTTATTCAACAGATCGAGCGCCATCGCCCCAAAATTCGTCGCAATCTCAGGCTTGAACAAATGCGCGCCTCCGTAAACCGTATGGACCGGTTGCCGCTCGATCGGTTCGCCCGGAAACAATCTATCGCGCTCCTGGTTGGCGCGTTGTAACGGCTCCAGAATGGGCGCGAGCATCTCCGGCGTAAGCGTGGTTTTCATGGCGTCTCTGCTATGGTAGTCATGAAACGAGCCGCAGAGTGAACCAATTCATGCAGCGCGCGATCGAGCTATCGATCCAAAACGTACGCTCAGGCTCCGGAGGCCCCTTTGCAGCGCTGATAGTCCGCGAAGATGCGATTATCGCCACTGGCACCAATCAAGTAACAAAATCGCTCGATCCGACTGCCCACGCCGAAGTCGTCGCCATCCGCGAAGCCTGCAAGTCCGTCGGAGACTTCCAGCTCATCGATTGCGACCTCTACACCACCTGCGAGCCCTGCCCGATGTGCATGGGGGCGATCTACTGGTCGCGCCTGGCGAAGGTTTACTACGCCAACACTCGCGACGATGCAGCACGCGTCGGCTTCGACGATTCATTAATCTACGACCAAATCGCCTTGCCGCCGGACCAAAGAAATATCGCAATGATCCAACTCATGCGCGACCAGGCGCTCGAAGCCTTCCGCGCCTGGGAAACCTCTCCCACCAAAGTAAAGTATTAAGAGCCAAGTGGGGCAGGTCCCCGACCTGCCCGCACCAGTTTCCCCTCGATATACCCCGAAGGCTCATCGATTGGCAAGAAAACCTCATTCGGGTTATCCAGCCCGAACGGCGACAAATCCACCAACAGCGCATGCCGATTCGGCATCGTGAGCTGAATCTCAGCAACCTCGGGAAACCCCGCCAGCACCGCCTTCCCGACCGCATGCAACGTATGCTGCACCGACAAGCTCTCATGATCCGCAAACGTAGTGATAATCGTCTTCCGAATCCCTTCCCACGCCGCATTGAAATCCAGACCTAAAGACGAATACCGCCAAACACCGCGCACAGCAGTCGCGAAAATCCGATCCTTAGTCTCCTTCAGCGTCGTATAAGGATCCTTGATATAGCCCTCAAACGCCGAATGGCTGCTCTTAAGAATCACTAAATCATCGATCCCGGCCTCGATGGTCACAGCGTCACGAGTCCCAGTCACAACCGCCGTACGTTTCAGCGCCTCGCGTGTAAACGTCGCATCTGCCACCCGCGCCCACAGGTGCTCAATCGTTTCCACGCGGACTTCCGACACCTGCGCATTGTTCTTCAGAAAGTGATCGATCAAAATCCGCGCGAACTCCTCGATACTGCTGATATCGCATTTCCGAGCCAGCGCGTAGACTGTATTCGTCATCGTGTCAGTCGGAAGAATCTTGCTGTTATCTCCTGTCTCATACGCACTGACAAAATCGCCGCGAAAAAGGATCTGAAAAGTGATTTCCTTCAGCTCGTGCCGGTCTGGCCGGCGGGAAACCTTCATCAAACGCACACGGGACTTGCCGTATGTATCGGCCGCCAGAACGGCGTCAACTTCCGCGATAGGTGGTGTATCCATAAGGGCTCAAGAGAAGAGGAACGTGATAGTGCGACTTCGGATCGCGCACGCGGAACTGCACCGTAATCTCGGGGTAAAACGAATCCTCAGCCTCGATCGAAAATGTCAGCCGATACGTACCGGCATTGAGCGCATCGCCGGAAAGCAATTGTCCGATTCTGCCATTGTCATCGGTAACGTCTCGCGCGACTTCGCTCCAGCCTTTGCCGGAGGCAGCCTCCAGCTTCACCCTGACTCCCCGAGCGGGAACGCCCTTCGCGGTATCCAGAACATGCGTGCTGACTCCGCTCAAAACGGCACCAGCTTCTCGATCCGCAATCGCGTGATTTTGTCCTGCTCTCCGGCAGCGATGCGAATCTCGTTCTCAGGCGTATTCGACATTCGCGATTTGAGAATCGTCAACATTTCTTCGGCACTCTTGCCGCTGGCGCAAACAATATAAATGTATCCGAACTTCTCGAGGTACGCCCGGTTCGCGTCGGCCATCGCCTCCGCCACACCAGTCCCTGCGCGATCCATCCCCGCTTGCTCACGCGTCGCCCATTTCTGCGAAGCGTCAGGCCGCCCGATCTGCGGATGCGCTCGAAACGCTTCCAACCAGTCGCTCGCATCCAAGCCCCACCAAACTTCACTCGCCGCCCGGAACATGCGTTCGCGATCGGTAAAGGGCCGCCGCCCGGCCATCGTCCGAACCCAGGCCGTCGAGCCGCAGCACTTCATCAGTTCTTCCTCGGCGCGATACCGGGGGAAGGCATTCAACTCTGCAAGGGTCACGCGGCCAGGCCCCGCAGGAACTCATCCAGCAGATTCATCGTGACCCGCGTACGGTACTCGGCGGTGGAACGAATGTCGCTAATCGGCGCGATTTCCGAAGCGATGGCGTCCTTGGCTTGGGCGATCGTTGCCGGATCGATGTGGCTCCCCAGCAGAACCGATTCGGTCTGATGACAACGGATCGGCATCGGCGCGACGCTGCCGAGCGCGATCCGAATCCGCTCGATCACACCGTCGCGCAACTTCGCCAGCCCGGCAAAAGCAACTTTAGCGATCGCCTGGGCTTTGCGCGTGCCCACCTTGCGCAGGTACTGTACACACCCATCGGTATTGCGCGGCAGCGAGATGTGCGCGATGATCTCGTCCGGCTCCATGCAGTTCGTTTTGTAACCGGTATGAAATTCACAGTACTCGCGCCAGGTCACGTCACGTTCCGACAAGAGACCGATCTCGGCATCGTAGACCAGCAGCGCCGGAGGCGAATCCGCCGCGGGCGACCCGTTCGCGATGTTGCCCGCCAGCGTGCCTCGGTTCTGCGTCGCCACAGCCCCGGTCCAACCCGCCGCCTTCACCAGCAGCGGAAACTCCCGTTGCAGAATCTCGTTGTTCTGGATGTCGGAATAAGTTGTGAGCCCGCCCATGGTGATGTACGTATCGCTGGCCGTGATGCCGCGCAATTCGGTAATGCGCGACAAGCTCACCAGCCGGCGGAACGGCAGTCTGTCCGCTTCGAGCAGCACCATCAAGTCCGTGCCGCCAGCTATCGGCCGCCACTCGCCAGGCTCACGCGCGATCAGCCGCAGCAACTCATCGATGCCGGCCGGAGCCACAAGATCGTAATCGGGGAGGTAGGCTCTCACGTTTCTCCCGATATCGCTTCACTGGCTTGCCGCACCGCATCGAAGATCTTCTGATAGCCGGTGCAGCGGCAGAGATTGCCGGCTAGGCCTTCCCGGATTTGCTCATCGGTAGGCCGTGGGTGCCGCTCCAAAAGCTGATAAGCGGCCAGGATCATGCCCGGCGTGCAGATGCCGCACTGCGCTCCTCCGGTTTCGGCAAATGCCTCCTGCAATGGATGCAGTTTTTTTCCGGCCAGACCCTCAATGGTATGGATGTCGCTCCCAGCGGCCTGGAGCGCGGGCACAAGGCAACTATTCACCAGTTGGCCGTCGAGTAACACCGAGCAGGCGCCGCACTCACCCTCGCCGCACCCTTCTTTGGTACCCGTCAAGCCGAGGTTTTCGCGCAGCACGTCCAGCAGCCGCTCCATCGGATACGCGTCAACCGAGCGTTGGACGCCGTTCACCCGAAAATCGATGGGTACTTTACGCAACGCCAGTCTCCACGGCTCGTACTTCGCTACGCATGACGGTCTGCATCAGCTGTTCGGCCGTCAGCGGAATTTCGTTAACGGGAACGCCGATGGCCTCTTCGATTGCATTGAGCACGGCTGGCGCTGGTCCGTCGATCGGCAACTCGCCGAGGCCTTTCGCTCCCATCGGCCCATATTCGTACGGCGTCTCGTCGAAATAGACGCGAATCCGAGGCACATCCACCGAGGTCGGCATGATGTAGTTGGTCATCTGCGAATTGGCCATGCGCCCCTGGTCCCACACTACTTTTTCATGAAGTGCAAAGCCAATGCCTTGCGCCACGCCACCTTCGATCTGTCCGGCAGCCATCACCGGATGAATCACGCGCCCGACTTCCTGTAACGCTACAAAATCGTTGACAGATGTTTCAAACGTAACCGTATCGACTGCCACTTCGGCCACGTACACCGCCCAGGCGAACGCGCCATAGGCGTCGCCACGGTATGTGTCGTCATCCCAATAAATTCCGGCCGGCGCCTCGTACTGGCTGAACGATTTTAGCGGACCGTATTGCGCGATGTACTGGCTGCAGGCCGTGGGAAAATCGCTGGGATCGTAACCGGCGTTCGTCAAAGTAAGCTTCAATCCGATAGCGGCCGATTCAACGAGCTTGCCGACCACCATGCAGGTGCGCGATGCGACGGTGGGGCCGGAGTTAGGCACTTCGCTCGTATCCGGACGCGGAACCGATACCTGGTCGTACCCGATGCCCAGGGTTTCAGCCACAATCTGGGCCAGGATGGTATTGGTTCCCTGGCCGATCTCGGTGCTGGAAACGAGAATGCGCACTTGCCCTTCCGCGGTCGCTTCGACACCGGCGATCGATTGCAGGTAACGCTCGCCTGACCCGGTGAAACCCGCGCCATGCAGGAATGTTGCAAATCCGATGCCACGTTTGATCGGAGAAGTCTCATTCTCCTTGGAGAAGGTCTCGCGCTTGCGATGGTAGTCAGATAGCTCCAACGCCCGGTCGAGCAGGCCCTCCAGACCGATGGCTTCGCGAATCACTTGCCCGGTCGCGGTGGTCTCACCGGTATGCAAAAAATTCCGGCGGCGAAATTCTTCGGGCGTCAGCCCCACCGCGCGCGCCAACTGATTCATGTGACGTTCCAAGGCAAAAATGCTTTGCGGCGCTCCGAAACCACGAAAAGCACCGTGCGGCGGGGCGTTGGTGGCAACTGCCTTGCTCCGGATTCGGACGTTCGGACAGTTGTACGGACCGGCCGCATGAATCGTGCCGCGGGAGAGCACCACCGATGACAAGGTCGGATAGGCGCCGCCGTCAATCACGAATTCAATATCGAGCGCCAGCAGCTTTCCGTCGTTAGAGGTACCCGCGCGGATGCGTGTTCGTGACGGGTGTCGTTTAGTCGTCGCGGCCATGTCTTCCGACCGACTGTAGATCATTTTCACCGGTTTGCCCGACTTCCAGGCCAGCAGCGCGGCGTGACCGGCAATCATCGAAGGATATTCTTCCTTGCCCCCGAATCCGCCACCGGTCTCAGTTTGGATCACGCGGATCTTCTCCGGCCCCAAGGGGAAAGCCTTGAGCAGCGCTTTGTGCACATAGTACGGACATTGCATCGAGCCCCAGACCGTGACACCTTCATCCGGCGAAGCGATCGCGATCATGCCGTTGGTTTCGATGTAAAGCTGTTCTTGCGCGCCGGTCCGGTATTCACCCTCGACGATGTACGCGGCCTCGGCCCAGACGCTATCGACAGCGCCTTTCTCAACCAGGAAGCTCTTTATGACATTGTCATCGCCCCAAATGATCTGCTCCTGTGCGAGCGCTGCTTCAAGAGTGAAGATAGCGGGCAGCGGCTCGATATCAAGCCGCACCGCGCGGCGCGCTTTTTCCACCAGGTGCTTGTCCGGGTGGGCCAGCAGCACAACCGGCTCCTCGGGATGATTCACAAACTCCGCCGCGAGATACGGTTGCTCGTCGGTGATCAGCGCGACACGATTCTCACCGGGAATGTCCTTTGCGGTGACGATAGTGAATTCGCGCCAGGGCAGATCGCCCGTGAATTCGATTCGCCGAATCCGGCCGCGAGCGATCGGGCTGCGCACGGTAACTCCATGCAGCATGCCTGGGAAGGTAAGATCGTCGACGTACTTCGCTTCCCCCGTCACTTTTTCCCGGCCCTCTTTACGCGGGACCGGTTTCCCGACGGTCTGAAACAACATTACCTCTACTCTACAATCTTGCCGAAGACGCGCAAGCGGCTGATGCCTCCGTCGGGATAGATGTTCAGGCGTAGGTGGGTTGCGATCGTAGGCTCCCCTTCAAAGGTTCGGATCGAGTCTGCTTCGAGTTTCGCCGAAGCAACGATCTCCCTCCACTGAACCTTGCCGGTGGCGAGATCCTCGGTGAGAGTTGCATCGGTGTCCGCTGCATCGATCGTGCAGCGATCCGGATAGTTGCCTTTGTAATGCTCCGTCTCGACAGCGATGCGCTGAATAGCGGTGCGCGCGCCGAGTCGCACGATGATCCAGTCGTATCCGGGCCCGCGGCGCCGCCGGGTCTCCCATCCTCCCCCCATGTTCGCAGGGCGGCCGGGCATGATCAGGTTTTCCTGATGCCCGAAGAAACTGTCACTCGATGCCAGGACTCGGCCGCCGTTCACCAGAGACGCCAGGTCGATTGGGTCCTTCGAGGACTTCAGCCGGTTCCAATCGGGCATCACTTCGCCATAAGCCCGCAGGCGCGCGACACCGCCGTCGGGATAAATATTGAGCCGCAGGTGAGTGAGCTCTTCAGGATGGTCGATATCGAACAGGTTGTGACTGCCCCCGGCTAACCGCACCTTGCCGAGCACTGGAGTCCAGTTATCCTCCGTCGGGACCTCCGCGCTCGATCCATCAAGCGAACAATGGGAGGGAAAGTTGCCGATGAAGTAGCTGGTGTCGACATCGATGGTTCGCAGCACGCCCGGAAGGCCGAGTCGCACGATGCACCAGTCGTATTCGGGAGTGCGCTTGCGGCGCGACTCCCAGCCGTCCATCCACTTGCCGCGATCGGTGTACTTGTCGGCGATGAAGACCGGATCGGAGGTTTTGATCAGATTCTCCATCGGAGCAAAGAAGTCGTCGCTGGTGGCGATTGCCTTCCCGCCGAAGAAATCAGAAGCCAAGTCGACTAGTCCCGGCGGCATTGTATGCCTTTCGGTTCGGAAGCAAACACGCCGTGATCGAAGACCTTCTCGCCGCGGACGAACGTCATCTCCAACAGGCCGGTCAGCATCTCGCCGGAATATGGGGTGATTGGATGGCGGTGATGCAGTTTTGCCGGGTCCACGCGCTTCTGCGCGTCAGGATCGAAGACTACCAGATCGGCATCGACGCCA
>Ga0335069_10014541_pt1 | contig 11016 bp, 10 predicted proteins | sample Lox_Sample_11_FD_206714 | JGI IMG/M metagenome (GOLD analysis project Ga0335069, IMG submission 206714) | Soil microbial communities from Loxahatchee National Wildlife Refuge, Florida, United States - Lox_Sample_1.1 | ecosystem: Environmental > Terrestrial > Soil > Wetlands | place: USA... | reverse complement strand
CGCGGAGACGAAATGATGTTGCCTATGCGACCTAGCCACAAAGAATCTACGTGTGTTTTCAATGCCAAACGCGTTTTCCATCAAACACGCGGAAATGGACTCCTGACGACGTCCGGCCTCCTCAACGGCATCTTCGGTCAAGGGGCAGATCTTCATGTGGCCCGGTGGGAATCAGTGAAGGTTACTGACCGTATGGAGGAGACCGACGATAACGAGGTCACAACGATTCGGGAACGAGAACGATTCACGCAATGCCTCACTCTCGTCTACGCCGACGGTACGACTGCAATTCTCGATGAAAGGAACAAGGGATCATGAAAAACGCGCATCTCCGTTTCGGGAACTTGCAGTTCACCAAGGTCCTTCGGGATACGACAATCGACATCACGGTACGAATGGATCGCATGGTCGCCGAACACGATGCAGAGAACCGGAGCGCGAAATGTCATCTGTTGTCGGTGATCGGCAATGACCAGGAAATCGCGGCCATCGCTGCTGCGATCTCCGAGGAGGCGCGATTCTACGCGAGCGGGCCGGAAGTGAACCGGCTCATGATCAGCTTGGGCAAAGAGGCGGAAGTCTTTCGTGGTTCCATCAGCGTTCCGGGCCGAAGGCGGCCGCTCCGGCACCTGGTTGCACTGTCCGAAGAGCTCTCCATGACGCGCGCAGGGGGGAATCCAACGGCGAGGCGAACGATTCTGTGCAACAACGCTCAAGCATTCGTGCTATACCGCATCGGCGTCCGTTTCGGGCTGCCCGTTCTAGCTGAGTGGAGTGAGTGGTTCAGCGGAGAACTCGAACACCGGAAGGCGATCCAGCCCCTGATAGGCATCGGCTGTGCGCCGGTGTTGGTGAAGGGAACAAAGAAACGCTTCCTCGGCTGGATCGGCCATGCGCTCAAGCGCGGTGCGATCCGAATCCCCGATGATGGCCAGACTCTCCTCTGGCATGCCCCAGTCGGCTTCTCGGTTGATTTGGACGAGAGCGAACAGGAGGCCGCATGAGCCTCGCGTTGTCTGGGCAGAAGGTCGCTTGCCCGTCGGTGTGGATCGATCTGAGCCCCGGCACAGAAGGCATTGCGGCGGAGAAGTCGGTGCTGAGAACCCGAGGGTGAGCGAATGTTCCAAACAGTTCAGCGCACGTGGGAACTTCCCTGACCCTGCTCGAACGTGCGGCGCAACAGTCAAGCTTAACCAAACCTTCCACCCGGTCTTCCACACCTCACCAGGAGCCTAACCATATGAGTATCGTTCCAACAAATATTGGAGACTACCTGCGTCAATTTGCGAACCAGCTCGAGGAGAAAATCTTGCAGCAGTTTCCCCCTTTGCACCAGCCCGGGGAACCGCTGCCTCCCGAACTGGCACGCCTTCGCCGGCGACCTTATCCGGCGCAGGCTCTCGCCGCTGCCGCGATAGCGAAGCGCTGGGACGTTGAGAGGTCGGCCGGTGCCATCGCCGAGTGCGGCACAGGGAAAACGTTGATCTCCTTGGGGGCGATTTTCGTTCATGCCAAAGGCAAGCCCTTCACGGCGCTGGCGATGGTGCCGCCACAGCTCGTTGAAAAAATGGCCCGCGAGTGCTTCTTGACGCTCCCGCGTGTCCGAGTTTTCTTCATTGACGGTGTCCGGAACGGCGCGGGGTCGAACGGACACGCCGGCGTCAACGAAGTGAGGCTCCGCAACGGCCGGATTGTGCGCGAGGGCCTGCATACGACGCTGAGTGATTTGCGATTGCGAAAGGACTTCCGATCGGCGCGGTTTCGGTGGGCCTCGATCTGCGACTGCCCGGCCGTCTTCATCGTCAGCCGGGAACGGGCCAAGCTCGGGTACTTTTGGCGGCACGCATATGGTGTACCGCGCAGTGGACCCTTCAACGGCGCGGTGGTTAACCCCGATACGGGACGACCTGTTCTGACCGACGATGACCAACTGCGCAGGGCGGATTTTCGCAAAGCCAAACGCAGTGAACTCGTGTGCGGCGATGAAGAATCCAACGCCGGGAAAACGCGGCGCAACATGTTCAGTGCACTCTGGCAAGCAGATGGATCCAAGGTTCGCAGGTGCGCACCAATGGACTTCATAGGCCGGCACATGAAGGGGTTCTTCGATTACGGCATCGCGGACGAGGTGCACGAGTTGAAAGGCGCTGACACCGCTCAAGGGGCCGCGCTGGGAACGATCGCTTCTTGCGCAAAGCGCACCATCATTCTGACAGGGACATTGAACGGCGGGTACGCCGATGAGCTTTTCTCGATCCTTTACAGACTGAACGCAAAGAAGATGGTCGAGGAGGGGTTCGCGTACGGAGACGCCGGCGTGCGGGCTTTCTCGGAGACCTATGGCGTGCTCGAAAAGGTCACGACGATTACTCCGGCCGACAATGCCTGCTCGGACAAACCGAAAGTGAGCACACGCGTGCGACGACGACCGGGCGCTTCACCGTTGTTGTTCGGAAGGTTCCTCATGGAACTTGGGGCGTTTGTCTCGCTCGAAGACATCTCCGATGCGCTTCCTCCTTACGAAGAGGAAGTGCTGAGCGTCGAGATGGACCCCGTTCTCGGCAAAGCGTACGAAGCCCTCGAAGAAGATATCAAGGAAGCGCTCGAAGGGCATCACGGAAACCAATCGGTGATCAGCACAGGACTGAATGCGCTGATGCTCTTTCCAGACCGCCCATTCGACGTTGGGACGCTGTACGGATACGCGACAGATCCAGAGACCGGAGAGCGAGAGCGATTCGTCATTTCGGATCCGCCTGATCTCGCCAAAGACTTCATTTACGCCAAGGAACGGCGCCTGGTGGAAGAAGTGAAAGCGGAGCTCGCCCAGGGACGGCGGTGCCAGGTGTTCGCCGTCTATACGCAGAAGCGCGACGTCACGCAACGGCTGAAGAATATTCTGAGCCGCGAAGGAATTCGCGTCGAGGTGTTGACTACGGCTGTACCTCCGGAAGCCCGCGAGGCTTGGTATGAACGCCAGTTGAAGGCCGGCATTCAGGTATGCTTGGCACATCCCAAATTGGTAGCTACGGGCCTCGATCTCCTCGCTTTTCCGGCCATTTTCTTCTACGAGTCTGGATACTCAATCTACACTTTGCGCCAGGCCAGCCGGCGCTCCTGGCGCATCGGCCAGAAGCAGCCTGTGAAGGTGAAGTTCCTGGCCTACGCAGGCACCATGCAGGAGAACTGCCTCCGATTGATGGGGAAGAAGCTTCTGGTCTCACTCGCGATGGAAGGCAAGTTCGCCAATTACGGACTGCAGGCTCTCGACGACGACGATGACATGCTGACGGCCATGGCTCGCGAACTCGTGACCCAGAAAGGTGTTGGGGAACGAGCCGACGCGTTGTGGAGAGACGTGCAGCGGCAACACATGGGCCAGGTTGAGACCGCTAAAGCAGTGGTGATCGAACAACCCACGCCGGAGCCGGTGGTGGTCCTTCCGTCTGAAGTTGATCCGGCCTGTTCGTCGGAGCCTAAACCCACGCCCGACGCCCTCATTGAATTGGTCTTACCGCGACCGAGAGTCGCGCGTAGGCCTCATCCCGACAACGACGCCCAGCTCTCGCTGGCGTTCTAACACAAACAACACGCCTGGAGGCGCACGGAGGAATGTTGATCCCTTCGTGTGCCCAGGTTTCCCGGAGGTGCAACTTATGGAGAACAAGGGTCTCTACATCAATGAACTGCCACAGTCTGGTGAGGTCACATTCCTGGCTGTGGTCGTCGAGAAGGAAGTTCGGCCGAAGCGCAATGGTGGGGCCTTCCTGGCAGTCCGCTTTGCAGATCGAAGCGGCGAATTGGACGGGAAGGTCTGGGACAACCCGGAAGCCGTCGCTCAACTATTCGACTGCGACGATGTAGTCAAGGTGCGCGGCACGATCGACCATTACAACGACAAGCCGCAGCTCATTGTGAGCCGGATCCGCCGCTGTGATGCGAGCGAGTACAGTGCTGGTGACTTCTATCCAGCATCCAGCCGCGATCCGGAGGAGATGGTCGGCGAGCTGCAGGCGTTCATCGCCATGGTGCGAGAGGAATCGCTCCGGCAACTGTTGGAGTCGATTGTCAATGACGCTACGATCAGCGACCGCCTCCGGGTTGCGCCGGCCGCGATGCGGATTCACCACTGCTATCGGAGTGGACTGCTCGAACACATACTCTCGATCTGCAATTTGAGCGCGGCTCTGGTCGCACACTACCCCCGCTTGAATCTCGACTGGCTCATTGCGGGAGCTATTCTGCACGACCTGGGGAAGATCGAAACTCTCGAATTGGCGGGCGTTCGTTTCGCATACACGACGCGCGGCCAGTTGATCGAGCACATCACGCTCGGTCTGGAAATCCTTGAGAAGCATGTAGCCCGTTTTCCTCAGTTCCCTGTCGAGTTGAAGACAATCCTTCAGCACCTCCTGGTGAGCCATCACGGCGATCTGGATAAAGGGGCGCTACGACTGCCGATGCTGCCCGAGGCTTTTGCGCTTTCGCTACTGGATCTCATGGACGCGCGGCTGGAACAGGCGTTCAGGCTGATCGATTCGGCTCCGGCTGGTGAACAGTTCACTGCGTATATCCCGTCGCTCGAACGGCAACTGTTCCGCGGATTCGAGCATCGCGCCGATCTGGGCGACCCGCGAGCGGTCACAGACGGAGGGGGGATAGCAGCATGAGCGCAGAACCGATCGCAATCACGGCCAGGGAGGTGGCCAAAGGGCTCAGCATGTTCGAGATCGACGAAGGATTGGAAGCCTTGGTGGAAGCCGCCGAGCAGGAGGCCGAGGCGAACAATGGAGAGATCTCGGAAGAGCTCAGGACCGCCTTGGCGACGTACGCCGAGGCGTTTGGGTACAAAGTGGACCGCATCGCCGACTATCTGAAAGCCCAGAAGGCGGAGGCTGAAACGGCCCACCTTGAGGCCGAGCGCTTTCAGGCGCGGCATAAAGCGGCGGAGAACCGCGAGAAGCGACTGAAACAAATGCTCGTCTGGTTCATGGCGACGCGGAATGTGCAAAAACTCCGCGGGGCGTTGAATACAATCAGCCTGCAGGCGAACAGCGTGCCCTCACTGGTGATTCGCGACACGACCCACGTCCCGGACAGCTTCTATCGGGCTCGGGTTGAGCTTTCGTGGCCGGAATGGCGCGAGATCGTGGAGTCACTCCCGCCGGGGGCCGTTCAAGATCGCCTCCGCGGCTCAGAAGGCAAATCGGTGCAAAAGGAGCTCCAACGAGGGATTCTGTCCGATGCATTGTCACGTGGCGATACGATCGAGGGGGTCTCACTCGTAAAGGGGCAGCATGTGCGCCTGCGATGACGGCGCGTTGCTATGTGTCGAGGAGTCGAGCACCTTCGGTTAGCGCGAGATCTTTGCCAGCACGGAGATCGTTTGGAGTAAATACGACTTCGACATCCGGTTGAACGCCGCGCCCCTCAAGGAGCCGATCATCCCAGCTCATCCAGCCGCCGATTGGTATGCGCAAGCGATAATCTTCGCCGACAAGGAAATTTACGGCGCCGAGGACCTCTCCAGCGGTGCGAGTTCCAACGATTGTCGCCAGACGGTGGGTGATGGCAAAGTCTGCGACCATCTCGGCTGCACTCTTGGTGTGCTGGTTGACCAAGATTGCGATGCGGCCGTGGAAAGGACGAGGGCCGAGTCCCTCGGTGAATAGGGCAACCGAACGATCACGGTGAAGGAGCTTGAACCGGAGGAACATCCCGATAAGACCAAGCTTTGTCGTGGGAATGTGATCAATTCGGATCAACCGGTCCTTTCGGTACCCCTGGTCAGCGACCTTACGGCTGACATTGAACCCAATGGGTCGGCTGTCAGCGCACAGCGAGCTCATCGCTCGGAGCGATCCAAGCCCACCACCGATGTTGCCGCGAAGATCGATAACGAGCCCTTTGCACGGACCGAGGTCGCTGAGCGCCCGCTCATAGGCGAGCGCGAAACGATCGCCGGCATTCCCAGGAAAGTAGGCGACACGAACGTATCCAATGTCAGGAGTGAGCTTACGGGAGTGGACCGCCTTCACTTCCACCAACGGTGGCCTACCCTTCGCCGTGGGCGGCGGCAGCGCGATCGTAATGGTTCGATCGGCGCCGTCGCGAGAACGGACAAGGATCTCCGTGTTGGCTCCGAGATCAAACCGCGGAACCTCCGGTGGCAAAACTCTGCCACCATTGACCGACAAAAGGGCTTCACCTGGCTGAATACCGGCTTTGTGCGCAATGCCGCCTTCCAAGACGTCGAGAAATAGCCACAGCGGTTCAGGATCCTCAGCCTTCAGAAAGGTTGCGTTCAGGGCGTAAGGAGCGGGAACTCCCGTACCGCTACCATGGAAGAATGCGACGTGGCTCGACTTTAGTGTTGCCAAAGCGACATTGACTCTTTGCACGAATTCAGCGGTAGAGGTGCTCGCAAGCAGCCAGTCGCGTTGCGCTTGCCAAGTGTTCGTCCAACCAGCGATGTCGGCAAGCGGGTTGAAGAACCTGGTTTCGATATAGTGCTGAATTCGGTCCAGGATCCCTGTCATCTGCTCCTGGGTGATACTCATGGTTGCGCTCCTTTCACTGTTGTGCGGCGAGTTTGATCAAACCGTATAACGACATTTCCATTTCCGATCACCTGGAAGGCAGCGACCGTTGGCAGGACGTTCGGACCGAAGCGGTGTAGCAACGTGAGCTTGGCATTGCGGAGAGCCGTCGCCACCTCCCTTCCCTGGGCCAGGTTGCGGTAGAACTCCGTCAGCAATGAACCGGATGCGGTATCCGACACCGACCAGGAACTTGCTAGGACAGCGGTCGCACCCGAGGACAAGAAGGCTCGAGCAAGATTCGACACGCCCTCCTGCCCCAACGAGCGGCCCACTGTCGTGTTGCACGCCGACAACACGACTAGGTTGGCCTTGATCGGAAGTCGAACAATCTCGCGAGGCTGAAGGAAACCATCCTCCTCTGAAGACTTGTCTTGAGCGAATAGCAAGGCTCCCCGCTGTGGCTGTCGGGGGTCAGCGAAAGCATGAACGGCAAGATGGATGATCCCGAACCGTTCGAGCGGCTGCCCCTTGAAGTGGCCCTCCGTTGCATTCTGTCCCAGGAGTCCGACGGCGGCGGGCCCTGCCATGCCCAGGGCCATCTCGACTTCGGCCCTGGAGGCGGGCAGCGCTTCTAGATGGGGCGTTATTCGTGCGTCGAATATGCTAATGGCACGTGACGGATTCCCACGCTTTGAAACGTCTCCATAGGGAACATCGCCAACCGCGAGGAGCGGCAATGGTTTCGTGGCTATTTCCCTGTTGCGAAGCGCGCGGAAGACGCTCGCGGATGGCGCGAACGTGATTGCAGCAGTTTGCGCGAGCTTGGAACGATTCGGCGCTGCCAGCATGTCGAAGGGAAGGGCGTGAAGTGGTCCGTCTGGCACAATCACGATTTTGCTCTTGGATGCCGGCCAGCGTAGCGGGGCGACGATCGCGCCGTAGAGCGAAGCCGCGAGTTTGTCCACTGTCGAACCGTCTGCGGCTCGCTGCAAGGCCTCAAAATACTCCGCGATGAGCCGCTCCACCGCGGTGCGTTCGCCAAGTGGAGTGACCCGTGCGTCGTCTCGAGAAATCGTCACACCATAGACGCGATGCTCGCCCCAAAGGTACTCCACCACGAGTTGGTCTGCTCCAAGGTTGGATCGCAAGTCACGCAGCGAAACGGCTTGCGAGCGAGGGCCTTTCCAGGTTCGCGTCTCGACCTCCGCCCCGACCAACTTTTGTTCCACTTCCCAGATCTGCCGCAGGGCGATCTCCCGCTCCGTAGTCCTTTTGAGCCCGAGTAGCGAGCGCTGAAGCCGGCTCAACTCACGCTGGAGGCGTATGTACTCCGGTGAGCGCCGGCGAGTCGATTCTGACGCGGCCACCTGTGCTATGACATCGCGGAGCACTCGACCTCGCGTTCGCTCGAGGACCGCGAAGGCATAATCCACGCTCTTCTGTGCGGCGGCGAGTTCGAAGTGCGTCACGTAGATACTGGACATCGTGCGTATTAGGGTGGTCGCATGCTCGGGTGTGGGGACGTTGACAAGGAGCCCTTCCACAACGTCGGTTGCGCGCTCCAGAATTTGCAGCGCCTCGTCCGGCCGCCCTTCAGCGCGCTTGAGATTGGCGAGGACCAGAAGCTGTGATGGCAGGAGGAACCTGTCGCCAACCTCTTCGCTGAGCGTGACAGCACGTATGGCGTACTCTCCCGCTTCTGGGATCTTGCCTCTGTGCTGGGCGATGGCCGCCAAGTCGAAGTAAATCTCAGCGAGGAGGCGGCGGAACCCACCCCTTTCGGCGATAGGTAGCGCTTCGCGGAGATAAGCAAGCGCGTCGTCAGGCTTGCTGAGTGCGCGGGCGAGATCAGAAGCAGCCAGCAGCATCTGAACTTTTTTGACGCGACGGTCATCGGCCTCAGCATGTTGAAGGGACTCGCGGATCAGTTGTTCGGCCTCCTGAAACCGCCGTAACGCCAGGAGGGACTTTGCCTTGCCCCAGTAGGAGATGTACTGAAATCCGGCCTCGGGGTGTTTCGCGGCGGTGTTCAATGCGAGGTCGAAGTATCGAATTGCCTGTTCGTATTCATCAGATAGCTGAAGTCCAGTGGCGATCGCTGCGTAGTACCGTATTTGTGCCCCCACATCCCCGCCTGTCATCGCGGACACCAGCGCCTGGCCGACCTGAAGACGCGCGGTCGAAGCATCACCAAGCAGAAAAGCGATCATTCCAAGCTCGCCAACAGCGCGCGACTCCCACTTCCTGTCACCAATCTGTTTGGCCGTCGCAAGGGCGACTTCCCAATCGTCCTTGGCCGCCGGGGCATCGATCTCCAGATTGACATCGCCACGAATGATGAGGCATCGAAGGCGGAGAGCTGGGTCGTTCTTCGCAATGTCGGTGGAAAGGATGCCGTCGATTGCTTCGATAAGGTCGGGGAAGGGCAGAATTTGCATCTCGCCGCGCAAACGACTTGCCCTTGCGAAGAGAGCGTTCCGCTCGTCGCCTTGGGCCAGGAACATCCTCTCGGCTTCGAGAAAAAACGGGTGCGCGTCATACCAGTTGTAGATGTCAGCCAGGTGTTCTGCCTTTTCCATTGCCTGGCGCGGGTCGGTGAACGGCGCGGGGATCTGAGCGGCTAAGGGATACAGACCAGGCCAGAGCAGAAGAACAGCCGCAGCCGCTGAGAAGAAGTGCCAACTCGTCAACATAGGACCTCTTGAATGCATACGATCTCCCGATGGATCATGTCAACGGACCTTTAGGGGGTAGGAGCGCCACCTGGATTCCTCCGCACGACGAATTGACCACGTAAACCGGCCGGAACTGAGTTTACGCAGGTCAAGGGCTGCTTCGATCGTCGTCACGAAGTTGCGAATGACGGCGACACCGGCTCCCTGGATCTGAGGGGAGCCTCGCTCGTCACGGATTTCGAATTGGTAGTTCCCCTCGTCAGATCCTGTCGGAAGCAGAATAGTAAGCCGGAGGTTCGCTCTGGTCAGAACGGGGGCCTCGGTTTGGTCATTTGGTTCACCTCGGGTGGCATCAAGCGGGCGCAGGTCGAGCGTCGCTAATTGCAGTTCTGCAGGCGCTTTGCGCTCCACTGCAATTGGTGGCGGAGTGGCAGGAGGCGCTGGAGCCGGCGATCTAAGCGAAATGGCGCCGACGATGGCCGCGGCCAATCCGGCCGCAGTGGCAAGGATGGCGATGGTATGCCGCCTCCGCCGTTTCCACTTTCCTCTCGCGGCAAGATAGTCGGACAGGCACGCTGAGCAGGTAGCAATATGCTGGGCGTGCGTTCCGATACGGTTAAGGGAGACCTCACGTCTTGCCATGGCTCCGATCTCGGCGGCTGTGGGGCAGCCCTTCCGGTCTGGATTCGGAAATCTCTTGAGGGCATACGCTCTGGCAGCGCGGAGAAAGAGTTCCTCGTCGATCGGCGAATTGGATCTCTTGGACGCGGGCTTGAATGGTCTCATGTGAGGCCTCGTTTGGGTGTTTGCGGCGCGCGTCTGGCCCTTTCCTCCGTGTCCGGCAACAGGCAGTCGATGATCTCTTGTGGCAACTTCTCTAGGGCGCGACGGAACCGCAACCGTGCTTGACCAGCGGTAAGGCCCTGAAGCTTGCCGATTTCCTCCCACCCCAACTCAAGAAGGCGCAGATAGAACATCTCTCGTATGTCAGGCTCAAAATGCTGGCCGATTTCCTCAGCGAGAATCCATAGTTCTACTTCTTGTCGCCAATCTGGCTCCTGAGCTGTGGTCAGGATTTCGAGATCTTGTCCCAGGCCGCGGTAGTCAACCCTGCCGTCACGACTCTTGATAGACCTGATCAGATTCGCGGTGGCTGTGTAGTAAAGCGCCACTATCGACCGTACCTCGCCCGGATGGTTCTTGATGTGACGAGATATTCGATAGGCGACAAGCTCAGCAACCTCTGCTGCTCCAGCATGGTCAGCGAGATGCATCCCAATGTAGTTCCATGCCCAAGGCCACAGACGCTGGGCGACGTCACGCACACCTGGATCGATGGGATACCCATTGACCGCCGGAGGAAGAAAAAACTCCGGCAGTCGCTCGTCCTGATGCCGGTTGTGGTCCGACATAAACTTCGGTCCCTTTAGGGGCGAGCCATGAGAAGCGGCAATGACCGCCTCTATTAATATGACCATTCTCGAACGACAAATCCGACGGATTTAATGTCGTTTCTTCCCGCCCTGCCGCTTCGAGTGTCGGCGATCTTTCGCTCTGGAATCTACGTCCGTCAAATACCCCCGGTTCCAGAAGTCTTGTGAGTAGAGGGCAGTGTCTGGGAAGCACGCAGAGATCCCACCTTTCCACGGAGTTGATGTATGGAAGAGGATGCCGCCACCAGTGCAGGGAAACCCCTCCACCGGCAGCAACGACCACCTCAAGAGCGGCCGAAGGTCGGCAAGCCGCGGGGACAGGCCTGCCACTGGACTCCGGAGTTGGACGAACTGCTGAGGACAGCC
>Ga0335069_10014540_pt1 | contig 11016 bp, 7 predicted proteins | sample Lox_Sample_11_FD_206714 | JGI IMG/M metagenome (GOLD analysis project Ga0335069, IMG submission 206714) | Soil microbial communities from Loxahatchee National Wildlife Refuge, Florida, United States - Lox_Sample_1.1 | ecosystem: Environmental > Terrestrial > Soil > Wetlands | place: USA: Florida... | reverse complement strand
CATTGTCCGGAAGGCTCCAGACCCCAAGACGCGGCGCGTCTGGCGCCTGCTTCCGTAGAATACCTGCGGCGAAACACAGGGCTGATTGCAGCAGTAAACATTGCAGCTTCACGTCACGACCTCCTGACCCACACCGTAGGTTGAAATTGAACCTACGGTGTGGGTCAGGAGGGGTTGTGGAGGGGATATGGAGGGGATCCAGCGCCGGTGGGCTGGAGTGCGCAAGTGTCGTTGGCCTCGGAAGTTGCGAATCTGCGGGGGAGGAATGCCAGGGGTAAGCATTCGGCGAACCGCCGGCGCTTGCCGAACCTTTACTCGGGGTCATCCAGCGCCTTCCCGAGCCCAGGCCGATCAGGACCTTCTAGCCTCCTGCCCCCCCACCCGCACCGTCACCACCCCGTCACCACACCGTATCCTCCTCGTGACCACACCGTATATTCAATTTGAATATACGGTGTGGTCACGAGGAGGATACGGTGTGGTGACGGGGTGGCTCCGGGGCGGTAGTGTAAGCGTTGTCAGGACAGGTGGTTACGAACCTGAGGCGCTTGATGGTAGCGTAAGGCTTCGGCAAAACCGCAAACCAGAGGTGGGTCCAGGAGCCCTCTCCCGGACTTCCATGATAGTGCGCTTGTAGCCGATCTTATCCGGCGCGGCGCGGACGGCGAGCCAGCGCGCGCTCATGCCTTGCCGGGTGCCGCTGCTCGGGAGCCGGGATGTTCCCGCGCGGCTCCATTGCCCGCCTTCTGGCAAGTCGCAGGTGCGAATTTCCAAACGCGCCCTCAGCCGTGGCACCGCGGCCTCTATACGGTTCCGACAATTTCAGCCGGCGGGCCGCTGGGCAACGATTCGATGCATGCCGCCGGCGGGTCCCGGGAAGCTCAAGACGCAATTGGTGGCGGAGACCTCCCAACTCACCCGGTTGGCGCCAGCACTGGTCTGGCTGGCGCTTTTGCCGGGGAACCAGACCGCGTAGCGGGGCGCGTAGGAGTTGGCGGGCATGAATTGCAGCGTATCCTGCGCCGCGCCGTGGCTATAGGCCCTCGCGGCTTGGTAGTTGAAATAGCCGCCCGGGCCGCAAGCCATGCCGTAATGCCCCGCCACACAGATCCAGGCGTTGGTCACATTCCGGGCCAGGCCCGATAGGTTGGTGATGACAGTTGATCCGTCGTTCCATTCGAGCAGGCGGGTGCCGCCGTTCAGCGGCGCATTCTCAATCCCCACAGTGAAGCTGCCGGCAGCGCGGTTGGGCACATGGCCGGCGGGCTGGGGGACTTCAACGATCGCCACGGTTTCACCGGTGCAATCCACATACACATCCGTGATGCCGTTGGTGCCGTGGGTGAGTTGTAACTCGGCGGTGAACGCGTTGCCGTTGGTCGTGAAATTGACCAGGCGGGCCTTGGTCGGCTTGCCCATCGCGCCCAGGCCCAGCACCCCGGGCACGCGCGGCGTTACGGTATAGACGTCGTTGGGAAAATGGGTCGTGGGCGCCTCGATGATCGCATTGATGCGGGCCGGGCGGCCATTGGTCTGCGGGCCATAGCAGATCGAGAAGAACCCGTTGGCGCCGCGTTGCTCGATGACCCCGACATCGGGCATGTGAATCAGCGCCGGGCCGGGCGCCGCGCTCGGGCCGGTCGGATATTTGGCGTAGGCCCAGTGCAGCCAGGCCAGCGCGGTGCGGTAAGCCTGGCAGGACTCGCGGCCAAACCCGACGGCCGTGCTCGGTCCCACGAACCGGCCATTGCCGTTAATGGTTTGCCGGTAGCGCTCCAGTTGGGCGACCCGATTGTCCGCCCAGCGGGCTATCGGATCGTTGAAATGCGCGGCGATCCAGGCCAGGTAGGCGTTCTGTTCGTAGTCGTTGAGATCCCAGTCCTCGCCTGCGGGAAAATGCATCTCGCCGGAATCCAGCAGCAAGTAAGTGTAATTGGTCCAGGCGGGCAGGACGTTGTGCACGGCAAAGGGCTCGAGCTCGGCGGCGACCGCCGGGTTCGCCAGCAGGGCCATCAGCCAGGAGTCGCCCGGCATCTCGCCCGAGCAAGCCTTGTAGCCGGGATGATAAAAGCCGTGATTCTCCAGCGCCCAATCAGGGTAGTGGGTTACGGTCGTGACCCAGGAGGCCAGGGGATCGCCGTTGGTATTGGCGACGGTGTGGGTGTTAACCAGGTATTGTTTCGCGGACCTGAGCCAAAAGGGCGCGTTGGTGTTGGTGCTCATCCAGGCGGCGGCCAGCGCGACCACGTGGCTGTTCCAGGCATTCTCCTCGGCCTTGGTATCCCACACATAACCTGATTCCGGTGGGATGCCAGCCCGGTAAGTGGCTTCGTCAGCCACGGCCCGCTGCACGGCGCGGACGGTGTCCGCCGGCAAGTCGCCTTGCACGACCAGGCAGGTGATGCCCATGTGCCCGGCCCAATAAGACGACTGCCATTCGTGACCCCAGCGCTTGCGGTTCGAGCAGACGTTGGTGTCGCTGACATGAGTGTGGGCGGCGAAGTTGAGGGCCTGGCGGACCCGCTCGAGCCGCACGGCGCGGTTGGTGGCGTCCGGAAACGCCTTGGCCAGCACGGCGTAGGCCAACGCCACTCCGCAGGAGGTGCGGATGCCGCCCTCGCCGCTGACGCCCTCGCCGAAGTAGCCGGCATCGGCGGGGGCATTCGGATAGGCGGCCGTATGCCAATTGCGCTCGGCATAGGGTTCGAACGCCACCAGACAATCGAGGTAGGTCTGTTGCGAGCTGGCGAGAAGGGAGTTGGGTGCAAACCCGGCGCACAACAGCCCGAGAACCATCAGCCAGCGGCGGTTAAGCTCTTTCATTTGCATTGACCATCTACAGTGCTTGGACGGTTCATATCGTCACGGGACTTCTTGGCCCAAGCACGCCAGGGGGTAAAGGTAAATCGGGCGGTGCGCGGCAGAAACTCCGTCGCACCTGCTGAAATGCCGGCTTTCCAGGAACCTGAGCTTAACGGACAAGCCCCTCACCCCTTCCCTCTCCCCATCGGATGGGGAGAGGGTGGCCGCAGGCCGGGTGAGGGGGTAGTTCATGTTCCCAATGCAAGCCCGCAGGCCGTGAGGACTCCCCGGGAACACGTTGGAAAAGCAGAATGCGGTTGCTCCTCTAGCGTTGCCTGGCTCGATAGAACCGATGCTGCATTGGGCAATTTAACACGGCGAGCAACGCTGGCAATGGGACGGGAGACCGGCATCAGGACGAAGTGGCTCCGCCACCTGCGTCCTTTGGGAGAGATGCGCGCCGGGCTTTACTGGGAGTCTGGCGCCCCGAGAGTGCAGCCGCTGCCGCAGCGGGTTGGTGCGGTCTGTCGAAGTATTGGCGTGAGGTTTACTGTACCAACCGAACCCGGTAATACCGCGCCTGAGAATTCGTCGCTCCGCCTGCGTCCAGGTAGTTAGTGCCCGTGAGATCGCCTCCGATGGCGACGATCTTGGGGCTGATGTCAATAAAGCGGTTGGAGAAGTCCCCGGACCAGCCCGTCATTGCCTGCACCACGTTAGTCAGGCCACCCACGGTCTGCCAGCCAATGCGGATGTTGTTGCCCTCTTTGGCAATATTTGTGATCGCAAAATTACCGGGAAGTTGCGGTGGGTTGACATAATAAGCATTCGTTTGCAGGCCCGAACCATAGTGATCGCCCGTGAAATAGACCTCGCCTCCCATGCCGATGAGCAATCGCATCGGTCCTGGATAGGTCACCGAAGGATAAGGCAGGACAGTCTTATCGTACGTGGCATTGGTGAGGTCGATGCTGTACCAGACCATGAACTCCATGTAATAGTTGTTTCCTTTCCGCGGAATGTTCGGCAACTCGCCCGGCTTAAAGTTGAAAAAGCCGCCGTCATCCGATTCGGAATTAACCATCGAATAGCCAAGCCGGATGCGGTTGAGGGTCAGGCCTACGTCAATCGGTCCCACATAGACCAACGAACCAAAGTTGTAGACTTGGATGTCGTTGGTAAGCCCCAGGGCATCGTAAACCACCGCGGCGTTCGTGGGCACATTCGAGATGGCCTGGGCGACGGCTGCGGAACTGTGGGTCGAATTGTTGGGGAAAGCCACAAACGCAGTAGGGGCAGCCTGGACCTCTGTAGCGACCGCGACTGCGAAGGCTGCCAGCAGCGCAAGCACGTGGTGCGAAGAGTAGATTCCTCCGAACAAGCTCGGGATGGATCCACGGCTTGAGCGACCTCGGCCGGCGAATTCAGGCATGATCATAAAATCGTCTATAGTAGCCCAGAAATGTCCGCCGTCAAAAAGGTCGGCAGCAAAGCGTCGGGTGGTCGGAGCCACAATCGGAGGTGAACTATGCCTCGCAGAGCATTGGATCAGCTCACGTTGCAGGATTTTGATAAACATGAAGCCGTTGGGCTCATCGCCTGACCGGCGAAGCCTCTGCCGGATCAATGGATCCTTGAATCCGCAGGCCGCTCGACGAGGTGAAGTAAATTGCCCTCTGGGTCGTGAAAGAACAGCACGCTGCCACCTCCGCCGGCTGGTTTTATCGGCTGATCCAGCTTCACTCCCTTCTGCTCCAGTTCAGCCTTTGCGGAAGCAATTGAATCGACCCGCAAGGCCAGATGTCGCCACCCATTGAGCTCGTTGTTGCTGGTTTCAGGGACTGCGAGCTTTCCCCCATAGAGTTCGATTATGCCTCCACCCGGCAAGCGCAAAAGGAATGCACGTGGTTGCTGGTTACTGAAGACAAGCTGGGCACCGAGCACCCGAATATACCAATCCTTAAGGGCAACTGGATCCCTTGCCGCCAACCCGATGTGCTCCGATTTCCAGTTCACCAGAAACCTGTCAGGCCGAAGGTGCCACAGACCCAGGCGCCTAAAGCAAACGACGAAGCGTCACAGCTTTGCCTCTCCCGCCTTCTTTCGCATCCTTCCGCTTTAGCCCATCGATTTCTCAATAGCGCCGCCATGCTCGACTTAGCTGCGGGGTGGCGTCGTGGCGCTTCGGTGAAGACCTCTACTCCGCTCTATGCCTTGGATTTTGCCCGCCTTGCTGCCCAGGCTCGCTCTAAAGCGGCTTTCATGGCTGGCGTCAGCTTCCTCTTGGGCTTCTCGCTGGATTGGGCTGCTTTCCCCTGCTTGGCGACCCGCTTCGCCACTCCAGCTCGAATGTTGGCCAATCCCTGGGCGCTGAGCTTCCTCTTGCCTTTCTTTGCCGGTTTGCCTTTAGCTGCATTGTATTTGGCCCACCTGGCTCTGGCGGCAGCAGCAATAGCCGCTCTGCCGGCAGCACTCATTTTCCGTGTCTTGTGTCCGGTTGGCGTGGCAGGTGCTGACTCAACCGCACCGCCCAGAAATGTGTTGAGCTGATTCTGGAGTTCCTGGATTTGCTCCAGAAGATCCGCTGCCTGACGTAGTTGCTGTGGTGTTAAATTGATCATAACTGCAAAGCTTCTATGGATCTCGAGGAAAGCACAAGCGCATTCCCAGGAAGGATGACCTATTTCGGAGGATCGGGAACCGCAGCAGGATCGTTGTCGCAGAAGGGAATGTACTCTTGGAGGAAATTAATCAGAACCGGGTTTCCTATGTCGCTGTGGTCCTTCATGATCTTCTGGTCCACCGAAACGACAAGAATGGGATTGTATGGACGGTAATTGTTGTTGGACCTCAAGAGGCAATCTCCAAAAGTGATGGTGGTGGGTTTAGATCGCCAAACCCGCCTTTCCTGTGCGATGTTCTCCACGGTTCCGGGCAGCCTTTCACGCCGTCTGAGCTCATGCGTCTTTGTTGCGATGTTCAGCGTGCTGCTATTCGTCGCTGGGTTTGGCTGGTATATCAAATCGTGCGTGATGAAGGGCTTGAACCAGCCGACAGCCTTCCGGTTCGACGTCCTCTGAAAACCAGAACGATAGCTCTGAATCACCGTCGCAACGGATTGGCCTGCTGGGAAGAAGATTCCAGTCGCCCAATCGCCCTTGGAAGTGAAAATGCTCAATACTGGCCGTTGATTTGTCGAGTAATCTTTGACGGAAAGCGCGAGTTGCTTAAGATCGTAAAGCCGGGCAGCTTCAAAAGCGGGGTTCAGCAAAATGACCTGATCTCCCAAAGGCTTCAGAACGTGCCCTTGTCTGACCGTCTCGACAAATCGTTCGGTAATGACCTGCGATAGGGAATTATAAACCGCATCTGCCCCAAAGCTGTGCCCTATAATAATCAGTTGCGTTCGAGGGCCATTTGTAGGGAGCGCGCTGTTGTTAGTCTTCTGCAGCGATTCCAGATCCATCATGAGCTCGGTCATTGCTCCGTAACCTCCAACCCTCTGCGCTGCGTTCTTCCTTGCCCAAAACGACAGTTCTTTGCCCAGCGGTGGGAAGTAATCCGATTTGACCGACAGCCCGCGCCACCCCGCATAAACCCCAATCATTTTTCTGGGCGCTCGGTTTTGTGTTTGGCTCAGCGTTTGTTCGAGGTCGGCCAATTGATTCAAAACAGCTCGAAAGGTGACCACATTGGAATTACCGTAGGCTGCGTTGTTTTTCCAACCATGCACAAAGAGGACCATGATGACCGGTGCCGCATTTTGCTTCCCAATGCCCGCCTCCTCACGAATCATGTCCTCCACCTTCTGCTTCTGCCGAGAGTCCCAAAACCAGCCCTGATCATCGAATTCCACGAACCCAAGCCGATATTGGGCGGCTGTTTCGATGACGGCGGTCGCTGGGTCTTCTGAATTGAAGCCGGTTCTATATGGCCGATTGGCTGTGCAGCCGGCTGTGAAAAGCAAAGTGAGGGCCATCAGAGCAATGAGAGCGTAGATCCAGTTACTCATATCATTCTGGTTCGCTGGGGCATTGACCGCCCATACTCTCCTCTACTACTTGGAGCATTGCAAAGCATTCAACGGCCCTCTTCACGGCCACAGATTTTGCGGCTGCTTTAGACCATCAGAAAAGCCGGATGCCCGCGCCTGCCGGCAGGGATATGAACTGCGCCTGCTACCTCTTCGGCACCGCAGCCGGGGTGATCAGCACGCTACGCTTTGCTCCGCAGGTACTCGTCCATCGCCTTTGCCGCCCGCTTGCCGTCGCCCATCGCCAGGATGACTGTGGCCGCGCCGCGCACGATGTCGCCGCCGGCGAACACCCCCGGCAGGCTGGTCATGCCGTTATCGTCCACGATGATGTTGCCCCACTTGTTGAGCTTGAGGTCCGGGCAGGTGGCCGTGAGGAGCGGGTTGGCTCGCGTGCCGATGGCGACGACTACCACATCGCAGGGGACGACGAACTCGGAGCCGGGCACAACCACGGGCCGGGCGCGGCCCGAGGCATCCGGCTCGCCCAGTTTCATGCGGACGCACTTGAGGCCGGTGACCCACTTCTTCTCATTGCCAAGCACTTCGACGGGCGCGACCAGGAATTGGAACTGCAGGCCTTCCTCCTCCGCGTGGTGGATTTCCTCGGCGCGCGCGGGCATCTCCTTGCGGGTGCGGCGATAGACGATAATCGAGGCCTCGGCGCCCAGGCGCTTGGCGGTACGGGCGGCGTCCATGGCGACGTTGCCGCCGCCGACGGTGGCAACGCGCTGACCTTTGAGCACCGGCGTGTCGGCGCGCGGGAACTGGTAGGCAGCCATCAGGTTCACGCGGGTGAGATACTCGTTGGCCGAGTACACGCCCTTGAAGTTCTCGCCCGGCACGTTCATGAACACGGGCAGGCCGGCGCCGTTGGCGATGAACACGGCGTCGAACTGCTCGCGCAGCTCCTGCACGGTGTAGGTGCGGCCAATGACGGTGTTGCAGACTATTTTCACGCCCGCTTGCTCCAGGCGCGCGACCTCCGCCTCGACGATCTTCTTGGGCAGCCGGAACTCCGGGATGCCATACACGAGGACGCCGCCCGGCTTGTGCAGCGCCTCGAAGACGGTGACCGCGTGGCCGCACCTGGCCAGCTCGCCCGCGGCGGTGAGCCCGCCCGGGCCGGAGCCGACCACGGCGACCTTTTTGCCGGTGGGAGGCGCGACCTTGAGCGATAGTTGGTCGGCGTGGCCGCGCGCCCAGTCGCCGACGTAACGCTCCAGGTAGCCGATGGCGACGGGCAAACCCTTGTGGCCCCGGATGCACTCGATCTCGCACTGGGTTTCCTGCGGGCATACACGGCCCGTGACCGAAGGCAGGGCGTTGTCGCTGAGCAGGCACTGCGCGGCTTCGGACAGATTGCCCGCCCACAGGTGCTCGATGAAGCGCGGGATGTTCACCATCACGGGGCAGCCGGTCACGCATTTGGGGTCGCGGCAGAGCAGGCAGCGCTCGGCCTCAAGGAGCGCGACTTTCTCCGGCAGACCCAGGTTGACCTCCTCGAAGTTGGCGTTGCGGACCGTAGGCTCCTGCTCAACCATCTTCTGGCGGTCAATGCAAAGGCGTTGCTTGGCGGTCGGTTTGGCGGGCACGGGCATTGGCTAAACAGGTTGGGGCGTTAGAGCATTGAAGCGTTCAGCTTGCAGAGTCGGGAGGATCTCACTTCAGGCCGATCCTGCAGGCGCCCTCCTCGCAGGCGGTCAGGGCTTGCTGCTCGAATTCGCGGTACGTGGACAGGCGGTCCATGAGCAGGTCGAAATCCACCTGGTGGCCATCGAACTCCGGACCGTCCACGCAGGCGAAGAGCGTTTGGCCGCCGACGGCTACCCGGCAGCCGCCGCACATGCCCGTGCCATCCACCATCACGGGATTAAGCGACACGATTGTGCGCACACCCTGGGGCCGGGTCAGGTTCACCACCGCGCGCATCATGGGCACCGGGCCGACTGCATAAACGATGTCTATGCCGCCTGCGGCCAGGGCGTCTTTGGCGGCGTCGGTTACGAAACCATGCCGGCCATAGCTGCCGTCGTCTGTGCAGACCTGCACCTCGCCCAGGCGTCGCAGCTCCGCCTCGAAAATGACCCATTCCTTCGAGCGCCCGCCAATGATGCTGAGCACGCCAACGCCGCGCTTTTGCAGGCCTTGCGCGATAGGGTGAACGACGGCCGTGCCCACGCCGCCGCCGATGCACAGGGCGCGGCCGGAAGGAATGAGTTCGGTGGGATGACCCAGCGGCCCGGCGATGTCCTCCATGGCTTCCCCCGGTGCGAGAGCTACCAGTTCCCGGGTGCTCTTGCCCACGGACTGGATGACCAGGGCGATAGTGCCGGCCGCGGGGTCGCCGTCCGCGATAGTCAGGGGGATGCGTTCCGCGCCATCGGCACGGTGCACGATGACGAACTGTCCGGGCTGCCGGATCTGGGCGATCCGCGGCGCCGCGACGTCCAGCCGCGTTACGTTGGGGCTAAGCTGGGCGCGGGCGACGATCGGATGCATGTCTGGCTCTCAAAGTCATGAGCGGCCAGAATGATGTGCATAATACCTCGGGGAGTCAAAGCTCTTGTAGCAGGCTGGCTGTGGCGTGTCTGACCGCGTCGTGGACAGGGCCGGCGAGAGCAAAGCAGGGCAGGGCCAAGTCATGAAGCATGATAGGGACGCGTTCCACCGCGTCTCCGCTATCTCGGAAAGATGGGGACGCGGTGGAACGCGTCCCTACCACGCTCCATGACCTGGCCCTGCGAGCGGGGCAAGCGGCACAGGTTCCCTTTGGCCCGCGACACCCTCTTCCGTATCCTACTCGGCGTCAGAGCTTCTTCAGTAATTCCCGCCAGCGCTGCCAGGCGGCCTCGCGCGCCTTCTTGTTCTCGGCGCCGGCGTCCGGCGCCTCGCCAGCCCGCATGAAACCGTGCCCCGCGCCTTCGTACGTCACCGGCTTGTAAGTCTTTCCTGCCTTCTTCATCAGTGTTTCGGTCTTCTCGACCGTGGAAGTGACGCGGGCGTCGTTGCCGCCGTAAAAGCCGTACACCGGGCATTGGATGCGCGCGATGTCCTGCTCGCTCTCGGGACCGGTGCCGTAGAACACGAACGCGGCCTTGATGTCCTTGTTGTTTGTGGCGTAACGGAACGACTGCGTGCCGCCCCAGCAAAAGCCGGCTACGGCGACCTTGCCGTTCGCGGCGGGCAATTTGGATACGTAGGCCGCCACGGCGTCCAGGTCGGCCGTAACCTGGTCGGGCGGGAGAGCGAAGATGGCTTTGCGGACGGCATCGGCGCCGCCCAGTTCAGCCGTGCCGCCTCCGCCGGGCGCGGCGCCCGAAAGCAGGTCCGGCGCGATGGCGATGTAGCCGGCCTCGGCGAGCTGGTCCACCACGCCGCGCACCCAGTCCGTCAGCCCAAAAATCTCGTGGATCACCACCACGGCGGTGGCCTTGTTCTTCACCTCCGGGTAGCCGATGAAGCAGTTCACCTCGCGCGCGCCGTTTTTGACCTTCACCCATTCGAGGTGGCGCGGCGACTTTTCGAGGCGCGGCTTCGCCCAATCCTGGGCAGGTGCGCTGGTGGCGGCCAGCGCGGCGACCACGACCAGTAAATGCGTTGAGTTCATGAGTGCCATTGGAATGCGCCTAACATAGCGCGCCTACAGGCTTTGACAAGGCTGGCCAATGCGTTAAATTAGCGCCATAAATCTCCACGCCGGGAACAGACGCACGAACGCCTATGAAAATAGTTCCCCATCGGCAGGCGGAGAGGCCTCGCGACTCCGGGCCTGCGTTCACGTTGATCGAGCTGCTGGTCACCGTCGCGATCATCGCCATCCTGGCCTCGCTGCTGCTGCCCGCGCTGGCCGGGGCCCGGGCCAGGAGCACGGCGCTGTCCTGTCTCAACAACGAGCGCCAGTTGATGATGGCTTGCTTGCTCTATGTCGGTGACAGCAACGACTCGATGCCTTACAACCTCGGTGCGGACGAGATCAAAGCCACCGTGGCGCAGGGCGAGTTCTGGAACTGGACCAGCCCGGTGATGAGCTGGGAGCTGGACTCGGACAACACGAATGCCGTGCTGGTCACGCAGGGGGGGATCGGCCCTTACACCAGCAGCAGCGCCAAGCTTTACCGGTGCCCGAGCGATCATGCGCTGAGCGACCTCCAGGTGCAGGCCGGATGGACGGCGCGGGT
>Ga0335069_10014539_pt1 | contig 11016 bp, 4 predicted proteins | sample Lox_Sample_11_FD_206714 | JGI IMG/M metagenome (GOLD analysis project Ga0335069, IMG submission 206714) | Soil microbial communities from Loxahatchee National Wildlife Refuge, Florida, United States - Lox_Sample_1.1 | ecosystem: Environmental > Terrestrial > Soil > Wetlands | place: USA: Florida... | reverse complement strand
CGCCTGGAATGGCTTCGCCCAGGCCAGGCGGCCTTCGAGAAGGTGAAGCAGGGCGCCATGCGCCAATTCACCGAGCGCTACGACGAGGGCGAGGAGGGGTTGACCCCCGAGGCGGAGTTGATCTGGCAGCTCTTTACGCAACGCGATTACTACGGCTTGTCCCTGCGCTTGCAATACGATGACTCGGACGGCGCGCGCGCCCTGGGGCGACTCCTGCGCATACGCCAACTCGACAGCCGGATCGTCACCCAGAACGGACAGCCGCTGGCGCGGCCGGCCGAGCCCTGGCGTTGGGAAGTCGCCGCCCCGGAAGAGGAGGCGGGCGACTACCGCGTGCGCCTGGTGCAAGCGGGCGGCAGCCCGACGCCCGAGGTGCTTTGCGTGATTCCGGGCATCCCGACGCTTTACCTTACCGCCGACGCCGTATTCCCCGGCCCGCCGCCGCACGAGCGGGTGCTGAGCCCCTATGAGGACACGCGCATCCCGGCGCCGGCCATCGAGCGCGCTCCCGGCGTGGCGTTCCTGCAAGCCATCGGCGCCGAATTGCCCGCCCGCGTGCGCGAGCGCATCCGCACCGTCCCGTATGAAGTCACCATTCAGTGCGCCTTGCGGCCAACGTTCCGCGGCAGCGAGGTCGAGGAATGCGTCGTCACCGTCAAGGCGCAGGCACCCGACGGGCGGCGCCTTTCCTGGGAAGGCTATAACTGGCTGCAAGAGCAGGCTCCCACTCGAAGCAAGACCCGCGGCGAGGGCAACCTGATCACGCTCTACGATAACGCCCCGCTCGAAGCTGTGCCGCGCCTGCTGGAGCCGCTGAACCTCAAGCCCTCCAACTACAACCGCGGCCTGGTGCTGCGCGTGACCAGGAAGTTTGCGGACCTCTTCTCGGCCTGGCTTAAGAGCGTGCCGCCCCAGATCAAGGTGGACCTGGGCGGCGACCTGGCTTCTTTCACCGAAGCGGCCATTGCCGGGCGGGTGAAGCTCGACGTCGTCGAGGCCGAGATTGACTGGTTCGACCTGCGCGTCGTGCTGGACGTGTCGGACACGACGCTGACGCAGGAGGAAATCAAGCTGTTGCTGAACGCGAGGGGCTCCTACGTGCGGCTCGAAGGCAAGGGCTGGCGCCGGCTGCAGTACGACCTGGGCGCCGATGAAAACGAGCGCTTGGCGCGGCTGGGCCTCAACCCTGGCGAGCTTTCCGCCGAGCCGCAGCGCCTGCACGCCTTGCAGCTCGCGGACGACGCGGCGCGCCGCTTCCTGCCCGAGCAGCAGGTCGAGCGCATCCAGCGCCGGGCCGGCGAGATCAAGGCGCGCGTGGCGCCCGACCTGCCCGCCGGCGTGACGGCACAGCTCCGCCCCTACCAGCTCGAGGGATTTCACTTCCTGGCCTACCTGTCCACCAACCGTTTCGGCGGCATCCTGGCCGATGACATGGGCTTGGGCAAAACGTTGCAAGCGCTGGCCTGGCTCCTTTGGCTGCGCGCCCAACCCCCCGCCCAACGCCCCACGCCCCAGGCACCACGCAACACGCCCGACGCTCCCCACGACGCCCCCACCGATGCGGCCCCCGCCTCCCCGCCCAGCCTCGTCGTCTGCCCCAAGAGCGTCATGGACAACTGGCACGCCGAGGCCGCCCATTTCACCCCCGGCTTCCGCGTGAAGCTCTGGTCCGCCAGCGAGCTGGACACGCTCCCCGACCGCCTGGGCGAGGCGGACTTGCACGTGCTGAATTACGCCCAGCTCCGGCTGGTGGGCGAACGCCTGGCACCAGTGCGCTGGCTGGCCGTCATTCTCGACGAGGGGCAATACATCAAGAACCCCAACTCGCAAACGGCCCGCGTTGCCCGCTCCTTGCGCAGCGAGCACCGCCTGGTCCTCACCGGCACGCCCATCGAGAACCGGCTGCTCGACCTGTGGAGCATCATGGGGTTCGCCATGCCCGGCGTGCTCGGGCAAAAGGCCCAGTTCGCGCGCAGCTACGACAGCAAGAGCGACCCGCTCGGGCGGCAGCGCCTCGCCGCCCGCGTGCGGCCTTTCCTCCTGCGCCGCACCAAGGCCCAGGTCGCCAAAGACCTGCCCGACCGCACCGAGGAAGACTTGTTCTGCGAGATCGAAGGCGAACAGAAGACGCTCTACCGCGCCGAGATGAAGCGGGCTCAGCAGATGCTCCTCTCGATCCAGACGCAGAAGGAGCTGGCCAAACAGCAGTTCAACTTCCTCGTGTCGCTGCTGCGCCTGCGCCAGATTTGCTGCCACCCGCGCCTGGTCCAGCCCGAGTCCAAGGCCGCCAGCGCCAAGACCGAGGCGCTGCTCGAACAACTCGAACCCCTGATGGACGAGGGCGAAAAGGTGCTCGTTTTCTCGCAGTTCGTGGAGCTGCTCGATTTGCTTCGCCCGGCCATCGAGGAGCGCGGCTGGCCCCTCTTCTACCTCACCGGCAGCACCGAGAACCGCGGCGAGTTGGTCCGCAACTTCCAGTCCACCGAAGGCCCGGCCGTATTCCTGATTTCCCTCAAAGCCGGCGGCTTCGGCCTCAACCTCACTGCCGCCAGCTATGTCGTGCTCTTCGATCCCTGGTGGAACCCCGCCGTCGAAAACCAGGCCATTGACCGCACCCACCGTATCGGCCAGGTCAACAAGGTCATGGCCTACCGCCTCCTGATAAAGGACAGCATCGAGGAGAAGATCCGCCTCCTTCAGAAGAAGAAGAAAGCCCTGGCCGAAGACGTCCTCGGCGAGGAGCGCTTTGCCCAAAGCCTCACGCTCGACGACCTCCGGTTCCTCTTCTCCGAGTAGCCCCAAAGCCTTTCGCTCCCCGAACCGTCCGCTGCTCGCCCAAGTGAGCCCGCGGCCCGGCCCCCAACCTCGCCCGCTCCAGGCCCCGCGCATCAGGCGAACCCCGGTCCCTGGCCATGCACACTGTTACCCCACCGTCACCTCTCCCTTACCTCACCGGAGAACCTCTAACTTGAAGTTAGAGGTTCTCCGGTGAGGTAACGGCGAGGTAACGGCGTGGTTCCGGTGTGGATCGCGTCGAGCGCCCGGGCATTGCGCTGGGTGGAATCGAGATAACCGATTGGTATTCAGGTACTTATCGGCTGAGTGGCCGGTGTCTCCTGTGCGGGCCGGGACACGAGCCGGGAGGGGCTATTCGTTGCGCAGGGCGGCGAGGAGGTTGCCTTTAAGCGCGTAAGCTGTTGCCAGCCAGGTCCATAGGAGGCCATTTAGCAGCACAATGGCTAGCGTCAAAGCCAGCGATGCATACGGCAGGTGGGTGCCGGGGGAGAGGATGGCCGGGAGGACGGCGACGGCAGCAGCGATTGTGCCCAGCGCAAGGCCGAACGCGAGCAGGGCGCCATGCTCGCTCAACACGAGGCGTTGCAGCAAGCGTCGCCGGAAGCCGACAGCCGTGAGCAGGCCCAGCTCACCACGGCGTTCGAGGACGTTGCGCAAGACCACTATCCCCAAGCCGGCGCTGCCGAGCAACAGCCCCAGCCCGCCCAGGACTTGGAACGTGCCGAGGTAGGTGTTCTGAACGGCGTTGAACTCGTTGAGCCGCCGCGCCGCGGGCGTGAGTTCCAGGCCGGCGTCCTGCAGGGCCCGCGAGAGCGTGGCGGAGACCTGCGCGACGGAATTGGACGGGGCGTCCACGAGGAACATCCGGTAGCCGCTCTCGTTGGGGAAGCGCCGGGTGAACTCGGCTTCGTTAATGAGCAGGCTGCCCTGGAGGATCGAGTTGGCCACCGCGCCGACCAGGCGCACGTTGAACTTGCGGCCCTGCTCGTCGGTGTAAGGGATGGTGTCGCCCAGCGCCTTGCCCATCGCCCACTCGATGGCGTTGGCGTCGCCGATGGCCGGAACCTCTGGGATTTGCGATTTACGATTTACGATCCGCGATTCGCCATCGCTGAGGAGGCGCCAGCCTTTGCGGCGATCGAGACCCTTGGCGGCGGCGCTGAAGGTGAAGCGGCCGGCCAGGAGTTCGGGCTTTACTCCGAGCAGGCGGGGACGTTGCGCGCGGTTGAGGTTGAGGCAACTGGCGGCGTCGCCCTCGTGGACGCGGAGCGGGACGACGTTCACGCCTGCCAGTTGCTTTGCGTCGAGGCCGTAGAAATCGCGCCCGGCTTTGGTGTTGAGGTCCTGGGTGACCGGGAGAGTGGATTCGCCGATGAGCGCGAAGCCGCCGGTGCCAGAGTCGCGGCGGGTGGCGTCGCGGTTGGCATCGAGCCGGAAGGCCCCAATGGCAGCGATGAGGAAAGCGCCGCAGGCCAGCAGGGCAATGGTCGCCAGGCTGCGCCGGCGCCGGCGGGCGCAGCCGCGCAGGCCCAGGGCGCCGAGGGTGAGGGGGACGGGGGCGGGCGTAGAGCGTGGAGCGTGGAGCGTGGAGCGTGAGGGGCGCGCCACCCGAGCCAGCCAGGTGGCGGCGGCCGCGAGGCCGGCGATCAGCAGCAGGCTACCCGCCCCGAAGAACACGCCAGGGGCGGCGTTTTGTCCGCTGGCCAGCGCCCAGCCAACCAGCGCCACCGCGCCCACGCCAGCGCCCCACGCTATCCAGCGGGCCAGGTTTCGGCCTTCGGATTTCGGAGTTCGGATTTCCCCTGCGAGCAGCGCGGGGACGGGTTGTCGCGCCTGCTTGCGCAAGGTCAACCAGATGGTCAGCGCGGCCACGGTGGCACTGGCGAGAAAGCCTGTGAACAAGCTCGCCCCGGTGGCGTGGAATTGCAGGTCGGCGCTGCCCACGGCGCTGCGCCACAGGGTGTTGAGCCCCCATAGCATGGCCCGGGCATAGGCAATGCCGCCCAGCGCGCCCACTGCGCCGCCCACGAGCGCGAGCGCCACGCCCTCGAGCAGCAAGAGCCGTCGCACCTTCCTGGGTGTCAGGCCCACGGCGAGCAGAATCCCGACCTCAGCCGCGCGTTGTTCGAGGCCGAACTGGAAGAGCAGCGCCATGAGCAGCAGCGCGGCCACGATGACGAAGATGCTGAACCCGAGGAACAATTGGCCGAAGTCCTGCCCTTGGGCGGCGGCTTTAAGCGCCTGCTCGCGAACGGGCTCGAAGCGCAGGCCGAAGTCCTCCGGCTTAAGGTTCGCCAGCAAGTTGCGATACACCGCGTCGCGGCAGGTGCTGGCAACGGTATTGGTCGGCACGGCATACCGGATGGCGGTGAGCGTGCCGAAACGGTTGGCCCACATGGCCTGCCCCGCCGCCAGCGTCACGAAGGCCTTGGGCGTGCCGCGGTAGGCTTTCCAGTAGGCTTCGTCCTTGGGGCGGATGGGATGCACCAGCGGGAACCCCGCGTCCCAATCGTGCGTGCTCTCCGCCTTGGCCAGGCCGGGGAACTCGGGCATGAGTGTGCGGTCGGCGTAAATGCCTTTGAGCGGCACGATGTCGCGCACGCGGAAGGAGTTGGTGCGCTCGACGAGCCGGCTGCCGGAATCCACCACGTAATAGCTGAGCGCCACGGAGTCGCCCGGCTTCACCTGCAAATCGTCCGCGAGCCACTGGTTGACGATGATCTCGTCGTCGCGCATGTCAGCCGGCACGTAGCGCTTGTCGGCGGCGGTGACCATCGAATAGGGCGTGGAGCGGTCGCCGGCGCGAATCAGGTTCGCGAGGTAGGTGAGCACCTGGACGCCGTTGGTGACAAATGGGGCGAAGGCGAGGTCAGCCGGGCCGTCCGCGTGAAAGCCCACGTGATTGGTTAGCAGCGTGGTCCTGGGCGTCAGGGCGGCGGACGCGACTTGTGGCTCGATGAAGATGCGGGAACTGCTGACCTCAACGGTCGGCTGGATGTATTCGCCGCCGGTGGCGCTCCGGGGCTGCTCGATGGAGCCCACCGCGAGGCCGGGGTCTTCTGGGAGCCAGGCGCTGTTCAGATCTTCTTTGAGCCAAGGCAGGGCAATGGAGTCCGGGAGCGGCTTCTCGTGATTGGGGGTAATCGCGCGCGCCACACGGACTGCGAGGCTGGTGGTGTCCGGCACCCACACGGTTGCCGCGGTACCTGCGGGGCCGAGCCGTTGGCGGGGAGCATGACGCCATAGCCAGAGCGCGATCGTTTCGCGCAGGGTATCTAGGCCACTCTGCAGGCGCAGCGCAGGCACGGGTCCAGTGACGATGAGGTTGGCCCGGTGGGTCGCGCCCAGCCTGTCGGCCAGGAAGCCGAGTGGCAGGAACAGGTTCCGTGCCGAGGCCGGCTGGCTGCTGAGCGCGAAATCGCCGAGGGCTGCCGGGGACAAGATGGCACCGACCTTGATCCGGAGCGCCACCGAGTCTTCGTTGCGGGTGCTGATGGCAGCGTCCAACCCCAGCGCGGTGGGCTTGCGCACGCGCACGATGATGTCGTCGCCAATCTTGGCGCCGAGTTGACGGGCGAGCGCCTCGTTGATGAACGCGGCGTCGCCGGCGATCCAGCGGCTGAGAGGGCTTTCCCCGCGGGCCCTCGAGGTGTCGGTGAGCCCGGATCGGCTTGTGCCATCTTCGTAAAGCGCCGGCGCACGAGGGGCGTCGGAGGTTTCCCCCCAGTCAGCCAGGCGCGGCCAGGACTGCGGATCCACGCCCAGCACCGTGACGCCGCTGGCGCGCGCCGCTCCGTCCTGCCGCGTAACGACTCCGGCCATGAGCATGGCCTCAAACCCCAGCGTGCCTGGGAATGGATAAAGGCTGCTCGGAAACGGGACTGCCACCCGGCGCGGATTCTCGGAGTCAGCGGTGGCCAGGCGCCCGGGTAGGCTGCTGTTGAAGAGGCGGTCCGGCGTGGCGAGCGCGAAATGAACGCTCCCCAGGCGGCGCAGCGCCATATCTGTGAGGCTCTCGCGGACGGAATCGCCTACCACGAGCGCGCCGATCAGGGCGGCGCTGCCCACGGCGGCCCCGAGGACCACGCCCAGGTGCGCGCGGGCATGGAAGCGCAAGCTGCGGCGGATGAGTGTCCAGTAGGTCATGTTGGCGCGCCTGGGTATTGAGAGGCTTTGGGCAGCCAAGGCCGAAGCCCGAAGGCCGAAGGCCGAAAGAAGGCCGAAATCCGAACGCCGAAAGGGGCCGGCCTGTCGTGGTGACGGCAGGCGACGGCCGGGGAGTGCAGGGCTCTCAAGGCGTGGCGCTGCGGCAGATCTCCGTGCGCGCTGAGTGCCCGGACTGCGGCCCAGCAGCTTCGGATTTCGGGCTTCGGCCTTCTTTCGTACTTCGGATTTCGGTCTTCGGATTTCCCCCGCCCCGCCCCCGCCTGCTGTAAGCGTCGAAAGACCATCATCTCGCGGGCGGCGGCGCGAGGCGGCCATCTTTTAACTCCAGCACCCGCCCCATGCGCCGCGCCAGGTCCAGCGAGTGAGTGACCACGATGAGCGTGACGCCTTCCTCGCGGTTGAGTTCGAGCAGCAGTTGGCCCAGGTGCTCGGCCGAGGAGTGGTCAAGAGAGCCGGTCGGTTCGTCTGCCAGCAGCAACGGGGGCTGATTGATCAGCGCGCGGACAACCGCGACGCGCTGGCGTTCGCCGCCGGAGAGCTGGCCCGGACGGTGCGCGGTGCGGTCCCCCAGGCCGACGCGTTTGAGCAGCCGCTCGGCCCGCGCACTAGCGCCGTCGCGGCCGGCGGCCTCCGCGAGAGCGAGGGTTGGGACGAGGACGTTCTCCAGCACGGTGCACTGGGGCAGGAGATAGTGGGCCTGGAAGACGAAGCCAATCTTCCGGTTGCGCACGGCGGCGAGCTGCCGGTCGTCCAGAGCGCCCAGGTCCTGCTCGCCCAGGCTGACTGAGCCGCTCGTGGGGCGGTCCAGCGTGCCCATGATGTGGAGCAGGGTGCTCTTGCCTGAGCCGGAGGGGCCGACGATGGCCAGGGCTTCGCCGGGCGCGACTTCGAGGGAGATGTCGTGCAGCACGGTCACCGCGGCCCCTTTGTCGGGCGCGTCGTAATGCTTGGACACGGCGGCGAGTTTCAGGAGCGTTGTCGCGGACGGCATAACATCACGAGCCCCGGTAAGTTATGGCTAGTGGGGGAAGCATTCATTTCCTGGGCGTGAGCATACTTCGGCGGCCGTCAGACGCAAGCGCGAGCGTGGGCCGAGGTGGACTTTGGACGCCGGGGAGGCTATACTTGGGCGAGCCCCGTTCAAGCGTATGCCCGCTCAAATATTACTGTTCCGGCACGCCGAGAAGCCGGACGCTGCAACCGATCTCGGACTCTCGCCGAGGGGCCAGGTCCGGGCGGCTGCGTTGGCCGTCTATCTGCCGGCCGTCTTTGGTCGTCCCAGTCACCTGGTGGCGGCGCAGCAGTCCAAGGACAGTAACCGCCCGGCGCTGACGCTTAAGCCGCTGAGCGACGCTCTGGGCATGCCCATTGATACGCGCTTTGCGCACGACCAATTCAAGGCGCTGGCGCAGGAGTTGTTGGGAGACGCGCGCTACCAGGGCGCACGCATCGCATTATGCTGGCATCATGGCGAAATCCCCGACCTGGCCCGGGCGCTGAAAGTGGATGCCCCCGACCATTGGGACCCGGAGGTGTTCGACCACATCTGGCAGATTGATTACGGCCTCGATCATCCCAAGCTGACCAAGGTGCACCAGAAGCTGCTTTATCGGGATGGTGATTGATCAGGCCGCCGCCAACTGCCCCGTGGCCGGCATAGCTGAGCCGCTGAATCCCCATTGGTTGGAGTCAAAGTCCACACCGGACTGACCCAGCGGTTCGGCTTTCAACTGTGTCAGGATCGAGTCGCGCCGGGCCTGCAAGAAGCCGCTGATGCCGAGCACCTCCAGCCCGGTGACGGGGCCGCTGGTAGCATCGAAGGTCTGGTCCTGCACCGCGTGACGATAGACCTGGTCGTTGGTCCACGGGCGGCACGTTGCGGGAGGGCCATACGGCGTGCTTGATTCGAGATATACTGTTTGTTGGAGCAGGTTCCAGAAGGTGTTTCGTCGGTTGGCAATCGCGCCGGGCGTGAAGGCATTCTCCAGAAACCAGTTCATGAAATCGCAGTAATAGGCGCGGAACAACGGGTTCTGGAGCAGGCGTTTGAGCAGCACCACATTGCCCACTTCCTTGCCGCGGAACAGAATGTCCTTGGACTGCCAGTTGCGTTCCTGGCCGGGCCAGCTCACGCCCAGCACGCTGTCCATGTCATAGGAGCAGAATGAGGTGTAGGGCGCCGCGCCATCGAGGGAGAGGTGGAGGAAGTAATTCTGGGCGTTGAGGTAGTAGTTGTCCCACGCGCCAAGCAGATTGATGGCAGCCATGGCCCGGAGGAAGCCCGCCACATCAAACATCTTCAGCGCGTTTGCGGTGAAAGCGTCGGTAGTCGGGTCGTTGGCGGTATTGCAGAGCGCATTGATGAATTCGGCCAGAGCCGTGTATTGGTCGTCGGTCGTATGCACCCGGGGCTCGTAGGTGCGGGAGGTGGGATTGGAGCCGGCAGTGAAGTAGTCCGTGCCGTTCGGTCCGCGGCACTCAAGGGTGGCTCCCCCCGGGATGTCCCCGTACTGGCCTTTGAAGATCGCGCGCTGCTGCGTAGAGGGGAATAGCGTTTGGAAGTAGTACTCATCCGGGGCGGGCATGGCGACATAGGTGCCGTAGTATTCGCCGTTGAGTGTCAACTCGGCGTAAGCGCATGGCTCGGCGGGACAACGCGCCGCGGCCATCAGGAACCATGAGAGGCGCACCCGCTCGTAGGCCGGGTCGCGAATGCAATTCAGCAGGTTGAGCTGCTTGGGGAAGCCTGACGCGGAATCCCCATTGAGCAGTACCGTCAGGTTGATCTTGCGGTCCCAGCGGCTGGTGTTGCCGCGCCGTTTCACGGAAACCGCCTGGCCTTGGAGGGTCTGGAGCACCCCGTTGGCCGGGTCCGGCCTTTTGTTTTGATCCGGGCCCGGGGTCGTCTCGAAGAACGCCAGGCTGGCGCCCGGCCCGCCCTTCACAACCTGCGGGTCGCCATGCTGGTCCTGTTGCCAGAGCGCTGTGGTATCAACGCCGTTGATCTGGATGACGAGGACGGTGGGTCCCGTGGCGCCCGTATTATCGAATAGAGTAGCGCGGTTCGCCTTCGCCTTTTGCCAGTCGGCAACAACGCCGCCGGCTTGGGTTGGGTTGCCCTGGGGCGTGGTGAGGCACAGTTGGCCTCCGCTATTTGAGCCGGGGAGGGCGAGCAGAGCCTGGTAGGCGCTGACAAAGGCGTCCTTCCCTATGAGGTAGGCACTGGCGGCCCCGGCAGCCTGTTGGGCGATGGTTCGGCTGGAGGACCCCGGCGCGAGTCCCAGGATGAAGACCGAGCCCAGCTCATCGCGAAGCTGCTTGGCCGTAAGGGTATTTGTGGGTGAAAGGGGCATATAAGCCTGTCGCACACTTTTGGCCGGGGCGCAAGGCGTGCTCTTTCTGGCTGTCGCATGGGCAAAAAAGGGTCGGTGATTGGCAATAGGCTGGTAGCCGCATTTCCTGTTAGGGAGGAGGCTGGATCGGTTATAATTCAACCACTCTGCTATGCATTCTTCGCCTGTGAAGGTTGAAAGCCGGCGCGAGTTCTTTCGTGCGGCAGGGCGGTACGGCCTGCTGGGGCTGATGGCCCTGGCTGCCGGGCTGGCCGGGCGGCGGGGGTTGGCCGCGGGCCAGCGCTGCATCAATCGCGGGATTTGCCGCGGCTGCGAACTCTTCCCCGGCTGCGGGCTGCCGCCGGCGTTGTCAGCCAAACGCAATGGGATTGGAGGTTGAACATGAAAAACAGGAAACAGGACATCACGCGGCGCCAGTTCATCAAAAAGGGCGCCCAGGACGCCGGATTGCTGGCTTTGGGCAGCGCGGTCTTTGCCGGCACGGGCCGGACGGCGGGGGCAGCCAGTGCGGGGGCGGACGTCAACCCGTTTGCCTACGACGTGGGCCGGTTGCGCACGACCGACCCCAAGCTGATCCAATATGAGCAGGTGGGCGTATTCCGCAGCCCATACCCGGAGCCGCGGCGCATTGCTGTCGGGCCGGAGGGGCGGCTTTACATCGCGGCGGGCAATTACGTCAGCGTGGTGGATCGTGACGGCG
>Ga0335069_10014538_pt1 | contig 11017 bp, 9 predicted proteins | sample Lox_Sample_11_FD_206714 | JGI IMG/M metagenome (GOLD analysis project Ga0335069, IMG submission 206714) | Soil microbial communities from Loxahatchee National Wildlife Refuge, Florida, United States - Lox_Sample_1.1 | ecosystem: Environmental > Terrestrial > Soil > Wetlands | place: USA: Florida... | reverse complement strand
AGGAGATGCAGCAGGGCCAGAAGGCCATGGTGGGCGGCACGCCATCGCTGTACCTCAATGGCAAGAAAGTCGCGGACCGCTCCGTCTCTGGCCTCAAGCAAATGATCGACGAGGCGCTGCAGGGGAAGAAGAGCTGAGGGGGGAGTGATCAGTAATCAAGTGATCGAGATGTGAGAGACCCGGCTGGAGCTGGGTCTCTCCGCGTCTGGCTGCGACAGCGCCCTGGCCGCTCCCTCAGGTTCTATACGCCGAGTTGAAGCGCACGTAATCGAGACTCAGGTCGGACGTCATCCGGTACGCCACCGCGTTGCCGGCGTGCAAGTGAATCGTCAGCGTGAACTCGGGCCGCCGCACCACGGCGGCGGCGCGCCGCTCGACTCTGTTGACGATCTCCTCGCCGCGCCGAACCACCTGGACGTCATCGAGGTAGATGTCGATCTTGTCGGGGTCGAACACGGCGCCGCTGTAACCCAGCGCGCAGATGATGCGGCCGGTGTACGGATCGCTCCCGAAGAACGCGGCCTTACACAGCGGTGAGCGGGCGACGGTGTCCGCAATGCGCTCCGCGTCACGCGCCGTGCGGGCGCCGCGCACGCGGATGTCGACCACCTTGGTGGCGCCTTCTCCATCCTTGACGACCATGCGTGCCAAGGTGCTGAGGACGCGGGTCATCGCGCCGCAGAACTCCGGAAAGGCGCGGCCGGCGCTGGTCAGGCGGCGGTTGCCGGCCACCCCGTTGGCCATCAACACCAGCGTGTCGTTGGTACTGGTGTCGCCGTCGACGACAATCGCATTGAACGACTGCGGCAAGGCGACGGTGAGCACGCGCCGCAGCGCCGCCGGCGCCACTGCCGCGTCGGTCATCACGTAGGTCAGACTGGTGGCGTGTGCCGGCGCCATGCGCGGCGCGATCATTCCGGCGCCCTTCGTCATGCCGGCGATGGTGATCTCGCGCCCGCCGATGATCAGTCCCTCGGTGGCGAACTTCGGAAAGGCGTCGGTGGTCATGATGCCTTCGAGGGCCTCGTGAAAGCCCGCGGGCGACAAGCGGCGGCACGCCTCGCGCACGCCTGTGCGTACCCGGTCGCGAGGCACCGGTAGGCCGATGCGACCGGTGGACGACGGAATGACCAGCGCCTCGTCGATGTCCAGTCCCCGTGCCACAAGGGCGCACATCTCACGCGCAACGGCGAGGCCGTCGCGGCCGGTGTAGGCGTTGGCGTTGCCGCTGTTGACCACGATGGCCTGCAAACGGCCGGCCGGCACACGCTGCATCCCGATCAACACCGGCGCAGCTTTGACCAGATTCGTGGTGAACGCGGCCGCGGCCGCGGCGGGCACGTCGGAGGCGATCACCGCCACGTCGCGCTTGCGGCTTTCCTTCAGCCCGCAGCGCACCCCGGCGAAGCGGAACCCCGGCACCCGGATCGGCCTCTGCTCCACCTCGATCTTCATCATCCTCCTCGGCAGTGAGACAGCGGACGCCCGCGGACCTCTCAGGGACTCAGCACTCAGGACGCAGCACTGGAGCTCAGGTTCCGTGGCACTTCTTGTACTTCTTGCCGCTGCCGCACGGGCAGGGGTCGTTGCGGCCGACCTTGTCGGCGGTGCGGCGGGCGGGCTCGGGCTTGCGTTGCTGGGCTTGCTGCGGCGCTCCACCGCCGGCCATGACCATCTGCATGGGCTGCGGGCGGCGGCGCGCTTCCATGCGCTGGACGTCTTCCTGACGGGCAATCTGGACGGTGAAGACTTTCTCGACGACATCGGTTTCGAGCTGCTGCATCATCTCTTCGAACAGCTCAAAGCCTTCCTTCTTGTACTCCTGCAGTGGGTTTTGCTGTGCGTAGCCCCGCAGCCCGATACCCTCCTTGAGGTGATCCATCGACAGCAGATGGTCCTTCCACAGCGAATCGAGGGTCTCGAGCAGCACCAGTTTCTCCAGATGGCGCAGCACCGGCGGGGAGAAGGTACGCTCCTTCTCTTCGTACGCGGCGCGCACCGCGTCGATCACCGCCTGCTCGAGGCGCTCCGGGGAGATCGCTTGGTTCTGTTCCTCGGAGAGACGGAAGCGCAGGCTGAAGCTCTTGAACAGACTGTCGCTCAGTGCCTGCCAATCCCATTCGTCGGGGTGCAACTCGCGATTGGCGAACTGCTCGACGACCCCTGCGGCCACGTCGTCGGCCATCAGCAACACGTCCGCCTTGAGGTTCAGGCTGCCGAGGATCTCGCGCCGCCGTCCGTAGACGATCTCGCGCTGCTGGTTCATCACGTCGTCGTATTCGAGCAGGTGTTTGCGGATGTCGAAGTTGTGGCCTTCGACCTTGCTCTGCGCGTTGGCGACGGCGCGCGTGATCAGTCGATGCTCGATGGGCTCGCCCTCTTCCATGCCGAGGCGGGTCATCAGACCTTGGATGCGCTCGGCCCCGAAGATGCGGAGCAGATCGTCTTCGAGGGAGAGGAAGAAACGCGAAGCGCCGGGATCGCCCTGACGGCCCGAGCGGCCGCGCAGCTGGTTGTCGATGCGGCGGCTCTCGTGCCGTTCCGTGCCGACGATGTACAGGCCGCCGGCCTCGATGACCTTCTCGCGTTCCTGCGCGCACAGTTCCTGATACTTGTGCAGGACCTGTTCGTAGCGGCCGCGGAACTCGAGCGGCGCCTTCTCCATCTCCTCGCGCACGTCCTCGACCGCCTTGGTGTACTTGCGGCGCGTCTCTTCGTAGTCGCGCTGCGCCGCGGCGACGGCTTCCTCGAAGGGCTTGCGCTGCTCGAGGTACGCCGCTTCCGCCTGCTTGTACTCGCGTTCGGTCTCTGTGTAGACGCGCCGCGCCGCCTCGAGGTCGTTGGCGTCGCCGTGGCTGGCGGCCAGCGCCTTCTGAATGGCGCGTTCGTAGTCGTTGCGGGCGCGCTCGAAGACGGTCTGCGCGGCGCTCAGACGGTTGGCGTTGCCGCCGCCGTTGTGCGCGGCCTCGCGCAGGGCTTGCTGCAACTCGTCGAGCGCATGCAGGAAACGCTGCTGTCCTTCGTCGCCGAAGTAGGGGCCGGTGACGCGGTCGACACCCTGCAGCGCTTCGCTGTAGCTGGCCGCGGCGTCCGCACAGGCGGAGGCGAGTGCCGGCTCCGGTTGTACGGCCAGGCGAGCGATCTTGTCTTCGTAATCCGCGCGTGCCGCCCAGAACTCGGCTTCGAGATAGGTGCGGTGCGCCTCGGTCAGCCGTTCGAGGGCTTCGGCCTGCTTCTCTTCGAAGGGTTGCCACTTGGGCTCATACTGCTTGCGCGCCTGCTGGATCGTCTCGTCGTACTTGTCGCGCAGCTTCTGGAGAACCTCCTCGTACCGCTGTCCACCCTCCGGCAGAGCGGACGAGCGCTGGATCCATTCGTTCTCCATATCGGAGCGCGCCAGGAACTCCGGGTTGCCGCCGAGCAGGATGTCGGTGCCGCGACCCGCCATGTTGGTGGCGATGGTCACCGCCTTGTGGCGTCCGGCCTGGGCGATGACGTTGGCCTCGGCCTCGTGGTTCACGGCGTTGAGCACATTGTGCTTGATGCCCTTCTTCTTGAGCATCTTGGCCAGACGCTCGGACTTCTCCACCGACACCGTGCCGACGAGCACCGGCTGGCCGCGCTCGTGGCACTCTTCGACCTCCTCGATCACCGCGTCGAACTTCTCGCGCTCGCTCTTGTAGACCACATCGGGATGATCGATGCGGATCATCTTCTTGTTGGGCGGCACGACGACGACGTCGAGCTTGTAGATGTTCTTGAACTCGACCGACTCGGTGTCCGCAGTTCCCGTCATGCCGGCCAGCTTTTTGTACATGCGGAAGTAGTTCTGGATGGTGATCGTGGCGAGCGTCTGGTTCTCGCGCTCGATGCGCACGCCTTCCTTGGCCTCGACGGCCTGGTGAAGGCCGTCGGACCAGCGGCGTCCGGGCATCAGGCGGCCGGTGAACTCGTCGACGATGATCACCTGGCCGTCCTTCACGATGTAGTCGACGTCGCGCTGGAAGAGCGCGTGTGCTTTCAGCGCCTGGTTGACGTGGTGCAGCGTGTCGATGTGATTCGGGTCGTAAAGATTGGTGACGCCGAGCATGCGCTCGACCTTGGCGACGCCGCCCTCGGTGAGTACCGCTGAGCGTGATTTCTCGTCGACCCAGTAGTCACCCGACTCCTCGGCCGGCGCGTCGCCCTGGCGTTCCTTGCGCACGCCCTTTTTCAGGCGCGGGATGACCCGGTCGATGATGTAGTACTTGTCGGTCGACTCTTCCGCCGGCCCGGAGATGATCAGCGGCGTGCGCGCCTCGTCGATGAGGATGTTGTCGACCTCATCGACGATGGCGAAGTTGAGCTCGCGCTGGACGTACTCCTCCAGCGTGAACTTCATGTTGTCGCGCAGGTAGTCGAAGCCGAACTCGTGATTGGTGCCGTAGGTGATGTCGGCGCGGTAGGCCTCCTTGCGCTCGATGGGGCGCAAGTTGAGCATGCGGTAATCCTTCACCACGTACGTCGGGTCGAAGAGATAGCTGTAGTCGTGGACGATGGACGCAACCGACACGCCGAGCAAGTGGAAGATCGGGCCCATCCACTGCACGTCGCGACGGGCGAGGTAGTCGTTGACGGTGACCAGGTGCGCACCGCGCCCGGTGAGGGCATTGAGGTAGAGCGGGCCAGTAGCGACCAGCGTCTTGCCCTCGCCGGTCTTCATCTCGGAGATCTTGCCTTCGTGCAGCACGATGCCCCCGATGAACTGCACATCGAAGTGGCGCAGCCCGGTGGTGCGCTTCGAAGCCTCGCGGACACAGGCGAAGGCCTCGGGCAGGATCTCGTCGAGCATGCGATTTTCTGCGGCGCGCAGCTCCTTGTCGGCCTCGTCGATCTGCGTCTTGAGGTCCTTGGCACCTTCGGTCGCGTCCTCGATCGTCGGTGCATCCGCCTGCCGGCGTTGCTCGGCGAGCCGCTCCTCCAGGTGGTGGCGTTCCGTGGCGGTCTTCTCGCGAATGCGACTGCGGAACTCCTCGGTCTTCGCCCGCAGCCCTTCGTTGCTGAGCCCCGCGATCGCGGGCTCGAACTGGCTCACCTGCTCCACCAGCGGCCGCATGCGCTTCAGTTCGCGGTCGTTCTTTGTGCCGACGATTTTCTTGACGATGTTCAGCATGAGGTCGGAGCTTCTTGTAGCGTTAAATGCCGGGCGGGGAAAGATCAAGCCAGGCAGTGCAAACGCCGAGGGTTCAGCGCTCGATGCGGACCGCCGATTCGACCGGGTGGCCCATGAAGCGGGCGGCGACCTTGGTGAAGCGGTCGGTCGCGTCGGTGACGAAAAAGCTTGCCGATCCGGGGCCCGAGCGCTGCAACAGCCCGTAGCGCACCAACGTGTCGCGGATGGCCTCGGCCGTGGTGCGTGCCGAGTCCACCAGGCAGACCTTGTCGTCCATGAATTCGGCGATGACGTCCGCCAGCAGCGGATAGTGCGTGCAGCCGAGCACCAGCGTGTCGATGCCGCTGCGCTTGAGGCTGGTGAGATACAATGCGGCGGCGCCGCGCGCGACGGCGTTGTTGACCCACCCTTCCTCGGCCAACGGTACGAACAGCGGACAGGCGCGCGTGTAGATCTCGAGTTGGGAATCGAGACGCTTGAGCGCGCGTGTGTACGCACCGCTGGCGATCGTGCCTTCGGTGCCGATGACCCCCACCTTGCGATTGCGCGTGCGCTTCACTGCGGCGCGTGCCCCGGGTTCGATAACACCGAGAACGGGCATCTTGAGTTGCTCGCTCAGCACGTCGAGCGCGACGGCCGCCGACGTGTTGCACGCGACCACCAGCATCTTGATGCCCTTCTCGGCCAGGAACGCGGCATTCTCGATCGAATAGCGCCGCACGGTGTCCGCCGACTTCGAGCCGTAGGGATAGCGGCCGGTGTCGCCGAGATAGATCAGATGCTCGTGCGGCAGCATGGCCATGATCTCGCGCATGACCGTGAGACCACCGATGCCGGAGTCGAAGATGCCAATCGCCGCCGCCGCGGCCGCTTCGGCGCGCTTGGCAGCACTGGCGCCATTCGGCCGGCGCGGGCTGCTGCGAGGGGTCGACTTCATGCCTGGGCGGACACGAGGCGGTGCGCGACCTCGCGATCGGTCAGCGCTTCGCCAAAGACCTTTTCCCACACGCCCGCCGGCTCCATGCAGATGTACAATGGCATTGCCGCGTCTACCCCGCGCAGCCACTCTAGCATCCGCCGGTACATTTTCACGCGCAGGCCGCGCCACACGCGTTGCTTGCCGTCGGGGCCGGGGACCAGTTCGCTGGTGAGCACGGCTGCTGGTTGCGGCCGCGTCTTGATGGCGGTCTTCAACTGCGGCGTCATGCGCAGGCTGCCGAGACTCACCCAGGCGATCCGGCGCGTGTCGAGTTGGCTGAAGATCATGGTGACCACATCGCGGTACCCCTCTTCCCAGCCGTCGTGCGCGATCAGCGGGTCGAAGTGAAGACCGACTTTGTAGCCGGCGGCCTGGACGCGTGCGGCCGCCACCACGCGTGCCTGGAGCGAGGCGGTAGCCGGCTCCTCCGCGGCGACAATTGCCGGTGCGTTGACCGACCAGGACACGACGACGCGGTCCTGGGGGTCGAGGCGCAGCAGGTTGTCGATGCGGTCGCTCTTCGTCTTCAACTCCAGGAGTGCGTTGGGGCGCGCCGCGAAAAATGGAACCAGCTCGCACGACAGATCGGTGAGGTGATCGAGCGCCAGACTGTCGGCCAACTCGCCGGTGCCGATGCGGAAGGTGCGTTCCGGATGCGCGCGCAGCACCCCATCGATCTCGGCCAGGCCGTCGGCGACGTTGGTGAACACCTTGAGCGCCGGATTGTTGGCCAGGTAAGCCTGCAGGAAACAGTAGCTACAGTCGAACGGGCAGTTCGACCCAAAGTTCATCACCAGATAGTTGCAGCACACCATGCCGGTGGTGCCCGCAGGGCAATGCTGCAGGAACGTCCCGCGGTGCCGTTGGACGAGGAGTCGGCGCTTGCCGGCGGTAAGGTCGGCTTTCGGCTCCACCGTGGACAGGTCATCGGTGACGTGGACGGGTGTCTCGGGAAGGCGCGCCCGCAGGCGTTGCGCCAAGGTCGAATCTTCCTCGCCACGCTCGATCCACAGCGCATCCGGCACCCAAGGTTGAGTCCGTTCGAGGCGCATCGAGTCACCAGTTACACGCATCACGGTGCCTCTCCCAACAGTGCGAATAGCTCGGAGCAGGCGGGGCTGTCGGCAGCGGCCAGCAGCGCAGCTGCGGCGGCGCGCCATGCATTGGCATTCGTCACGGTGATTTCAATGCGCACTTGGTCGCCTTCGAGATGCACCGGCAGGACGATGCGGACCTGACGCGGCAGCTGCAGGCTGCCGATGACGACGCCCAGGCGATCCTCAACCGCTGCAAGCTGCGGAAAGCGCAAGCGGCGCAGTGCCGACTTGATGGCCGTGAGCTTGTCGTTGCGTCCTAACGCCCGCGCCCGTGCCGCCGCAACTGGCTGCGCCACAAGCACGTCCCGCAGCGTGAGGCGGTCGCGGCCCGCAATCTCCTCGGCCCAGTCCCACAAATCGCGCAGCTGGTTTTCCCCGAGCCGCAGCTCGAGCGCGAGCTGCAACAGCGCGTCCCCGTCTCGTGACGCGAGGCGCAGCCAGCGTTCGGTGGTTGCAACGCTGTACGCGCGCGCGCCAGCATACGCACGGATACGGTCCCGAACGTCCGAGTCGACCATCAGTGGGTCGGGTGACCTCCGCCCATCGTTGCGTGCGGATAGGCGATGGCCAGCATTCGATAGCGCTCCGCCTCCTCATGCCGCCCGCGGCGCGCCGCTCCGTTCGCCAGAATGGCGCACTTTTCGCCGAGCACGCGTTGCGTCGCGGTTCGATAAGCTGGCCGCAAGTTGTCTTCAGCGAGGAGACGCAACAGCGCCGCCACGCGGAAGCGGTCCATTCCCCAGAAGCGGCGCGACAACTGGTCGGCGTGGCCGCCGCGCTTGATGACCAGGGGGCGATCGATGAGCCAGACCGGCGTGTTGCGGAGAATGCGCAGCCACAGGTCATAATCCTCGCACGCCGGCAGGCTTGTGTCGAAACCACCGACACGTTCGAACAAGCTGCGGCGCAACATCACGGCGGATGGGCTGACGAGGCAGAGGCGCAAGCTGGGCTCGAAAATATCACCGCTGGGTTTGTGATGCTGCGCGCACGGGTTGACGCGCACACCGTTGCGCACCCAGATTTCATCCGTCTGGCAGATCTGCGCATCTGGGTGCGCAGCGAAGAACGCTTCTTGTGCCGCCAGCTTTTCCGGCAGCCACAGGTCGTCCGAGTCGAGAAATGCAACCAGCTCGCCGGTTGAGGCCGCGACCCCACGGTTGCGTGCCGCGGCGACGCCGTGATTGGCGGTGCACAGCACGCGGATACGTGTACCGAACTCATGCTGCAGCGCTGCGGCGCTGCCGTCGGTCGAGCCGTCATCGACGACGATGATCTCGCAGGGCACGCCCTCTTGGGCACATGCAGAGCGAACCGCTTCACGCACCACGGCGCGGCGGTTGTAGGTCGGGATGACCACGCTGACTGTCACGAGGCCGCTACTTACTACACGGACCGCCGCCGATAAAGGGATGTGCTGAGTAGGCGCCCTTCGTTAGCGCCGCATCGACGGATTCTCAGGAGCCGGATAGCGAGGCGACCGCCGGGAAGATCGCCACGCTCAAAAAAAGCGGGAGCCGGGGGGGCCGGTTCCCGCTGCTGCAGTGGGAGGATATGCCGGCAGCCTCACGCAGCTCGGCTGCCGTGGTGGGCAAGGGGTTGCAGTGTTGGGCGGCGGGTGTGTCCGGCGCCGGGGATCAGTCGCCGGCTTGGACGCGCCGCGTCATGCGTGCGGTCGTCGGAAGGGACATTGCCGACACTGCGCGTCAAGAACCACAAAGATGCGCAGCAGAGGGCCAGGGCGGTGAGAACCACGGCCCAGGCCTGCAGAGGCTCAAGAATCAAGGCCTGCGGGATGGTTGCGCTTGCGAATCCGCCGGAAAGGTACGCTGGGTTCATAAAGGTACCTCCTTTCGCGATGTCCACACAAAGTCTAACGCGCTGCGACATAGGGTCAAGCCTTTTGCGGTGACGTTCTCGTTGCAGCGTCGAACGCGCGGCGTGCGCCGCTGCACCTGCTCGGTGTGTGGGCATCACGAAAGGATCGATCCCTAGGGAGTTTGCCGATGGCCGCGCCGCCGCTGCCCACATCCTGTGCGCAGCCACACCGTTCTGCGCTTATGCGCCGGGTGAGGCCTTTTCATCTCCAGCGTGTGCAGGCTGCGTTGCTTCAGAGCGACACGTTGAAGCGTCGCGGCACTTGCAGTAGCGTCACGCACGTGGGGGCGTTGATCGCATTCGACCTTGACGGCGTGCTGTACACCTCCGAGCCCTTTCTCGGTGATGCGTATCGCGAAGCGATCGCCCGCGTGAACGCACGGCGCCCAGGGTCGGTCCCGCGCGTGCCCAAAACCCGCGAGATCCTCGACCACGTCGGCTGGCCGCTGCCGACGATCCTGGCGCGCCTGTTTCCGGGGATCGATGCGCCCGCGGTGGAACTCCTCTACAGCGAGACGCAGCAGGTGATTTGCGCGCGCGTGGCGCGGCGTGAGGGCATCCTGTTTCCCGGTGTCGTCGAGACGCTGGTGCGGCTACAGCGCGCCGGGCACTGCCTCGCGGTCGCCTCCAACGGCCAGCTCCCGTACGTCGAGACGGTGCTGGCGACCTACGACATCGCCCGCTACTTCATGGCCTTGGTGAGCGTCGATGGCGGCGGCTCGGTCAGGAGCAAGGCCGACATCTTGCGGGCATATTTGCGGCGCGAGCGCCGGTCGCCGCAGCAGCTCATCATGGTGGGCGACCGTGCCAGTGACGTGGAGGCGGCTCAGGCGGTGGGTTGCCGCTTCGTCGGTTGCGACTATGGGCACGGCAACCGCGACGAAATCGAGGGGAGGGGACCGGTGGTGCCGTCGTTCGATGCCCTGCCGCCGGTCGTCGTCGCCATACTTTCCAACTGCACAGCGGCCGGATAGAATCCGCCGCACTTGGCGAAGGAGGACACCTATGGGCCTGCTGACGGATCGGGCGTTGTCGCCGCGTGAGTTGCTCGATGAGTTCATCGCCTTCAAGCGCGACCACGCGCCCCAGGGTCACTTCCTGCGTGGTCTGGTGATGGGCAAGCTCACCGAGGCGCAGGTGAGACGTTGGGTGAAGGACTTCTACTACTACGTCGAGCCGGCGATCCCGACGATCGCGGCGTGGCTGGCGTCGGCCCCAACGTTGCCGGACCGTTCGGTGTACAAGCTCATTGCCCGCAACCTGGCGGGTGAGATGGGCTACATCAAAGAAGCCGAACACCACGATCTGTACCTGCAGTTCTGCGCCGGCTTCGGCATCACGCGGGACGAGCTCCTCGACCACACGCCGCTCGCATCAACCATCGGCGCCGCCTCGACGATGGGCTACTACTGCCGCAATTCGTTCGAAGAAGGCCTCGGCGCCTTCGGCCTGGCGGTGGAGATGGAAGTGCCCGGCCGGCCGAACGGCGCCAAGGTGATCTACGACGCCTTGAAGCGCCACTGCAATCTCGACACCAAGGCTCTGGAGTTCTGGGAGATCCACATGCAGGCGGAAGAGGAGCACGGCGAGAACGCCGTGGCGGCGCTGCAGCGTTGCGCGCAGACGCGCGACCAGCAGGCGGTCATCCGCCGCGCCTTCCGCTTCAGCGTCCTGGCGCATGCCGGCATGACCGACGGCTACGACCGCTTCCTCGACGTCCCGCAATGACCGGCGGCCATGGGACTGTGGTCGAAACTGCTGCGCCGGGGCGGCGCGGGTGAGGCGCCCCCACAGCCTGTGAAGGACGCGCCAGTGTCTGAAGGCCGCAATGCGGTCGAGTTGCCGGCCGAACCCTTCGTCTTCGAATGCCAATCCTGCGGCAAGGTGTTCGAAGCCCGGCGCCTGCGCCCG
>Ga0335069_10014537_pt1 | contig 11018 bp, 13 predicted proteins | sample Lox_Sample_11_FD_206714 | JGI IMG/M metagenome (GOLD analysis project Ga0335069, IMG submission 206714) | Soil microbial communities from Loxahatchee National Wildlife Refuge, Florida, United States - Lox_Sample_1.1 | ecosystem: Environmental > Terrestrial > Soil > Wetlands | place: USA... | reverse complement strand
CAGGGCGATGCCCACCAGCAGGACGGCGAGCAGGGCACCGACGATCATGCCCATCGGCAGCCGGCGCCAGGGAATCGCCGACTTCTCGGGTTCCGAAGGCGGGGGTTCGGGTTGCTCGAACTTCACCGCCGGACGCGCGGACGTGCGAAACGAGCTGGTGGCCTTCGGCCACGCGCCGGTTCCGGCGGCGCGCGACCCGTCACCGGCCACCGACCACGCCAGCGCGGGCATCATGCTCGACGCCGGCGCCTCGCTCGTCGCGGTCGACGCCGGGTCGGCCTGCGCCGCGCGCGCCGGCGGTGCCACCGGGGCGGCCGCGGCCGTCACCGGCGCGGCCGGGGCCTGCGCGGTCGGAATGTTGTCGCCCGGACCCCGCGCCGCGCGCAGGGCGGCGCCGATGGCCGCCGCCAGTTGCGGGCGCGGCGTCGTGACGACCGGGACCCGAAGGTGTCCGGACAGCCTCGTGGTGACCGCCGGGATGTTCGCCCCACCGCCCACCGAGACCACCGCGACGAGATCGCGAATACCGTTGCGCTGCAATGCCTCCTCCAGCGTCGCGACGAAGTTGTTCAGCGGGTCGCGGATCGCGTCGTCGAGCTCGTTGCGGGTGAGCCGGACGTCGCCGCGCATCCCCTCGTCGGAAAGGGTGGTGACCGTGTTCGACGAGAGCTGCTCCTTGGCCCTGCGGCACCCGGTGCGCAGCCGGCTCAGCGGGGCGATCGCCGAGGTGCCCGACGGGTCGAACCCGCCGGTGCTCGGCGCGTTGGCCATGACGGCGGTCAGCAATGCCTGGTCGATCATGTCGCCGCAGAAGTCATGATGCCGCACGGTCGGGGCGACCGGCTCGTCGCCGGCGGCGTCCATCAACGTGATGCTGGTGCCGCTGCCGCCGAAATCGCACACGGCCACGGTCCCGCGCGCGGGGATGCCCGGGTTGGTCCGCACCGTCGTCAGCGTCGCCGCGGCGTCGGGAATCAGCACCGGCAGCCGGGCACGATCCGACCATTCGGCCACCCCGCCCAGCGCGCCGGTCAGGGTGTCGACCGACTTGGCGGACCAGTGGGCCGGATAGGTCACGGCAACCCTTTCGGGCAACGGGCGCCCGCCGGTGGCGGCGTAGGCCAGGGCGCGCAGCCCGTCGGCGACCAAGGCGCCGCTGCGGTGCACCGAGCCGTCGGCGGCCACGATGCCCACCGGATCTCCGACCCGGTCCACGAAGTCGGTGATGACCAGGCCCGTCTCGTCGAGCCTGGGATTCTCGGAGGGCACGCCGACCTCGGGCGGCCGTTGGCGATACAGCGTGAGGACAGGCTTGCGGATGATCGCGAGATCTGCGGTCACGGCCGCCAGGTTGGTGGAACCTATCGACAAACCCAGCGCCGGTCGAGCCCTGTCGGCCATCTACCCATCCCCGTTTCAGCGGCACGTATCCGCCTGTGCGTAATTGTGCCGCTGATTCCTATAGCCGTTCAAAGCGTCCGCTATGCGTGAGCTGTGCGACTCCGGGGCCGCGGCTGTGCGGCCCGCTCAGCGAATGGCGCCCGCCCCGGCGATCAGCGGAAGGTCAAGCGGGGTGACCCAGCCCGGCCGCAGGTCGTTGACGGCCGGCACGGCGTTCAGGGCCCGCATCCCCGTCGCCAGGCACCCCGCGGTGGCGGCGTCGCGGCCCGAGCCGTCAGTGAACCGGAACGCGGTTTCCTGAAAGATGCTCGGCGTGCCCTCGATGTCCACCCGGTAGACGTCGTTGTCGTGGCCCGACGGCCAGTCGGGGGCGGCGTCGAGCCCGATGCGGTTGACGTGTTCGAGCTGAATGCGCGTCTCCCCCTGGTAGATCCCGTTGATGGTGAAGCGGACGGCGGCGACGTGCCCGGGTTTGATGACGCCCTTGGCCGTGGTGCGCTCCGTCGGGGTCACCCACTTGTCCCAGGTGGTGGTGATCTCGTCGAGCATGATGCCGGCGGCGTGGGCGATCATCGGGACGGTGGCGCCCCACGCGAAGATCAACATGTTGGAGTCTTCAAGCAACGGGCTGTATTCGGGCTCGCGCCCGATGCCCATCTCGACTTCGTAGTCGCCCTCGTAGTTGGTGTAATCCAGCAGCTCCGAGGCCCGGACCCGGCGCACCTCCGAGCACAGGCCCATCAGCGTCATGGGAAACAGGTCGTTCGCGAATCCGGGATCGATGCCGGTGGTGAAGCAGGACGACTCCCCCAGCTCGCAGGCCTCGGTGATGGGCTGGATCCAGTTCGGCGGGTTGAGGTGCATCGTCGGCCACACCCACGGCGTCATCGCCGTCGAGCACACGTCGATGCCGGCCCGCAGGAAGCGGGTGATCAGCGCGATGTTGTCCTTGGCGTGCATCGCCGTCGGGCCGTAGTGCACCAGGGCGTCGGGCTTGAGCGCGATCAGGGCGTCGACGTCGTCGGTCGCGACGATGCCCACCGGTTCGGGCAGCCCGCAGATGTCGGCGACGTCGCGGCCGACCTTGTCGGGGTTGCTGACGCCGACGCCGACCAACTCGAACAGCGGATGCTTGACGATCTCGGCGATCACCATCTTGCCGACGAAGCCGGTGCCCCAGACCACAACGCGCTTTGATCCGTGTTCCGGCTTGCCCATTCCCGACCCACCTTCCGATCGTCAGCCCCCGCTTCACCCTATAGACCGGGCGATGTCCGTGGTGACACCATGTGAAACCATGACGAGTCATCTCCGCGGGCCCTCGATCCTGTTCGCTCTCGGCATCGGGTTCGCGAACATCTGCGGTGGGACGGTCGCCGTCGCCGGCGCGAGCGACAACCCTCAAGTCCGCTACGAGGTGAGCGGCCCCGGCGTCGCGGAGTACATCTCCTATCAAACCGACAGCGGCCAGCAGCGCGCGGTGAACGCGAAGCTGCCGTGGTCGACGCAGTTCACCGGCTTCGGCGGCGAGGTGTTCGTCCTCAGCGCCCAAGGACCGGGACCCATCAACTGCAAGATCCTGATGGACGGCAACGTCGTCAGCGACGCGACCGCCACGGTGGGAACGCCCGCCCGAACCGTCTGCACCCACTAGGCGTTCCCGGTGCCACTCACGACAGGTGTCGCAACCCGAGTCAACGGGACGCCCCCGCCCGACGTCCCGCTTGCCGACATTCATCTCGAGTCGCTGGAGTTCTGGGGGCTCGGCGACGACTACCGCGACGGCGCGTTCGCCACCCTGCGCCGCGAGGCCCCGCTCTCGTTCTGGCCCGCCATCGAGTATGAGGGCTTCGATGCCGGCAGCGGGTATTGGGCGCTGACCAAGCTCGACGACGTGCACTACGCCAGCCGCCATCCGGACGTCTTCAGCTCCGCCGGGGGCATCACGATCGGTGACCAGATGCCGCAGTTGGCCGAGTACTTCGGTTCGATGATCGTGCTCGACGACCCGCGCCACCAACGGCTGCGCTCGATCGTCAGCCGGGCGTTCACCCCGAAGGTGGTGGCGCGCATCGAGGCGTCCGTGCGCGAGCGGGCCCACCGGCTCGTCGCCTCGCTGATCGTCAATCATCCCGACGGAGGGGCCGATCTGGTCAGCGAGCTCGCCGGGCCGCTGCCGTTGCAGATCATCTGCGACATGATGGGGATTCCCGAGGAGGACCATCAGCGGGTATTCCATTGGACCAACGTGATTCTCGGGTTCGGCGACCCCGACCTGGCAACAGATTTCGAGGAGTTCATCCGGGTATCGATGGACATCGGCGCCTACGCGAGCGCGCTGGCCGAGGACCGCCGCGTCAACCACCACGACGACCTGACGACGAGCCTGGTGGAGGCCGAGGTCGATGGCGAGCGGCTGACGTCGCAGGAGATCGCGTCGTTCTTCATCCTGCTGGTGGTGGCCGGCAACGAGACCACGCGCAACGCCATCAGCCACGGCGTGCTGGCGCTGTCGCGCTACCCCGACGAGCGGGAGAAGTGGTGGTCTGACTACGACGGGCTGGCCCCCACCGCGGTCGAGGAGATCGTGCGGTGGGCCTCCCCGGTGGTCTACATGCGGCGCACCCTGACCCGGGACGTCGAGCTGAGCGGCGTCAAGATGGCGGCCGGCGACAAGGCCGCGCTGTGGTACAACTCCGCCAACCGCGACGAGTCAAAGTTCGCCAATCCCTGGCTCTTCGACGTGGCCCGCGATCCCAATCCGCATCTCGGCTTCGGCGGCGGGGGCGCCCATTTCTGCCTCGGTGCCAACCTGGCCCGCCGGGAGATCAGGGTGGTGTTCGACGAATTGCGGCGCGAGATCCCCGACGTCGTCGCGGTCGAGGAACCCTCGATGCTGCTGTCGCAGTTCATCCACGGCATCAAGAGGCTGCCCGTCGCCTGGACGCCCCCGCGGGGTTAGCCTCGGTCCGTGGGTATCGCCCTTTCAAATGTGGTAGCGCATGCGCCACCAAATCCGGCGCGAGCCATGTCCTTTCAAAGGCGCTGTCGACGAGTAGCCGCTGCCGGAGGGGATAGTGCGCCTAAGGGCTTATCGTGACCGGGTGACCATTCCCGCGTTCCCCGCTCCCGAGGTGCTCGCCGCCCGCGAGAAACTCGTGCTCGACCACTTCCACGACGAGGTCCGCCAAGACTGGGACGACGTGCTGGCGACCTTCCCGCATCCGCGCTACGAGCTGATCCCGCAGATGGTCGTCCACGACGGCGACGAGGCGGTGCGCGGCTACTACGTCTACACCCGGACCGCGTTCCCCGACCAGGATCACGAGATCATCGCGCTGCGGCACAGCGCCGACGCGGTGATCGTCGAGTTCTGGCTGATGGGCACCCACCGCGGGTATCTCGGCAAGGTCCCGCCCACGGGCAGCCGGTTCCGGGTCCGCATGACCGCCTACTTCGTCTTCGACGAAACCGAAACCCTTGTCTGCGAACGCATTTACTTCGACACACTGACCATGATCAAGCAGCTGCTCGGCGGGCTGGACATGAAGAAGCCGGCGAACTGGCCGCTGGCCGCCCGCTGCGTGCGCGGGTTCCTGTCGATGTCGTCGGAAAAACCCGACCCCGCACTGACTTCCGCGTGATTGCGGCGACGCGGGCACTGCAGTCCGCCAACGGTCAACAGCTGACCGGGTCGGCGCGCCGCTAGCAGCCGAGTTGCTCTGCAAGGTCCACGAAGTCGGACGCGTTGACGTCGAACTCGTCAGAGTAGGCCACGTCGGCGTCGCCGCCGGCCCCGAATTCCAGCGGGCGCGCGACGAAGGCGGTCGCAAAGCCGAGCCCGCCCGCCGCGCGGATGTCGTACTTGTGGCTGGCCACCATCATGATCTCGCCGGGGCCCAGGCCGAGGTAGGTCGCGGCCACGCGGTAGATCGCCGGATCGGGCTTGAACACCCCGGCCATCTCGGCGGCGAAGATCGCGTCCCAGGGCAGGCCCGCGCGCTTGGAGATGTTGACCACCGTTGAAACGTCGGCGTTCGACAGCGTGGCCAGCGTGTACCTGCCCTTCAGCCGCGTCAGCCCGGGCACCGTGTCGGGCCACGGCCTCAGCCGCTGCCAGGCCCGCGTGAGCTCGTCGCGGTCGGCGTCGGTAAATCCCGCGATGCCGCAGTCGTCCAGGACGGGGTCGAGCGCTCGGCGATACACCGAGTGCACCGAAACCCATCCGCTCCCCTGCGCACCCTCCAACGCCGCGAAGTAGCTTGCGCGCCAACGGCGCACCAGCTCGGGCCAGTCGGCGCCCGGGTGCCGCCCCGCGCTGATCCGCGCCGCCTCGTCGCACACGGTCGAATGAAAGTCCGTCGCCGTGCCCTGCACGTCGAACAACAGCGCCTTGACCACACGCCTCATCATGCCCCCCGTGCGATTAGAATCTGCGGCGTCAAAACGCTTGACCCCATCCGCCCTGCGAGGTAGGCCGTGGCCGACGACACCGATACCGGGCATGACGAGCGCGAGCCCGACTATCGCTTCACCCTCGCCAACGAGCGCACGTTCCTGGCCTGGCAGCGCACCGCGCTGGGGCTGCTGGCCGCGGCGGTCGCGGTGGTGCAGCTGGTTCCGGAGCTGGCCGTCCCCGGCGCGCGCCGCGCGCTGGGCATCGCGCTGGCGGTGCTGGCGACCCTCACCAGCGTGATGGGGCTGGTGCGCTGGCAACAGGCGGATCGCGCCATGCGGCGCGGCGATCCCTTGCCCCGCCATCCCACGCCGGCCTACCTGGCGGTGGGGCTCACCGTGGTGGGGCTGGTTGCGCTCGGGTTGGTGATCGCCAAGGCGGTCATCCATTGAGCGGCGACTATCAGCCGCCTCCCGGCCAGACCGAGGACAGGACGATCCTGGCCTGGACGCGAACGTCGTTCGCGTTCCTGGCCAACGGCGCGCTGCTGATGATCAGGAACCTGCACGGCCCGGCCGGGCCGCTGCAGTTGCTGCCGGCCTATCTGGCCGCCGCGGTGGCGTTGGGCACCTACCTCATCGCGGTGCACCGCCAGCGCACGCTGCAGCAGCGTCCCCTCCCGGCGCGCATAAACCCCCGCCGCTCGGTATACGTCATCGGTACGGCCGTGCTGGTGCTCATCGTCGTGACCACCGTTGCCCAGCTGATTTAGCGGTCGGCGACTTTGGTCCCTGGCGTGCCGCCACGCGCTGGTGTGAGCTTGGTATTCATGGCTATTGATAAACGAATTCGACGACGGTCCGCCGTCGTTGTGCTCGCTGTCGGCGGCATGGCCTTGGGCTGGCTCGTGTTGCTGCCAAGGATCGGCAGGCGTCACCGGGACGTGCTGTTCAACCGGAGGGCGTTCAAGAAGTTCCTGACGACCTACAACGGCGTGACCCGCAAGATCTCCGGAACCGAGCGTTCGTCGTGGGGTCTGCTGACCCATGTGGGTCGCCGCAGCGGGCACGTCTACCAGACGTCGCTCGGCACCGTTGATTACGGTGACGGTTTCCTGCTGCCGTTGGGTTATGGGCCGCACACCGACTGGTACCGGAACGTGATGGCCTCGGGAACGGGCACGCTGACGTGGAAGGGGCACACCTACCAGCTCGACCGGCCGGAGCTGATTTCCGGGCCGGAGGCGATGCGGGCGTGGCCGCTCATGTCCCGGATGCTGTTGCGGCTGGCGGGAATGCACGAATTTGTGTGGCTGCATCGAAGCCCGGAAGAGGCCGCGGAGCGGCTCGCGCCGCCAGCGCAACGCGCAACACAGTGAAGGCAACGACACTGCGTGTCCCCGCCGGGGTCGAGGGCCGTGACGTCGCGGTGCAAGGCATCCGCACCCGGGTGTTCGAAGTTGACCCTCGCAACAACGCCACCCCACTGATACTGCTGCACGGCGGCGGAGTCGACTCGGCGCTGGTGTCTTTTGGTTCGGCGCTGGTCACCCTCGGGCAACACCGGCGGGTCATCGCTCCCGACCTTCCCGGCTACGGTGAAACCGAGTTCCCGGAGTCAGATTTCTCCATCCCCTGGTACTGCGGCTGGGTCGATGATCTCATTCGTGGCTACGGCTTCGACCGGGTAGATCTCGCGGGGCTTTCACTCGGGGGATGGATCACGCTCGAAGTGGCCATCAGCCACCCCGAAGTGGTGCGCCGCATTGTCGCGGTCAATCCCGGCGGCATCACCGAGAAGTTCACGTTCATGCGTACCGCCAGGTGGGTCGCCTACCATCCGCGGCTGGCGAACCGAATCGATAGGTTCTCGGTGAGCATGGGTCCCAGGCTCGTTCGCATGCAACTGCGCGCCGGCCTCGGCATGAAGAATGCCTCGGCGTTGACCGACGAGCTGATCGACGCGGTCATCATCAGTGGCAAGCGCCCGCATGCGGGCGAGGCGTTCGCGGCCACGCAACGATGGGCGTTCAGCGCTGGATCCGAGGGCTTGTCGCTCGTGTCCAGGCTGCCGCGGATCAGCGCCAAGACGCTGATCCTCGCCGGGCGTGATGACACGCTGGTGCCCGTCGCGGATTCGATTCGAGCCTCGCAGCTCGTCTCAGACGGCGACGTGCTGGTTCTGGAGCCCTGTGGGCACTGGCTCGTGCGCGAGTGCCCAGCCGAGTTCGTTCACGCAGTGAATCAATTCCTCGACACCGCTTGATGATTCGGCTAGCTGCTAGCCGGTCGGGGCCTTGGCGTTCAGGAACGCGACGATCCCCTGCGTGACGGCGGCAGCGTACTTCGCCCGGCCGTCGGGGCTTTCCATCCGCGCGGCGTCGTCGGCGTTCTTCATGTTGCCCAACTCGACGAGGACGGCCGGGTACTCGGCCAGGTTCAGCCCGGCGAGGTCGTCGCGCCCGTACAGGCCGTCCGACCCGATGTAGGTGGCCGGGTGAAAACCCGCCTGCACCAACGCATCCCGCATCGCGTGTGCCAACTGGACGGACGGCCCGGACTGGGACTCGTTCAAAGGCGGGGCGGAGTAGTTGACGTGGAATCCCGAGCCGGACGGCGGTCCGCCGTCGGCGTGGATGCTCACGATCGCGTCGGGGTGCATCGCGTTGGCCAGCGCCGCGCGCTGATCGACGCAGGGGCCGACGGAGGCGTCATCAGCGCGGGACAGCTGGGTGCGAACGCCCATCTGGTTGAGCGAACCGCTGATCAGCCCGACCACCGCCCAGGTGAACGCGTGCTCCGGATAGCCGTCGTCGGCGGCGGTGCCCGAGGTGTTGCACTGCTTGGTGCCGCCCCGGCCGTTGGGCACCTGCCGGGTTATGGAGGCGTCGGCGACCGCGTTGTGGCCCGGATCAAGGAAGATGCCCATCCCGGCGATGTCGGCGCCCGCGCGGGGGGCGTCGATCAGCGCATTGATCCCCAGCAGTGCCGGCGCGGCGGCGGCGCATCTCAAGACGTCGCGCCGTGAAAGGGATCGCAGCCAACCGGGTTCACTCACTCGCGCGATGGTAACAATCGCTTCACATGCCTCCTCTCCGGATACAGGTAGTGCATCAGTTCGGCGCCTTCGACGCCGTAGATGCCGCGGTCGTCGCCGCGCAGTACCCAGTTGTGCTGTTGATCGGCGCGGAAGCGGAGGGCCGCCCGATGGGCCGCGCGAAGATCGGCGCGTCGGCGGCTGTCGCGCGCGATCGCCCGCACCAGGAAGAAGAGGCCGACGAGCGCCGCCGCTCCGGCAATCCACCAGATGAGCTTGACGATGATCCAGATGATCAGCGCCAGCCCCAACAACCCCCCGAGCCCCCCAGCCGAGCTCGCGTTGGACTTACTCATGCCCGAGAAGGTACGCAGGACCACTGACAAAACCGGTGGGCGAACCTGCACGCTGCTCGCCGAAACCTCTTGTCAGGGCGAACCTGACGTCGTACCGTTGTCAGGCGAACCCTGACACCGAGGAAGTCGCGATGAGCCCAACCACCAAACAGACCGCGCAAGTGTGGTGTTCGTTCTGCGGCAAGTCCAACGGCGACGTCGACAAGCTGGTCGCCGGCCCGGGGGTGCAGATCTGCAACGAATGCATCGACCTGTCGCAGGCCATCATCGACGATTACCGGGACAAGGCGAGCGAGCTTCGGATGCCGATCTGGGAGTCGTGGAGCGACGAGCAGATGCTCGACCACATCCCCCGCATGGCCGTGGTGGCCCAGCAGGTCGAGACCGACCTGCGTTCGTGGGTGCGCGAGCTGCGCCGCCGCGGGATCACGTGGGCGAAAATCGGTCAGACCCTGGGCATCACGCGCCAGTCCGCATGGGAGCGATTCTCCGGCGAATGATTTCAGGCGTTGGTCAACGCCTGCGTCGCGGCGCGGAACATGGTCTGCTTGATCGCGCCGAGCGTGCCGGGGTCCTTGCCGGCCAACGGGCGCAACAGGTCGGTGGCCGCGGCGGTCACCGCCCCCTCGCCCGCCGTCGCATCGACGATCCCGAACTCGGCCGCCTCGACGCCGCCGAATCGCCGCCCGGTCGTCATCGAGGCCACCGCGGCGCGGGGGGTGAGTTTGGCCTGGATCAATGCGGCCATGCCGTCGGTGAACGGAATGCGGATGTCGACCTCGGGGAAACAGAAGTACCCGCGGTCGGCGCGCATCACCCGCACGTCGTGGGCCATGGCCAGCATGGCCCCGGCGCCGAAGGCGTGCCCGGTGACGGCGGCGGCGGTCGGCGCCGGGAACGTCAGGACGCGAGCCAACAACGCCTGCACCCGGGCGACGTAGGACTGTGCCTGCTCGGCGTGGGCGGCGAGCCAGTCCAGGTCCAGTCCGTTGGTATAGAACTTGCCGCCCGCGGTGGTGACCAGGCCCTGCGCGCCGGCCTTTTCGACGTCGTCGAGTTGCGCGTTGATCGCGTCGAGAAAGCCTGGCGAGAAACGGTTTTCGTCGTCGCCGAGGTCGACGATGGCGATCTTGTCGTCCCAGGTCAGTGTCGGTGTCATCTATGTGTGTTCCCTTCTCTGGTTCTGCGTCGTGGCGGCGGCGCCCCGATGGCCAGGACTGCGCGGACGGCGGCTCTCAGGCGTTCGCGTGCGTCGTGATCGTGGATCCGGTTGCGTTGCAACAGGATGGCGGTCGGCAGGTCGACGATGCACGTGGTGATGACGTCGACGGCCGCGGCGTCCTTGCGGTCCCACAGGGCGCGCGCCAGTCGGATCATGGTCGCCACCAGCAGCCGGTCCAGGTCGCTGAGTTGGGTGGCGATATCGCTCGGCGTCTCGGCGCCGAGCAGTTGCTCGCGGCGTACCGTCCACAGCAGCTGCGAGGAGTGCGGATGCTCCTCGGCGAACACCGCGGGCGCCTCGGCCGCGGCCACCACCGCGGCAACGCCATCGCCCTCGGGTGCGGCGTCGATCAATTCGCCTTGCGCGCTGAGGAATCGGTGCCCGGCTCGCAGCCACGCGCGGCCGACCAGGCCGGCGCGGGAACCGAACGTGTGATAGACAGCGCCGTTGGACACGCCGGTCGCGTCGCTGATCGCGCGGATCGTGACGGCATTGGGCCCCGACCGCACGGCTAACCGCTCCACGGCGTCCAGGATTAGATCCTGGTCGTACACGCGAGGGCGCGGCATTTCGACACTATAACAGAGCGATCGCTCTGTTATAGTTG
>Ga0335069_10014536_pt1 | contig 11019 bp, 8 predicted proteins | sample Lox_Sample_11_FD_206714 | JGI IMG/M metagenome (GOLD analysis project Ga0335069, IMG submission 206714) | Soil microbial communities from Loxahatchee National Wildlife Refuge, Florida, United States - Lox_Sample_1.1 | ecosystem: Environmental > Terrestrial > Soil > Wetlands | place: USA: Florida... | reverse complement strand
TCACCACCCACAACACAAAATTTGCTTTTACGCCGATGCCCAATCCGAACAATACGACCGGACGCACAATGCCGTAATTAATGCCAGCGGATTGCACAGCATTCTCGCTTGCAAGTTTTGTTTTGCCGTAGTAACTGATCGGATTCACGGGCGCTTGTTCGTCGTACGGTCCGTTTTTTCCATCGAACACATAATCGCTGGAAACATGAATAAGTTTTGCGTTGACTTTGCGTGCAGCTTCAGCAAGATTTTCTACAGCCGTTACATTAATTTTCCATGCAAGTTCGCGATTCGATTCGCACCAATCGACATTGGTTGCAGCCGCGGCATTTAAAATAACATCCGGTTGAAAGCTGGAGATAAGACTTTTTACGTCGCCTCGCTGTGTAATATCTAATTGTGTATAATCATAGAGATGGTCGTCGAAAACGAACGAGCGCTCGATGGAAGTGTTGAGCACTTCATATTCTGTCAATCCGCTTAACATCATAGAAAGACGCTGCCCGAGCAGGCCGTTACTGCCGGCGATCAAGATACGTTTCATCGCAAACTCGCTTCTAACACTGTCGCAGCATCAGTCGATGCATCGCGATATTTGACAATCAATGGCGTGTATGCGGAAAGATGGTTTTGTTTCGCAAACGGTTGGTCGATTGCCCGGCTGCCGGGAATAACGACTGCGCCTTCCGGGATAATGATCGGCAGTTCTTTGGATGATCGGATAATCGTATTGTTCACGAGGTCATACACCGGCGTTGAACGTGTGATATGCACGCCCGTTGCAATGACGACATTTTTTTTCACGACCGTTCCTTCGTAGATGCCACAGTTGCCGCCGATGAAGACATTGTCTTCGATGATGACAGGAAGTGCGCCGATCGGTTCAAGCACACCGCCGATTTGCGAAGCTGCGCTGAGGTGTACACGCTTTCCGATTTGTGCGCACGATCCAACCAGGGCATGCGAATCGATCATCGTGCCTTCATCGACATACGAACCAATGTTAATGTACGCCGGCGGCATGACAATGGTACCTTGCGCAAGATACGCGCCATCGCGGATCGATGTTCCACCGGGCACAATACGCACACCGGAATCTTCAGTCACTTTTTTTAACGTCAATGTCGTTTTATCGAAGAACCGAAAATGTTCATCCAGCGAAACATCTTTCATTTCTCCAAGGCGAAAGCCAAGGAGAATTCCTTTCTTCACCCATTCATTCACCACCCAGCCGATTGCATGGTTGCCGTCCGCAGGAGATGCCGAACGAACTTCGCCGTTGTTTAAAAAAAATTTTAATTCGTTGAATGTTTGCAGCGCCTGTTGGCGGTCAATTTTAGAAATATCTTGCGGGTAAAAAAGTTCTATGCGGTCGCGCAAAATCATAGTTCATACTCCGGTAATTATTTTCCTGCTGAAGATTTTGAATCGGCAGTTGTTTTTTCCAGTTTCTTTTTCAGTTCATCGAGATCGTCGATGTTGGCGAAGCCGGCGTTGAGTGCAGCTGCCTTGTTGGCAAATTCTGCTGCAACGAAACTATTGTTCGTCTTGAGATAATAATAAAAAAACGCTGCGCCAAACACATCGCCGCAGCCGATGGTATTGACCGGACGTTCGATGGGAATGCCGGCAAAATCCTGGCGCGTTAATTTTTTATGAATATCCTGCACAATGGCGGTTGCACCATGATGGCCGCGCGTAATCAACAACGTTTCTACCATCAATGGCATTAAATGATTGATGATGGTCGCTTCATCGTACCGTTCGGCGGATAATCCGGCAATTTCTGTTTCGTTCATTTGAATGGAACTCAGCATAAAACACCAGCGCCGCCAATCGGTGAGCGGACGCGGAAAGCGCTTGAACTCGTTATCGATACCGAGCGTTAAGCTATGAAAATCGAAATGAATCGGCATGCGTTTTTCCCGTACTTCCATGCGGATGTAATCCAGCGTTTCCAGCGTAATATCCGATCCGGAAATCATATTGATGAGCACGCCGTCGCCGTCGAGGTACGGCTTGATGCGATTGAACGGAATGGGTTGTGCAATGTTCTTCGAGCACTCGATGCGCGCATCAGTTTCCTTTTGACAAAACAAATGCACTTGATTGGTTTGTCCGCGAAATTTATAAATGCCGCTGGTATCGATATTTTTGTACGGCGTTAATCGTTCCATCAGTGAATCGTAATCCGCTTGTCCAATGCAGAACACTGGCTGCAAAATATCTTTCTCGCCCATGAGATTGGCAAGCGTTAAAATGGAATACATAATGCCGCCGAATGTTTCTTGAGCGGTGTCTTTTCCCTGTTCATCCGTGAGATGAAGGAAGTCTTTGCAAATATGTCCGATGACGGTGATGACCATTAGATTCTTCGTGTTGGGCCTAAATCAGTGAGCTGCATTTCGTTTAAACGCCAGAGTGCTTGGCAAGGAAATCGATTTTCATACAATGGTTTTCCGATGATCACAGAATCGACGCCGAATTTTTCCAATTCTTGCAGGCGCAACAGGTCGCGGTAATTGCTGATGCCGCCTCGCAGCGTAATGCGTACGCCGGTTTTTATGGCAATCTCTTTTAATCGATCGTACGGGAGCACTTCGCTGTATTGACCGTTTTTTCGCTCGCCGTACATAAAGCGAGAAATTCCAATTTTCACCATTTTTTCTGTCAACTGTAACGGTGTTAAATCGGTTTTAACGTTGCCACCGATGATGACGACTTTGCCATCTTCAATCAAAATATTGACGGCAATTTTTCGCGAGCCAAATTCTTTTACTAATTGTTCCATCAGCCCGGGTTGTTGCACGGCTGCAGTGCCGACAAAAACCCGGCTCACGCCCATTTCTAGTACGCGTTTTATTTCGTCGTAGGTGCGCAATCCGCCGCTAATCTGGATAGGAATATCCACCGCATTCAACATTTTGCGAATCACTTCTTCGTGAATGACACGTCCCTCCTGAACGCCATCCACATCCATCACGTGGAGCATTTTGGCATTTTCTCCGCGCCAGAGAATTGCAGTTTGCACTGGATCAATGGAATATGTTCGCTCCATTCCCGGCAACCCGTGAACGATTTCGACACAATTTTTTTGACTGATTTCGATAAACGGAAAAATGAGGATCATAACCTCATCCGGCCTTCATAAATAAAAACAAGCTCGTACGAGAGCTTGCACAATACTCTTTCAAAATTTCGTAGTAGTAAAATGCAGAAAATTTGTGCGAGATTCAAGATACCAAAACCGCATTTGAGTGTGTCGGCAAAATAAAAATGCCCGTCTCTGACACGGGCATGAAAATTATCGATCGGTGCAACGCGCATTACGCCATATTATGGAAAACGGATTGCACATCGTCATCTTCTTCTAATTTGTCGATCAACTCCATCACTTCTTTGGATTGTTCTTCCGTTAATTCTTTCGTCGTCGTCGGAAGATATTGCAACTCCGCGCTGATGACTTCGATTCCTTTGTTTTCCAAAAATTTTTGCATCTTGCCGTATTCCTGAAACGACGTATAGATGTGAAGTTCATGTTCGTGCTGCACCAGATCATCAAGTCCGTGATCGATCAATTCCAATTCAAATTCATCGACATCCGGTACTTTCGAAGCGGCAATGCGTACCAATCCTTTCCGCTCGAACATAAACGCAATGGAACCGCTGTTACCGAGCGTGCCGCCGCCTTTGCTGAAATAATGCCGCAGGTTTGCCACTGTGCGTGTGGGATTATCCGTCGCTGCTTCAATCATCACGGCAATGCCGTGCGGTGCATATCCTTCATACATCACTTCCTGATAGCCGGAAGTATCTTTTTGCGATGCGCGTTTGATGGCAGCATCCACGCGATCTTTCGGCATATTTACGCTTTTGGCATTTTGAATGGCAATGCGTAAGCGCGAATTTCCTTTCGGATCCGTTCCTCCGGATTTGACGGCAATTTCAATTTCACGTCCGATGCGGTTGAATGCTTTAGACATTCGCGCGAAGCGTGCAAACATTTTGTATTTTCGTTTTTCAAAAATTCGACCCATAACATTTCCTATTGTAAGACTGAAGTTCCTGTATCAACGTTACAGTAAGATACGAATCAATTGCGTGAGATGGAAGTAAGAGTTTGATGCGTGATGACTTTTTTCTATCTTATACAAAAAACAAAAACAGCAACAAACCCTGCGTAAAACTTATGATACATTCAGAACTTCTACTTGTCCTTGATTTTGGCTCGCAATATACGCAACTCATCGGAAGGCGCGTGCGCGAACTCGGCGTGTATTCCGAAATTCATCCGTATAATTTTCCAATCGAAAAAATACAAGAGATGCAACCGGTTGGCATCATACTTTCCGGCAGCCCTTCCAGTGTGTACGAAGCTGATGCGCCGAAACCCGATCCGAAAATTTTCGATCTCGGCATTCCCATCCTCGGTATTTGTTATGGCTTACAATTGTTTGCCGATCGATTCCATGGATCGGTCCATGCTGCGACGCGGCGTGAATACGGCAAGGCAGATTTATTGATCGATAATCATCAAGATTTATTTTCAGGGCTTTCTGCAAGTACCTCTGTGTGGATGAGCCACGGCGATGCGCTGAGTAAAATTCCGGATGGATTTGAACCGATCGCCCATTCGCACAACGCCCCGATTTGCGCCATCCGCAATAAAACAAAAAAGATGTTTGCCGTACAATTTCACCCTGAAGTCGTACACACACCGGACGGGAAAAAAATTTTAAGCAATTTTTTATTTGCTGTTTGTGGCGCAGCAGGAAATTGGACGGCGGCTTCCTTTGTAGAAAATGCCGTCAACGATATTCGCAAGCGAGTTGGTTCTGCCCATGTCTTATGTGCGCTTAGCGGCGGCGTGGATTCTTCCGTGCTTGCCGTGCTGCTGCATAAAGCAATCGGCAATCAATTGCATTGCGTGCACATCAACAACGGATTGATGCGAAAAGGGGAAAGCGAGCAAGTGGTACAAACCTTCCGCGATCATTTTCATATCGACCTAACGTATGTGGATGCGACGGATATTTTTTTAGACCGTTTGGCAGGCGTCGATGACCCCGAAAAAAAACGCAAGAGTATCGGAAAAACATTCATCGACGTATTCGAAACGGAAGCAAAAAAGTTGAAAGGCGATGTACAATTTCTTGCTCAGGGAACATTGTATCCCGACGTGATCGAATCTGTTTCGTTCAAAGGCCCGTCCGTGACCATTAAGAGCCATCACAATGTCGGCGGCTTGCCGAAAGAAATGAATTTCAAACTGATCGAACCGTTCCGCGAATTATTTAAAGATGAAGTGCGGGAAATTGGAAAACTGCTTGGCTTATCGCACGAGTTGATCGGCCGTCATCCGTTTCCCGGGCCGGGACTTGCCGTGCGTATTCTCGGCGACATCACCAAAGAAAAACTTTCACTTCTGCGCGAGGCAGATGCAATTTTCATCGACGAATTGAAGAAAAATAATTTGTACGATGAAATCTGGCAGGCATTCGTGGTACTGCTGCCCATTCGTTCCGTTGGCGTGATGGGCGACGGCAGAACGTACGAAAGCGCTGTTGCGTTGCGCGCGGTCACAAGCATCGACGGTATGACAGCAGATTGGGCTCGCATTTCCAAGGATGTACTGGCTAAAGTTTCCAATCGCATTACCAACGAACTCCGCGGCATCAATCGCGTGGTGTATGATATTTCTTCCAAGCCGCCGGCAACGATTGAGTGGGAGTGAAGGATGATCGCCCGAAGCCCTCTGCAACATCGAAGTGACCTTCGGAAGGCAGCCGTTACCTTATGATTGAACTCAGCAACGTCAAGAAAAAATTCGGCGAGTTCACCGCCGTCGATAATCTTTCGCTTACCATACCGAAGGGAGAGTTCTTCGGTTTTCTCGGACCCAACGGCGCCGGAAAAACCACAACGATCAAAATGATTGTGGGATTGTTTGCACCGACCGCGGGAGAAATTTTTGTCAACGGCTTCAATATTGTCACGCATCCGGTGGAAGCAAAATTGACCATCGCGTATGTCCCTGATCAGCCGTTTCTGTACGATAAATTATCCGGCAGAGAATTTTTGTACTTCGTGGGCGGGCTGTATAAACTTCCCAAACAAATATTACACGAACGTGTTCGGTTTGTCATCGAACATTTTGAAATTGGAAGCTGGATCGATAAGCGCACGGAGGATTATTCGCAGGGCATGCGCCAGCGCATCACCATCGCCGCTGCGCTCATTCATCAGCCGCAATCTCTCATCATCGATGAACCGATGGTGGGACTCGATCCGCGAAGCTCGAAAATTGTGCGCGAGTCATTGCGAGCTCAGGCGGAGCGGGGCGTTTCCATTCTTATGTCCACGCATAGCCTATCCGTCGCGGAAGAATTGTGTGACCGCATCGGCATCATTAATAAAGGCAAGCTTGTGTTTTGCGATACGCGCGACCAATTACAAGCAGATAAAGCACAACATGGCGGCAAATTTGAATCCGTATTTTTAGATGTAACAAAAGAGTCGTGAGCAGCTTTTTCCACATCCTTCGCTACAAATTTTTTGCATCGGTCAACTCGGTACTGGATGTTCGCACAGGATCAATAGTACGCAGCATTGGATCGCTGTTTGTCTTTGCTGCGTTCGGACTTGCCGCTTACTCGATGTCGCATTCCATCACACAATTTGTGCTGGAGCACACGCGCATTGGTCTCTATTTATATCACCGATTTATTTCGATGCTGCTCTTTGTGTTTTTTATGTCGGTGAATCTCGGCAATATTATTGTGTCGTATTCCACACTTTACAAATCCACGGAAGTTGGGTACTTATTCACCAAACCTGTCTCGTTCACGTCGATCTTTCTTTTGAAATTTTTAGATAATTTTTTGTACAGCTCCGCGACGCTGTTTCTTATTGGATTTATGGTGCTGCTGGGATATGGAAATTATTTCGGCTATCCATGGTACTTCTTTGCCGGTGTGATGTTGTTCGTGCTTATTCCGTTTATGTTTCTTGCCGCGTGTGTTGCCGTGCTTGTTCTGTTTTCGATTATGCGTCTTGCCGGAAAGATCGGTTTCCGAAAAGTCATGACGGGAATTTTTGGATTATATTTTTTCTTTATTTATTTCTTTTTCAAAACCTCCAATCCCATCACGTTAGTGGAAGAAGTGAATCGGCACTTCGGCAATGTGGATGCGTACCTTGCCCAGTTTGCTCCAGGGTTTTTGCAGTATCTTCCCAATCAATGGGTCGCAGATTTTTTATTCGCTCTTGCTCGTGGAAATGTTTCCGCTGCCGTGCCGTACGCCGAAGCGCTGCTTCTCGTAACACTCGTAGTCTTTTTATTGTGTGTTATGATCGCCAAAAAATTTTATTATCGAAGCTGGCTTTTTTCCATGCAAATGCAGGTGCATAAACCATTTTCCGAGGGAAGGCGGATGATCGATTTGCGCTATGGCACGCTGTTACCGCCGCAATGGGAGGCAATGTTGAAAAAAGAATTATTACTTTTCTTTCGTGAACCGAGCCAAGGGATTCATTTATTGGTGATGATCGTGCTGACGATAACATTTGCATATAGTGCAAGCCATGTCAATGTAACGCTGCGTGTTGTGCAAACACAGATTCTCACGTATCTCACGTTGTTTGCATTTGGCGGATTTATGGTTGCGTCGATTGCGCTTCGGTTTGGATTTCCTATGATTGGCTTGGAAGGAAAAACGTTCTGGTTTTTGCGCAGCGCACCCATCGCCGAAATGAAAATTTATTTTATCAAACTTATTCTTGCGTTTCTTCCGGTGCTTATGGTGGCAGAATACATCGCCGTTTCTACCAATCGTCCGTTTGTTCTGGCAAGCGCTCGTCTGCCGCTTCTGATGCTTGCAGGCATGTTCAACGCATTCTGGATGTCGCTTGCGATGGTCTCGCTTAATCTCGGACTTGGCGGCTACTTTGCCAATTATTCGGAACGAAATCCCATTCGCGCAGCGTCTTCACAAGGCGCTACGCTCGCGTTTCTTCTTACCTTGCTGTATTTATTCATCTTCACCTTTATCGTGCTGCCTTTTCTCGCTTCATATCTTTCATCGTTTTTTTTGTTTCAGCAATTTCAATTCAGAAGTATTGTTCTGCCTGGTACCTTGATTGCTGTTGTTTCCTACCTTGTCACAGTAGCCGGTATTATGGCTGGTGTGCATTCATTGCAACGAGATTTTTCATGAAACCATTTTATAAAAAGGAAAAGGTATGAATTTTCCACGCATGATTTCGTTCACTATTACCAATAGATGCAACCTTCGCTGTCAAATGTGTGGTCAATGGAGTCAGGAAGGATATATTGCCAATGATAAAAATGCGTTAAAACAAAAAATGGAATTATCAGATTGGAAACGATTGGTCAATGAATTATACGAGCATCGAATTTCTTCGCTCCTTCTTCGCGGCGGAGAACCATTGATGTTCCCCGGAATCGTTGAACTGTTGGAGTATGTGCACAGCAAAGGGATATTCATCTCCATCGATACCAATGGAACACTGCTAAAAAAATATGCTGCGGATATTCTTCGCATCGGAGACATTCATATCACTATTTCGGTCGATGGACCGGAACAAATTCATGATCAAGTGCGCGGAGTGACGGGATGTTTCAAAACAACGGAAGAAGGACTCTTGGCGCTTCACGAACTCGAACTCGTGAGTCCGAGTAAAATCAGCAAATCGATTTGCTTCACGATTAGCCCGTATTCGCTCGCGGGTCTTGGCGAGATGCCCGATGTTGCGCGGCATCTGGGAATTCAGACGCTTGTTATTGTCCCTTATAATTACATTCCACAAAACCTTGGGCATCATTATGAGCGAGAGTTGAGAGAGCATTTTGGGTGTACTGCATTTTCATGGCAGGGATTTCACCATGAAGATTCAGAAATTGATTTCGAAGAATTCCAGAAACAACATCAAAAGTATTTGGCAAACCTTGGCGAACTTTACAGCTATCCCTACTTGCCGTTGACCGAAAATGAATTTCGAGATTGGTTTCAAGATGCGACAATACCGGTAAAGTCGTTTTCATGTTCAAACGCAGAGAATCTCATCGATATCCAGCCGAATGGCGAAGCAAATTTCTGTGTCGATACACCTGATTACAGTATCGGCAATGTTCAAGAAGCGACTATCGAAAACCTGTGGACGAGCGATCGCGCAAAGAAATTTCGGGAGTATAGAAAAGAAACACGATTCGGTGCTTGTTACCGGTGTGTTTCCAAATATATGTCCGAGACCGTCCGTTTATAAATATCGTATGGAACCATCGATGCAACTATGATGCTCACGTCCATGCGCTTTCTCATTGCAACTTACATTGTGTTATGCTATTTTCCATATGCAGATATTCACTTCGCAAGAACGGCTATGAATTATTTTAAAAAAATTTTGTTGTGTTACTGTTTCATCACTTCGGCAGCGAGCGCACAAACAGTTTCTGACAGTATTACCTTTCGCCCGGAAGTGGAGCAGCAATTTGTCGCAGGCATGAAGTTTTTCAAAGCAGGCATCTACGATAGTGCAGCGGCAGTCTTGAGCCAATCGCTGCGGGACTATCCGCGCAGTCATCGCGCGACCGGCGCATATATTATGGCAGCCAAAGCGTACTACCATATAAAAAATTATTCCGAATCCATCCGCTTGCTGAAAGACCTGAACGATCTGTATCCACAATCTGCGTACATCGACGATGCTCATTACACGCTTGGCCTGGACTATTATGAACTGGGACGATATGAAGACGCCGCCGGAGAATTTATTACGGCATGCGACACAAGCTCGATAAAAAAAATAAAATCACGATCGGAACTGTTTTTGAATTTGCTTTCGAAGGAAACACTGAGCACCTCTGAATTATATCTGCTTCGTTCCCGTACCAAAAGCAATTTAACAAAAGCACTCATCAATTTACGCCTTGCCGAAAAATTAATACGCGTAAATAATTTTTATGACGCGCAGGAAGCACTTCGAGTGGCGGTCGTTCTGCCGCCCCGTACTCCGTATGTTCAAGACGCGCTAACATTGCTGGATCAGTTGACGACGCAAGAGGGATTGAAGATTGGCGTTGTTCTGCCGTTAATGCTGAAAGATGAAAAATCTCCTGTCCATGCAATGGGCATGGAATTTTACACAGGAATGCAGATTGCTGTGGAAGAACACAATCAAATGGCAGCGTTAAAAGTAAAGCTAGATGTTCGGGATACGGAAAAAGATCCGAGCACCGCTGCACGGCAGGTTTCGGATCTCTGCAACGATCCGACGGTGACTGCCATTCTCGGGCCGGTCTTAAGCAATGAAGCGCTTGCATGTGCCGGCATCGCGAATGAACACGGTGTTTCGCTCATTACGCCAACGGCGACAGCCAATGGCATTGCAGCAATGGGCCCGTATATTTTTCAAGCCAATCCCGATTTCGATGTTCGCGGGCGAGTTCCGGCAAAGTATGCTTATACACATTTGAATGCCCGACGGTTTGCCGTCTTAGCGCCGACTGATATAGTGGGAAAACAAATGGCGGATGCATTTATGACGCAAGTGAAGGAATGCGGAGGAGAGCTTATCGACGTTGAGTGGTATGCAGCCGGCACAACAGATTTGCGCGTGCAATTAACAGCCATGCGGCATCGTTCGATGGAAGCATTGCAAGTGCCGGTCATAGATTTTTCTGGAAAGATTCGTCAATCGGAATTGAATAAATTAATTACGGCAGGAGCGGATCAACGTATTTTAGATTCGTTAATGGAACGTTCGGCATCGGCTCCTGTAACATTGGTGCTGGGGAAAAATGGAAAGTCCATTGCGGACTCGTTAAAAATTCCGATGCGGACAGAAATTCTTAAGTACGATAGTTTGTATATTCCGGCGCAGGGTATCGATGCAATTTTTATTCCTATTACAAGCTCCGATGAAATTGCCGTCATCAGTTCGCAGTTAAAATATTATAATCTTGATGCCCAAGTTTTGGGAACGAGCGATTGGAACGAG
>Ga0335069_10014535_pt1 | contig 11019 bp, 10 predicted proteins | sample Lox_Sample_11_FD_206714 | JGI IMG/M metagenome (GOLD analysis project Ga0335069, IMG submission 206714) | Soil microbial communities from Loxahatchee National Wildlife Refuge, Florida, United States - Lox_Sample_1.1 | ecosystem: Environmental > Terrestrial > Soil > Wetlands | place: USA... | reverse complement strand
TGCCCGCGCCACGCCGTGCAGGCATTCGTTCCACCAGTTGTAGGAGGGGATGCCCAGCCGGGGTATCTCTGCCGCCCCGTGTACCATCTGGGAGACCTTCTCCTCCAGCGTCATGCGGGATACGAGGTCCTGCACGCGCGCCTCCGTGGGCTGGTCGGGGTCGGTGAACCGGGGACGGGATTCGGTCATGATGCTTCCTCCTGCGCGGGCGTCGGTCGTACCCTGGTCGCCGGGTTCACTTCCCGGGGTCGGCCCACCCTCGAATCTCGTGCTCGACATTTGCCGGCAGCGGGCTCCGCGACCTTCTCTCGAGCGTCGAGATGATCAGGGCCGGGGCGATGCCGGCCGCGGCCGCTCTCTGCAGGGACGGGCGGCTGATGCGGAACAGTACGCCGATTCCCCGGCCCAGCCTCTCGCAGAACCGTCCCAGCTCCGCTTCCGCCTCCGCGGAGGGAGAGAAGAAGACCACCTCGAAGTTCGGCTGCACCACCAGCGGCGCTTCCTCGTAGCGCGACTCGCTGCCCAGGTCGGCGGGCAGGGCCTCCCGGGGCAGGCCGAGGAGCCGCCGGCCCGTGTCCGTGAGACGGAACGCGGGCCTCCCGTCATCGGTGGCGCCGGCCTCGGCGCCTCCCAATGACACCAGGCACCGGCCCAGGAAGACTCCGAGGAAGGACTTCCACAGCTCTTCCAGGGCTTCCTCGGATGCGAACTCCGGCGTGTCCCCCCCGGTCGCCGGGGCGTCCGCGCCGGGGGAAGGGCCGCCCGCCGCCGCGGCAGAGGCCGAGAGCGGGCTCCCGATGGCGGCCTGGTACTCGGCAAAGTCCGAGAAGCGGATGAACGTTCGGGCCGGCACGGAGGAGAAGGCCTGCTGCAGCCACGGAAGCACGGCTCCCTCGCGATCCGCGGAAGAAACCAGGTCGTCCTCCAGCAGGTCGAACAGCCTCGGGCGGCCGTTGGATCCCAGGAGCCGTTCCACCACGACGTCGCGGCGCTCCCCGGGGCCCCGGCGGATCCACCGCTCGGCGTCGGACCCGTCCGACAGCAGCCCGGTGAGTCGAAGCGCCTGCAGCGCAAGGTCTACCCGGTTCTCCAGCGTCAGTCCCGAAACGGCCTCCAGCCACGCGGGGAGCGTGAGCAGCATCCCCGACGTGTCTTCCACGAACCGGGCGAAAGGCTTCTCGTCCCCTCGCCGCAGGGGGATCGGCTGGCCGCCGCGCGCCACCAGCAGGCTCGCCATGTCCTCCACGAGGAACGGGTGGCCGAAGACCTCCGGCACGCGGACGGGCTCCGGGGCCAGCACCACGGCCAGCCGACGCAGCCGGCGGGCAGCCGCCGGCCAGATTCCCACCAGCGGCTCCAGGTCCGCGTGACGGAGCCCGAGATAGAACAGGCAGCGCTGCATGCCCAGCCGGACCCCGTCGCACAGCTCTTCCCTCGGCACGCCGGGGAAGTACTCCTCGAGGTCCCGCAGCGCCACGCGGTCACGCTGCTCGGTGAAAAACGAGAGCAGGCGGCGCGCGGACGACAGCGCACGGACGGCGGCCTCCGAGGACGGGGAAGGGCGGCCCCCGCCCGCGCCCGCGCCGCGCCCGTTCGGACGCTCGGGGCCCAGCGCCGTGCGGAGCCACTCCACGGAAGAGACGAGGCCCGCGACCCGCGGGAGGTCGTTGGGAAGGAGCGCGACAGACTCGTGGATCTGGGAACGCTCCTGCGGGGTATAGTGCTCGCCCAGATACGCGCTGAGAAACGCCATGCCGGGACGCTCGAACACGGGACAGCGCGCCAGGGACTTCAGGACGTGGTGAAAGCCCGCGATCTCCCCCGAGATCTCCAGCAGCTCGCCGCGGCGGGACTGCTGCAGGAACCCCGCGTCGTGCAGCTCGGCCACCGCGGACCCGCCGACCGCGGGGTCCACCGAGAGCCCGGGCGCCGTGCCGTCCAGGAACGCCCGCCGCGCTTCTATGGAGAGCTCGGTCCACCGCGCCAGCTCGTCGAGGAAGCCCGGCAGGTCGGCGGGGAAGAGCTTCATGCCGGCACCTCGCCCGACGGCACCTCGCCCGCCGGGGCCTGGCCGCCCGCGCCCGCCTCCGCGCCCGCAGCCGCTCCCGCAGCCGCTCCCGCGATGCGGATCTCGTACGAGTAGCCCTGCTCGCACAGGAACAGCTGCCGCTTCAGCGCAAACTCCTGCTCCACCGTGTCCCGGGTCACCAGCGAGTAGAACGACGCCTGGTTTCTCGCCTGGTCCGCCCCCGGCCCCGCGGCCCCGGGATCCCCCTTGGGTCGAAGCACGCGGCCAAGGCGCTGTGCCTCTTCCTGGCGCGAGCCGAAGGTGCCCGATACCTGGATGGCCAGGCTTGCCTCCGGCAGGTCCACCGCGAAGTTGGCCACCTTGGAAACCGCCAGGACCCGGATCTTGCCGGACTTGAAATCCGCATACAGGCGGTCACGCGTCTTCTGCGGCGTGGAGCCCGTGAGGATGGGCAGCCCGAGAGGCCTCGCCACCTGGGCCAGCTGGTCGAGGTACATGCCGATGACCAGCGCGGGCTCCCCGGGGTGCTCGTCCAGGATCTTCTTCACCCAGGCGATCTTGTCCGGGTTCTCCGATGCCATGCGGAACTTCGTCCGCGCGTCCGCCAGCGTGTAGCTCTGTCGGAGCGCCTCCGGCAGCGGCACGCGCAGCTCCGTGCAGATCGCCTTGGCGATCCACCCCTGCGCCTCCATCTCCTTCCACGGCACGTCGAACTTCTTCGGGCCGATCAGCGCAAACACGTCGTCTTCCTTGCCGTCTTCCCGGACCAGCGTGGCCGTCAGCCCCAGGCGCCGCCGGGCCTGCAGCGAGGCGGTGGCCTGGAAGACCGGTGCCGGCAGCAGGTGCACCTCGTCGTACACGATCAAGCCCCAGTCGCGCTGGTTGAACACCGCGAGGTGAGGATACTCCCCGTCCTCCGACTCCAGGCCCGTTGCCAGCCCGGCCGGTTCCCCGTCCTCTTCCGCCCGCGTCCGCCTTCCGCGGTGCGTGAGCATCTGGTAGGTGGCCACCGTGATGGGCCGCAGCTCCTTGCGCTGCCCGGTGTACTCCCCGACCAGGGACGGGTCCACGTCCGTCTTGTCGATGAGCTCAGCGATCCACTGGCGCACCGCGGTGACACAGGTGGTGAGCACCAGCGTGGAGGTCTGCAGAAGGTTCATGCACAGCATGCCCACGATGGTCTTGCCCGCCCCGCAGGGCAGCACGATCACCCCGGATCCGCCGCGGGCCGACCCGCCGGCGTGAAAGGCAAGCGCGGCAGCCCGCTGGTACGGACGGGGAAGGAACGGCCTGGCGCGGGCCCGCGTCAGCGGGCGCAGGGCGAGCGCGAGCGGCTCTCCCGCCGCGTAGCCGGCCTGGTCGTCCACGGGGTAGCCGATGCGGATGAGGGCCAGCTTGAGCTGGCCGCGCGCCGCGGGGGCCACGTGGAACGAGGTCGGCGAGGTCCGCTCGCCGGCCAGCGCGGATGCGTGGCGGTCCGCCGCAATCAGGTCCGCCAGTCCCCTGTCGCGGCACCGGAGGGCCAGCGCCGCCCCGTCCCGTTCCAGGGTCAGGCTGCCGAAGCGCGCGGCATATTCCGTGATCTCCGTGGCGATATGGGCTGGCACGGGGTAGCGGGAGAGTCCCTGCAGCACCCGTACCATCTCCTCCGCCTGCTCGCCGGCCGCGCAGGCGTTCCAGATGGAAAGCGGGGTGAGGCGGTAGGTGTGCACGTGCTCGGGGGACTTCACCAGCTCGGCGAACCGGGCCAGCGCGTCACGCGCCTCGGCGTAACGGGGGCTGGCGACCTCCGCGAGGATGCTGCGGTCCCCCTGGACGATCAGGGGAAGGTCATGCCCCGGGGGGGCCGTTCGAGTCTCTGTGGAGACCTGTGGTGTGTGTTCGGCCATGGTGCGAAAGCGCAACCACGATAAGGACCCGGGGCCCGAGGGTCAAGACGGCCGCGCCGGGGCTCCCGGCGACGGCGCCCGGATACCGGCGGGTGGAGTCCACGAACGCCCACCGGTGAGATACAATGGAAGGTATGGACAATCGTTCGCGCCGGGGCCGCCTGCGGGTCCTGGGCGGCGCATCCCTTGTCGCGCTGGCCGCCCTGGCAGTCGGAAGCTGCAAGATCGCGGGTGTGGACATCCACGACCGGATGGAATCCTTTGCCGTCGTGCTCAACGCGGCGGACCGCTCCGCCATCAACTCCAACTTCGACCAGTCCATGACGCAGGACCTCCCGGCCATGAACGCCGCGTTCTGGACCACCAACTTCCCGTCTCCCCCGGACTCCGATCACACCTACACCATCACGCTGCTGAGCTACTCGGATCCGTCCAATGTCACCGCGCAGATCATGGGACCGCCGCTGTTCAACTCCAACACGGGAATGCCGCGGAGCGCGCTCTTCGTGATGAGCCGCGAGGGGCTGGACTGGTTCATCCGGCAGCTGTACATGGACGGGAGCGCGACGGCCCTCATCAAGTAGCGCGGCGGCGGCTGGCCCGCCGTTCCCTGCCCTTGCTCCCTTTGCCCCCTTCTGCTCCAATGGCGCCCATGTCTCGGTCCGTGCGTGCGCTCATTTTCGACATGGACGGGGTCCTCGCAGACACCGAGGGCATCCATGTCCGATCCTGGGATATCGCGCTGGAGGCCCTCGGGGTGAACGCCAGCGAGGAGAGGAAGGGTCTCGCCGGCATGTCCAGCGCCGCCATCGCGCGCGAGCTGATCCGGCTGCGCCGGCTGCCGTACTCGGTGGACGACCTCGTCCAGCGAAAGCGCAGCGTCTTCCGCCGGCTGATAGAGGACGCGCTGGTCCCCTTCCACGGCCTGCCGGAGGAGATCGAGGAATGGCGGGAAACGCCGCTGGCCCTCGCCACCTCGAGCGCGCGCCCCGAGGCGGACTTCATGCTGGCCCGGCTGGGCTTCGACGGGTGGTTCGAGCCCATCGTCACCTCGGACGACGTGGCACACGCCAAGCCGGCGCCGGACGTCTACCTGCTGGCCATCGAGCGGCTGGGCGTGCCCGCGGCCGAGTGCGTCGTGCTGGAGGATACCCTGCACGGCATCCGCGCCGCGCGGCAGGCCGGGGCGCAGGTCATCGGGATCGCGTCCTCGGATCTTCCACGGGACCTCGAGGGCGTCCTGGGGGTTTTCGGCTCCACGGTGGAGGCGCTTCGGTGGCTGAAGGGGTGACGCCGTCCATCCGCGCCGCGAGGCACGCGGACCTCCCGCGCATCCTGGACATCTACAACCACGAGGTGCTGGTGTCCACGGCCACTTACGACACCGTGCCGCGGACGGAAGCCGATCACCGCAAGTGGTTTGCCATCCACGGCGCCGAGCACCCCGTCCTGGTGGCCGAGTCCGCCGGCGCGGTGATCGGCTGGGCGAGCCTCAGCCCGTGGTCGGACCGCGCCGCCTATTCCCGCACCGCCGAGGTCTCCGTGTACGTCTCGCATGAGCACCGGCGCCGGGGCATCGGGCGCGCGCTCCTCGGGGCGCTGATCGACGCGGGGCGGGAGCGGGGGCACCACTCGCTGCTGGCGCGCATCTCGTCCGACAACGAGGCGAGCGTCTTCCTGCACGCCGAGTGCGGCTTCCGCATCGTGGGAACCATGCACGAGGTCGGGACCAAGTTCGGCCGGCTCCTCGATGTGACCATCATGGAATTGCTGATCTGATCGCGGGGCGGCTGCTCGCCGCCCCGCGCCATCCCTATCTCACCGCGGCCGTGACCTGGGTTGCGTCGGCCTGCGATGCCGCCCCCGTCCCGGTGCTGCGGTCGGCCACCATGCGGTCCACCCAGTCCCCGGGCTGGCGAGCCGGGGTCCCCGTGGCCGCAAGCCACTCGTCCGGTGAGAACATTCGGACGGACACGGCGCCTCCATCCGCGGGCTGCAGCCACGACGCGTGGTCCGCGACTGCCCGGTCGACCCAATCCCGCGGCCACGGGCTCATGGCCGGTGAGGCCATGAGCGTGAAGGCGCAGGCCAGGAACATACCGAGGAAGATCCAGCGCTGGTTCATTCGACACCTCCCCGGGATCCGTCGGATCCCCATGAACGTCGCGCCAGAAGGTGCTCCGGCCGGTCGGCCGAGGCGTCATCACTAATTGCGTATTTTGACCGTCCTTTTCGGTACGGACCCGGAGTCAGTACACTGGATTGGTCGAAGGAGGCAGCTATCCATGCGCAATCTCCTCCGCGCCGCCATCGCCGCAGCGCTCTTCACCGTCATGGCGCCCGCGTCTCCTGATATCTCTGCAGCCCCCCTCCTCAAGATCGCGATCCTCGGGCCGATCTCGGGCCCCACGTTCGGCGCGTCCACCCGTGACGGCGCGATGCTGGCCGTGGAACAGTGGAACGCCCGCGGCGGAATCCGGGGCTCGCGGATCGCCGCGGTCGTAGAGGACAGCATGTGCGACCCCGGCCCCGCGCTGGACGCGGCCAACAAGGTCATCAACGTGGACAAGGTGCGGTTCATCATAGGAGAGGTGTGCTCGCGTGCGTCCATACCGATCTCGGAAGTCGCGGAGGCTTCGCACGTGATCCAGGTGAGCCCGTCCTCCACGCACCCGTCGGTCACCGTGGACAAGAACGGCGCGACCAAGCGCTACGTCTTCCGCGCGTGCTTCATCGACTCCTTCCAGGGAAGGGTAGGCGCGGCATTCGCGTTCCGGAATCTCGGGGCGAGGAGGGCGTTCGTCATCTTCGACTCCTGGGACGATTACACGCGGGGCTTGTCGGAGAGCTTCGAGTCGTCGTTCCGCTCGCTGGGGGGCGTCATCGTCGGCCGGGAGACCCATGCCTTCATTGACAACGACTTCTCGGCCATCCTGGAAAAGGTCCGCGCGGCGCGGCCGGACCTGATCTACCTGCCGGACCAGTACCAGGTGGTCAATCTCGCCATGCGGCAGGCGCGCCAGAAGGGAATCACGGCGCCGTTTCTCGGTGGAGACGCATGGGACTCGCGGGACCTGGACGTTGGCGCGGCGGACGGTGGCTACTACACGACCCACTACGACCCGTCCGACACCCGTCCCGAGGTGCGGAGTTTCCTGGCTGCGTACGGTGACCGTTACCGCGACGCCGCCGGAAGCCCGCGCGTTCCGGACGCGATTGCCGCCCTCTCCTACGACGCCGCCGACCTGCTGCTGTCCGCAATCGAGGCGGCCGGGAGCGACAATACCGACGCGGTGCGCCAGGAGCTGGAGTCCATGACGTTCCACGGCGTGACCGGCACCATCACGTTCGATTCCCTCCACGATCCCGTGAAGGGCGCGGTGATCATCCGGGTCAAGGACGGGAAAAAGGTGGCCGACTCCTTCGTTTCTCCCTGACCTCAGGCCTTCAGCGCCGCGAACGCGTCGAACTCGTACTCCTTCTCCAGCCCGGGCTCCGCGGCGCGGCCCGCGGCGGGGATGTCCACCCCGAAGGCCCGGCACACGGCAGCGTGCGTGATCTCCCGGATGCGCTCGCGGGAGAATCCCCGCGCGGAGAGCATCCCGACGAACCGCGGGAGGAATGCCAGGCCGGGGAACCCCGAGGCGTGCTTCTCCACCTTGTCCTGCCGGGTGTGCGGGGCGTGGTCGGTCTCGATCCAGTCGATGTCCCCGTCCGCGAGCCGGCGCAGCATCAGGGCCGGCATGGGAAGGGGCCGGATCGGCGGGTTCACCTTCAGGAGCAGCCCGTCGGGACCTTCCATCATGGTGGTGTCCAGGAGCGCGTGGTGCGGCGTGAGCCCGCAGGTCACGCGCACCGGCTCCCCGCCGGACGCGCTGCCCGCGGCGCCGGCGGATCGTGCGGCGCCGGCGTGCCTGCCGCGCAGCAGGTCCACCGCCCACGGCGTGGAGATGTGGCAGACGTGGAGGATGCCCTTGAACCGCGCCTTCGCCGCGAGCGTCTTCTGGTCGTCCACGGAGGCCACCTCGGCCGCCGGCGGGCGCACCCGCGCGTGGCTCACCGGGTGGGCCGGGTCCCAGTCCCCGGGACGCATCAACTGTTCCTTTTCGCAGTGCACGGCCAGCACGCCGGTGAACTCCAGCGCGGCCAGCGTGCGGTAGACCAATGCCTGCTCGCGCGGGTCCACGATGCCCATCTGCCCGGTGGAATGCCCCGCGAACATCTTCAGTCCCACCACGCGCGGGAAGAGCTCCCGCCACAGCCGCACGGCCTCCTCGATCTGCCGGGGCACCGCGGTGAGCCCCGCGTACAGGCCGTGGAAGATCGGGGTCCCCAGCGCGCGGATGGCCGCGTCCGCATCCTCGATACGGCGGAGGATCGCCTCGCGCGTGACGAGCGGCGGATCGGTGTTGGGCATCTCGAACACGCCGTCCAGGCCTGCGCGCCACGCCACGGAGAGGCCGTGGCGCAGCGTTTCCTTGGCGGCCTGTCCCCAGTCGCGGAGGTGGACGTGCGGGTCGATCACGAGGGGTAGGGGACCGGCTCGATGGACGACGGCAGGGAGGCCAGCCACCCGCGGAGCTCCTCCGGCGTGACCTTGCGGCTGGTGACCGTGTACGGCCGGCGGCAGTATCGGCACCGCGCCGCCGGGCCGTCGCGGTAGAACCGCGGGGGCACGTCCTCGTTGATGGTGCGCGTGATGCAGTTTCCGTTGGCGCACAGGAGGTACACGAACTTCTCCGCCACGCGGCCGCCGGCCACCACGTCGATGGTGGGTTCCGGCGAGAGCAGCGCGATGCGCTTGAGGTCCCGATCCGAGAGCTGGCGCAGGTTGGTCTTGATGAACGGGTTGGGCTTCTCCGCGATCGTGGCGGTGGTGCACGAGTACCCGCGGTTCTCCAGGTCCAGCGCGTCACTCACCGCGCGGAGCGTGCCGGGCTTCAGGTGGTCGATCACGGTCCCGTCGTGGATGTGGTCAATGAACATCCCGCTCCGCCGTTCCTCCCGCCGCCGCCGCTGCAGGCGGTTGGCGCCCTCTCCGAGCTCCCGCGGCAGGCGCCCGTCGTAGCGCAGGTAGCCGTCGTGGCCGAGCATCTCGTGCAGCAGGGCCTTGCGGAGAAAGATCCCGTGCTCGGCCTGCGTGAAGAACGCCTGCGCCGGGGTGAAGTAGACGCGGTAGTCGATCTCCGCGATCTCGCTGTTGACCGGCAGCGGATGCAGGAGGCGCACCTGGAGGCCGTCGACCTTCTCCAGGTCGATGCGGTAGCGATCCATCATCGCCAGGATCTCTTTCTGCGTGACCCCGGGCATGCGCTCCAGCTGCGGCCGCGTCATGTAATAGAAGTCCACCTGGCGCATCACGTCCTTCACGGACGGGTCCCGCACGACCTTCACGCCGCGTTCCGCGAGCAGCTGCGACAGGTCCGCGGGCATCCCCAGGAAGTCTTCCGCGGCCCACCGGATGGTGACGTCGTCGAAGTGCGCGAGGGCCAGGCTCAGGGAGCGCACCGTGCGCCCGTGGGAGAGGTCGCCCCCGAATCCCACGCGCAGGCCGTCCAGCCGGCCGTCCCGCATGGAATAGATGGCAAGCACGTCCAGCAGCGCCTGCGTGGGATGCTCGTTCTTGCCGTCTCCCCCGTTGATCACGGGGATGTTGGCCACGTCCGCGGCCCACTGCAGCGAGCCATCCAGCGGATGCCGCATCACGATGACGTCGTTGTGGTTGGCGCACATCATGGTCACGGTGTCCCGCACCGTCTCGTTCTTCATGACCGAGGTCCCCTCGGTCCCGGAGAACCCGTCGTAGCGTCCGCCCAGCTCGCGCATGCCGGTGTTGAAGCTGGTGCGCGTCCGGGTGCTGGGCTCGTAGAACATGTAGGACAGGGTGCGGTGCTTCAGGGCATCCCGCAGGCTGTTGCGCCGGCCCGACTTCTCCAGCTCCTCCATGCGGCGGCCGGCCGCGCAGAGGTCGAGGATCTCGGCGCGGGAGAAGTCCGTGATGGAGATGATGTCACGGTCGCGGAAGCTGCTGCTCACGTGAAGGCTCCTTTGCGGGGCTCCAGGAGGCTCACGAACTCGGCGGGAACCGGGGACTCCACCACGAGCCGCCGGCCGCTTGCCGGGTGAGGAAGCTCGATGCGGCCCGCGTGCAGGTACATGCGCGCCGCGGCAGCCTCCGGTGCCGCGACACCATACAGGGGATCGCCGAGGATGGGGAAGCCCAGGAACGCCAGGTGCACGCGGACCTGGTGGCGGAAGCCGCGGAGGATCCAGGCGCGCACCAGGCACGCCGGGCCGCGGCGCTCGATGACCCTCGCCTCGGTGGCATACAGCGCGGGACTTGCCGCCGCCAGGAGCTTCTGCGAACGCTCGCCCGGAAGGACGGGGCGGACCATGCGCCGGCCTGGCCCGTACGGGGCGAAGCGGCTTTCCATTTGCAGGTGCCCGCCCTGCTCGGCGCGCTCGCCCTGGGCGGAGCAGGCGGCCAGGTAGTCCTTGCGGACGGCGCCGGATGCGAATGCGCGCCGAAGCGCCTCGAAGGCCGTCGCCGTGCGTGCCACCACCAGGAGGCCCGAGGTCCCGCGGTCCAGCCGGTGCACCAGGCCCGGCTCCACCGGCTTGATGCCCGGCAGCGCGCCGATCTCCGGAAAGGCCTGCAGGATGAGCTCCAGGAGCGTGTCGGTGTCCCCGCGCGCGAGCGGTGCCGTGTGCATGCCCGCGGGCTTGTCCACCACGATGAGGTCGTCGTCTTCGTAGCGGACGCACAGCTCCCCGGCCATCCGCGTGCCTACTTGAGCTCGGCCAGTGCCTTGCCGAGGGCCTGCAGGTCGTCCGAGATAGTCTGGTTCATCTGCTCCGCCGTCGGCGGTGAGGCCGGCTTGACCCCCGGGAACTCGCGCCCGGCGTAGTCGGCGTTCGCGGCGGTGACGAAGTCCGGGATGGCGCTCACCATGGTGTACTGGGAGACCGGGCCCTGCACGACGTAGCCGTCGAAGAGGTCGCCCAGCGTGCTGCTCCTGCCCGGCTCCGCGTACGGGCTCCTGCCCAGGGGGATGGCGCCCAGCGGCGTGCCCGCGAGGTCCCAACCGCCGTTTCGCTTCC
>Ga0335069_10014534_pt1 | contig 11019 bp, 5 predicted proteins | sample Lox_Sample_11_FD_206714 | JGI IMG/M metagenome (GOLD analysis project Ga0335069, IMG submission 206714) | Soil microbial communities from Loxahatchee National Wildlife Refuge, Florida, United States - Lox_Sample_1.1 | ecosystem: Environmental > Terrestrial > Soil > Wetlands | place: USA: Florida... | reverse complement strand
TGAGCGCGCCCTGCGAGACCACCTCGAAGAGCTTGTCCAGCCGCACGCCCGCCTTCGCCGCGACGGCGAAGGCTTCCGCGATGCTGGCCGCGATGGTGAGCGCCATGAAGTTGTTCACGAGCTTCAGCGTGTGGCCCGCCCCGGGCGGGCCCACGTGGAAGATATTCTCGCAGTACGCCGCGAACACGGGGCGCAGCTCTTCCAGCGTGGCGGGCTCGGCACCCACCATCGTGTTGAGCCGGCCTTCCTCGGCCTCCTTGGGCGTCCTGGCGAGCGGCGCATCGACGAAGGCGGTGCCCTTGGCCGCCAGCGCCTCGCGGATGCGTGCCGTGGAGCCCGGTTCCGACGTGGAGGTGTCCACGACGAGGAGCCCCGGCCGCGCGGCCTCCATGAGCCCGCCCGCCCCGAGGACGATCTCCTCCACCTGCGGCGAGCTCGCCACGCAGATCAGCACCGCGTCCGATTGCCGCGCCACCTCGGCGTTGGTGGCGCACTCCTTGCCCCCCGCGGCCAGGATGTCGGCGAGCCGCGAGCGGTCGCGGTTCACCTTGACCGACAGCCCGAAGCCCTTGCGAAGCAGGTTCGCGGCCATGCCGTGGCCCATCATGCCGAGCCCGACGAGGCCCACGCGCCGAATTTTCATCCTGGCTCCTGTGGTGGATTCACGGGATACGTTCCAGGAGATTAGAGCAGAATTGTGCTTCCGGGGAGCCTTGGGAGGCATCGGAATCGCGTGAAAAGCCTGATCGCAACGGCGGTCGCGGTCTTTTTCTGGTGCACGGCGGCGCACGCCGGTGCGCCATCGGTCAGCGCGGGCAGCCGCCATAACGTGGCGGTGCATGCCGACGGGACCGTGCGCTCCTGGGGCGACGATTCGAATGGCCAACTGGGGCTCGGCCGCACGCTCGCGGCTTCGAAGGCCTCGCAAGTTATCGGCATCTCGAACGTTTCCCAGGTGAGCGTGGGGTCTCACCACGTCGTCGCGCTGCTCAAGGACGGGACGGTCTGGGCCTGGGGCCAGAACACGAACGGCCAGCTTGGCGACGGCACGACCACCAGCCGCTCCGTTCCTTCGCCGGTGGCGAACCTCATCGGCGTGATCGCCGTCGCGGCCGGGTCCGACCACACACTTGCGCTCACCGCCGACGGCACGGTGTGGTCGTGGGGCATCAACTACGAGGGCGAGCTCGGGTACGACGACGGCGACCTGGTTCCCCACCCGGTGCCGCGATTGCCCTTGATCCGCAAGATCGCCGCAGGCTACGAGACGAGCTTCGCGATCGACAGCGACGGGAACGTGTGGAGCTGGGGCAAGAACGACTACGGCCAGCTTGGAGACGGCACGCACACTGATCTCTACACCGGCCGCTCGGATGCGCGCCGCGCGCAATTGCCGCAGGGCATCGCGGTCATCGCATCGAACGGGCTGCACAGCGTCGCCGCCACGGCCGGTGGGCTCGTCTACACGTGGGGAGCGAACGACTCCGGCGAGCTCGGCAGTGGCAACACCACGGGCCGCGAGACGCCGGCGCTCGTGCCGGGGCTTTCGGGCATCGTCTCGGTCGCCGCCGGAGCCAACCACACGCTCGTCGCGCGCAACGATGGCGTCGCCTTCGCGTGGGGCGACGGGTACGGGGGAGAGCTGGGCGACGGCATGTTCAATCCATCGAACATCCCGGTCCAGGTGACCGGTGGGCCGCCCTTCGACGCGGTAACCGCCGGGTGGTACCTGTCGGCAGCCCACGCACGCGACGGATCCGTCTGGTCGTGGGGCTACAACTACATCGGCCAGGTGGGCGACGGCACTACGGACTCCCAGGGCGCGCCCGTGCGCATCCAGGGATTGCCATCGATCGTTTCCATCGCGACCGGGGGCTATCACACGTTTGGCGTCACGGCCGATGGCAAGGTCTACGGGTGGGGCGCGAACGATTTCGGCGAGCTCGGCGACGGTGTGCGGCCGCTGCAGTCGACGCCGGCGATCGTTCCGGGCGCGAGCGGCGTGACGGATGTCGCCGCGGGCGGCGTCCATACGCTCGCGTTGAAATCGGACGGCACGTTGCTCGCGTGGGGTGGGAACGACGGCGGCCAACTGGGCGACGGGACGACGTCGGCGCATTCGTCGGCCGTCGCGGTGACCGGCATTTCCGGCGTGGTGCAGGTCGAGGCCGGTTACTACTACTCCGCGGCGCGCAAGAACGATGGCACCGTGTGGACATGGGGTTCTGGCTATGGCGGCCCTCTGGGCCAGGGGGACCAGGACAACCGCCTCACGCCGACTGAGGTCCCCGGCCTCCCGGCGATCAAGTCGATCGCGGCCGGCAGCGGGCACGTGCTGGCCGTGGCGAACGACGGTACGGTGCTGGCGTGGGGCTCCAATTACGTCGGGCAGGTCGGCGATGGCACCACGACCGATCGCCTCTCGCCGATCGCCGTGCCAGGCCTCTCCAGCGTGACGAAGGTCGCCGCGGGCGGCTCGCACAGCCTCGCGCTCAAGTCCGACGGCACCGTTTGGGCGTGGGGCGACAACTACGAGGGCGAGCTGGGCGACGGCACCAACAACGACCGCGCCACTCCCGCGCAGGTGCCGGGCCTCTCGTCGGTTTCCGCGATCGCCGCCGGCGACTCGATGAGCTTCGCGTTGCTCACCGATGGAACCGTGTGGGGCTGGGGCGCGAACTGGGGCGGCCAGCTGGGCGATGGTTCGGGATACAGCCAGGTGCATCCGGTGAAGGTGGACCTGCCGTCGAGCATCATCGCGATCTCCGCGGGCGGCGGTGGCGGCCTCGCGCTGCGCAATGACGGAACCGTGTGGGCGTGGGGACAGAACGTCGCCGGCAGCGTGGGCGATGGCACTTTCGTCGATCGCTATTCGGCGGTGATCGTGGTGCGCGAGGGTGGCGCCGGCAGTCTCGAGACCAACGACTGGTTCCTCGACTTGAATCCCGCCGTCGCGAAGACGATTCCCGCCGATCGCATTCCCGTGTTCCTCGTGGTCACGCAGAACGCCTCGGGCGCGGTCACGGCGACGGTGAAGTTCCGCGGCCAGGACATCGGGCATACCGCGAACATCTATGCCTTCGCGGTGGCGCCGGCCTCGACGCTGAAGAACTTCAACGCCAAGAGCGCGCACGTGATCGGCTACGCGAAGAGGGCCGACGGGACGAAGGACGATGCGACGCCGTGCGTGCTCGCGCAGCTCAACACGTCCGGACAGCTGCAGCAGTCGTCCGCCTCCACGCTGTCCGCCTACACGAGCGGCGTGCTCGGGGCGCAGGGGCAGGCGGTGACCGTGATTTCGAGCGGTGCGTCGGGCAATGCCGCCGGGTCGACGTTCTTCGTGGGATACGGCCCCGACTCCTCGACGATGATCTCCGGTGGAACCAACCGCAGCGCGGTCACGGTGCCGGGATCCGTGACCTGCCAGCCGCAGCCGCCGCAGACCGGATGGTGGTGGAACCCGAGCGAGCCCACGCGCGGCTACTCCATCGAGGTGCAGGGCAACCGGTTCTTCTACGCGGTCTTCCAGTACGACGTCTCGGGCCGCTCGACGTGGAACGTGGCCTCCGGCGCCGCGTCGCTCGACGGCTCGTATCTCACGGGCGATCTCCTCAACGTGGTGGGCGGCGTGACCCTGGGCGGCGCGTACAAGCCTTTCACGAGCTACACGACAGTGGGCACGGTGACGCTGCAGTTCTCCGATCCGCAGCATGGCGTGATGACCTGGCCCGGCGGCACGACCTCGATCGAGCGCCAACCGGTCGCGCCGGACACGCTTTCATTGGCGCCGTTGCCGAACGTGCCGGAGACCGGCTGGTGGTGGAATCCGGACGAATCGGGACGCGGCTTCTTCATCGAGTGGCAGGGCGACTGGATCGACCTCGTGGGATACATGTACGACGACGCGGGCAATCCGGTCTGGTACATCACCGCGTTCCAGGTGAGCGACGCGCGCTCGATGAGCGGCAGCTGGTGGACTTTCGCGAACGGGCCGGTGATGGGGCAGCCGTTCAAGCCGGGCACGCGCACCAGCGACAACTTCGCCCCGGTGAGCATCACGTTCAGCGCGCCGGATGCCGGCATCATGACGCTGCCCAACGGGCGCAGCACGCGAATCATCCGGGAGCGCTTCTGAGCAGCGCCCAATTCCGCTTCTACGAGGAGCTGAACGACTTCCTGCCGGCCGTTCACCGCAAGCGGGATTTCGAGATCGGCATCGACCGCGCGCGCTCGGTGAAGGACGCGATCGAGTCGGCGGGCGTGCCGCACACGGAGGTGGATCTCATCATGGTGGACGGCCGTTCGGTGGGCTTCGGGCACCTGCTCACGGGCGGCGAGCGCGTGGCGGTATACCCGATGTTCGAGGCGCTCGACATCACCCCGCTCGTGCACCTGCGCCCGCGGCCGCTTCGCGATCCGCGCTTCGTGGCCGACGGCCACCTGGGAAAGCTCGCGCGCCACCTGCGCATGGCGGGCTTCGACACGCTCTGCGACAACGATTGGGACGACGACGAGATCGTGCAGGTCTCCCTCGTTCAGAAGCGCACCATCCTCACGCGCGACAAGGGGATGCTCCGCCGCAAGGAGGTCGAGCGCGGATACTTCGTGCGCGCGACCGAAAGCGAGGCGCAGCTCGCGGAAGTGGTTCGCGCGCTGCAGCTCGAATCGCTCGTCGCGCCGTTCTCGCGCTGCCGCGAATGCAACATGCCGATCGAGGATGTCGCGAAGGAGGAGGTGATCGGCGCGCTTCCCGACAAGGTGCGCGGCTTCTATGACCGCTTCAAGCGCTGCCCGGGCTGCGGTCGGGTCTACTGGGAGGGAACCCATTTCGCGCGAATGCGGGCTATTTTCGAGAGGCTGCCCTAGAATGCTCCGCATGGACTTCCGGTTTGCCTGCGGTTGGCTGGTGGCGCTGGCGCTCGCCGCGACGGCCGTGCACGCGCAGGCGCCCGAAGGCGAGATCGCGAGCCTCACGGGCAAGGGCGAATACCGCCACGGGCAGCAGGGCGCGTGGTCGCCCGCGGCCGTGAAGCAGCATCTCTTCGCGCTCGATTGGCTGCAGACGCTGGACCTGAGCCGCATGGTGCTGCGCTTCAGCGACGGAAGCACCGAGTTCATCGGGCCCAACAGCCAGTTCCACGTGGTGAAGGTCGCCACCTCCTCGGACCCGAAGACGATCCTCGAGCTCAACAAGGGCCGCATGTGGAGCCAGTCGAAGACGGCGCCGGGCGGCCTCGAGGTGCGCACGGGCTCGGCGCTCGCCGCGGTGCGCGGCACCGACTGGGAGCTGGTGGTGGACGGCGACACGACCGTCCTGTCGGTCTTCAGCGGCGAAGTGGAATTCTCCAACGAGCAGGGCGGCGTGCTCGTGAAGCCCAACGAACAGGCGCGCGCGGAGAAGGGCAAGGCCCCGGTGAAGCTGCTGCTGCGCACCTCGCGCGAGCGCATCCAGTGGGTGAGCGCGTTCACCGTGGACCCGGGCCGCTATGCCGAGCCTGCGGCGGGGCGGGACGCGCGCTACGCGCAGATCTCCGCGCTGGTTCGCAGCGGCGAGCTCGCCGAAGCGTACGCGCGAACCCGCTCGCTCGCGGACGCCGGCGATGCGCCCGCAGTCGCCTTCCTGCTGCTCGCCGATTTCGAGGTCTATCGCGGCGAGTTCGTCGCCGCGCGCGCCACGCTCGAGCGCGGAGGGCGGCGTTTCCCGCAGGACGTGCGCTTCGAGGCGGCCGGCGCGCGCCTCGCGTTCCTCGAAGGCGACATCGAGGCGGCGCGCGCGCACGTTCGCGCGGCCCTCGCCCAGAACCCCGATTCTCCCGATGCGCTCGTGATGCTGGGCGACATCGAGCGCCACGAGGGGCACGCGCGCCAGTCGATCGCCGCCTATGGCCGCGCGGTGGAGGTCTCGGCCGGGGACGCGCGCGCCTGGTACGGGCGCGGCGCCGTGCAGGGCGAGCGCGAGAACGTCGCCGCCGCCCGCTCGGACCTCGCGAAGGCCATCGCTCTGGACGCAACGGATGCCACCTACCGGGCCGAATCGGGAACCGTCGAAAGCTTCGCCAACAACCTCGCGGGCGCGAGGGGCGAGCTCAATGCCGCCCTCGACCTGCAGCCCGACAACTACGTGGCGCTCGCGGGCCTGGGGCTCGTGGAGCTCAAGGCGGGCGACGTCGAGGGCGCGCTCGCCGCGCTGCAGAAGGCGAGCGCCATCGAGCCGCGTTACGCGCGCACCCACGTGTATCTCGCCGCCGCGTATTACCAGCAGCGCCGCGACGACGCCGCGCTCTTCGAGCTGGGCCGCGCCACCGAGCTCGATCCCAACGATCCGCTGCCCTACCTGCTCGTGAGCCTCATCCGCCTCGACCGCATCGAGCCGGTGGCGGCCGTCGAGCAGGCGCAGGAAGCGTTGAAGCGCATCCCGTATTTGAAGTCGTTGAACCAGGTTTCCGACAACCAGAAGGGCGTGGCGAACGTGGGCTCGCCGCTCGCCTTCGTGGGGCTCGAGTATTGGGCGCGCAGCGCCGCGCACGAGTCGTACCTGCCCTTCTGGGGCGGCAGCCACCTCTTCCTCGCCGACCGCTACCCGGGCGACTTCGACAAGCGCTCGGAGCTGATGCAGGGCTTCATCACCGACCCGTCGGCGTTCGGCGCCTCGAACCGCTTCCACTCGCTGGTGGTCGAGCCGGGAAACTTCGGCACGGCGTCGCTGCGCTACAACCACAGCAACGACCTGCACCTCACCGAGCCGGTCATCACGGTGAACGGCAACGACACGAGCCGTTTCCCCGTCTCCTATTTCGGCGAGGCGATCTACACGCAGATCGACCCGGGCGACGCCGCGGTGTCGGCCAAGGCGCACACCTATACCGGCGCGATCGGCATGAAGCCCACGTACGACGTGTCCACGTTCATCTACGCGAACTACATCGACGTGGACGCGAAGCTCGGCAAGGCATCGGAGACGGGCGACTTCGATCACATCAACGGCAATGCGTGGCGCGTCGACGGCGGCCTGCGCTATGCGCCGGACGCGCGCCAGAGCGTGTGGTTGAAGGCGGGCGGAAGCGGGCAGGACGCGACGTCCGACGAGGCGCTCTCGCTCGTGCAGCCCTCGGCGGCGTTCGTCCAGGGCTCGCATTTCACCCTCAAGCCGAAGGCTGCGGACGTGGCGCTGCGCCACACGTTCCTCGCCTCCGAGCGTTTCGAGTTCACCTGGGGCGCGGAGGGCTCGCGCGTCGACAAGGACGAGGTCCTCCTGCAGGATTCGTCGCTGCATCCGGTGCCCACGCCCGTCCTCGTCGATCGCCTGGACGAGACCGACCGCGACAAGTCCGATACGGTTTACGCCATGGCGCGCTGGCTCGACCCGCGCTGGCGCTTCGAGGCGGGCGCGGCGTGGATGGACTACCAGAAGGACCGCGATTTCCTCGTCACGCGCGATCCGAGCCGCGGCGGCACGGTGGCGCTCTCGGAATCGTACCGGCGCAAGAAGGTCGAGCCCCTGGCCGGCCTCGTCTGGCGCTACACCGATTCGCAGCTGGTGCGCGCCGCTTGCCGCCGCTGGATCCATCCCGCGAGCCTCGACACCCTGGCGCCGGTGGCGGTGGCCGGGATGCCGCTCGACGACCAGCTCGTCTATGCGGGCGGCACGCTGGACCAATGCCGCGCGCAGTGGGAATGGAATGACGCCCGCCGCACGTTCGCCACCGCGTTCGTGGAACGCTCGCGCGTGAAGAACCTCGTCTCGCCGCTCGACGGCGTGCAGAACACGGCTTCCGACCTGACGAACCTCGACCGGCTGCGCAATCGCGCCGTGACCGCTCCTCCCACGCCCGACCTCCTCGAGAACCCGCCGGTGTTCGGCGAGGGCGAAGTGAAGCGCGCGAGCGTGGCCCTCGACCACATCGTGAATCGCGTGGTGACGGTGCGCGCGTACTACACGTACAGCGAGACCGTGGTGGACGGCCCGGACTATCCCGGCCGCGTGCATCCCCAGGGCGCGAAGATTCCCTACATTCCCCGCAACCTGGTGAACCTGGGCGCGGTGTTCGCGCCGGGCTGGCATTCGCTCGTCTCGGTGTACGCCGTCTACCGCAGCGAGCGCTTCACCGACGAATTCAACGTGGCCGCGCTCGCCCTGCCCGCGGGCTGGGACGCGCAGGTGAATTTCTACATCGAGAGCCCCGACAAGCGCTGGAGCGTCGAGGCGTACGCGACCAACCTGCTCAAGAAGCCCCACGTCTCCGACGTGCTGGGCGCCATCGTGAGCTACCGGTTCTGAGCGTGCTCCGGCAGCCGTCCCTTTCCACGATGCCGCCCAGGGCGGCGGCCATCACGGCGGCCACGCTGATGCTGCTCTTCGGCGCGCTCACTTTCCTTCCCGCCTGGAAGACGCTGGAGCTCAAGGGCTTCGATTGGCTCTCCGTGCGCACGGCGCCGATGAGCTCCACCCGTCCCATCACCATCGTCGCGGTGGACGAGGCCTCGATGCAGGCCATCGGGATGCAGTGGCCCTGGCCGCGCGGCTTGCACGGCAAGCTCGTCGACAAGCTCACGCAGGCGGGTGCCCTGCTGGTGGTCTTCGACATGGTGTTCGCCGAGCCCTCCATGCTGGGCGCGCAGGACGACGCCGCGTTCGCGCGCTCGATAGCGCGCTCGGGCAACGTGGTGCTGGCGGCCGACCGGGTGTACGAGGAATCCACGCATGGGCGGCGGCTCATCCGCGTGGAGCCGCTCGAGGAGCTGCGCCAGGCGGGCGCGGCGAGCGCCTTTGCGGGCGTCACGGTCGATCCCGATTTCGAAGTGCGCATCGTGCCGCAGGGCGACGACGTGTTCTGGCGCGTGATCGCGCGGCGCGTGAACGAGAAGCGGCCGGGGCTCCTCGATTTTCCCGAGCCGGACCGCCAGGCGATGATCCGCTACGCCGGGCCCGAGCACACGTTCCCGTACCTTCCGTACTACCGGGTGCTCGAAGGGCTTCCGAAGGATGCGCTGCGCGACAACATCGTGATCGTCGGGCGGGAGTTGCGGGCTTCCACCGACCAGAAGGTCGCGGCGAACGACCTCTTCTTCACGCCGTTCTCGGCGGCCTCGGGTTGGCTCACGCCGGGTGCCGAGATCCACGCCAACGTCCTGGAGAGCGTGCTGCGCGGCGACACGATCGCGCCGGCACCCGAGTCCTCGCGCGTGCTGCTGCTCATCGCGGCCGTGGGTGTGGCCGCGTGGGCGATGCGCCGCTGGCGCCCGGTGGCGAGCGCGCTCGTGGGCGCGGGCCTCGTTGCCGCGGTGGGCGTCCTCGACTGGGCGCTTTTCGCGCACGCCCGCGTGTGGCTGCCGATCTTCGCGGCGGTCTCGGGCATCGTGGCCACCTACCTCGTCTTCGGCGGCGTCGTGTTCGTGGCCGAGCAGTACCGCAAGAGCGAGATGCGCCGCGCGTTCTCGCTCTACGTCTCGCGCGAGGTGGTGGACCACGTGCTGGCGAATCCGGACCGGCTCTCGCTGGGCGGCGAGCGGCGCGAGGTGACGATGTTCTTCACCGACCTCGAGGGCTTCACGCCGCTCACCGAGCGCCTGGGCGCCGAGCAGGTGGCGCGCATCCTCAACATGCATTTCTCGCGGGCCACGGCCATCATCAAGCGCCACGGCGGGACCGTGAACCGGTTCATCGGCGACGCGATCATGGCGATGTGGGGCGCCCCGATCGAGGATCCGCGCCAGGCGGTGGACGCCGTGCGTGCGGCCGTCGAGGTGCAGCGGGACCTCGTCGAGCTGCGCAAGGACCTCGTTCGCCAGGGGCTCCCCGAGATCCGCATGCGCATCGGCATCCACACGTGCGTGGCGGTGGTGGGCAACCTCGGCTCCGAGGACCGCTTCGACTACACCGCCATCGGCGACGGCGTGAACCTCGCGGCGCGCCTCGAGGGCGTGAACAAGCTCTACCACACGGGCATCCTCGTGAGCGGCGAGACCGCGGCCAAGATCGCAGGCGAGGTGGGGCTGCGCCCGGTGGACCGCGTGATCGTGAAGGGCAAGTCGGAGCCGGTGGATATCTACACGCCGTGCGAAGACGCCGCGCTGGTCGAGAAGACGGCCAGGGCCATCGCCGACTACCGGGCCAAGCGCTGGGACGAGAGCGAGCACGCGTGGCTCGAGATCTCGGCCGACCATCCGGAGGATCGCATCGCCGCGCTCTACCTCGAGCGCATCGAGCGCCTGCGCGCGGCCGCGCCGGCCCGCGAATGGAACGGCGCGGTGGAGCTGGAGAAGCTCTAGGGGCCCTGCGTCAGGGCGTGCAGTCCAGGTACAGGCTGCGATGCTCGTAGGCGTTCGCGGTCTTCGCGATGGTCCCGCAGACGTAGGTCACGTCGAGCGACTTGCGGTCCTTGGGCGAGGGATCGCCGCAGATGTCGTTGCTCGCGTCGAGCGTGGCGGTCATGCGCCCGTTCGCGCGCCGGGCGGCCCAGCGCGTGGCGTCGCAGGTGTGGGCGCTGCTGCCGTACACCGCGCGCGAGATGGTGATGGGCCCGGTGGAGCGCGACGGCGGCGCCGGCACCGGCACGGGCGCGGGGACCGCGGCGCCTTGCATCTCGCGCATCGCCTTGTCGTAGCCGCTGCGGAAGCCCTCGTCATACCCCTGGCGATACCCCTGGCGGAAGGCATCGTTGCCGGGCGGCTCGTCGCCGTCTCCCGCGAAGGCGGCGCAGGAAAGCGTTGCGGCCAGGCAGGTCGCGAGCAGGCGGTCACGGGTTTGCATTCGCAGTTCTCCTCAGGTCTTGGGATGCCGCGTGAAGAAGGTCCACATGAGATCCGTGGCCGAGATCTCGGTGGTGGGCGAATCGACGTTGCCGAAGCGGATGCCCTTCTCGCCGCCGGGCCAGGCGTGGCCCTGGCCCTCGATCGTGTAGAGCTCCACCGCGAGCCCGCTGGGGCAGCTGTACGCTTCATGCACCACGTGACCGTGCTGTTCCCGCGAGGGGGTTCCCGCGCAGCCGTCGCGGCCCGACCAGAAGCCGACCGCGAACG
>Ga0335069_10014533_pt1 | contig 11019 bp, 10 predicted proteins | sample Lox_Sample_11_FD_206714 | JGI IMG/M metagenome (GOLD analysis project Ga0335069, IMG submission 206714) | Soil microbial communities from Loxahatchee National Wildlife Refuge, Florida, United States - Lox_Sample_1.1 | ecosystem: Environmental > Terrestrial > Soil > Wetlands | place: USA... | reverse complement strand
TGGCGCCGCCTGCTGGAGCTCCTGGAGATGGTCAACCGCCCCAAGACGCTGGGCATCCAGGCCGACATGGCTCACACCCTGCTCTTCCTCCTCGGGTACAACGCCCCCGAGGACGCGCTCCTGCCGCAGGGCTTCAACTGGAAGGACCAGGGCCGGTTCGAGCAGGCCTACAAGCAGCTCACCGACGCCCTGCGCCCCTGGACCAACGACCTCCACATCGCCCAGAACGACGCGACCGTGTTCGGGTCCGGGACCCACGACAAGACCGGCCGCCACTGCCTGCCCAAGGACCCCAACGGCAAGCTGAACATCACCCGGGAGGCGGGGCGCTGGCTGCGCGACGAGAAGGGGCAGGTGACCCGCAGCATCAAGCACCTGTGCTGGGACGGCTGCATGTTCCCCAACGAGACCATGCGCAAGCCGCAGACCTGGAACGACATCCTGGGCGCCATGCTCGCGGTCCGCGAGGCGCACGGCTGGCGGCAGTAGCCGCCGGGCAGCTGTCCGACGAGAACCTTGCCGTGGCACGAGGCGGCCGTTCGCGCGGCCGCCCCGCGCCGCGGCGGAAAGGCGAGGCGAGGGACATGAGTGATCTCCGGATTGGGATGGTCGGCTACGGCTTCATGGCGCGAGCGCACTCCAACGCGTATCGCAAGGTCTCCAACTTCTTCGAGCGCAAGCGCAAGCCGGTCCTGCAGGTGGCCTGCGCGCGCAACGAGGCCAACGCCAAGGCGTTCGCCCAGACCTGGGGCTACCAGGCGGTCGAGACCGACTGGCGGAAGTTGGTGCAGCGCGACGACGTCGACGCCGTCGACATCTGCGCGCCCAACGACATGCACTGCGACATCGCCCTGGCCGCCGCCAAGGCCGGCAAGATGATCCTCTGCGAGAAGCCCCTGGCCCTGGACGTCGAGCAGGGGAAGAGGATGGTCGAGGCGGTGGCCGCGGCCAAGGTGCCCAACATGGTCTGGTACAACTACCGGCGGGTGCCGGCGGTGACCATGGCCAAGCAGCTCATCGACGAGGGCAAGCTCGGCAGGATCTTCCACTTCCGGGCCAAGTTCCTCCAGGACTGGACCATGTCCGCCGACCTGCCCCAGGGCGGGCAGGGCCTGTGGCGCCTGGACGTGAGCGCCGCCGGCAGCGGGGTGACCGGCGACCTGCTGGCGCACTGCATCGACACCGCCCGCTGGCTGAACGGCGAGGTCGACCGGGTCAGCGCCATGACCGAGACCTTCATCAAGGAGCGCAAGCACACCCTGACCGGCAAGGTCCAGCCGGTGGGCATCGACGACGCCTGCGCCTTCCTGGCCCGCTTCAAGAACGGCTCGCTGGCCACCTTCGAGTCCACGCGCTACGCCCGCGGCCACAAGGCCAAGTACGACTTCGAGATCAACGGCCAGGACGCGTCCATCGGCTGGGACCTCCACGACCTGGGCCGGCTCGACTACTTCGACCACCGGGACGAGGGTCGGCTGCGGGGCTGGCGCTCCATCCACGTCACCGACGGCGACCACCCCTACATGTCGCACTGGTGGGTCCCCGGCCTGCAGATCGGCTACGAGCACAGCTTCGTGCACGGCGTGGCCGACTTCCTGGAGGGCCTGGAGACCGGCAAGCCGGCGCAGCCCGACTTCCAGGACGCCCTGCTCACCCAGCGGGTCTGCCAGGCCGTGCTGGAGAGCGCCAAGCAGGAAAGGTGGGTGAAGGTCTAGACCGACGCGTCGGCGGGCCGGCCGGGGGCCTCTTCACCCGGCCCTCGCCGGCCAGGTGGCCAGGTGGCCTCGATCAAGGACATTGCCCGGCTGGCGGGCGTCTCGGTGTCGACCGTGTCCCGGGTCCTCACCGATCACCCGCTGGTCGGCGAGGCCACCCGGGCCAGGGTCCAGCGGGCCATCGACGAGACCCAGTACCAGCCCAACCTCCTGGCCCGGGGCCTCCGCTCGCGCAGCGGCACCGTCATCGGCCTGGTGGTTCCGGAGATCCTCCTCGAGGCCTTCGCCACGCTGGTCCACTTCACCCAGCTGTCCTGCGCCGAGCACGGGTACGGGCTGCTGGTGGGGAGCACCGGCGGCAGCCCGGAGGCCGAGGGGGCCTTCATCGAGGACCTCCTGCGGCGGCACGTGGACGGGATCATCTTCTCCCGGGTGTCGGACCGCAGCCGGGTGATCAAGGTCATGGACCGGTCGAACATCCCGGTGGTGATCTTCGACCGCTCCCTGAAGCGCGAGAACATCCCCTCGGTGGTCCTCGACAACCCCCTGGCGGGGTCGATGGCCGCCGAGCACCTCCTCCGCCTCGGCCACAGGGCCATCGGCGTGGTCACCGGTCCCCAGGACATCGCCCTCTCCCGCGACCGCCACCGGGGCTTCGTGGCCGCCCTCTCCCGCCACGGCGTGCGCCTGCCCGACTCCTGGGTCTTCGAGGGAGACTTCCGGCTCGAGGGCGGACGGGAAGCGGCCGAGGCCTTCCTCGAGGAAGGACTACCCTTCACCGCCCTGTGGTGCCACAACGACCTCATGGCCCTGGGCGCCATGCGCACCTTCGCCCGCCACGGCATCCGGATCCCCGGAGACCTGTCGGTGATGGGCATGGACAACACCTCGCTCTGCGAGATCAGCGATCCTACCCTCTCCACCGTGACCCAGCCCTTCGAGGACATGTGCCGGCGCGCGGTGGAGCTCATCATGGGCATGCGCTCGGGGCGGCGGCCTCCCGAGCGGCGGGTGGTGCTCCCCCCGGGGATCATCGCCCGCGAGTCGTCGGCCGGGCCGCCGCGGGCCTCGAGCCGGAGCTCCGCCCTGGGGGACGGCCCATGATCCGAGCCTGCCCTGGGCCCGCCGGCCCCGCCGGCCTCCACCGCCGGAGGTCCCTAAGGCCTCCCGGCCCAACCCGTTGAGTGAGGTCCATATGATCGAAGGCTCCGCAAAGGGTTCGAGCTCGGCGCTCCGCTACGGGATGATCGGCGGCGGCCAGGGGGCGTTCATCGGCGACGTCCACCGCAAGGCCATCAACCTGGACGGCAGCGCCATCCTGGCCGCCGGCTGCTTCTCCAGGTCCCACGAGAACACCCTCGCCACCGGGCGCGCGCTGGGGGTGGCCGACGACCGTCTCTACCGCAGCTTCGAGGAGATGGCCGACGCCGAGTCGAGGCGGAAGGACGGCATCGACTTCGCGGTCATCGTCACCCCCAACGCGGCCCACTACCCGGCCGCCAAGGCCCTGCTCTCCCGCGGCATCCCGGTGGTCTGCGACAAGCCGCTGGTGTTCGAGGTGAAGGAGGCGGAGGAGCTGGCCGCGCTGGCCAGGCAGAAGGACCTCCTCTTCTGCGTGACCTACACCTACACCGGCTATCCGGCCGTGAAGCACGCCCGCGAGATGATCGCCCGCGGCGACCTGGGCGAGATCCGCTTCGTCAACGCCGAGTACCCACAGGAGTGGCTCTCCACCCTGCTGGAGAAGGAGGGGCAGAAGCAGGCCGCCTGGCGCACCGACCCTGCCCTGACCGGCAAGTCGAACTGCGTGGGCGACATCGGCAGCCACGTCGAGAACCTGGTCCGCTACCTGACCCGGCTGGAGATCACGCGGCTGTGCGCCCGGCTCGACACCTTCGTGCCCGGGCGAGTCCTCGACGACAACGCCTCCATCCTGGTCGAGTACCGGGGCGGCGCCAAGGGGCTCTACTGGTCCTCACAGATCGCCGTCGGATTCGACAACGCCCTGCGGGTGCGGGTCTTCGGCTCCAAGGGCTCGCTCCAGTGGAGCCAGGAGAACCCGAACTACCTCACCGTCTCGCGGCTCGGGCAGCCGACGATGGTGCTCTCCCGCGGGCGCGATAGCCTCTACCCCCACGCCCAGGGCTACTCGCGCATCCCCTCCGGCCATCCCGAGGGCTACTTCGAGGCCTTCGCCAACATCTACAAGACCTTCGTCGCGGCCCTGGCCAAGAAGAAGGCCGGCGCCAGGCTCAGCGAGGCCGACCTCGACTTCCCCGGCCTCGACGACGGCATCTCCGGCGTCCGCTTCATCGGGCGCTGCGTGGAGAGCTCGCAGAAGGGCACCGCCTGGGTGAACTTCTAAGAGAACCCCGTTCCAAGGAAAGGAGACGTCATGGCACGCCCCGTCACCCTGTTCACCGGCCAGTGGGCCGACCTGCCCTTCGCCACCCTTTGCCAGAAGCTCAAGGCCTGGGGTTACGACGGCCCGGAGATCGCCTGCTGGGGCGATCACATGGAGCCGAAGAAGGCCGCCAGCGATCCCAAGTACGTCGAGGCCAAGAAGGCGGTGCTGGCCGAGAACAAGCTCCAGCTCTTCGCCCTGGGCGCCCACCTGGCCGGACAGTGCGTCGGCGACCTGTGGGATCCGCGGCTCGACGCCTTCGCGCCCCCGGAGTGCAAGGGCAGCCCGGAGAAGACCCGCGCCTGGGCCATCCAGGAGATGAAGTACACCGCCCAGGCAGCCAAGAACATGGGCTGCAAGGTGGTGACCGGCTTCATGGGCTCGGCGGTGTGGAAGTACTGGTACTCGTTCCCGCCCACCACCGACCAGATGGTCGACGACGCCTTCAAGCAGGTGGTGGAGCTCTGGTCGCCCATCCTCGACGAGTTCGATCGCTGCGGGGTGCGCTTCGCCCTGGAGGTCCACCCCACCGAGATCGCCTTCGACTTCTACACCGCCCAGAGGCTCCTGGAGGAGTTCAAGGGGCGCAAGACCCTGGGCTTCAACTTCGATCCCAGCCACCTGCAGTGGCAGGGGATGAAGCCGCACCTCTTCATCCGCGACTTCGCCGAGCGCATCTACCACGTGCACATGAAGGACGCGGCGGTGACCCTGGACGGGCGGGCCGGCATCCTCGGCTCGCACCTCACCTTCGGCGACAACCGCCGCGGCTGGAACTTCCGCTCCCTGGGGCACGGCGACGTCGACTTCGAGAACATCATCCGCGAGCTGAACGCCGCCAGCTACCGCGGTCCGCTCTCGGTGGAGTGGGAGGACTCGGGCATGGAGCGCGAGTACGGCGCCCGGGAGGCCCTGGCCTTCGTCCGCAAGGTGGACTTCGCCCCCTCGGGCCTGGCCTTCGACGACGCCTTCTCCAAGAAGTCCTGAGGCCAGGAACAGCCCGGGCAGCGAGCCGGGCGGCCGGCCCCTCGGCACCCGCTGGGACCCCAGGAGAGGGCGTGCGACGCCTCCTGGGGCCCCGCCCCGGCGGCGGGAATCCAGGCGAGCGCAGCGACGCCCCGCGGACCCCGGGCCACGGCGGCCCCGGTTGGAGGAGGCCGCGGGGTCCGGGGAAGCGACCGGCCCTGCGGGCGGGCGACGGCACCGGGCGGGGCCGGCCCTGCTCCGCTACTCGTGCTCCTGGACCCGCACGCCGCCCGTGCGGGGCCGGGTCGCGCCGGCGAGCCGCTCGCAGAACCACCAGTGGTGCCCCTCGAGATCGATCGCCTCGTACGACCGGTCCTTCCAGTACTCCTCGCCGTAGTCGCTCACCTTGAGCTCGGTGGCGATGGTGGCGCCGGCGGCGCGAGCGCGCTGGCAATGGGCGCTGGCGTCGTCCACGTAGACCATGATCGACTGCGTGTTCGCGCCGCCGAGCTGGCGCGGACCCTTGGCCCAGGTCCGGCGCCCGGCCTGGCCGACCATGATCACCCCCTCCCCGAGCACCAGCTCGGAGTGAACGACCGACCCGCCGTCCCCCTCCACCACCAGCCGCGGCTCGAAGCCGAACGCCCGGCCGAGCCAGTCGATGGCCGCCTGGGCGTCCTCGTAGAAGACCGCCGACGAGACGCGGGGCCAGCCGTCGGGTGGGGGATGCATGCTCGCTCCTCCTCGGCGCGCGCGCGCCGCAAGGGAAGTAACGGCCGCGCGCCGATCCGCCAGCCCCTCCTCGGCCGGAAGGGCTCCCGGGCCGGGTCCCCCGAACAGGGCCTGCCGGGATCCTCCCCGCGGCGCCGGCGGCCTGCACCCACCCGACCGTCCGGGAGCGCGGGCGCGGGCGCGCGACCTCGGGGGCGTCGTTCGGCGGCCGCGTCCGCGGGGCTCGCCATGGGCCAACGGCGCGGTCAGCGCGCCGCCGCGAACACCGGGTCGCAGGCGGTGCCCAGCGGCTCGGCGCCGTACACGCCCAGCTCGCCGAAGACCAGCGGGAGGTTGCGGGCCGGGTCGAGCCAGGCCAGCATGCGCCGCCCGCCGTCGGCCAGCCAGTCGGCCTGGCCCCGCTCCCCCTCCCCCGCGAGCCGCAGGCGGCCCTGCCCGGTGCGCAGGACGGTGTTCCTGCCCTCGCTGCCGACCTCCTCGATCTCCAGGCGCGCCAGCGCCCCCTTGGGCCCGGCGTAGAGGTGGTACTCGGGGCCGCGGAGCGCGGGCTCGCGCTGCGCGTCGACGTAGAAGTAGTTGCCCTCGTCGTCGCGGGCCAGGGCCACCGGCCGGCGGACGAAGGGCGGGGCGTAGTAGGTGGCCTCCACCAGGACCTTGACGCCCTGCGCCCGGGGCAGGGCCGTGAGGGTGAGGTCCTGGTCGCCGCAGCGGACCAGCGCCTCTTCGCCGCGGATGGCGACCAGGGCCTTGCCTCCCGGCGCCCGCGGCTCCCACAGGGCCACGCCGTAGCCGGTGGTGTCCTGCTCCCGGCGCGCGGCCACCTCCTGCCGGTAGAGCTTGCCCTTCCTGCCGAAGAAGACGGGCAGGCCCTCGCCGCCGAAGGGAGCGAGGGCCAGGAGGTCTCCGGCCGGATCGGCGAAGACCTTGAGGTCGGCGCGGACGCGGAGCGGCACCGGGATGGAGCGCTCCAGGCGGGCGGAGCGCACCGCCCGCGCCGGCGCGCGGCCGGGCATGGGCGCGGTGGGCGGGGGAAGCGGCCCGGGCTCCTCGGCCGGCGGAGAGGCCTTGGGGGGCTGGGCGGCGGACGGCGGGAGCTGCACGGTGGCGGGCGTGACCACGGCCTCGCCCGGGGGGCGGCCCGCCGCCGGGGCGCGCCCGGCCGCGCCGGCGGCCCCGTCCGGCGCGAGGGAGGCCTCCGGCGGAGGGGCAGGCCTCGGGGCGGGAGGGAAGAGCTCGCCCACCATGGCCGGGAGCGCGTCGAGCAGGTCGTCGATGGTCCCGCCGCGGAGGCGCCGGTCGCTGGTGGTCAGGACCTGCGCCTTGGCGGCGTCGAGGAGCCTCAGGTGGAAGAGCCAGCTCTCCCCGAGCCGCGACAGGTCGCCGGAGACCACCCGGTCGACCCCCAGCGCCCCGCCGATCTCGGCAAAGCAGGCGTCGTTCTGGCAGCCCAGCATCGCCTTCTGCTGCTCCAGCGAGAGCAGGGTGGCCACGTCGCGCTGGGTGATCACCTGGGCGCCGCTGCGCCGGCGGACCTCGGCGGTCACCGACTCGGTGAGGGCCTCGGCGGTCTTGCCCGGCACGCCCTCGCCGGAGCTGACCGGCATGACCGCGACCTTGAGCGGCGCGGCGGCGGCGAGGGCCAGCAGGGCGGCGAGCATGGCGCTACTCGTCCTCGTCCTCCTTGGACTCCTTGTCGACCTTGACCGTCATCTTCACCACCTTGGCGGCCATGCTCTCGATGATGGGCTCGAAGACCTTGTTGGCCAGCTCCTCGTCGTACTCGACCTCCGACCCGCCGCCCGCCACCTTGGCGGAGAGGTCGCCGGTGCTGGAATCGTCCTTGAAGGCGCCGAGGATCTCGCCGGTCTCCACCTCGATGAGGCGCGCGTCCAGGCGCCCCGAGAAGCTCACCTTGCGCATCTCCACGCTGCCGGCCACGTCACCGGCCAGGCCGCTGTTGGTCAGCTTGCCCACCAGCGCGCCCACGCCCCAGCCGCTCTTCACGTTGGCGGCCTTGCAGGCGAAGCGGGTGATCTTGCCGGTCAGCATGTACTTGGCGCCGAGGAGCTTGCCCACCTTCTGGGCGGTGGCGGCGTCGACGTCGCCCGACTGCTGCAGGGCCAGCTCGCCCTTGATGTCGCGGAGGCGCTCGCGCTCCACCAGCCGGAGCTTGCCGTGCGACTTCTCGGAGATCTCGGTGGTGAAGATGTCCTGGATGACGCCGTTCAGCTTGGGCTGGTAGTTGTTCCAGCCGTTGCAGGCGAAGGCGTCGCTGCCGGCGCCGAAGTCGAGGATGGCCAGGCGCGGCAGCTTGGCCTTCTCCTCCTTGGAGAGCTTCTTGTCGGCGGCCTGGGCCGTGAACGCGACGGCCAGGGCCAGCGAGGCGGCGGCGAGGAATCGAAGGGTGCGCACGGTTCGACCTCCGGCGGGTGAGAGAACGTCCGCAGGATAGCCGAACGCCGGCGAGGCAGGCAGTGACGGATCACACCTCGCGTCCCTTCCCCGTGGGACCGGGGCACGGTCGCCTGCCCCGCCCCGCCTCCCTCGATGTGGGTGCCACCGCTACAGGAAGAGGTCGGGCATGAGCTCCTCGCCCGGCGCCACGGCGTAGCGCCCGAGGTCGGTCACCCCCTCCTCGCGAAGCACCTCCTCGTCGATGAAGAAGTTCCCGGTGCAGGCGCGGGCGTCGCGGCGGAGGATGGCCAGCGCGGCGTCGGCCACCACCTCCGGCCTCCTCCCGTGGCGGGCGGTGGCCTCCCCGCCCAGCAGGTTGAGCGCCGCCGTGGCGATGACCGTCCGCGGCCAGAGCGCGTTCACGCCCACGCCGCGGTCGCGCAGCTCCTCGGAGAGTCCGATCACGCACATGCTCATGCCGTACTTGGAGATGGTGTAGGCGAGGTGGCCGGCGAACCAGCGCGGGGAGAGAGAGATGGGCGGCGCCAGCACCAGGATGTGCGGGTTGCGGCCCCGGCAGAGGTGCGGGAGGCAGGCCTGGGAGGCGGCGAAGGTGGCGCGGGCGTTCACCGCGTGCATGAGGTCCCAGCGCTTCATGGGCGTGCCGGGCGTGTCGGCCAGATGGATGGCGCTGGCGTTGTTCACCAGGACGTCGATCCCCCCGAAGTGCTCCACCGCCCGGGAGACCGCGGCGGCGAGCTGCTCCTCGGAGCGCACGTCGCACTCCACCGCCAGGGCCCGGCCGCCGGCCCGCTCCATCTCCGCCGCGGCGTCGAGGATGGTCCCGGGGAGCTTGGGGTTCAAGACCCGGGTCTTGGCCGCGACCACCACGTTGGCACCCTGGCGGGCGCAGGCGACGCCGATGGCGCGCCCGATCCCGCGGCTCGCGCCGGTGATGAAGATGGTCCTGCCGTCCATGGTCCCCATGGCCTTCCTCCGCCCGCGAACGGGCCCGCTTCCTCCGGCCCGAGCCCACCTTCGCCGATCCGGTCCTCGATCCCCTGGCCGCGTCCAGGGCCACTCCAGGTCGCCCTCGAAAGCCCACCCTGGACCCTCCTTGCCCGTGCCCACGCCGATTCCAGTCCCTCCGGGCCCTTCCACGGCCCGATCCTGAACACAGGGCCAGGACTTCCGGGCGGTTGCCGCGCCGCCTGATTGACTTCCCGGCCCGATCTCCGTAGATCCGGAGCTCGGCGTGGGAAGAAGTGGCAACAAGCGGATCTGAGTGGGAAGATGGCCGGTAACTCCAGTGTTCTTCGGGACCTACAATCATAGCATCGACGCCAAGGGGCGGACGAGCCTCCCGGCCAGGTTCCGCGACGCGCTCGCCGGGGCGGGCGAGCCCCGCATCGTGCTCATGCAGTTCCCTCACTGGCCGGCCCTCCACGCGCTGCCGCAGTCGGTGTGGAGCGAGCTGGTGGCCAAGGTGATGGAGGCCTCGCCGCTCGACGCCCTCTACCAGCGCAACGTGCTGCGGTTCGTCTCCTCCGCGCAGGAGGTCGACCTCGACGTGCACGGCCGGGTGCTCATCCCCCCGCCGCTCAGGGCCTGGGCCCGGCTCTCCAAGGACGTGGTCTGGGTGGGCATGGGGCGGACCATGCACCTCTACGACAAGGCGACCTACGACGAGCAGATGACGGCGGAGATCCCGCCGGACCAGGTGGTGGACTTCTTCCGGAAGGCGTGAGGGCGGCGGGCATCATCGGAGGCGGACGATGTTCCAGGCGCGGCGGCAGGACCAGGTGGTGGTGATCCGGTGCGAGGGAGACGTCTCCCGCGAGGAGCTCTCGGAGCTGGCGGCGGTGGCGCGAAGGGCCCGCGCCGAGGGGAGCATGGTGGTGGTGGACCTGAAGCGGGTCACGCACCTGCACTACGCCGGGGCGGCCCTCCTCAGGGCCATCCCCGGCCTGCGGGCGGCCGGCGCCAGCCGTTACGTGCGCGACCTGGTCTTCGCCGGCGGTGCCGGCGGTCACGTGGAGCTCTTCGGGGACGTGGAGGAGGCGGTCCGGGCAGCGTGAGCGCGGAGTACTTCCATGAGCCGGTCTTGGCGAAAGAGGTGGTGGAGCTGCTGCGCCCGGGGCCGGGGATGGTCTTCCTCGACGGCACGCTGGGCGGGGGCGGCCACTCCGGCCTGCTGCTCGAGGAGGGCGCGCGCGTGATCGCCCTGGACAAGGACCCCCGCGCCCTGGCCTCGGCAAGCGCCCGCCTGGCCCGCTTCGGCGAGGCCTTCCGGACGGTGCGCTCCGACTTCCGGGACGCCCCCGCGGTGCTCTCCGCCCTGGGGCTCGACGGGGTGGACGGGGCGCTGGTCGACCTGGGCGTCTCCTCGCCCCAGCTCGACGACCCCTCCCGCGGCTTCTCCTTCCAGCGGGCCGGCCCCCTGGACATGCGCATGGGCCAGGAGGGCGAGACGCTCCAGGGCCTGCTGCGCCGCATCGACGTCCGCGAGCTGGCCCGCATCCTGGACGAGTACGGCGAGGAGCCCTTCGCCCGGCCGGTGGCCCGCGCCATCAAGGCGGCGGTGGAGCGGGACGAGCCCCTGGACACCGCCCGGCTGGCGGAGATCGTGGCCGGCGCCATCCCGCGCCGGGCCTGGCCCCGGCGCATCCACCCCGCCACCCGGACCTTCCAGGCCCTGCGCATCGCCGTGAACGACGAGCTGGGCGCCCTGGCCGCCTGGCTCGACGGGCTCCCCGCCCTCCTCCACGCCGGCGGGCGGGCCGCGGCCATCGCCTTCCACTCCCTGGA
>Ga0335069_10014532_pt1 | contig 11020 bp, 11 predicted proteins | sample Lox_Sample_11_FD_206714 | JGI IMG/M metagenome (GOLD analysis project Ga0335069, IMG submission 206714) | Soil microbial communities from Loxahatchee National Wildlife Refuge, Florida, United States - Lox_Sample_1.1 | ecosystem: Environmental > Terrestrial > Soil > Wetlands | place: USA... | reverse complement strand
TGGCCGTGGCGGTCGAAGCCGCATTCGCCGAGGCGTTGGACGAGCGCCTCGATCGAATCCGCGAGGCACGCCTGAAAGGCTATGAGGGCGATGCCTGCGGCGAGTGCGGCAATTTTACCCTCGTGCGCAACGGCACGTGCATGAAGTGCACGACCTGCGGGTCCACCAGCGGCTGCTCCTGAGAGAGCCCGAGCAGCCACCGGTCACGAGGCATTAAGAGGTTCGCTCTCGCGTTCTGTGTTCTCCCTGTGAAACTTCCGGGCTCGCGCCGACGGCACGAGCCCGGATTTGTCGGGGGAGGGAGCGGAACACCAAGATGTTCTGAGCGATTTTCGGCGCGGTGGCTACACCGCTGTGCTCACCCTCAAGAGGGGCAGGCACGAAGCTCACGGGCGAGCGTCAACCAGCTCCCACCGTCCCATTGTGCTAGCCGCTTTCGCTCTGCATCGCTGAGAACGCGGCAGCGCGTGAGCTTGACCGACCAGGGTTCCACCAGACGGGCACGAAAGGCGACGCGATAGGCGCCGCCATCGTGACCGGCATCAGGATCACCCCGCAACAGCGCCGTTACTTGCGTAGTTGCGGGGATCTTACCCGAAAGCGTGCAACAGCGGCGGCGATCGAAGGGGCCGTAGTCGCCTAAAGCGATCGGTACTGTGGATCCGCAGACAAGCGCGTAATAGCGCAGCCTGTCGGAACCGCTGCGGCTCGTCACGATGACATGCGCCGGGAGATCGCGATCAGCTCCTGCAATGTCCCTATAGCTGGTCCAGAGGTAGACCTCCGCGGGCGCAGTATCGTCGCGATTGGGCAGCGAGAGCATCGTCGAAAACAGAACCGGCAAATCGTTCCCGACCTTCGCTGCGTCAAAAAGAGCCATCCCGAGACTGTTGCCGATACCCCACCAAAACTCGCCATTGCCGGCCGCACGTTCGGCCTCCTTGCGAGCCACGATCTTCGGCAGAGCCTCGCCCGCTGCTGTCTGCATTTTGGTCCAAACGAACGTCTGCATTGGCTAGCGCCTTAGGTGCTCCTCTGATCCGTTGAGACTCGGTGGGCAGCTCTGATGGGGGTGGAATTTAGCATCGTGTTTGGTTCTCCGATCTTCGAGTAAGGAAAGATCGGGATCGATTTATCGATGTATTTCAGATCGTCATCCCCTACGACGATGTTGACTGACCACATCTGGTTCTCTCCGTCGTCGATGTATAGTGCTGCCTCGCAAAAATCTTGACCGGCATTCTGAAATGAAATGAGACCTTCTTTCTCTACTAAACGCTTCATCGCCTCCGCGTCCAGGTTCTCGATGCCAAGGGCGCTGAAGAAGACCGTGAGCATGCTAACCTGATCCTGTGCCCACATTTCTGCACGGAATGCCCGACCATCGGACAGAACCCCATCGCACCATCCGATATCGATTCCACCATCCTGGTCTTTCGTGGATCGGATCGGCTGCTTTGTTCGATCAGGAATTGGGAAGCAGGGCTGTAGCGCCGTGGCCATATTCTTCTCCTAGTTGCACCGTACGAAACGAAGGACGCTCTGCAGCAGAGTCAAGCTGGTTGTTGCACCAGCTTTTCGGGACCTAGGGACCTGAGACCACCCAAGTGAGAACGCCGGTCGGTGCTTGACAATCGTCGCTAAAATTGGTACAAAACAAGAACAAACTCGAGGAGAAATTCCATGGACGATGCGGCACTGATCAAGCTGGCCGGGGTGGAGCTCACGGCGCTGACCGACGGGGTGGCGACACGGGCGCTGGCCATGATGGCGGAGCGGCCGGCTGGACCCGGCATGCTCAAAACCGTTCTTGCCCATGAGCTGGTCGCCGGCCACGCCCTGATGATGCGGCTTGCGGCCAAGACCGAGCTGTTCCTCGGCCTCATCGCCGCCGACCGCCCGGCCGACGAGCAGGACCGCGGCTGCCGCCAGGCCGTCCGCCTGTCGACGGCGGCGGCGCGCCTTACCGAGCGCTACCGTCAGGGCCTCGTGAGCCTTGCCAAGCTGGAAGGCTGGGCGGACCCGGCGGCGGAGCGTCGCGCCGCGGCCGACGAGCTAGCCGCCGCCCTCGCCGGCGCCGATGTCGATTTCGACGATGCCGATCTGGATGTCGACGGCGGCAACGCCGACGATCTCGATCCCGATGAACCCGACGGCGGCGGCCCGCGCGGCGGTCGCAAGTCGCCGGCCCGCCTTCTGGCCGAGCTTGCCGCCTTCAACAAGAGCGCGCGCGCCGCGCTCGACGGCGTCAAGTCCAATGGCAACGGCAACGGGACGCACCTGCACGGCTCCGCCAACCGGGGGCGCCTTCGGCACGGCAATCCGTCCGGCGATTTCGCCGCCGCCCCGCGTTGCGGCGCCCGCACGCGCGCCGGCCATGCCTGCGGCCAGCCGGCCATGCCGAACGGACGCTGCCGCATGCATGGCGGGCTCAGCACAGGCGCGCGAAGCGAGGCCGGCCGCGCCCGCTGCCGCACCGTCGGCCTCGTCCATGGCGAGCGCACCGCGGAGATCATCGAGCTCAAGAATGCCGCCGCCCGCCATGGCCGCCGGCTCCACGCCCTCGCCGCGGAAGCGCGTCGCTTGGCGCATGCCGAGGCGAAATCGGAGCGAGCCACCCCATGCCAAGCGACACCCGCCGCGGGAAAGTTCGCGGGAGGGCCCATGGGAGAGAATCTGTTCCTAGCTTCAGCGAGGCGACACACGCTGCTCGAATCGACTATCCTCGGCGCCGCGCCGGCAATACCGGCGGCGACGAAGGTGGGGCGGCGCCTGGCGGGCTAGACGGGCATTGCGTCGCGCGCGTCGATGATCGAGGCTCGCCGGATCATGGGCCGCAAAGAAAAAGGCCCGGAAGGCGGGGACCGCGTTCCGGGCCGAGTGGCGCGAAGGGAGGATCTTTCGCGCGGAACCGTAGAGCTACAAGGCCGTCGTCGCGCCGGACGGCAGCGCCGTTGCTCGATCGCCGCCGCCCGGCCCGTGGAGTGCCGCGGCGCGTGTCGCCAACACACCGTCGGCGCGTGACGTTGCCTTTGTGCTCAATCTCGTCATCAGCTCAATCTCGTCATCAACCGGAGCTCGTCATCAGGTACGTCGTCTCCATCAGCTATGTCCCATCGTCGGCTACTGCCCTGTTCAACTTGCCGCCGGGATCGCTTTCTCGCCCCGGCGTTCGCCTTTGCACTCCAACCGAGCGTCTCGGCTTTCCGCGCCTCTCAACCTGATATCTGCGAAATCCGTGCCAAATCTATTGCATCGCACCTACAGTGAATTAAATTCTTTCAGAACAATGCGTTGCAATATGATAGGATTGCTGCAATGCGGAATCGGATGAGACCTACGTTGCCTAGCGGGACGGCATTGCCGATGATTTCTGCCCACCAATGCGGCGACACTTCGGGCGCTTCGGGCCACTTCTGGCGCGCGGCCGTTGCGATCATGAGCCTGTGCCTGGTCGCGATCCTGCCGCCGCCAGCCGGCGCCGACAGCGCCCATCCCCTGCTCGACCGCCTGCGTCAGCGGCTGCAAGGTACGGCGGTGACGCAGACGGCGCTGGCGGCGGGAACGGAGGTGCACGTCGTTGCCGTGGGCGGGCAGGTGCGGCGCTATCTGTTGCACGTCCCGCCGAGCCTGCCGGCGGGGCCGGCGCCGCTGGTGCTGGCGTTCCACGGCCTCAACTCGAACGCGGCGCAGCAGGAGGCCCTGAGCGGACTCTCGGCAGCGGCCGATGCTGCCGGCTTCGTAGTCGCCTATCCCGAAGGCCTCGGCCGGCCCGAGCGCTGGTATATCGGACCGCGCGAGGACGGTGCCGCCGACATCGCCTTCGCGCGCGCCCTCGTCGCCGACGTTTCAGGCATCCATGCCATCGATCCCCGGCGCGTCTATGCCACCGGAATCTCCAACGGTGCGCAGATGAGCTACCGGCTCGCCTGCGTCGCGCCCGATCTCGTTGCCGCGATCGCGCCGGTGGCGGGCGGCTATTTCGCCTATGGCGATTGCAAGACGGCCCGTCCCGTGCCGGTCGTCGCGTTCCACGGCACGGCCGACCGCCTGCTGCCCTATGGCGGGCATCCGCCGCTGATGCTCCCGGTGCATGATTGGGCGATGTCCTGGGCGGCGCGCAACGGCTGCGCGAGCGGCCCTGTGGTCGTCTATGCGAAGGCGGAAGTGAAGGCCGAGCAGTGGAGCACCTGCCGCTATGGCGCCGACGTCGTCCTCTACATCATCGACGGCAAGGGCCACAGCTGGCCGGGCTCGACGCTGATGCCGGCACTCATCACCAGCCGGACGATCTCGGCAACAGGGATCATGTGGGACTTCTTCGCCGCCCACCCGATGCCGTGACGCATGCGTTCAGCGCAGCAGCGAGCCGAGCACGCCGCGCATGAGCTGGCGGCCGACCTGGCCCGCCATGTTGCGGACCACGCTCTTTGCCGCCGCCTCGACCAAGCCCTGGCGGCGACCGTCGCCGAGCAAGACTCTTTCGACCACGCTGCGCTCGTCGCGCTGCGGGGCACGGCCCGCGGTCCGGCCGGAGGATCCGGGAGCCGGCGCGCCGGCCGACGAGTTCCAAGGGCCCGGCGCCGGTTCGGTCCGCACGCCGCCGGGACGTTGCCAGCTTCCGGTGCCGGTGACGCCGATATCGCTGCCGGCGCTCGGGGCGGCCTGCACCCGGCCGCTCAGCCGCTCGTACGCCGACTCGCGATCGACGATCTGCTCATAGTGGCCCTTGACCGGGCTCTGCGCGATGACCGCCTGGCGCTCGTCCGCCGTCGCCGGTCCGATCCGAGAGGTCGGTGGGCGCACGAAGGCGCGCTCTACCACCGCCGGCGTGCCGCCGGACTCGAGCAGCGAGATCAGCGCCTCGCCGACGCCGAGCTCCATGATCGTCTTGGCCGTATCGAGCTTCGGGTTCGGCCGGAAGGTCTCGGCCGCCGCCTTCACCGCCTTCTGATCTCGCGGCGTGAAGGCGCGCAAGGCATGCTGCACGCGGTTGCCGAGCTGGCCGAGGACAACGTCGGGGATATCCAGGGGATTCTGGGTGATGAAGAAGATGCCGACTCCCTTCGAGCGGATCAGCCGCACCACCTGCTCGATCTTCTCCAGAAGCGCCTTCGGCACGTCGTTGAAAAGCAGGTGCGCCTCGTCGAAGAAGAAGACGAGCTTCGGCTTGTCGAGGTCGCCGACCTCCGGCAAGCGCTCGAACAGTTCGGAGAGCAGCCACAACAGGAACGTCGCATAGAGCCGCGGGCTCTGCATCAGCTTGTCGGCGGCGAGGATATTGATGGCGCCGGCTCCGTCCGGCCCGATCATCATGAGATCGGCGAGTTCCAGCGCCGGCTCGCCGAAGAAGCGGTCGCCGCCCTGCTGTTCGAGCTGCAGCAGGCCGCGCTGGATGGCGCCGATCGTGGTGGAACTGACGTTGCCGTAGGTGGCCGTCAGGTCCTTGGCGTTGTCGGCGGCATAGGCGAGCATCGCGCGCAGGTCCTTGAGATCGAGCAGCAGCAGGCCCTGATCGTCGGCCACCTTGAAGACCAGGTTCAGCACGCCGGCCTGCACGTCGTTGAGATCGAGCAGCCGGGCGAACAGCAGCGGCCCGACGTCGGACACCGTTGCGCGCACGGGATGGCCCTGCGCGCCGAGGATGTCCCAGAAGATCGCCGGATAGGCGCGAAACCTGAAGTCGGTGATACCGAGCTGCGTCAGGCGCTCCTGGACCTTCGGCGTCGCCTGGCCGGCCTGGCTGAGGCCCGAGAGATCGCCCTTCACGTCGGCCATGAACACGGGCACGCCACGGGCCGACAGACCCTCGGCGATGACCTGCAGCGTGACCGTCTTGCCGGTGCCGGTGGCGCCGGCGATCAGGCCATGCCGATTGGCATAGCGCGGCAACAGCTGCAACGGCGCCGCGGCCTGCGCAATCACGATGCCGGGAACGTCGGGCATGGCCTTCTCCCTGTCGATGGGGGCGCCGTTATCGGCATGGTCGCGACGGGCTGTCAAGCACGGCTGGACCTGCAGCGCCTTCGGTATATGCTCGCCCGCCCTTCGCTCCCCGTCCTGCAAAGCCCTGGAGGTTGCCGATGTCGCTGAGTTTCTATTACGGATCCGGTTCGCCCTTTGCGTGGAAGGTGTGGCTGGTCCTCGAGCACAAGAAAATTCCCTACGAATTCCGCCTGCTGTCCTTCGATCGCGGCGACACCGAGGGTCCGGAGTTCCGGGCGATCAATCCCCGCGGCAAGGTGCCGACGATCGTCGACGACGGCTTCGCCTTGTGGGAATCGGCGGCCATCGCCGAATACCTCGAGGAGCGCTATCCGCAGAACACGCTGCTGCCCGGCGACGCCAAGGCGCGCGCGACCGCGCGGCGGCTCGTCGCCGAGGCCGACAACTACCTGGCGCCGGCCAACAGCGAGCTTTTCGGCCGGACTCTGTTTGCCAAGGAACCGGCAGCCCCGGCCGAGATCGCCGCGAGTCAAAAGCGGGTGCTCGAGGAGCTGGTGCGCTTCGACGCGCAGCTCATCGGGCCGCATCTGGTGGGACCACTGTCCCTCGCCGATTTCACGCTGTTCCCACATCTGCGTTTGCTCAAGCGCCTCGACGAACGGCAGCCGGGAAACGGCATCGCCGACGACCGCCTGCCGCCCAAGCTTCAGGCATGGAAGAAGCGCATCGAGGCCCTGCCCTACTACGACAAGACGATCCCGCCGCACTGGAAGGGCTGAGCAGAACGGGCGCCTGGATCAGAAGCGCCGACCTGACTATGCTGCGCCGCTGAATTTTCCAAAGCCACGTCGACAAGGAGAACCCCATGGCCGGACGGATCGAACAGCGCTTGGCCGACCTCAAGATCGAGCTGCCGAAGGCGGCCGTGCCGGTGGCGAACTACGTGCCCGTCGTCACCGTCGGCAACCTCGCCTTTGTCTCTGGCCAGGTCACGATCTGGAACGGCGAGTTCAAGTACAAGGGCAAGCTGGGCAAGGAGTTCACCCTCGAGGAGGGACAGGCGGCGGCGCGGCTATGCGCGCTCAACGTCATCGCCCAGATCCGCAACGCGCTGAACGGCGACCTCGACCGCGTCAGGCGCGTCGCCAAGTTGACCGTGTTCGTCAACTCGACCGACGACTTCACGGACCAGCCGAAGGTGGCCAACGGCGCCTCCGATACGATGGTCGATGTGTTCGGCGACGCCGGCAAGCACACGCGCTCAGCCGTCGGCGTCAACGTCCTGCCGCTCAACCTCGCGGTCGAGGTCGAGGCGATCTTCGAGATCGCATGAAGGAGTTCCCTCTCCCGCTTGCGGGAGAGGGTATGGGTGAGGGCAGGAAGCGAACATGCCCGACGGCCGCGAGCCGATGCGCCTGCGCACCGTCGGCCGGATCGACGAGATCCCGGCGGCGGCGTGGGACGCTTGCGCTGGCGACGACAATCCGTTCGTCGGCCATGCCTTCCTGAAGGCCCTGGAGGACAGCCGCTCGGTTGGACCCAAGACCGGCTGGCTGCCGCAACACATCGTGGTCGAGGATGGCGGCGGCGCCATCCTCGCGGTTGCCCCGACCTATGTGAAAAGCCACTCGCAAGGCGAATACGTCTTCGACCATGGCTGGGCCGAGGCCTATGAACGTGCCGGCGGCCGTTATTATCCGAAGCTGCAAGTCGCCGTGCCATTCACGCCCGTGCCAGGTCCGCGCCTACTGGTGCGGCCAGGGGCCACGAGCGACGAGGCGCGCGCCGCGTTGCTGCACGGCATGGTCGAGGTGGCGAAGCGCCTCGGCGTCTCCTCGCTGCATGTCACGTTCCCGCACGAGGCCGACAAGGAGGCGCTGGAGGAAGCCGGCCTGATGCTGCGGCTCGGTTGCCAGTACCATTGGAGCAATCGCGGCTATCGGACGTTCGACGACTTCCTCGCCGACCTCGCCTCCCGCAAGCGCAAGGCCATCCGCAAGGAGCGGCGCGAGGCCCTCGCCAGCGGCATCGCCATTCGCGCGCTCAGCGGCGACGAGATCAAGCCGCGGCACTGGGACGCGTTCTTCGCCTTCTACATGGATACCGGCGGACGCAAATGGGGGCGGCCCTATCTCACGCGCGCCTTCTTCGACTGCATCGGCGCCGGCTTGGCCGATCGCGTCGTGCTGATGCTGGCCGAACAGGAGGGACGGCCGGTCGCCGGCGCCCTCAATCTGCGCGGCCGCGACGCGCTCTACGGGCGCAACTGGGGCTGCCTCGGCGAGTTCAAGTTCCTGCATTTCGAGACCTGCTACTACCAGGCGATCGACTATGCCATTGCCCACGGCATCGCCCGGGTCGAGGCCGGCGCCCAAGGCGAGCACAAGATCCAACGCGGCTATCTGCCGACGCCGACCTGGAGCGCCCACTGGATCCGCGATCCCAACTTCGCCCGCGCGGTCGAGGATTTCCTCGGCCGTGAACGGCGCGCCATGGAGGCCGAGATAAGCAGCCTCGCGGCCTACTCGCCCTTCCGCCAGGAGAACCCGGCAGCGTCCGACGGCGATTAGCGAAATCTTAGCCATTTCCAGGGGATAACCGCAGGCCTGCCAAATCCCCAGACGGGGCGGTTATCGATGCCTGATGGAAAGACGCCGGCCGCGGCTTCGCGCAAGATCGGCCTGTCGCTGGTTGTCCCGATTCTCAACGAGTCGGAGACCGTCGGGCCCTTCCTCGACCGCGTCGTGCCCATCGTTGCCGAGATCATGGACCGTCAGGGCGGCAACCTCGGCTACGAGATCATCTTCGTCGATGACGGCAGCACCGACGACAGCGTCCAACAGCTGATCCGACGCCGCGACGACAACGATGCCATCAAGATCGTCAGCCTGTCGCGCAACTTCGGCAAGGACGTGGCGCTGACGGCCGGACTCGAGCACGCCCGCGGCGCCGCGGTCGTGCCGCTCGACGTCGACCTGCAGGATCCGCCGGAGGCGATTCCGACGCTCTATGCCAAATGGCTCGAGGGATTCGACGTCGTCTACGGCACGCGCGTCGACCGCAACAGCGACAGTGCCGCAAAGCGGACCACGGCCGGACTCTTCTATCGCGTCTTCAACCGCATCGCCGACACGAAGATCCCCAGCAACGCCGGCGACTTTCGACTCCTCGACCGCCGAGTCGTCGAGGCGCTGAACCAGCTGTCCGAGCGCAACCGCTTCATGAAGGGCCTCTACGCCTGGGTCGGGTTCCGGCAGACCTCGGTCGACATCGTCCGCAATGCCCGCGTCGCCGGCAGCAGCAAGTGGCGCTACTGGCGGCTGTGGAACTTCGCCCTCGACGGCATCACCGCCTTCAGCACCATGCCGTTACGAGTCTGGAGCTACGTCGGCGGCGTCATCGCGGCATTGTCCTTCGCCTATGCGCTGTTTCTGATCCTCCGCACCCTGGTGTTCGGCGCCGATGTGCCCGGCTATGCCTCGATCATGGTGGCCGTGCTGTTCATGGGCGGCATCAACCTCACGACCCTCGGCATCATCGGCGAGTATCTCGGCCGCACCTATACAGAGGTGAAGCGCCGGCCGCTCTACATCGTGCGCGACGCGATCGGCTTCGCCGATCCCGAAGCCGACGCTTTGACCGATAGGCAGGAATCGACATGGACCCGCAAGTCTACGCCCGCATGGCCGCCAATGAAGACGAGCATTGGTGGTTCGTAGCGCGCCGACGCATTCTGACCGACGTCATCCGTCGCCGTATTGCGCCGGCACCGGGTTGCCAGATCCTTGAGGCCGGCTGCGGCACCGGCGGCAATCTGGCGATGCTGGGTCAGTTCGGCCAGATCAGCGCCTTCGAGCTCGATGCCGGCGCCCGCCGCGTGGCAACCGAAAAGTCGGCGGTCGACGTCCGCGAGGGACGCCTGCCCGACCGCGTGCCGTTCGAGTCTGACCGCTTCGACCTCGTTGCCATGCTTGATGTGCTCGAGCATGTCGACGACGACGTCGGCGGCCTCGGCGCCCTCGGCCGCGTCTTGCGGCACGGCGGACGGCTGCTGCTGACGGTCCCCGCCTATTCCTTCTTGTGGAGCCGCCACGACGATCAGCACCACCACAAGCGACGCTACGACCGGAAAGGTCTCATCCGCAGCGTACGCGCGGCCGACCTCGAGCCACTCTACGTCAGCTATTTCAATACGTTGCTCTTTCCTGTCGTCGCCGGGGTCCGGCTTGCCGGCAAACTGCTCGGCGGCCGCGATGACGACGACGACGCGATGCCCTCGCCGCTGCTCAATCGACTGCTCGCCGGCGCCTTCGCAGCCGAGCGGCATGTCGTGCCGCGCCGCGCCCTGCCATTCGGCGTGTCGCTGCTGATGATCGCCCGGCGTGCCTGACATGCCGGCGCTGCTGCAGCAAATCGTCCGCTTCGCCGGGGTCGGCGGCGTCGCCACCGTGGTTCATGTCGCCCTCGGATTGTTGATCGCGAGGCATTTCGCCGTGCCGGTCCTGCTGGCCAACACGATCGCCTTCATGGCCGCGGTCGGCGTCTCATATCTCGGCAATCACGGCTGGACGTTCGCCCGCATCGGCCGCCACGACAAGCACTTCCCGCGCTTCCTCCTGGTGTCGCTCACGGGTCTGGCGCTGAATCAGCTGATCATCTACGCCACGGTCTACATCGGCGGCTTCGACTATATCTACGGCCTCGCGGTCGTCGTGGTGGTCGTACCGGTCCTGAGCTTCCTGATGAGCCGCCACTGGGCCTTTGCGGACCTGGGCACCGACCACAGCGCCGCGCGGCGCCGGTAGCTGAAATCCGTCGGATGCGTCCAATGACTGCAGCGCGCGAAATGATAGGGCCGATCCCGAACTCGGTGAGGGCGGCATCGATGCTCGTCGCACTGAGCGCGGCGGCCGATGCAGCGAGCCGGGCGCGGCTGCAGGAGATCGAACGCTACGCCACTGACGCAGTCATCGAGGACCTGCAGAAGACGCCACCCGATCTAGTTATCGTCGACCGCGCCAAGGACATCTACCCGGTGTACTTGCAAGTCGACTTCCTCGCCTACTTCGCGCGC
>Ga0335069_10014531_pt1 | contig 11021 bp, 10 predicted proteins | sample Lox_Sample_11_FD_206714 | JGI IMG/M metagenome (GOLD analysis project Ga0335069, IMG submission 206714) | Soil microbial communities from Loxahatchee National Wildlife Refuge, Florida, United States - Lox_Sample_1.1 | ecosystem: Environmental > Terrestrial > Soil > Wetlands | place: USA... | reverse complement strand
AGGTGCGGGATCTTCGTCCGCGCGCCCACGGTCGAGGCCTTGATCTCGACGAAGGTGCCGATCTTCGACCCCTCGCCGAGGACGGTGTGGGGACGGACGTAGGCGAACGGGCCGACGTTCACCCCGCCGGCGATCCGGATCGGGCCGCGGAGGACGCAGAACGGGTGGATGGTCGTGTCGGCCTCGATCTCGACGTCGGCGTCGATCCACGTGGACGAGGGGTCGACGATGGTGACCCCGGCGAGCATGTGCGCCTCGTTGATGCGGTCGCGGAGCTTCGCCGCCACCGTCGCCAGCTCCGCGCGCGTGTTGATCCCCTCCACCTCCGCAGGATCCTCGGCGGTGTGGACCGCGACCACCTCGCCGTCGCCGACGAGGAGCCCGAGCGTGTCGGTGACGTACAGCTCGCCCTGCGCGTTGTGCGGCTCGAGCCGGTCGAGCACGGGCCAAAGCGCGTCCGCGCGGTAGACGTAGATGCCGGAGTTGACCTCGGTGAGTGCGAGCTCCTCGTCGCTCGCGTCGGCGGCCTCGACGATGCGCGCGAGCCGCTCGCGCTCGTCGCGGACGAGGCGCCCGTACGCGCGCGAGTCGGCGGGCTCGAAGCCGAGCACGGTCGCCGCGGCGCCGGCGTCGCGGTGCGTCGCCACGAGCGCGCGCACCGTCTCCGGGCGCAGCGCGGGCACGTCGCCGTTGAGGACGAGCACGTCGCCCGCCGCCCCCTGCAGCGCCGCGCGCGCCGAGCGCACGGCGTCGCCGGTGCCGAGCGGCTCCTCCTGCACGGCCACCTCGAGCCCCTCGTACAGCTCGGCGCTGTCGGGGGACGCAACCACGACCACCCGCACGACGCCGGCATCGCGCGCGGCAGCGATCACCCAGTCGACCATGCGCCGGCCGAGGATCGGGTGGAGGTGCTTCGGCGTCGCGCTCTTCATGCGCGTGCCGAGCCCACCGGCCATCACGACTGCTGCGAGGTCGTCTGCCATCGGTTCAGTGAAGGGTTGCTGGGGCGCCAGGATTCGAACCTGGGATCACGGGACCAAAACCCGTTGCCTTACCACTTGGCCACGCCCCATAGGCGGGCGAAAGTCTATCGGCGGTCGGTGAAGAGGATCACGAGCGCGACGGCCACGAAGATCCCCGCCAGGATGAGGACGAGCGTCCCGATGACGAGGACGAGCACCGCGGCCATGAACGCGAGCAGCTGCGAGGCCGCGAAGATCCAGGAGACCTGGCGGACGGTGTCGGAGCGGTTCTCGCGTCCCCGGTACCAGTAGAGCGCGACCGCCACCGCGGCGACGATCATGACCGCCCAGACGGAGGCGCCGTGGAAGATCCCCACGACGATCGCCTCGGCGGCGGCGATCCAGAGCGCGATGCGCGTGCGCCGCGTGCGCAACCACCGGCCCGGCCTGCTCGACCCGTGCTCGATCGCGTGCGACGAGTCCATCAGGCGGTCAACCGTACCACGAGGGTGCGGTGACCCAGCTCTCGCCGGCGCCTTTGAGCGCGCGCTGCGCGGCCTTCGCGCGGTCGCGGTGATGGAACAGGCCGTACACCGACGGACCGGCGCCGCTCACGTCCGCGCGGAAGGCGCCGAGCGCGTGCAGGTCGTCGGCGAGCGGCGACGACGCGAGGTCGTTCGCCGGCAGCGCCGCGAGGTCGCGCGGGCGGCGGACCGCGTCGAGCGCCGCGACGAGAGCGGCCCGCCGCTGCTCGAACCCGGCGGCGCCGTCGCGGCGGTCGAAGTCCGCGTACACCGACGCGGTGGAGGGCTTCTCGACTCCGCGCGGCACGACCAGCACCACCCAGAAGTCCTGCGGCAGGTCGAGCGGCGCGAGCGTGGAGCCGTCGCCGGTGCCGAGCTGCGGGCCTTCGGCGAGGAAGAAGGGGACGTCGGCGCCGAGGCCGGCCGCGATCTCCTGCAGCGCGTCCTCTGGAAGCGGCGCGGGCAACGCGGCGTTCGCGAGCCGCAGCGCGGTCGCCGCGTCGGAGCTGCCGCCGCCGATGCCCGCTGCGACCGGCAGGCGCTTCTCGATCCGCACGTGCCAGCGGGCCTCGACGCCGGCGCGCGCCGCCACCGCCTCGAGCGCCGAGCGCACGAGCGTGTCCTCGGCGAAGCCCTCGACGATCAGCTCGGCGGCGGGCTCGAGCTCGAGCCGGTCGGCGATGCCGATCCGCTGGTAGACGGTGACGACCTCGTGCTTGCCGTCGGCGCGCGCAGGGCCGACGACGAGTGCGAGGTTGATCTTCGCGGGCGCGGACGCTCTCACTCCAGCGCCTCCGTCAGCGCGACGAACTCCTGCGGCGCGAGCGACTCCGCCCGCGCATTCGCGTCGTGGCCGATCGACTCGAGCGCGGCCGCGCCGGCGGCGCGCGACGCGACTCCGGTGAGCGCGAGCGAGTTCGGAAGCGTCTTGCGCCGGTGCGCGAACGCCGCACCCACGACGGTCTTCACGCGCGCATACCTCGGCGGGAGGCCGACGCGGCGGAACGCGACGAGCGCGGAGTCGACGTTCGGCCGCGGCCGGAACACCGTGCGCGACACGGGATGGAAGCCGGTCCGCTCGCACACGAGCTGCACGAGCACCGAGACCGCGCCGTACTCCTTCGTGCGCGGACGGGCGAAGAACCGCTCGGCGACCTCGCGCTGCACCATGACGCACCAGAGGTCGACGTTCGGCAGCCCGTCGAGGCTCTCGACCACGACCGGCGTGGCGACGTTGTACGGCAGGTTGGAGACGAGCTTCGTCGCGTCCTGCGGCAGCTCCAGCTGGAGCGCGTCGCCGAAGACGACGTCGACGTTGTCGCCGGCGCCGCGTAGCAGCGGCTCGAGGTCGCGGTCGATCTCGATCGCGTGCACGTGCCGCACGCGCTCCGCGAGGTAGCGGGTCAGCACGCCCTCCCCGGGGCCGATCTCGAGCACGACGTCCTCCGGCGAGAGCTCCGCGAGCCTGCCGACGACGCCGAGGATGTTCTCGTCGACGAGAAAGTGCTGGCCGTACTCCTTCTTCACAGGCCGAAGCACGCGGTCGCGTTCCCGTCGATCTGCGCCGCGAGGTCCGCGGGCTCCTCGCCGCGCGCCGCCGCGAGGGCGGCGAGGGTGTGCACGACGTAGGCGGGCTCGTTGCGCCGCCCGCGCACCGGCTGCGGCGCGAGGTAGGGCGAGTCGGTCTCCGCGAGGATCCGGTCGGCCGGCACCTGCGACGCGGCGACGCGGAGCTCCGGCGCGTTCTTGTACGTGACGTTGCCGGCGAACGAGACGTACCAGCCGCGCTCGAGCGCCGGCTCGAGCAGCCGCGGCGACGAGAAGCAATGGAGGATGACCGTCCCGCCGAATCCCGCGAGCGCGGCGAGCGTGTCCTCGTCGGCGGCGCGCGTGTGGATCACGACGGCTTTCCCCAGCTCGGCGGCGAGACCGAGCTGGGCCTCGAACATAGCGTGCTGGACGTCGCGCGGCGCGTAGTCCCGGTACCAGTCGAGCCCGATCTCCCCGACGGCGACCACCTTCGGGCGCGCCTGGAGGCGGCGGATCTCCTCCACGTCGCCCGTCGCCGACTCGTGCGGATGGACGCCGATGATCGCGTACACGCCCTCGAACCGCTCCGCGAGCGCGACCGCCTCCGCGCCGCCCACCGTGAGGATGCGCGTGACGCCGGCGTCGCCGGCGCGCGCGACGACGGCGGCGGGGTCCTCGTCGAGCGCGTCGAGGTGCGCGTGGGTGTCGATCACTGTCCGATGCCGAGCCGCGCGAGCTCCTCGGCCGCCGTCTCCGGGGGGAGCTTGCGGAAGAGCGGCTTCGGCTCGCGGAGCGGCTGCCCCGGCGGGAGCTCGCTCGGTGCCCACGAGCCGGTCCAGCTCTCGTACGCGCCGGTGAGCACGTCGTGGTCCTCGACCGCGCGGATCTCGAGCGGCCCCGCGATCCAGCCGTCGTAGCCGAGCAGCTCGTGGAGCGTCTGCGACGTGAAGGGCAGGAACGGCGTGAAGATCGTCTTCAGCGAGTCGACGCACCGCAGTGCGACGTAGAGGACGGTGGCCGCGCGCGCCGCGTCCGTCTTCACGAGCGCCCACGGCGCCTGCTCGGCGAGGTACTGGTTCACGGCCGCCGACGAGCGCATCGCGTCCTCGAGCGCGGCCTTGAACCGGACGCTCTCGATCAGCTCGCCCACACGGCCGAACGCGCCGTCCACGGTCGCGAGCACGGCCTCGTCGGCAGGCGTCAGGGGACCCGGCTCGGGCACGGCGCCGAAGTGCCGGTGCGCATTCACGAGCGTCCGGTTGACGAGGTTCCCCCAGTTCGCGAGCAGCTCGTCGTTGTTGCGGCGGACGAACTCGTCCCACGTGAAGTCGGCGTCCTGCGTCTCGGGCCCGCCGGCGGTGAGGTAGTAGCGGAGCGGGTCGGGGTCGTAGCGGCTGAGGAAGTCGTGCACCCAGATCGCGACCCCGCGGCTCGTCGACGCCTTCTTCCCTTCCATCGTCAGGTACTCGCTCGCGACGACGTTGTAGGGGAGCTGCAGCTCGTCGCCGTACCCCATGAGCATCGCGGGCCAGATGACCGCGTGGAAGACGATGTTGTCCTTGCCCATGAAGTAGTAGTGACGCGAGGCGGGCTGCTGCCACCACTCCCGCCACGCCTCGGGCGTGCCCCGGTTGTGCGCCCACTCGATGCTCGCGGACAGGTATCCGATCACGGCGTCGAACCAGACGTAGATCCGCTTCGAGTCCTCCGGGTAGCCGGGGACGGGGACCGGGACGCCCCAGTCGATGTCGCGCGTCATCGCCCTCGGCTTCAGGTCGCGGGCGAGGCCGAGCGAGAAGTTGCGGACGTTCGGCCGCCAGTGCGTCTGCGCCGTCAGCCATTGCTCGAGCTGCTCGGCGAACGCCGGCAGGTCGAGGAACAGGTGCGTCGTCTCGCGGAACTCCGGGGTGGATCCGTCGATGATCGAGCGGGGCTCGATCAGGTCGACCGGGTCGAGCTGGTTGCCGCAGTTGTCGCACTGGTCTCCGCGCGCGTCCGGATAGCCGCAGATCGGGCACGTTCCCTCGATGTACCGGTCCGGCAGCGTCCGCCCCGTCGCGGGGGAGAACGCGCCGAGCGTCGTGCGCTCGATGAGGTAGCCCTTGTCGTACAGGGTGCGGAAGAGGTCCTGCGTGACCGCGTAGTGGTTGCGCGTCGTCGTTCGCGTAAAGCAGTCGAACGCGAGCCCGAGCTTGACGTAGTCGTCGAGGACGAGCGCGTTGTTGCGATCCGCCAGCTCACGCGGAGACACGCCTTCCCGGTCGGCGGAGACCATGACCGGAGTGCCGTGCTCGTCCGTGCCGCTCACCATCAGCACGTCGTTTCCGGAGAGCCGGTGGTAGCGCGCGAAGATGTCGGACGGGACGCCGGGGCCCGCGACATGGCCGAGGTGCCGCGGGCCGCTCGCGTACGGCCACGCGACCGCGACGAGGATCTTCTGCTGCGTCAGAGGTCTCTCCTTCGGAGGTCCGAGACGGGTTAGAGATCATACGAACGGCCACGAGCGCGCCCGCGAGGACGAGCGCGAGCAGGACGAAGGCGAGCACCGGGACGCGGCGGTGGCGGCCGCGAAGTCCGCCGGCGGGAACGGCGGCGGCCGGAGCCGCGTGCGGGCGGCGGTGCGCGACGGGCGCCGGAGGGACGGCCGCGGGACGCACGTGCGCCGGGCGCGGCACGACGCGGACGACAGCGGGCCGAGTGGGACGGCCGGGCGCCGGCACGGCACGTGCGGGGGCCGCGGCACGCAGCCGGGACTGCACGGGCTCGGCACCCGGGAAGGGCGTCCAGGCCGGCGGCGCGAAGCGGAGGACGAGCGGGTCGTCGGCCGCCTCGGGCGCGGGCGCCTCGCCGCCCGGCGCGTCCGCCGGAGCGGCGGCGGGAGCGGCGGTGCCGGCGGGCTGCGCGGCGTCGGACGCGGCCGCGTCGAGGGGGACGTCGAAGCCGGGGACGTCCTCGACGACCGGCGTCACGACGAGCGCGGGCGGCGCGAGCGCGGGTGCGGGCGCGGGCGGATGCTGCGGCGGAGCAGCGGCAACCGGCGGCGTCGCCACGGGCGGAGCCGGCGCCGTGTGCGGAGGCGACGGCGCAGTCGCCGTCTCGGGCGCGGGCGGAGTCGTGTCGGTCGTCGGCGGCGGCGCAGTGGTGTCTGACACCGGCGGCGCAGTGGTGTCTGACACCGGCGGCGCAGTGGTGTCTGACACCGGTGGAGGCGACGTCGTGTCGGACACCGGAGGCGCAGTGGTGTCGGCCACCGGCGGACCGGCGTCGGGAGCGGCCGGCGGACCCGCGGATGCCGCGTCGGGGGCGCTCGCCGACTCGACGTCGCCGGCGCCGCTCGCAGGATCGCTCGTCGCGTCGGGCGAGGCGGGCGGCGCCTCGGGCGCGGGCTCGGCCGGCGCGGGCGCGGGAGCCGGCGCGGTGTCCGCCGGCGCGGGCGGGTCGGTGGTCGCCGTCACGGGCGGCGGCGGCGCCGACTCGACGGGCGGAGCAGCGGGCGCAGGCGCGGGCGCGGGCGGCGGCGGGGTGGGCGCCGACTGCACCGGCGGCGGCAGCGCGGGCAGGAACGAGAGCGGGTCGAGGTAGCCCTGCTGCTGCGCGGTGACGCGCACGCCCATGTACACGTACGGGACGTTGAGCTCGGGCGTCCCGCTCGGGCCGACCGTGCCGATGCTCCCGCCCTCGCCGACGCTCGCGCCCTTCGACACCGCGAGCGAGCCGAGATGCGTGAGCGTCACGGAGTAGCCGTCGGCGGTCTCGATCGTCACCGACCGTCCGCTCGTCGGCACCGAGCCGGCGAACGTCACGACGCCCGACACGGGCGCGACCACCGCGGTCCCGGTCGCCGCGCCGACGTCGATGCCGCGGTGCTGCCCGCCCGCGTACGGGTGGGCCGCGTCGAAGGTGAAGCCGAGCAGAACGGGTCCCTGCACGGGCCACGTCCACGCGTTCGCCGCGGGGGCCCACAGCGCGAGCAGGAAGACGACCAGGACGAGCCGGCGCATCGCATCACCTCTGTTGTCAGATTGGCAAACGAGGCGGGCACGCTAGCAGCGCGTCCGGACGTTGTCAAAGCTGCTTACAGCGAGCCGCGGTAAAGACGGTTGCGCGCGACGCCCGTGAGCCGCGCGACGACGTCGGCGGCGAGCCGGCGCGGAACGCCGGCGTCGACGAGCTCCGCGACCGCGGCGAGCGCGTCGCCGTCGTCGGCCTCCGTACGCGACGGGCCGACGACGAGCGTGATCTCGCCCTTCGGCGGCTCCGCGAAGCGGGCAGCGAGCTCGCCGGCGGTTCCGCGGGCGACCTCCTCGAAGCGCTTCGTCAGCTCGCGGCACACCGCGACCTCGCGCGCGGGATCGAAGTCGGCCAGCGAGCGCAGCGTCGCCGGCAGCCGCTGCGGCGACTCGAACGCGACCGACGGCCAGGGCACGCCGACGAGCTCCGCCCACGCCTTCGCGCCGCGCGGGAGGAAGCCGAGGAACTGATACCGCTCGCCGACGAGACCGGAGGCGAGAAGCGCGGTCTCGACCGCGGACGGCCCCGGCAGCACCGTCACCTGCACGCCCGCGTCGAGCGCGGCGCGCACGATGCGCGCACCCGGGTCGGAGATGCCGGGCATCCCGGCGTCGGACACGAGCGCGACCCTCTCCCCCGCCTCGAGCCGGGGCAGCAGCTCCGCGGTGCGCGCGGCCTCGTTGTGCTCGTGGTAGGAGAGAACGCGCGCGTCGATCCCGTGCCGCCCGAGCAGCGTGCGCGTGTGGCGCGTGTCCTCGCACAGGACGACGTCGGCCTCGCGCAGCTCGGCGAGCACGCGCAGCGTGACGTCGTCGAGGTTCCCGATCGGCGTCGCGCAGACCGAGAGCGGCACGGCTACCTCCGGTCGAGAGCCTCGAAGGCGACGAAGCCGGCGCCGATGAGCCCGGCGGCGGTGCCGAGCTCCGCCCGCACGACCTTCACCTCGTCGCGCATCGGGCGGAGCGCCTCGCGCCGCAGGATCTCCTCGGCCGCCGGCATCACCCACTCCCACGCGGCGATCCCGAAGCCGCCGCCGATCACCATCAGCTGCGGCTCGAAGATGTTCGCGAACGACCCCATGCCGGAGCCGAGGTGGCGCCCGATGTCGGCGAGGATCTCGCGCGCGACCTCGTCCCCCTCGTTCGCGAGGCGCACGAGCCGGTGCGCGTCCGCCGCCGGGCCGAACGCCTCGCGCGCGGCCGCGGTGGCGGCGACGCCGGTGACATATGCCTCGAGATGCCCGCGGCCGGTGCACCTGCCCTGGCACGGCTTCCCGTCGTGGACGATGACGACGTGCCCGAGCTCGACGCCCGCGCCCGTCGAGCCGCGGAACGGCCTCCCGCCGATGATGACGCCGCCGCCGAGCCCGGTGCCGAGCGTGAGCATGACGACGTCGGCGTAGCCGCGCGCCGCGCCGACCTGCCATTCGCCGATGGCGGCGGCGTTCGCGTCGTTGTCGAGGCCGACCGGAAGCTGGAAGCGCCGCTCCATGCGGCCGCGGAAGTCGGTGTCGGAGATCGGCGTGTTCACCGCCTCGTATATGCGGCCCGTCTTCTGGTCGATGGGGCCGGGAATGCCGAAGCCGATCGCGGCCACGTCGTCCGTCATCAGCTCGTCGACCGCCGCGTCGAGCTCCTCGAACAGCTCGTCCTGTGTGAGCGGCGTCGCGCGCTCGTGACGGCGGAGCACCGTTCCGTCGCGCTCGACCACGCCGGCGAGGATCTTCGTGCCGCCGAGGTCGACCCCGATCGCGTGCGTGCCGCTCACCCTCAGCGGGTACCGTAACCGCCCGGATGGCCGCCTCTGGGGAGAAGCCGTATCGCGTCTACCGGGGCGGGCGGCAGAAGGGGAAGGTGCCGCTGCCCGGACGCGACGGCCGCGAGCCCTCGCAGCCGTCCGACGGCAAGGTCCGGCGGCAGCGAAAGCCGTGGACGTGGAAGCGGTGGATCCTCGTCGCGATCCTCGTGCTCGTCGTGCTGCTCGTCGTCTGGACCGTCGCGGGCTACCTCTCCGTGCGCAGCGGCGTCTCGGACGCGAACGGCCGCCTCGCTCCGGGGACGACCGCCGCGCTCACGAAGCAGAACGGGCTCATCCTCGACTCGGCGACGAACATCCTCCTGCTCGGCACCGACCACGCGGAGAACGGTCAGGCGGGCCGCTCGACGGACGAGCACTCGGACTCGATGATGCTCCTGCGCACCGACCCGAGCCGGCACCGGATCTCGTACCTGTCGATCCCGCGCGACCTCGGGGTGACGATCGGCGGCGTCTACCAGAAGATCAACGCCGCGATGCAGATCGGCGGCCCGAAGCTCGCGGTCCAGACCGTCGACCAGCTGCTCGGGTCGCAGCTGCCCGTGAACCACGTGGTCGTCGTCGACTTCGGCTCGTTCCAGAAGCTCGTGGACGCGGTCGGCGGCATCGACGTCAACGTGCCGGAGAACATCCTCTCGAACCGCTTCGACTGCCCGTACTCGACGCAGACGCGCTGCGACCAGTGGCAGGGCTGGCGCTTCCACAAGGGCGTGCAGCACATGAACGGGCACACCGCGCTCATCTACTCGCGCATCAGGGAGAACAGGCTCGACCCGGCGTGGACCGACTTCACGCGCGGGCAGAACCAGCAGGCGGTCATGCAGGCGACGCTGTCGAAGCTCGCGAGCTTCTCGACCTTCGTCCGGCTCCCGTGGAGCGGGTCGTCGCTGCTCGCGCCGATCGCCACCGACCTGTCGACGTGGGACTTCGTGCAGCTCGGCTGGGTGAAGTTCCGCGCCGGCGACGTCCTCCACTGCCGCCTCGGCGGGTCCGCCTCCGGCAGCGGGATCATCACGAGCACGCAGGAGAACATCTCCGTCGTCCAGGAGATGCTCGGCAACTCCGCGCCGCAGCCGCCCGCGCCCGGCACGGGCCTCTTCGGCCCGGGCTGCGTGACCGGGAATCAGACGTTCAAGTAGCCGGCTTGCTCTCGGTCGCCGGCTTCGAGTCGGTCTTCTTCTCGATCTTCGACTCGGAGGACGACGAGGAGTCGCCGCCGCCTTCCTTCTTCGCCGCCTTCTTGCCGTAGTCGGTGCTGTAGAAGCCCGAGCCCTTGTAGTGGATGGCGACGGGGTACAGGACGAGCTCGACCGGGGCCGCGCCGCAGACGTCGCATTTCTCCGGCGGCGGCGCCGTCATCGACTGGAAGCGCTCGAACGTGTGCCCGTTCGGGCAGCGGTACTCGTAGATCGGCATCCCCGGCAAGCGTAACGTTCGGGCATGAGGGTGATCGTCGGCGTCCTCGGCGGGGTCGTGATCCTGTTGATGCTCTCGGAGTTCTTCGTCGCGTTCCTCCTGCCGCGGCGCGTGAAGCGCGACCCGCGCATCGCGCGCGGGATCTACCAGGCAGTGTGGGTGCCCTGGCGTGCGCTCGCGAAGCGCTTCCGGCCGATCACGGCCGACGCCCTCCTCGGGTACTTCGGCCCGGTCGCGCTCCTGCTCGAGCTGGCGGTGTGGGTGTTCGGGCTCGTCCTCGGGTTCGCGTGCCTGCAGTGGGCCGGCGGGGGCGGCTTCAGCCTCGACTCGAGCGCGGGGACGTTTCTCAGCGCGTCGTTCGAGCACGCCGGTACCTGGCACCGGGGCGTCGGCCTGCTCGAGGCCGCGACCGCGGTCGGCGTCCTCTTCACCGTCATCGGCTACCTGCCGTCGGTGTACTCGGCGTACTCGCTGCGCGAGATCGCGATCTCGCGCCTGTCGACGCGCGCGGGCGCGCCGCCGAGCGCGGCCGGGATCCTCGTGCACGGATGGGACGAGCTCGAAGGCACGCTCGCGGAGGCGGAGCGCTGGGCGACGGAGATGATGGAGACCCAGCTCGCGTACCCGCTGCTCGCGTACTACCGCTCGCAGCACAGCAACCAGTCCTGGCTCGCGGCGCTGACCTCGGTGCTCGACGTGACCGCGATCCTGGTCGCCGCGGAGGAGGAGCACGGCGACACCCAGGCGCGCGCGACGTTCGCGA
>Ga0335069_10014530_pt1 | contig 11021 bp, 10 predicted proteins | sample Lox_Sample_11_FD_206714 | JGI IMG/M metagenome (GOLD analysis project Ga0335069, IMG submission 206714) | Soil microbial communities from Loxahatchee National Wildlife Refuge, Florida, United States - Lox_Sample_1.1 | ecosystem: Environmental > Terrestrial > Soil > Wetlands | place: USA... | reverse complement strand
AATCCGCCTCGCACTGCACGTGGGCGAAGAGCGCCACGGAGTGACCGACATCTTCGGCGAGGACGTGGGCCCGCCGCTCGGCGGCGTCTTCACGCAGAGCCAGGGGCTCAAGACGGCGTGGAACTCGCCGCTCGACGAGCGCGGCATCGTGGGCGCGGCCATCGGCCTCGCGCTCGCGGGGCAGCGGCCGGTCGCCGAGATCCAGTTCTGCGATTACGCGTTCAACACGATCGACCTGATGAAGCTCGCGGGCGGCATCTGCTGGTCGTCGGCGGGCGATTACAACTGCCCGATGGTCCTGATGACGCCCGTGGGGAGCGGCATCCGCGGGAGCCTCTACCACTCGCACTCGTTCGACGGGCAGGCGACGCGGCTTCCGGGGTGGAAGATCGTGATGCCGAGCAACCCGCTCGACGCGTACGGCCTGCTGCTCTCGGCGATCCTGGACCCGAACCCGGTGATGTACCTGCCGCCCAAGGCGCTGCTTCGCGCCAAGGCGGGGCCCGGCGAGCAGATCCCCGGCGAGCCGGACGACGCGCGCACGCTGTCCAAGATGATCGACGCGCCCCTGGGCGACCGCAGCAAGTGGCGCCCCGAGTGGCCCGACGTGGGCGACTACTTCGTCCCCATCGGCACGGCGCGCCTGGCGCGCGCCGGCAGCACGGTCACCGTGGTGACCTACGGACGCATGGTGCCCGTCGCGATGCAGGCTGCCGAGCAGGTGGCGGCCGAGGGCATCGACACCGAGGTCATCGACATGCGCAGCCTCTATCCGTACGACTGGGACGCCATCAAGTCGTCGGTGAAGAAGACCAACCGCCTCGTCGTCCTCAACGAGGACACCGAGATCACCAACTTCGGCGAGCACCTGGTGCGCCGTGCGGCCGAGGAGCTCTTCTACGATCTCTTCGCCCCGCCGAAGCTCCTCGCCGGCGCCCACGTCCCCGGCATCGGCCTGGCCGACAACTTGGAGCATGCGAGCGTCCCCCAGGTCCCGGGCGTCGCCGCGACCTTGCGCGAGCTGGCCAAGCACGAGCCCTGAAGCGAAGAGCGCTACATCCGTGCGTCCTTTGCCCCGAGCACTGCGACACTCGCTCCGATCACCAAGATGACGGCCCCGAGCCACTCGATCTTCGATGGCCATGCGCCCATGGCTGCACCTATGGCGATGGATCCCAAGGTCTCACCCGGAGCCACGAGGGCCACGATCGATGCAGGGGCACGACGCGCCGCCCTCTGGAGGAGGGTGTGTCCCACCGCGGTGGGTATGAGCCCCAAGCCCAGTACGGCCAGCCACGACGCGGCGCTCGGAGCGATCCGCGCATCGCTCGGCGCGAGCGGAACCGCGATGGCGAGCGTGCACGCGGCGACTGCAAACACGCACGCGGCGTAGGACGTGGTCGGCATGGCGCTTCCGATCCATCTCGCGAACGCCACGTACGCGCCGTAGACCACGACCGCGCCGACGACGAGCCCGTCGCCCAGCAGCGTGTGCTCCCCATGGCCCGCGCCCCGTGCGACCACCGCAGCACCAGCTGTCGCCAGGGCGATCCCGAGTTGCTCTCGCACGTTGGGCCGCGCACCGAACGCGACCCACATGGCCACCACGACGGCAAGAGGCTCGAGCGACACGAGCGCCGCCGCCGCGGGCAACGACGTCGCCAGGAGTCCACCAAGGAACAGTGCGAAGTGCAGCCCGAGCAGCACCCCTCCCCCGACCACCGCGACGCGGCCACGTGCATCGAGCCGCACGAGGGCCCTCCACGTCACCCGCGGCGCCATCGCGAACAGCACGAGCGCCCCCACGGCGCATCTCCCGGCCCCTATTTGCGCGAACGACAGCCCGTGCGCGAGCTTCGCCAGCGGACTGCTCGTGGCAGCCGCCGCAGCCGCCAAGGCGACCAGGAGAAGCTCACTTCTTCTGAACTCGCGGTCCACGCGTCGGTCAGTAGCTGTCCTTCGGCTCTTCCTTCGCGGTGACCTGGACCTTCGGCAGAATCTCCTCGGTGAACCTGTCCCGCACCGCCTTCGCACGGTCGAGCTCGTCCCTCGCCGGCACCGCGACGCCCATCACGAGGCACGCCCCCGGCCACGCCGGGTACGTCGCGTACGACACGGCGTACTGATCGCGCATCCCGAGCGTCGCCGTCGACGCCACGACCGAGTCGAGGTCCACGATCTTGCCGTTCCACGGTACGGCCTTGGGCGGATCGTGCTCCACGTTCACCTCGAACGAGTCGACGTACGGCTGGGCCCACGCCTCGAACGCCTTGCCGCACGCGCCCTGGTCGTCGTCGTCCACGTGCATGATGAAGCCCGCGACGATCGCGTGATGCTCCTTGCCGTACCTGAAGCCGACCAGACTCTTGACGCCCCAGAAACGCACGCGCGTCCAGTGCTCGGCGTCCGGCAGCTGGATGCGCACGCTGTTCTGCCGGTCCGACCGCCAGCCCAGCCCCGAAGAGCGCAGCTGTTCGAGCGCCGCCGCGTGCTGGGTCCCGCCATTGCCTCCCTGCGATGGCTGACCGTCGTCCTTCGGCGGCGGAGCTGGAGCGACCGGCGTGAGCCGGGCCGGAGTCGTGCTTGCCGCACTGCAGGAAGAGACGCCCAACAGCAAGGACACGACGGACAAGAGCTTGAACTTCACGGCTTCCTCATTGTTCGACGTATGACAGGCGAAAGCCATGGATCATGCGTAGATTCCTACACGGATGCGCTCTCCTCCGAATGGAGTTACACGCACCCTAACCGACACCATGCAGCCACCCACTGATTTCGCCGGCAAGCCGCTCACGAAGAACAAGCACCTGATGCACTGGGTCGAAGAGATGGCCCGCATGACCAAGCCCGACCACATCGTGTGGTGTGACGGGTCAGAGGAAGAGCGCCACCGTCTCACCGAGGAGGCCGTGTCGAAGGGGATCCTGATGCCCCTCAACGCGCAGCAGCTCCCCGGCTGCTACCTGCACCGTTCCAACCCCAACGACGTCGCGCGCGTCGAGCAGCTCACCTTCATCTGCACGCCGACCAAGGCCGACGCCGGTCCGACGAACAATTGGATGGCGCCCGACGAGGCGTACAAGAAGCTGGGGCAGCTGTTCGACGGCTCCATGAAGGGCCGCACCATGTACGTGGTGCCCTACGTGATGGGCCCGGTCGGCTCGCACCACTCGAAGATCGGCGTGGAGCTCACCGACAGCATCTACGTGGTGCTCAACATGCGCATCATGACGCGCATGGGCCGCGCCGCGCTCAACATGCTCGGCGAGAGCAACGACTTCAACCGGGGCGTGCACTCGACGCTCGACTGCAACCCGGACCGCCGCTTCATCTGCCACTTCCCGCAGGACAACACGATCTGGAGCGTCGGCAGCGGCTACGGCGGCAACGTGCTCCTCGGCAAGAAGTGCCTCGCGCTGCGCATCGGCAGCTACCTCGGGCGCAACGAGGGCTGGCTCGCCGAGCACATGCTCATCCTCGGCGTCGAGTCGCCGGAGGGCGAGGTGACGTACGTCGCGGCGGCGTTCCCGAGCGCCTGCGGCAAGACGAACTTCGCCATGATGATCCCGCCCCCCCGCTTCAAGGGCTGGAAGATCACGACGGTCGGCGACGACATCGCGTGGATGCGCGTCGGCGAGGACGGCAAGCTCTACGCGATCAACCCCGAGTTCGGGTACTTCGGCGTCGCGCCGGGGACGAACATGAAGTCCAACCCCAACGCGATGAAGACGGTGTCGCACGACACGATCTTCACCAACGTCGCGCTGACGAAGGACAACGGCGTGTGGTGGGAGGGCATGGACGGCGAGACCCCCGAGGAGCTCACCGACTGGACCGGCAAGCCCTGGAAGAAGGGCTCCACCGAGAAGGCGTCGCACCCGAACGCGCGCTTCACGTCGCCGGCGACGAACAACCCCGTGCTCAGCAAGTTCTACGACGACCCGCAGGGCGTCCCCATCAGCGCCATCATCTTCGGCGGGCGTCGCGCCACGACGGTGCCCCTCGTCATGCAGGCGTTCAACTGGATGATCGGCGTCTTCTACGGCGCCACGCTCGGCAGCGAGACGACGGCGGCGGCGGCCGGCAAGGTCGGCGTCGTGCGGCGCGACCCGATGGCGATGCTTCCCTTCTGCGGATACGACATGGGCACGTACTTCGCGCACTGGCTGTCGATGCAGGCGAAGATCGTGCAGCTGCCGAAGATCTTCCTCGTCAACTGGTTCCGCAAGGACAAGGACGGGAAGTTCCTCTGGCCGGGCTACGGAGAGAACATGCGCGTCCTCAAGTGGGTCGTCGACCGCGCGCGCCTCCGCGTCGGCGGGCAGGAGACGCCGTTCGGCTGGGTGCCCAAGGCGGGTGACCTGGACCTCTCCGGCCTCGACATCCCGCACGAGCGGGTGGACGAGGCGACGCACATCGACCTCGACGAGTGGCAGACGGAGCTCGAGTCGATCGGCGAGTTCTTCCAGACGCTCGGGCCGACGCTGCCCAAGGCGCTCGAGCTGCACCGCGAGCTGTGCCTCGAGCGCCTCAAGATCCTGCGCGACGCACGCAAGAAGCATCACTCCAGGCACCCGCACGCGTGAGGGCGCTCGTTCTTCTGGCGTCGGTCCTCGCGTTGCTCGAGACGGGCTGCCCGTTGCTCGACAACAACAACGGCTCCGACGCCTCGTGCGACGGTGGGCCGACGCTCGTGCAGCAGTGCAGCTCGGTCTACACCGAGTACTGCAGCCAGGCGTCGACACGGTGCAACATCTCGGTGCCCTCCGACTGCGCCGCACAGGCCACCATGGCGCACTGCCCTTGCGCCGTGGAGAGCTGCGACGCGTCGTCGTGCGAGACGCTGGGGTCCGTCACGCAGTGCAAGACGGACCTCGACAGCCTGGACTGCAACGCGATCATCAACGCGTTCATGGGCGGCTGGCCCGCAGACTGCCAGCCGTTCATGGGGCAGGCGCAGTAGCCGCCGCAGCAGCTCTCATCTGCGACGGCGTCGGACCTTGCCCTTGGTGCCTTTGCGCGCGCGGCCGCCACGGCGCCCGATTTCCGCCATGTACTTGCGGTCACGGCTCACGGAGCGACCGCCCTTCTTGCCGGCGCGGCGAGCTTCCTCCGACGTGAACTGGTGCGCCTTGCCCTCGGCATGAGCCGCGAGGCCCCCTTCGCGGGCAATCGCGCGCAGGCGTGCCGGATCCATCGCTGCGAACCCACCCCCCCTGCGCTTCGTCCTCTTCTTCAAGTCGCCTCCCTCCCAAGTCGTGACGCCTCCACGTGGAGCTTGAGGATCGTCCTCATCGTGGCCTCGTGCTCCTCGGCGCTCGGCGCGTTCTGGTCCCAACCCTCGACGGACTCGCAGCAGGCGCGCGCTTCTCCGAGCAACCGCTCCCGGAGCGTGGACTCCGGGAGCGTTTCGAGCAGGCCGATGGCCACCTCGACGGCGTCACGCGCGAATTTCAACCGCTTCGAAGCAGTCATCTCCTCCCGTCCCGCGGGCTCGAACCCGCAGACTTATCCGTACTCTAGTACGGAATCAAGACACGGGGGAATGACCTGGCGTGCAGGTCAGGTCTCGGGGGACAGGTCTCCCGAGTTGCCAGCCAATCCCCCGTGAGATCGCCGCACGCGTTCGGGATCGACCGCTCGTCGACCGCCGCGGCTCGCCCGCCGCTCCCTCGGACGCCATGCCCCGCTCGCTACCCGAAGGTGGGTACCCGCCGGCGGGTATTCGGGCACGGCGCGGGTCTCATTGACGTTGCAGGGCCCCTACGACCTGCAGAGGGGTGGTAGAGTACGCTTTCGTAAATACCCGACTCGGGTTCGACTCTTCGACGGATGCTTGCAATGACCATCGGCGAGCTTGCACGCCGCGCGGGCGTGGGCGTTGAGACGGTGCGCTTCTATCAGCGCAGCGGTCTGCTCGCAGAGCCGGCAAGGCGCCCCGGCAGCCGCCGCCTGTACACGGAGGAGCACCTGAGCGCGCTGCGCTTCATCCGGCGCTGCAAGGGCCTCGGCTTCTCGATGAAAGAGATCGCGCCGCTCCTGGCCCTGCGCCGCTCGCCGTCGCGACACTGCAGCCGGCTGCACAAGATGGTCGAAGAGGCCATCCACGTGCTCGACGCGAAGAAGCGCATGATCGAGATGCGCCGCGACGCGCTCTCCCGGATGCTCGAGGCTTGCTCCAACGAGGGGACCCTCGCCGACTGCATCTTGCTGGCAGCGCTGGAAGAATGACCCCCGGATGAAGCTGCGCGGCAAACCCAGGTCCCTGCGTCCGGCCCGCCGGGGCTCGTCGACACGTCAGAGGACCGTCTCGTCGGTACGCCGGCGCGACATCGTGGGCGAAGTGTCGCGCACCATCGCAGCGTCACCTCACGGCGACCTCGGCGTCAGGCTGTCGCAGCTCGCGCGCGCCTGCATCCCGGACATGGGCGAGATGTGCATCGTGGACGTCGTGCACGACGACGGGAGCGTCGACCGGGTGGACGCCTGGCACGTGGACCCGAGTCACACCGAGTCGATGCGGGCGATGAGGGGGCGTTTCACGCCACGCCCGGATCACCCGCTCGTCGAGGTCATCGCGTCCGGGCGGCCGCTCCTCCTGCGCAGCGTGGACGATCGCGACCTCGCCCGCATCGCCAAGGACGCGACGCACCTCGTGCTCCTGCGTCACTTCGGCCCGCGTTCCTCGATGCGCGTGCCCGTGGTGCTGAACGGACGCACGGCAGCCGTAGTCACCTTCTGCGCAACCGAGCCGTCGAGGCGCTTCACGCCGGCCGATCTGGATCTGGCCAAGCGCATCGTCGCCCGCTTCGTCACGACCGTCGGCGGGTGAGTCTCGACGCTGCAGAGAACGCGGCTGTACCATCGACGAGGGATTCGCATGCCGGGTGCGCCCGACCACGAGACGGATCTGACGGCGGAGCAACGCCAGCGCATCGACGCGGTCTTCGAGGACCTCGCGAGCACCGATCACTATCGGCTGCTCGGCGTCCCTCCCGGCAGCGACGAGCGCGCGCTGCGGCGTGCCTACAACGAGCGCGTGAGCGAGTTTCACCCCGACCGCTTCTTCCGCAAGCGCCTCGGACCCTACAAGGCGAAGCTCGTCGCCATCTTCGCGCGTCTGGAGGTCGCCTACGACACACTGAGGTCGAGCGAGCGGCGCGCCGAGTACGACGCCGCGCGCGGCATCACCCCGGTGGACCCGGAGCCGGCCGCGGATCCCGGGCGGGCCAAGGCGCTCGAGGGGCTCAAGCGGCAACTCGAGGCACGACACGCCCAGGCACGCCTGCTTGCCGACGCCGGCTCGCGCGCCCTGGGGCTCGGCGACGCCGCGGCAGCCCTGGAGTCGTACCGGAAGGCACTCGCACTCGCGCCCGGCGATGCGGCCATCCGCGCAGCCCACGACGCTGCGAAGCAAGAAGTGGATCAACGCGCAGCCGTCGCGCGCATCCGGCAGGCCGAGCGCGAGGAGCGCGCAGGGCACTGGGCCGAGGCCGTGCGCACGTGGGAGCAGGTCGTCGTGGCACGGCCCGACGACGCGAGCGCGCGTCAGCGGCTCGAAGCCGCCCGCGCTCGCGCCGGTCGCGACGCGGCCGGGAGAGGCTCGTGAACTCCGCTCGCCCTCCCTCTCCCGGGGAGCAGGCGCTCATCGAGCTCTCGCGGTGGATCTCGCGTGCCCTGCAGTACTCGCCGAACCACCCGCTGTGCGCGCAGCTCGCCGCGCGGACGCACGAGATGCTGGTGCAGGCGCTCGACTTCGGCGTCCTCGAGGTCGGCATCCTCAAGGACAGCGTGACGGTGGGCCCGACGCCCACGAGCCACCCCGCCCTCAAGACGCGCCTCGGGCCGTACCTGCACGAGCGCGGCGTCGTGCTGCTGCGCATCGCGAGCGGCGTGCGCGTCGAGGAGCTCTCGTCCCTCGTGGACGTACTCGTGATGCCTCCGCCGGAGATCTTCGGCGCGGGCGGTCTGCGCAACCTGCTGCGAGACCGGAGCGTCGCGCACGTGCAGGTGGACGAGATCGGCCACGAGCTGTCCACCGAGGACCGCGAGCGCATCCGCGGCGAGGAGAGCATCCGCGAGCTGTTCCGCGAGATGCTCATGAGGCTTCTCGCGAAGGGAGTCGTGTCCGCCGAGCTGGCGGCGCACATCGCCCAGCTCGCGGATCATCCCGATCTTGCCGTGCGGGTCATCCAGGGCGACCCGCACGTCAATCTGGCGGAGGCGGTCGCCGGATTCGCCCTCCTGCTGCTGCAGGAGGAGCAGCGTCTGGGCGAGGCCCTGCTCGAGAAGATGGGGCCGATCCTGATGCAGTTCGCGGGCGATTCGCGCGACAAGATTCTCCACGGCTTCCCTTCCCTGGTCGGAGACTTCAGGCAAGCGCTGGGGCTGTCCCTGGAGGTGTTGAACGAGGAGCAGCTCGCGAGCTTCGCGTTTCCCAGCCTGCGATCGCGCGCAAGGGACCTCGAGCCCACGTTCTACGCGCTGGGGCTTGCCGCACCGGAGAGCGAGAAGCGCATGGCCGTGGCGCGCCAGCTCGCGGGCATGCTCTACGACTTGAACCTCGACGAGCGCGCGACCCGGGAGCTGCTCGCGGTCCTGGCGGTGAGACGCGACGAGATCGTCTCCTTCGCCTCGGAGCGGGCCGTCATCGCCGGCGCCGCCAGCCGCATCCTCTCCACGCGCGTGCCGCTGCACCGCCACGGTGAGGACGAGCTCGTGGACGCCAATGCCTTCGCGACCGGTGCCCTCGAGCGCCTGGCGCTCGATGTGGCGCGAGACGTGGTGATCAGGTCGTCGCGCATGGTGGACTTCGACAAGCTCTGCGGGTCTCTCACGGCGGCGACCCGCATGCTCGCCGGAACCGAACGCGCGCAGGCGATCGCCGGCATCTTGATGGGCCTCGCGAACGTGCAGGAGCCTCGCTGGAAGAGCATCACCGCCGACACGCTGGCGCGCGTCGCACGCAGCGGCGTCAGCGCGGGGGCGATCCAGGCCGCCGAGCGCCTGTCGCTCGCCGCAGGGCAGGCCAGCGGCGAGGAGCACGTCGAGGAAGTGATCGCCCTGGCATCCATCGTCGCGCCACACAACGCGGAGCCGGTGCTCGACTTGCTCGAACGCTCGACGAGCCGAAAGCTGCGCCGCACGCTCATCGACGTGCTCGCGAGCACGGGCGCCGGGGTGCTGCCGAGCGTCCGCTCCAGGCTCGCGTCGTCGCAGTGGTTCGTCACGCGCAACATGGTCATCCTTCACGCTCGACTGGGTGGGCGTTCCGACGATCTGCAACCCCTCGCCGAGCACCCGCATGCGCAGGTGCGCATCGAGGTGCTGCGCGCGCTTCGCGGCTCGCCTGGGGACCCGCTCTCGTGGCAGATCGTGCTCGCACGCCTCGAGGACCGCTTGCCCGAGGTGGCTCAGGCCGCACGCGGGACGCTCGCGATCCTGGAGCCGACGCAGGCGGTCGTCTCGACCCTCGAGGCAATCGCGGCAGACGACACCCGTGACCAGGCGACTCGACAGATCGTCGTGCAGGTCCTGGGAAGGTCGCGAGACGACGCGTCGGCAGAGGCGCTCGTGCGACTGCTCCAGCCCCACGGGCTGGTCGAGTCGGCCGCTGCCAGCGCCGTGCGTGACGAGGTCGCACGCGCGCTGCGCCGGTGCCCCGCGCCGGCGGCCGGCGTGCTCTTCGAAGAGGCTCTCGCATCGCCCGTCCGGCGCGTGCGCAAGGCGTGCGAGCGCGCCGCGGAACCCGAGTCCCATGGCTGACAATCGCACCATCCCGTGGGACGAGGTCGTCGCCGCGCTTCACGCGGTGCTGACGACCCTCGTCGCACGCGGCCAGTATCCGGCGGGCCATCCGGCCGTCGAGCGCGCCGACACGACGGCGTCCAACGGCATGACGCGGCTGCTGACCGGGATGCCGGAGCTGGTCGTGGCGCTGGTGGAAAACGAGTACGTCGTGGCCGAGAGACCGATGCCCGAACTGCGCGACCGCATCCCCGGCTTCGCCGAGGCGATGCTCCGCCACGACATCGAGTGCCTCGTCTTCGTGAGAGGCGTGAACCGCGCCGAGTTCAGCGCCCTCGCGTCGGCGCTGGTGGAGCCGAGGGCGGAGGACCCCGCGCGCGCCAGGGAGAGACTGCAGGCGTCGCTGCCGCACATCTTGCTGCGCTTCGTGGAGCTGAAGCGGGACGACGCGCAGGACGACCAGGCGACCGCGCCGAGCCTCGTGCCCGGCGTGCGGGCGATGCTCGATTCGATCGCGCGGGCGCTCGAGAAGGGCGCGCGGATCGACGAGGAGGCGGTCCGCGCGACCGCGCGCGGCGTGCTCGAGGGGTGCGTATCGCGCACCGTGCCGCTGCAGCTCCGGGCCTACGACCCCACGGACGATCTGCCCGCGCACGTGGTGAACACCGCCGTGATGACGTGCGCCATGCTCCTCGAGACGGGCATTCCCGACGAAGTGTGCCTCGAGGGCGCCGCGGCCGCCCTGCTGCACGACATCGGGACGCTGCTGCTACCCGAGGCCATCCGGGGAGTGCCGGAGCCGCTGCTCGACGAGCAGGGCCGCAAGGCGTACCGCTACCACCCCATCCTCGGAGCACGCGCACTGCTGCTCTCCGGGGCGCCCGGGATGTGGGTCGAAGCGGCGCTCCAGCACCACCGTGGCATCGACCTGCAGGGGTATCCGGCGCTCGACTCCGACCGGCCGCCGCACGAGATCGCGCGAATCGTGGCCCTCGCCAACTTCGTCGAGCGGCGGCGCACGATTCTCTCGGGAATTCAGGACGAGCCCGAGCAGGTCATCACGCGTTGCACTGCGCTCCTCGGACACTACTTCGACGCGCGCTGCATCGCGCTCTTCATGCGCGCCCTGGGCGTCTTCCCGCCGGGCACCACCGTGCAGCTATCGACCGGCGAGAGCGCCGTCGTCACGCGCGTGCACGCGGGCGAGCCGATGCGCCCCCGGGTGCGCGTGCTCTCCGGGCCCAACGCCGGCAAGAAGCTCGACCTTCGCGAGT
>Ga0335069_10014529_pt1 | contig 11021 bp, 9 predicted proteins | sample Lox_Sample_11_FD_206714 | JGI IMG/M metagenome (GOLD analysis project Ga0335069, IMG submission 206714) | Soil microbial communities from Loxahatchee National Wildlife Refuge, Florida, United States - Lox_Sample_1.1 | ecosystem: Environmental > Terrestrial > Soil > Wetlands | place: USA: Florida... | reverse complement strand
CGCATCCAGCTGTGGAAGCAGTGTACGTTGTCGGCCTGCCGCCGGACAGCCTGGAGCAACAGCTCGTTGCGTTGGTCGTCCCCAAGCCCGACACGCAGGTGGCGGCAGCCGAGCTGCATGCCGTCGCGACCGAAGCATTGTCACACTACAAGCGGCCAGCGCGTTACATCTTCATCGACCGCAGCGAGGTCTCCCTGAGCGGGACGTCGAAACCGCAACGGGCAGCGTTGGCAGAGCTCGCCGCCCAACTGGCGGTTTGATTGACGTCTCGATTCAAATGAATCAATGATCCGCTGACTCAATGTCCAATCGGATCAGAGGAGGTTTCCCATGGCGCTCGCGGCGCGCAACGATTCGCCGATCGTCACCGCACCCAATGCCAGCTCGTTCCTCGAACTCTACGCCTTCGAGCAGCCCGAGCCGGCCAAGCCTGTCGATGACTTCGTCGCCGAGTTGAAGGGGCTGGTCCGTGCGCATCCGATCGACGCGCAACTTGCCCAAGCGCTGAAGTACGGCAGCGCCTCGCGCGAGGCGATGCAGCGTTGGATCAAGGACTACTACCAGTTCATCCGCATGGACGCGCAAGGCACGGCGGCGATGATCGGACGCTGCCGGCGCCGCGGGCTCTTCCTGGCGCTCAGCCAGCTCGTCAACCGCAAGACCGGCTTCCATCAGGTGACCACGCCGCCGCTGCAGCTCTTCCTGCGCTTCGCGGCGGCGTTCGGCGTCACACCCGCCGAACTGGAGGCGCACTACGCCTGTCCGGAAACCATGCAGGCGACGTACACACGCTTGCAGTTCCAGTTCTCCAGCTTTGAGGAAGGCTACGTCGTCAGCGCACTCGCCAGTGAGGGCGCGTTACTCGACGTCGTGCGCGATGAGCGCCCGTGGCTGTGCCAGCGCGGCATCGCCGAGTACATGAAGCGCGCCTACCAACTCAGCGACGACGCCGTGGCGTATTGGCGCGCCTATGAAGACTTCCGCGGCTTCGTCAGCGAGCCGGTCTGGGACATCGTACGCGAGTTCGCCGTCGACGCTGCGCAGCAAGAGTTGCTGCGCACGACGCTGCACCACTGGCTGCTGATCTACCAGAACATGCGCCACGCCTGGGGTGAGATGATCAGCGGGCGCTACGCCGTGCCGGACTTCGTGTGGCCCCCGCCGGCAGCGGCGTTCAACCCCGGCGAGGATCAAACCTACGAGGAGCTCGAAGAGGAATTGGGCGAGTTCTGCTTGGCGCTGGCGCAGCCGAAGGAAACGGCGTTCGGCCTGCTCCTGTCGGGCCGGGCGTCGCTGGAGGCGACACGCGAGTTGGTGAAGGACTTCATCCACCTCGACGCGACGCGCAACATCGCCGGGCAGTTCACCCGCCTCACGGACGGCAAGGCCTTGCGGGCTATCGCCCAGGCGTTCGCCACGGAGTCCGGCGGCTTCCTGACGCGCAACCACATGGAGATCTGGGCTGACTTCTGCGAGCAGGCACTGGGTATCACGCGCGAAGAGCTGTTCCGCTGGCTACCGCCCACCGAGACCATCGCCAGCCGTTACGTGACCAAGTGGTTTCTCGTGCACGGCGCGCCCGAGGAAGCCATCGCGGCGTTCCATCTCGGACCGCCCACGCAGGTCAAGGAAAAGATGGGCAAGCGCGCGCTCGGCTTGGGACAGGGTGGCGCCGCCGGCGAAGGATTGCTGCAGCCGATTACCGCGAAGCACCCGCTCAGCGCGGCGTTCGAGCGCCTCGGTGTGCAGCCGGATCTCGCCGACTACTTCTTCCGCCTGCACCGCGAGATCGAGCCGTTCGAACAGGAGGAAGGCTGGGAGTACGTTCCCGAGGTGGTGACCACGAGCACACAGCGCCGCATCTTCAAGCGCGCCTATATCACCAAGATCCTCTCAGAGCGGCGCAAGGACGAAGGTTTGCTGAAGCGGATGAAGCGCTTGTCTGGTCTGGTGTAGGAGAAGCAATGGCGACATTCAGTCGAGCCGAAATCGAAGCGGCGTGGCGCCGGCGCATGGAACTGCAAGACAGTAACGATTGGGAGGGGTTTGGAAACACCTTCACCGCAGACGCGGTGTACCTCGAGCATCATTACGGCACGTTCCGCGGGCGCCCGGCGATCCTCGCCTGGCTGGTTCCGGTGATGGAGCACTGCAAGGAGTGGACGTTTCCGGTCGAGTGGGTGAACATCGACGGCAACCGGGTTGTGCACAAGTGGCTCAACCGCCTGCCCGGCAAGCGGGCGGACGGTTCATACTACGAGTTCGCCGGGATCACCGTCATGGAGTACGCCGGCAACGGCATGTTCTCGTTTCAGGAGGACATGTACAACCGCCACGAGACCGACAAGGTGATCGCCGAGTGGGAGGCGGAGCACAAGGGCGGATAGCCGTTGTCGCGAAGGTCGAGGCCGCGACGGCTCTTCACACCGAGCGGCGGCGGGTGTGCAGCCAGCCCGCGGCACCGAGCAATGCTGCCAGCGCAATTAGCCCGTTGCGCGACACTACCGGGGCAGGCGTGGCGGGTTGGCGCGGAGGAGGCACTGGCCCCTGTACACACCTTCCGTCGGGGCAATTCCCGGACTGGCAGTCTGTGTCAGACGAGCACTTGCTCCCCTCCGAGCAGTCGCCTTGTCCGTTTCCGCAGCATGCCTCCGCGTTCTGGTCGCAGATATCGCTGCTGCAGTCGTCGTTCACCCCGCACTCGGTACCGTTCGTGCAATCCTCGTTGCCGTCACCACAACAGGTACCGCTATTGGCATCACAGATACGACTGTTGCAATCGTCGGGACCCGAGCACGTGGTACCGTTCGTGCAGTCCTCGTTGCCGCTCCCACAACATACGTTGTTGTTGGCATCACAGGTCCCGCTGATGCAGTCTTCGCCGGTTCCGCAATCCGTACCGTTCGTGCAGTCCCCCTGCCCGTCGCCACAACATTTGTTGTTGTCGGCATCACAGATTCCGCTGTTGCAATTGTCGGGGCCTTCGCAGGTCGACCCGTTGGGGGCCGCGTCGACCCGGTGCCCGAGGAGAAACACCAGACACAGCGATGCGCCGAGAAGCGTGACGGGAAGCCCGTTGCACCGGAGGTGTCTCATGCGGCTTTGGCGTTTATCGGACATGAGGTTCGGAGTCAAGCCAAACTAGTCCCTCGACGCGGGCGCGCACGACAGCTGCCGGGTGGGCGCCGGCGCGGGTCACCACTTGGCGTAGTGGCGCTCAGCGTAGCCGAGCATTTGGGTGATGACGATGCGTTCGCCGGCTGCCGTTTGCAGCCAGCCGTCGTAGCGTCCCACCAACTGGTTGAAGTTCGACGCCACGATCCACGCGTTGATGTTCTCGCTGTGTCGGCCTTCCGGACGGAACGACAGCTGCAGACGGCCGTCGGACGAGCTGAGCCGCCACGGGCGCATGAGGTCGCGGCGATCGTACTCGAAAGCGACGGTGTCCAGCTTGTGCAACCCGCCGTCGATCCAGAAGCAGTTCTCCGTGAAGCTGGTTTCGTTCACGCCGCACGACACGTTCATGCCAACGATGCGGCCGTCCGCCGTGCGTCCGGCCAGGCAGCCCCAGTTCCAGAACGTGTGCCGCCGCATGTAACCGGCGCTCCAGTCGTGATGCCCACGCGCGCCGATGGCGGCGAGATCAAAGGTTCGGCCTTCCCAGCGCAGCGTGCCCGACACGGCGTGCCCCGCCGTCTTGCGCGCATACACCCAGCCGGTCGCGCCGGCAGGTGTGCAGATGCACATTGGCTGGATCGACGGTGCTGCTTCGCTGAAGGTCGCGTCGATGGCCAGACCGCTGCGCAGCTGGACAAGCAGACGACGGTGGCGCGGGAGTGTGCTGGCGGTCATCGCGATGCGGTTGCCGCCGGCGTCGAACACGCTCGTGCCCGTCTCGGGTCGCTGGTCGAAGCGCAGGCCGCGCGCCAGCGGCTGCCGAAAGCTGTACTCCGCAAATCGCCGACTCGACGGCTCGTAGCAGTAGACGAACGCCGTGCCGACGTACTTGATGTCGGCCATGGCGCACCCGAACACGACCGGTTCGGACAGCGCGCCGAGAAACTGAAACTGATTGAACCCGAAGTGGCGCTGCAGCCAACCCGCTCGTTTACCGAAGGGCGTCGACAACGCGAAGTCGCGGTAGTTCACCTCGTCGATCGGCTCGGCGAAGATGCCAACCTGGACGTCGCCGGCGAGGTTGATGAGGCGGTTCATCGGGATTCCACTTGTGCCTGGTTACCGGTCCCCGGTCCCTGGTTACTGGTGTTACTGGTTACTGGTCCCTTCTCCGCCAATCCGATCGCTCATCGGATCCGCGGCAGCACCTCCGACTCGAACAGCTTGAGTCCCTGCCACCCCAGCTCCGGCGATAGACCACCCATCAGCGGATGCAAGATGATCCGCCCGGTCTCGTTGGCGAGCGCGACGCATTCATCCGGCGTCACCACACGGTAGACGCCGCTCCTGCGCACGTCGTCGATGGTCTGCGCGTCGACGTGCATCGACGAACGTTGATCCGGCGTCTGCCAGGCCGCATAGGTTTGCGCGTCATAGAGCGCGTGCGGCCCGATGCGAGTCCAGTCACGCTCGGGATCGCTGGAGACGTGAACGAACCCTGGTCCACCCGGCAAGCTCACGAACCCGCCCGTGAAGCCGACCCGCGCGCACTCGGCGGTGTAGGTGTCGGCCAGGCGCTGGTCGCCGATCGCGGGGAAGAATCCCGCGTGCAGCCGCGCCGCGCGCCGTGCGGCGGCCTGCGTAGAGCCACCGACGAGGATCATCGGCGGCGCGTTCGGCTTCGGCGTCACGCGCACTCTCCGGCTGCGCCATTCGAACGGCTCGCCGCTCCATGCCTGACGCATGACACCGACATATTCCTCCAGCAGCTTGCCGCGCTGCGTGCGATCGATGCCGGCCATGTCGAACTCTTCCTGGCGATAGCCGAGCCCGGCGACGAAGCTGATCCGGCTGCCGCTGGCCAGGTCGAGCACGGCGAGCTGCTCCGCCATCCGCACGGGATCGTGCAGCGGCACCAGTGCTGCGGCAATGGAGATGCGGATCGTCTTGGTGCGACCCGCGATGGCCGCGGCCAGCGTCAGTGGCGCCGGCAGGTAGCCGTCGTCGACGCCGTGGTGCTCGGAGAGCACGACGATGTCCAGAGCGTGCTCATCGGCCCAGGCGCATTGGTCGAGGCACGCCGCGTACAGTTCGGCATGCGTAGTCCGTGCGAACGGTGGCACCCGCAAGTCGAAACGAATTCCAATCATGGCCATTGGCGGTCTCCTGGCATCGTTGCTTGGCGTTCTATCCGCGCGGTGCCCTTGTGGTCAACGCGCTTTGCCTCCCAGGCGAGACCCGGCATACGATGCCTCCATGCAACCGGAACTAGAACCCAGTCGTGCAACCCAAGAGGAGTGGCTGCGCGCCGCCGGCCGCTTCGCGCTCGACCATCTGGCGGCGTTGGAGACCGCGTCGGCCGCAGGCGCGGTGGGCGAGGCGGGCAACCGCATCGCCGCCGAGGTCAGCGTGCCGATTCCCGAGCTGCCAGTGGAGGGCGGCTTGCAGCGTGCCCTGCAGATTCTGGGGCGTGCCGCGGAGGCGTCGCTGAATACGCCGGGCCCGGGCTACCTCGCGTACGTTCCGGGTGGCGGGCTGTACGCTGCCGCGCTGGCGGATCTGCTCTCCAACTGCCTGAACCGTTACACCGGTCTTGCGGCCGCAGCACCTGCGCTGGTGCGTCTAGAGTGCGACGTGCTCGCGTGGTTGGCGCAGGCGGTGGGGTACGATGCCGCAGCGCGTGGGCTGTTCACCTCCGGCGGCTCGTTGGCAAACTTCAGCGCCGTGGTCACCGCGCGGCACGCGCATCTGGGTGATGACGGCGACTTCCGCGCCGCGCTCGCCTATACTTCGACGCAAGCGCACCACAGCGTGCGCAAGTCGGTGCGGCTCGCCGGTATCCCGCCGCAGAACGTGCGCGCCATTCCCGTCGATGCGGACTTCCGCATCGACGGGGCGGCGCTCGCGGCAGCCGTGCGTGCAGACCGCGCGCGCGGAGCGCATCCCTTCCTCGTGGTCGCATCCGCGGGCACGACGAACACCGGGGCCATCGATCCGCTGCGCGAGGTGGCCGAACTGTGCGCCATGGAGCGCCTGTGGTTCCACGTCGATGCCGCCTACGGCGGGGCGTTCATGCTGTGCGACACGGGGCGCCGGCGGCTGGCGGGCATCGAGCGCGCCGACTCGATCACCCTTGACCCGCACAAAGGCCTGTTCCTGCCGTACGGAACCGGCTGTTTGCTCGTGCGTGATGGCGAGCGGCTCCGCCGCGCGCATGCGGCCGCCGCGGACTACTTGCAGGACTTCGATGCCGTGAACCGCGCCGGTGAGCCGCCGAGTCCAGCGGAGTATGGCCCCGAGCTGTCGCGCGGCTACCGCGGCCTGCGGGTGTGGCTGCCGCTGATGCTGCATGGCGCGCGGGCGTTCCGCGAGATGCTGGCGGAAAAGCTGGCATTGGCCGAACGGCTGCACGCCGGGTTGCAGGCACTAGTCGCGGCCGGGGCGCCGTTGGAGATCGTCGCCCCACCGCAGCTCACTGTCGTCCCGTTCCGGGCGCGCCGCCGGCCGGGTGAGATGCTCACGGCGTGGAACGCCCGCAGCACGGCACTGCTGCAGGCCATTAACGCACACCAGCGGGTCTATCTCTCGAGCACCACGCTTCCGGTTAGCGACGGGCTGGCCTTCACCCTGCGTGCCTGCGTGCTGAGCTTCCGCACGCAGGCACGGCACGTCGACGCCTGTGTGGAAGACGTTGAGCGGGCACTGGCTGCGATACAGCAATCTTGTCCGTTCCGAGCTGGATCATGAAGTTTACTAGCTGGTTCATGACGAGTGAGCCGGGGCATTGCTGGCCTCTGGTAACTGCCGGCGGGACGCCTCCCAATCCTCTGATGGATGACCTAGCGGTGGGCTCGGTCGAGGCGCTCTATTGAGCGCGCCAAGATGCTGAGATTGATCCGCTTCTGATCGCCATATGCAAAGCGGGCACGACCATACCCGTACGCGAGCAACTGATTGTCGTCTGTTATCAGCACCCCACGATCAGCGAAGCGCTGGAGCTCCAGCGCATCGAAGCGGGCAGCTTCGGCGATCTGTTGCGCGGTCAAGTTCCTGCCTGCGGCGCTTCGTTCAAGACCAGGCCACAAGAATGCGGTCTGACTCGCGGCGCGGGACGTTTGATTCTTGCCCAAGAGGATGCCGGTTTGATTGACCGGATCCATCCACAGCAGGCTCGAAGGAAATACTTCGAGAAACGTCTTCACGATCGACGAGGCTTCGAAAGAGTCAACGAGATGAAAGGGAAGCCACTGCGCGATGACGCCGCCGTCCCTGAGGCGCGCCCGTGCGAGTTGGTAGAACTCAACACTGTACAGTGAGTTGACTCCGGCAAAAGTCGGGGGCATGGGTTCAAGGCTAATCACGTCATACAAGGTCTGTGAGCGCCGCAGCCAGGCCCGTCCATCCATGACTACGGCATGCACGCGCGCATCCGAGAGAACATTGTGATTGACCGGAAAAAGCGGGGCGACTGCAAGGACCGCGGCTGAAATGTCCACGACGTCCAGATGCGATATCCCCTCTTGCCGTACCGCGTTGGCCGTCTGTCCGGTGCCGAAACAAATGACCAGTGCGCGCTCGGGCTGTGGGTGCAACAGCATCGGCAGACGCCCCATCCAGGCCATGTAGTGTGTGCCGAGGCCGGTGCTGGATGCGGAGAATCCATCGATCATCAGATCGCGGCTCCCGTCCGCACGCTCGATGACCGAGACAGTGCTATCGGGGCCCTCGCGCGTTGCCAGAAGTGTCTGGTCGTGAATCGGAAATCCAGTTTGCGCTCTCAGCACCCCTGCCCCCGATCCAAATTGCTGAGAGAGCAAGCCGACGCCGGCAAAAGCCAGCAGCATGTAAGGAGCGCGCCAACCGCTGCTGTTGTATATCGCCGCCATCGCTAGAGCAGCGGCCATGACCCAGGCAGTCTTCGAAGAGCCAATTGCGGGCAATAGTACCCATGCGGAAAGCAGTGAGCCGGCAACGGCGGCAATGCAATTCAGCCTATAGAGACGCGAGACGGCAGAAACAGCGTGACAGTGCTCAATCAGCCAGGGCAATGCGAGCCCCACAAGCACAAAGGGTGGGAACAGCAGAGCGGTGGACCAGGCCAAGCGGCCAAACGTGTAGTCGAGATGACTTGTTGCAGTGGAGGCGGGATAGAACAGGTCAACCCGCTCGATCAATGGAGTATCGGCCAGCACCAACAGAGCGGCGAGCATCATCAGGGTCGGCAGGTCCCAGCGCCGTCGTTTCAGCGCCGGCGCCAAGAATGCTCCCGCTGAAAGAGCCAGCAACACTGGAAGGAGCATGAACGCGAAGCTCTCGGTGGTGGATTGGAAAGCTGCACGGAAGGAACGGAACCAGGAAACCTCCAGACCGAACGCAGCGAATCCCGTACACATGACGACGAGAGCCTCGGACCGAAAGTGCGGGTTTTCCAGATGCACGCCCAACATACTCCGGGAACTGGATTCCCCAGAACCCCGCTCTGGCGCCACCACAGCCAACGCATACAACGCAACGCCCACCAGAACATTGAGGTAACTGATGAGCTGGCCGGTCGTCGCAACTCCAAATTGCGGAATGAGCAGGAAGGTCGCCAGGACAACCCCGACCCCCGCACCCGCCGTGTTGGACGCATAGAGACGGGCCACAGAGTTGCCCGGCAGCTTGCGAAATACCGGGACGCTCGCCCCCATGGCGAGTGCAGGAACACCCAAGGCCGCAAAGATGCCGACGGGATGAAGGAACGGAGCGAGCGTTGGATTCCATCCAAAGAGCCGCGCATCGAGGGCGGCAATGAACGCAAAAAAAGCACCGAGATATCGGCCGGAGACGCCAATGCAGAGTTCGAGCAGGGCATAGGTCTTGAGCCCATGCACGCTGCCCACTCGTGCTTCGAGCCACGAAATCGCCCATGACCCCAACGCGAACCCCAGCATCAGGCTACCGAAAACCAGAGCACTTGCTTCGGCCGAGGCGCCCAGCGCCAGCGCAGCATGATGCAGCCACAATATTTCCCACGTGAGCGCCGCCAGACCACCGCAGAATACGAGCAGGTGCAGCGCGAGCAGGGTGATAGCCGCTGCCAGCGGGCGAGTCGCCATAGCGTCATCACAATCGAGCATCGGACTCGGCGCGATGCGAACGAGGTCGGCCATCAATGAACCGACGGCCTGCACTTTCCAGGCCAGGAAACGTTCACCGAGCCACTCTGTTGGGGGGCGCATCAACGGCACGTGGGTATCGACGCCGCCGGCGCCATCCGTGAACGACTCTGACGGAGACTCCATGCACCCATTGACCGTGGGCTGCGATGGCGAAATGATCTGGCCGCTTCACACGAAGCAGCACCCGAATGCAGGCCCTGGGAAGGCCAAGGAGGCATGATGCGTGCGTTCCTCTCCGTGCTGTTGGTGACCGGTCTCATCTCGAGCGTCGCGGCACAACCGGTTGCGTCACCGCCTGCGGCTGCGCCCAAGAGGAAGATCCTGTTCGGTATTCAAACCGGGCAGCAGGACGTCACGTACCAGGACGTCGTCGCCATCTGGAAGGAGGCCGAAGCGCTGGGCTTCGACAGCGCGTGGGACTTCGATCACTTCGCTCCCATCCGCGGCGACATCAACGGTCCGTGCCTGGAAAACTGGACGCTGTTGGCGGCATTGGCGGCGCACACCACCAAGCTGCGCATCGGCACCTTGGTGAATGGCAACACCTACCGCAATCCGGCCTTGCTCGCGAAGATGGCGACCACGGTCGACATCATCAGCGGCGGCCGTCTGTCCCTCGGTATCGGGGCGGCGTGGTTCGAGCCCGAGCACATTGCCTACGGCTTTCCGTTCTACACCGCCCAGGAACGCGCCGCGCGGCTCGGCGAAGCGCTGGAAGTGATTACCAAGCTGTGGACGGCGGATCACCCCTCGTTCGCCGGCAAGTACTACACGCTCAAGAACGCGCCGTTCAATCCGCGCAATGTCCAGCAGCCGCACCCGCCCATCGTGATCGGCGGCAAGGGCAAGAAGTGGATCATGCCGCTGGTAGCGAAGTACGCCGACGCCTGGAACGTTCCGATCGGCGTGTCGCCGCAAGGCATCAAGAACCGCATGGACATCGTCCACAAAGAGTGCGAGCGCATCGGCCGCACGCCGTGCGACATCGAGGTGCAAGCGTTCATGGTGCTGTACTCGATCACCGACGTCCCGCTGGCGGGACCGGCAGTGCGCTTGGGGGCGCGGTTGATGGAGAACAAGCGCGTCGCGCGCTCCGTTCTGGCGGGCTCGCCAAGTGACATCACGGAGCAGATCCGCGCCTACGTCGACGCCGGCGCGACGCACGTCATCATGAACATCCAGCCGCCCTACGACTCCACGCTGCTGCGCCGCTTCGCCGAACAGGTCATCCCGCAGTTCCGGTAGCTGAGGCCGCGCCGCAGCGATAATCCGGTCGCCCTTGTGCAGGGAGGTTTCCATGGCTGATGCAATCGACATCATCAAACGACGCCTCAAGGAGGAGCGCATCCCCGACGCGCCGTGGCCCGAGGAGGTGAGCGAAAAGAAGAAGCGGCCGCGCGAGGTGGCGTTCATGGACGTCAACCTGTGCTTCCCGTGCGGCAAGTGCCCGGAGTTTTGCCCCGTGCAGTGCATCGAATACCTCGCACCCAACAGCGTGCCGGGTCGCGGTTTGCAGCCCGTGCAAGACCGCTTTCAGGAGTGCATCGGCTGCTACATCTGCGTCGAGGTGTGCGCCCTGCTCACCGACTACGACGCCGTGCGCATGTACGACGTCACCCTCGTCGAGGAGTTGCTGGGCGTGAAGATCGGCGACACGACGCCCGACGAGTACGTTCCGGCGCAACCCTACGAAGAGTACTTCTCCGAAGGCGGCAGCCAGTCCGTCCGCCATCTCGGCAACGG
>Ga0335069_10014528_pt1 | contig 11022 bp, 8 predicted proteins | sample Lox_Sample_11_FD_206714 | JGI IMG/M metagenome (GOLD analysis project Ga0335069, IMG submission 206714) | Soil microbial communities from Loxahatchee National Wildlife Refuge, Florida, United States - Lox_Sample_1.1 | ecosystem: Environmental > Terrestrial > Soil > Wetlands | place: USA: Florida... | reverse complement strand
TGGCGATGGCGTCGAAAAGCCCCTCAAGAAACGTGCGAAACTGCGCATTTGCCGCCGCCCAATCACCTCGCGCATGCGCCTCGATGCCTTGGTCGAAGTGTCCTAGCGCTTCAGTGAAGCGGAAGTGTTTGAGCAGCTGGTGCACTTCGTCATCCACCGCAGGCAAGCCGAGCTCTTCCGGCAATGCCGCGCGCAAATTCGGGCGACCGTCGTCGTCGAATGAAACGGTATAACCGTCGCGCGCCAATCCCCGGCCAAATGCGATCTCGGATTCTTCGTTCGGCTCGCGGCGCATCAACTGAACGGCCTCTCGGATGATAGCCTCGGCCAATCCTAAAGTACCTTCCAGCGTTTCGACTCGGTCGTCCATTCGCTGCACGGCGATGCGCCCCAATCGATCGGCCTTTTTCGCAACACTGATCGTCGTGTCCGAAGGAATATCGCTTTCAAGCCCGAGCCGGAGCACCATGTGATTGAACGAGGCCTGACCGAGACGGTCGCTGAGAAAGCTAACGGCTGCAATGATGGTAGGACGGGTGAATGGCACAGTTCCCACGAAAGCTCACTTCAGCTTCTTAAGCTGATCGGCAAGCGCCATCAGCGAGGTCATTGCGGTAGTGAAATCCGGCTTGTCGCCATAGACCATATCGCGTTGGAAGTCTGAGTAGCCGTCCACAAATACCTTGTCTTTCGGGATGCCCTCGATGGCCCGTAGCGTTTCGCCGAGCGGGTCATTCTTCCACGCAGGGAATCTATCTCCGCGGGTCTCAGCATCCGCCTTCATCACCTCATGAGCGAGCGCGGCAGTTTCCGCCACATCATATTGGTCGCGCGTCATATGCAAGTCGTAGATGTGCCGCACCAACGTCGGATCGCGCTCTTCGCGCAGACCTGCCAACTCTGAACCGGCCCGCCAGGTTAGCGCGACCAATTTTTCCGCCGCGGTCTCGAGGACTGAGGAGCAGGCAATGCTTTGCACTTCTGCTGCGCGTCCATATGCTTCCTCCACGAAGGAAGACACGGGTTTCTCGACCGTGTCACGGCGGAGAGGCCAGACCGATGTCTCGATTTGCACATCGGGTCGCAATCCCTTGCCTTGCGTGAGGGCCGTGTAAGGCAACATGTATTTAGTGTAGTGCCCCTTATACATGGATACACGATACTTCTCGTCGTCCGGATTGAATTCGAAACCCGCGGCAAGGAGTGCATCGGTGATATCTGTGCGCAATCTGCGAAGCGCACCGCGTGATGGACTGGTCTTGCAGACGATCTTGAGATCGACGTCTTCAGACATCCGCTTAGTGAGCTTGTAGGCCCGGCTCAACGCGGTCCCGCCGCCGAATACGAGGCGAAACTCGCCCGGATCGACGGAGGTGATCGCTGCCAGAGCTTTAACGACGTGCCAATCCTTTTCGACGAGCGCCGGACTTGGCAGGCCGAAATGTTCTTGAACTTCGAGTAGCTCTTCGAGAATTGGCTTAGCGCTCAAGCACAAGCTCCGAGTCTCGGTAGCGCAGATGCCGGGAAAAACGTCCCTTTACGCGAACCACCGGGTTGACCGGGACCTGGGTCGAACGGCCTTCATTGTAAGCCCGTTCAGCTTCGGTCGGCTCCCATTTGACTCCAAGCTTGTCGAGAGCCTGGCGCGCGACGCCGGAAAAGCCTTCGGAACTATGAAGCATCGGCCTGCCGCTCAGGCGCGAGCGCGTCGCTCGGCCGTAGACGCCGTAGCCGAGACGCACGAGTTGGCCATCGGCGACCAGTGAACGGAGGGCGCGCAGCACCTGATCTTCGCCGCCGAGCGTCTTGAACTCGCGCGGGAGAAAAGCATCCTCGCCCTTCTTGCGGGCAATCCGTTGTTCGATTTTCTGCCGTACCGTCAGCTTGCGAGGCATGCTGGCCTCCTCTTGCAAAAACCCGACAATCTACTTAGGCATAAACCCGACACAAATCAATCATTTATTTTGTATTTTCAATACGATGCGTAGAAACTAAAGATCTACGCCGGCAGCTGGTAACCCGAACAATGTTCTTCGTTTCAAACGAAATATCGGAAGGATGTGACCGGCTCGCCCTCATCCTCGCCGTATTCGTCCAGGATGCCCCCAACGCGACGGGCGAAAGAAAGTGTCACTGGCCACTTGCCGCGAATATCCGCCGTGTTCCAGTTCATGCGAGTTAGGTTGAGAACGTCTTGCGCCGCCGAAATATGATCTCCGTCGCCGATGCGACGGATTTCAAAGGGCTGCGGGACATGTGGTCCAGGATAGGTGCCGAGTTCGGGCATGTAGCCGGACGTAAAAAGATAGCTTCGGGCATCGTTGACAGAACATAGCGTGCCGACCTTCGGCGGGTAGGCGCCAAACCGGATTAGCCGAAACGCACTGGGCACAAGCGTCACCATTTCGACGATAGGAATGTCCCGCAGCGCCTCCGAGAACCCTTTCTGCTCGGCCTGGTCGAAGAAGGTCGTTTTGTGCACGACCATGCGCAGGGGTGCGCCGCCAGTTCTCTTTTCATATTCAACAAGAACGTTTTTGCAGAGATTGAAAGCTTGATCCTCCGACAAATGAAGATTTCGTCTCTGATCGGCATCCGCCGGCACGCCCTGCCCTCGGATCGCAAAGCCTTCCCCTTCGCTCGAAAACGCTTGAGCGAGAGTCGACTGGACAATATGGCGTTGCGTCGTCCGAAAATGATGAAAGCTGATACCGACGAAACAGGTCTCCGGTCCGTCGGTAGGCAGTCGCCAAGGTACATTGCCAGCCTTGTAGTAAAGTCCAACGGTGAAATTCCATGCGCGAGTTGCCGGGTCTTCGTTGTAGGCGCCGTCAACCAACAACCGCTCGGTCACAATCTGAATCGGCAACTTGTTTGCCATCGCGCGAGCCTTTAGGGCGTGCCGAAGGTCGCGTTTCAGGAAATCCTCTTCGGTTTGTTCGACCTCTTGCAACATGTCGAACATGTCCATCTGTCTGACTTCGCGCGATTTCGCGATCGCCTTTGCCTTCTTCTTCTCTTCGGCCGTCAAGTCGCGCTCTACCGAGCGAACCTTTTTGAGGACATTGTCGGGGATGCAAACAATAACGACGTCGGGCCGGTTGGTGTCCCGCTTTGCGAGACGCGCATGGGCATCACTGTATAGATCGACAACCTTCTGAAAACTTCTGAAGAGATCATCGTCATCGAGTGCCTCCTCAAGCGGATCGCGGCGTTCGCTGTCGAGATGCACTGTCCATCCGTCGGAATCGACGAGCGACATGTGAAACGTCTTTGCGAAGCCTGGAAACGGCTTCTGTAACAACGTAGGCGTACCAAGCACCGGCACAGGCGAGCGGCACCGCTCAAGCCAGCGACGTGTTTGATCGACCAGTTGGCGCGGACCAATGATGCCGACCTTGACTTGGGTCTGACGGGCCGCGCCAAACCGCAGGTCGAACGGCCCGGCGAGATCAAGGCCGATCTTCGGATCGGAGGTTGTCACTGCGCCACCAAACTGGAGTTGCGGCGGCCTAAGTTCCCGAACGGCGAGCCTAATGGTCATTTTCGTCTTCTCGCTCGTCGTCTTCTCGATCGCGATCCTCCGACTCAGCCTCTTCCTCCGCAAGTGCGCTCAGTTCGTCGTCCAGATTCTCGAGATCAGCCTCTATTTCGCTATCCAGTTCCTCGGATTCACTGAAGGCAGTGGAACTGAATGCTACGGTCGGTTGACTTCGAGATAGCAATATCGTCGGAGCATAGCTGGAAAAATCGTTCTCATGCTCAAGTGTGAGGGCAAAGACACCCTCCGCATCTTCAGAAAGGACGGACGCCCAGAACGTGACGTCGTGGTGGACGGTTGGATTAAAATCGCGCGCAGCTCGACGTGTCGACAGAATATTGATCTTCTCGCGCCCAATCGGCTTGCCAACTCCGTCGCGGGTGAAGGCATAACCGGGCGTCAGGAGGACTGCCCAATCGCCTCCGAACGGCATCACGGTAAAGCCAAAGGCTTTGTGCTCATAATAGAGAATGTCATCGGTACCACGACGGACACGGGCCTTCACGACGGTTCGTGTCGCGCGCTTGACACGTCCCTGGTAGGTGATTTTCCGCTCGCCCCGCTCCTCTTTCGGAAAATAGGCTCGGCGGCGCTTGTAGTCGATCGCAAGTCCAAGCTTGCGAAAATGCTCGAAAATAGCCTCGTTCATCAGCTTTAGCAGGATGTTTTCGCCGTTCGGCTGATCAAGGAGCTCCCGAAGCGTGAGCGACTCAACTTCCCCCTCCTCAAAGGGCGATACGAGATCGCGCGCGATTTTCTCCAGATCATAGAGGGTGAAGAAGCGGCCATCATGGACATGGCCAGGTGGCACGGCCAAACCTGCCGCTTCTTTCTTGAGACGCCAGGCCGCCGTGGAACTGGTGGCTGCGTGCCAGATCTTGACCGGCATTTCCTCGATCGGGAGAAGGTTGGTTGTATAGCGTATCGTATCGGTAACAACGGGAACGGCGGTATTGGTGACCTCATCCACCGCCTCCGGTCGCGCGTGAATGGTCACAACGAAATTCTCGTTGTTCGCGTCGGGCCCGAAATGAACCTCCCCGTTGTTGTTCAAAGTGAGTGACCAAACGTCGCCAAGCCCTGAGCCTGAGCGATCCATTTGTCCCCCGCCGTAGAACAAGTCGGTGATGACCGGATTACGATAGCCCTTGATGCCTCGACTACCGCTCCTGACGACTGTCTCGAGTGTCTTACCGGCCATCTGGGCCGCAACTTCGGCAATGATGCCGCCCGGGCTTGCGACACGTATCTCGCTCGGCGTCACCTCGATCCTGACCGGTCCCTCACGGTTGTAGTCGCGGTGGACAAGCGCATTCACCACCACCTCCTTGAGGGCAAGACTGTCGTAGGGATAGGCAGTCCGGGAGATCTCTTCCTTTAAGCGAAATGATACGTTGACGAGAGCAAGCAGATCGGTAAGCGCGCTCAGCTGCGACCAGAGATTTCCGGATATATCCTGTTCAACGGAGATGAAACCATCCTTGTCGGGCGTGCCGGTGGCGGCGTCATCGCCGAAACACCGCTTGATCCAATGGATGGGTCCCCGTGCCGAGAACGCCACGGTGGCTTGAAGGGTTTTACGCTCGGGCGAAGGTGCAAACAAAAGCCATCCCGCGAGCGTCGGTCGCAGATCGTTGCCCACAATCCTGAGAAGATTGCGAACCCTGGCCTCCTCTCTGAGCCATGCACGATCGGGGTTTTCTGGCGCACTCAGGCCGAGGCGTTTGGCATATTGCGTCAAGCGCTCACGCAGCATCTTGTCGTCGAGATCGTCGGCGTCGGCCGCCTCGAGAGCGCACATGTCAGAGGGCAAATCGGTTTGGCCGTAGGCATGGCTGCGCCGGATCGGTTGCGCGCCTTCGGATCGCAGCCGATCCCATAGGTCATACTGAAGCAGTTCATCGAACCCGACGATGGGGACGATCTGGAAATTGGTGCCTATTGTTGCTGCGAGCTCTTTGACCAAGGGCGAAAGTGGCTGCTGCATGTCGCTCTCGCGAACACACCAATACACGCCCTGCGCAAAGGTATTTGTGGCGTTGAACTGCTCGAGCAGAAGCCCCCTCATGACCGATGGCTCGTTGCCCCGATATCCCACGACGATCAGTGGATGATCGCGCAGCAGCGGGACCAATCGCTGAACGATCGGCGCGTCCAGCTGATCCACTTCGTGGTCTAGGTTTTTATCCGAATAGTGCTCGACGGATCCGTGCAAATAGACGAGTTGAGGATCGGGCGAGGCGGCATTGAATCTGACGAGATCATCGGGCGTCTTGATCGAGACCAGGAAGTGCGGCTTGTTCTCGAGAACTTTCGCCTCCTCGATGCAATGATCGAAGTTGGTCGTTAGGACGGTGTTGATCCACCCTTCGTTGAGAATACGTACCAGCGCCCGATAGCCGCTTCTTGGAGGCACGCCTGGCGCGATCAAGCGCTCGAAGAAATCACGACGTTGCCTGCGCACTCCAAAGAGCTGTTCAATGATCTTGGGATATTGATCGGCCAGCGGAGCGTGCTCAGAAAACCATGGCTGGCGGCAAAGCCACGGCCAATAGTCAGAGCGTTGAATCCGGATATCCTCAGGTGAACGTCCAGCCTCCCTGCACCATGCCCAACGCGCAGCCTTTTCGGCCGTAGCCCCGGCAGCCGGAATCCCCGACGTGACCGACGCTCCGGCACCCAGCAGGAGTACAGGACTCGACCCGTCAAGCAGCAGCGATCGGATATGACCTGGCGTTGACGTCTGGAATATCGGTTCGTCCGGCACACTCTACCCTCGCTGCCACTAATGCCCGCGGCCTGTGGGTCAATGTGCGACATTTAAGGTGATTCGCTTGCGAATATCCCAGTGAGGCGCAACCATTAGTGGGGTTGTTCGCGCTATACACAATAGAAGAAGCAACAGAATGCGGTCCGGCTGACCCACATAAGCCTCTGATTTATCGACAAATTATACCAGAAAAGCAGTATAGCGAGCACGCACCCAAATGCCGATGAGGCGAGCGCCCCAAGAGAGGAAGATCGTGCTGACACTTGATGGATGGCGCGCCTTTGCGACGGGCGAAAAGAAAATCTTGTTCCCGCACCTGGAGCTGATGGGTGGGGATCACCATCCTCCGGTTGTCGTCGGCACGGGCGAAATCGAAATGGAGGGGCTCAACGGCTTCACCTTCCAGCTTAATGGCCAACCAAAAGACGTTGGCTATGCTCTCGCTACATGCAACCGATATCGCGAAACACCCTATGAACCACTCGCGCGTCTTCGTTTGTTTGGGACCGACGCCAATGGCGTGAGTTGGTCAGGCGGATGGACGACGCCGAGCGTACATACCTCAGACGGAAATTGGAGGTTTGCCGGGGACCTCGAGGCGCTTGCCACCGATGTGGAAGGGGAAACCGTATCTCGTCGTGCGGGCACGGAGCTGATATTCCCCTTGCGCGTTGGGGATCCTATGACGATCTCGATGGCGCGGTTCGTTCGCAGTTTTCCGCTTACTGCGAATCCGGTTCGTGAATATCGATTGCGAGTTCTAGGGTCCGATATTCTTTTCAAGTATGAGCAAGACCACAGCACGCTACTGGTAACCGCTGAAAGCTCTGCGAGCCTCAGCGCGCCTTACGCCGAAGGATGGCTTGTAGAGCCACTTCGCATTCTCTTTGGCCAGCTAATCTATCCGCGGCTTGTCGCCCGCAATTTTGGCGACGGGCGGGCGGCGGTCTGGATTCGACGGTCGCCACCCACATTGGAGAGCGCGCGCTGGGCCTCGCTGATCGAAGGAGAAAAGCGAATCAAGAGCAACGAAGAATTTTGGGAGCTTTATCGTAACCTTCTGGAAATGGTCGCCGGCGCCCGCGACAAAAAGGGGGATCCACACTTTGAGCAGAACAAAATCACACGCATTTACGAGGAGATCGTACTGGCGTCACGAGGCTCGCGATGGATCTGGGCGCTCTCGTTCGCTAGCAGCATCGAGGCCATTACACGAATGATCATGCCCCGGGACAGCAAACCTGCAGAAGCAGAACTGGCCGCTATCGATGCACTCGATAGGTATATCGACCGCTATGAGACGGCCAACGAGACCGAAGATCGCGTCAAGGGCATAGCGCTGAACGCGGTCCGGAGAGCGAGAACCGTTTCAACAATTCAAGCCCTGAGAGGTTTGCAAACGCAAGGCGTCATCTCGAAGGGGGAATTATCTGCCTGGGATGATATTCGCAATTCGGTCGCGCACGGTAGCCTGCTTTCGCCGTATTCAGATGAGGTCGAGGACGGAAAGATCCTTGAACTCTCCTCGCTCATGCGAACGCTGACGCGTGAGTTGATCAAGCGTCACGCGGCCGGAGGGTTGAGATAACTGACGGCCTCGCGAATTCCGGACCCGAATTGATAGCTGTCCGTCCTATTTGTACGCCCAGCTACCCGGCAGCTCTACCAGCGATCTGCATTACTTGGCGCGAGAGCCCCCCGATTCTATTCCTAGGATCGATTGTGGTTCGGGACGGGCGCATGGACGACAAAGACGAAGAAGCGCGGATCGAAATATCTGGATCGCCAAGTAGCGTGGAAATGTCGTCTACTGCAAGACGCCCGCGCAAGAATCGTGGCGTGCCGCCGCCCGCGACGTTCGATATCGATACGCTACCAGGCGGCTCCAATTTGACGGTGTTAGAGGCGGCCGCAATCATCCGGCGCACACCCGGCGCGCTGGAACAGTGGCGACGCGATCCGAGCCATCCCCTCAAATGGCGCTACGTTGATGGCCGACCACTCTATCGAGTCGATGCGGTGCGTGAATATCTGGCTGGATGCAATAAAACTGCTGATCCATCTCAACCGCACAATGCCTGCGGAGGCGGCCGAGCAAATCGGCCTTGATCGGGCCGAGCGGATTGATCCGCTGCGGTGCCATAACGTTGCGGGTCCATGACTAAGCGATCAAGATGCCGAAGACGTTTTCCTGCCGGTGGTGAGGACCCTCGTGACCGGATAACCCGCCGCTTGGCTCTCGATGGGTCAGGTGTTCGGCCAATATTTGTAGCGGTTCGGGAATAGATTGACGCCTTTGATTGCCTCGTTGACCAAGCCCGCCATAACTCCTTGACGTAATCCCCAGCTGTGCACCGTCAACCACGCATAAGCGTCTGCAAGCTGAATAAGGCGCGAGTGATGGGATTTGCAAAAGTGGACGGTATCCACGACTGTCTTGATTTCTATGCCATGAGCCCAAGGGGTACCCTGTGCTCTGAAGCGCGAAAAGTCACGGACCATGTTTCTCGCTTCATCGTCGTCGGTGTCCCCGATGAGTACGCATGGCCTATCCCATACGCACATTTGCACCCGCTCCACAAAATGAGCAAATGCGAATTCCGCTGCCTGTTCAGGATTGTAAATCTTTGAGCTATCGATGGCGGCATACACTTTCGCGACATATTGGTTCTCGCCAATAAATCTTGCTAGGCGCCCAATGATAGCGGCACGCTCCGCCATTGTCCTACCACGGAAATTGTCTTTAGCCCGATAGATGGAGTCGGCATGAAACTCTGTCTCTTTCGCAAGCTCGCGCGAACCGAATAACTCCAATGCTAGCTGTGTTATTTGGGCTTCGATGATTCCGATCTGGTCCATCGGAATCACCAGGCCAGCTACCAAATAGTTGTTTCGCCCTTGCTCCCGATCGGCCTTGCATTCATCGAAATAGCCGACATACATCATTTAAGTCCATTCTCGGGATGCGATTGGACCACTAACCCGCCTCAGACGCGTAGTGCTCGCGGAGACGTCCGAGCAGCTCCGCCTTGATAGGGTCGAGCGGGTTCGTCCGCCGCAAGCGCACGATCTTGCCGGTCCGTTTGGCGCCAATCAATTCCGCGATATAGTCATGAGCAGCTTCGAACGCCATCTTGCGAATGATCCATTGTTCGTCGTGATTATAGACCTGATCAATTCCGCGCGGCCTTTGCCCCACACACAGCCGCTGGATTTCGTTGTCGTAACCGCAGCGTGACATGACGGTGCGCAAGCTGCGCCTTAAATCATGCATGGTGAACTTGGCAACACCTGCTTCCTTGACCAAGCGGTTGACCATCTTGGTGAAGCCCGACATCTGGCGACCGGTCTTCGGAGACGGGAAGACATAGTCGGACGTCGCGCGCTGGAAATATTTTGCGGCCGCGAGCACTTCGTCAACGAGATGGCTGCGCGGTATGTCGTGGTGCAAACCCATCTTGGTCCATGCCGCATCGAAGGTGATGCGGTCCTCCATGACGTGCTTCGACCACTTAATGATGGTAGGCTCGGTGCGGCGCGGTCCCCCGAGCAGGCATATGCGTGCCAAGAGACCAAAGGCCCCGAGCTTGCCGGATGCATGCCAGACCTTGATGATCTCCTCATCCGTCAGCGCGCGGCCCTTGGTTCGGCGCCCGACTCTCTGCGCGCGGGTTTCCTTGGGCGCGCGATAGCCGGCGAGAACGTTATGCTCGATGTAACCTTCGCCAACGCACCATTCGAGAAAGGTGTGCACGTGCTTGCGCAAGTCCTTGGCTGCGCCACGTTTGCCCGTCTTGGCGATCTTATCAACCGCTGCCATGATTTGCCGTCGCGTCAGCGCGGCGATGGCGAGGTTGAAGTGATCCTTGAGGCCCCGTCGCAGCGCCGACATCGCCGGCTTCCAATTGACGACCTGGCGTCCGGTCAGCGACGTTTCGTAGGGGCCATCTTCAATGATCAGGATCTCCAGCGTGGTGCATTGCTTCTCGGCAACCTGCTGCCGCTTGGTCTCGCGCTTGGCATCGTTCGGATCAACCCCCTTGACCACCTCGCCAGCGGCGATGGTGGCGGCCTGGCGCGCGGCCTTCTCATTGAACTTGGGCCATGCACCGAGCGTCTTGCGTTGGGTGCCCCTGATGCCAGGCTTCGTGAACATGTAGACCCAGGTCCGGCCGCCAGTCGCACGCATTCTGATCGCAAGCCCTGGCTGCTCTGTGTCGTGGAGATAGTGCTGCGACTTGCCCGACGGCAGCGTAGCTGCACGGATCGCCGCGTCGGTGAGCTTCATGTAGCTCGCCGTCACTTCGGCGCTTAGATCCTTCCCGCTTGTTTCCATCGTTACTGCCCTTCTGCCGTGTGCCCCGGGGCACATCGAGGGAAACCCGAAAATCGGATCACAGACCGTTCCCTCTGCGTTCCCAGCTCTGTGTGCCCCCGGGGAAAAACCTACCGGGGGCACAGCCGGGGCATACAAAATGTGGTAAGGGCTGCTATGGGCCACTATGGTGGCGTATGGCAATAAACCCCTGCCTTTCAAGGGTTTTTATACTTTCACTGTGACGGAATTTGGCTTACGATGGTCTACGGATTGTGGTTCACACGGGAGAGGTCCAAGGTTCGATCCCTTGTGCGCCCACCACGCTTCGCCCTTCGGGCTACGCGTGGCGCGGCCACGCAGGACCGAAGGGCGAAGCGTGTCCGACGTAGCTGG
>Ga0335069_10014526_pt1 | contig 11023 bp, 8 predicted proteins | sample Lox_Sample_11_FD_206714 | JGI IMG/M metagenome (GOLD analysis project Ga0335069, IMG submission 206714) | Soil microbial communities from Loxahatchee National Wildlife Refuge, Florida, United States - Lox_Sample_1.1 | ecosystem: Environmental > Terrestrial > Soil > Wetlands | place: USA: Florida... | reverse complement strand
AAGGCGCTCCTGCTCGCGAAGGAATCGCTGATGGAGCCGATCGACATGGCCGAGCTCAAGGTGCGCGGCCCGCGTTCGCGCCTCGAGGAGCTGCGCATCGAGATCCACGACCGCGTCAACGCGCTCGGCATCGGCGCCCAGGGCCTCGGCGGGCTGACGACGGTGCTCGACGTCAAGATTCGCGACTACCCGACGCACGCCGCCTCGCTGCCGGTCGCGGTGATCCCGAACTGCGCGGCGACTCGACACGTGCACTTCCATCTCGATGGCAGCGGCCCGGCGCGGCTCGAGCCGCCCGACCTCGGCGCCTGGCCGAAGGTCGACTGGGCGCCCGACGCGGGCGTGCGGCGCGTCGCGCTCGACGGGCTCACGCGCACCGCGGTCGCGGCGTGGAAGCCGGGCGAGCGGCTGCTGCTCTCGGGGAAATTCCTGACCGGACGCGACGCGGCCCACAAGCGCATCTGTGCGCTGCTCGAGGCAGGCCAGCCGCTGCCCGACGGGCTCTCGTTCAAGGACCGGCTCATCTACTACGTCGGGCCCGTCGATCCGGTCGGCGACGAGGTCGTCGGGCCGGCCGGTCCCACGACCGCGAACCGCATGGACCGCTTCACCGAGACGATGCTGGCGAAGGCCGGGCTCCTTGCGATGGTGGGCAAGGCCGAGCGCGGCCCCGAGGCGATCGAGAGCATCAGGCGCCACAAGAGCGCGTACCTGATCGCGGTCGGCGGCGCGGCATTCCTGGTGGCCAAGGCGATCCGCTCGAGCCGCGTCGTCGCCTTCCCCGAGCTCGGCATGGAAGCCGTCTACGAGTTCGAGGTCAAGGACATGCCGGTCACCGTCGCCGTCGACTCGAACGGCGTCTCGGTGCACGACAGCGGCCCGCGCGAGTGGCGCGCGAAGATCGGCGGCGTGCCGGTCGTCAGCGCCTGAGGCGCTCAGCAGCCGGACGTCGCGACGACGATCTGATAGTGCGTCGGCAAGTAGTAGGCGTCGTTGTAGGTCACCGAGCAGCTGTCCGGTGACGGCGCGTCGTCGCGCACGAAGCGCGTCGACGGCGGCCCGACGAGGTAGGCGCGAAAGCCGCTGTAGTCGATCAGCGCATCGATCTGCCGGGCGTTGAGCTCGTCGCCCGCGTCCGGCCAGCCGTAGTTCAACCAGTAGTCCTTGCCGTTGATCGTGCCGGTCCAGGAGCTCGACGCGAGGCTGCAGCCCGAGACCGCCTGCGTCGTCATGCACAGCGCCCTCACCTGATAGGCGGTCGCGTTCAGCGTGCCGGCGAGCGCCTGCACCGCGGCGATGCGCGCGCGCTGGTCGAAGAGCGCGAAGCGCGGCAGTGCGAACGCCGCCAGCACCGCGATGACGACGATGCAGCAGACGAGTTCGACGAGCGTGAAACCGCGCCGGGCGCGATGCAGCCGCATGCGATCATCCGTTCGCCGCCGGGAATCGGGGCGTTCCCCCGCTGCTATCGGCCGCGGCCGGGCTCCCGCGTGTGAGCGGCGTCACAGCCCGGCGCCGCGATCAGTGGCGCCAGAACGCCGGTGTGAACAGCACCACAACCGTGAACACCTCGAGCCGCCCGACCAGCATCGCGACGATCGAGATCCACTTGGCGGCCTCGGGCAGGTGCTGGAACGTGGTCGCGGCGTCGCCGAGCGCGGGCCCGGCGTTGTTGATGCAGGCGGCGATTGCCGACCAGGCGGTCACCTGGTCGAGGCCGGTCGCCATCATCAGCAGCATCATCAGCCCGAACAGCACCAGGTACATCGCGAAGAAGCCGGTGACCGCGGCCAGCACGCGTCCGGGGACCGGCTTGTCGGCGAGCTTCACCGGCAGCGCCGCGCTCGGGTGCACGAGCCTCAGCATCTCGCGCTGCGCCTGCTTCAGCACCAGCTGCCAGCGGATCACCTTCATGCCGCCGGCGGTCGAGCCCGCGCAGCCGCCGACGAAGGTGATCAGCACCAGCAGCGGCGGCAGCATCCCGGGCCAGGCCGCGAAGCGCGTCGCGACGAAGCCGGTGCTCGACTGCATCGAGACGACCTCGAAGGCGCCGTAGCGCAGCGCATCGGCCGGCGAGGCGTAGGCGCCGGTCGCGAGCAGGTAGCCGGTCACGAGCGCGACCAGCGCCAGCGTCAGGAACAGGTACGCGCGGAACTGCGGTTCGCCGAGGTAGGCGAGCGCGTCCTTGGTGCGCCAGGCGACGAAGTGCAGCGCGAAGTTCACGCCGCCGAAGAACATGAACACGATCGCGACCGAGTCGATCGCGACCGAGTGAAAGTGCGCGAATCCGGCATCGTACGTCGAGAAGCCGCCGGTCGAGACGGTCGACAACGCGTGCGCGAGCGCATCGAAGCCGCCCATGCCGGCGAAGGCGTAGGCGGCGGTGCAGGCGGCGGTCAAGAGCACGTAGACGCCCCACAGCGCGCGCGCGGTCTGCGCGATCCGGGGCGTCAGCTTCTCGTCCTTGACCGGCCCCGGCGCGTCGGCCTTGTAGAGCTGCATGCCGCCGATGCCGAGCACCGGGAACAGCGCGACCGCGAGCACGATGACGCCGATGCCGCCCAGCCACTGCTCCTGCTGGCGGTACCACAGCACCGACTTCGGCAGCGCGTCGAGCCCGGTGATGATGCTCGCGCTCGTCGTCGTGATGCCGGCGACCGACTCGAAGGCGGCGTCGGTGAAGCCGAGCCGCGGCGCGTCGCCGAGCAGGAGCGGCAGCGCGCCCGCGAGTCCGAGCCCGATCCAGAACAGCGCCACGACCAGGAAGCCGTCGCGCAGCCTCAGGTCGCGGTCGACACGGTGCACCGGCAGCCACAGCAGCAGCCCGGCCGCGAGCAGGATGCCGAAGGACTCGGCGAACGGCAGCCACTGGCCGTCGTCGAAGTACAGCGACACGGCGACCGGCGGCAGCATCGTCGCGCTGAACATCGTGACGATGAGCCCGAGGATGCGCTGGACCGTCGCGAAGTGCATGCGCTAGATGAACGACACGCCGGCCTGGAACAGCTTCTCGACGGCCTCGACGTGGCGCCGGTCGGTCAGGAACAGGATCACGTGGTCGCCCTCGGCGATCACCGTGTCGTGGTGGCCCATGATGACCTCGTCGCCGCGCACCACGGCGCCGATCGTCGTGCCCTCCGGCAGCTTGATCGCCTCGACGGCGCGGCCGACGACCTTCGAGGTCTCGGAATCGCCGTGCGCGATCGCCTCGATCGCCTCGGCGGCACCGCGGCGCAGCGAGTGCACCTTGGCGACGTCGCCGCGGCGCACGTAGGCGAGCAGCGAGCCGATCGTGATCGTCTGCGGCGAGATCGCGATGTCGATCCGGTCGCTCTCCATCAGCTCCGCGTACGAGGGCTTGTTGATCAGCGCCATGACCTTGTGGCAGCCGAGGCGCTTGGCGAGCATCGCCGAGAGGATGTTGGCCTCCTCGGCGTTGGTGACGGCGACGAAGGCATCGGCGCTGTCGATGTTCTCCTCGAGCAGCAGCTCCTCGTCGGCGGCGTCGCCCTGCAGCACGATCGTGTTCCTGAGCACCTCGGAGGCGTGGCGCGCGCGGCGCGCGTCGCGCTCGATCAGCTTCACCTGGTTGTTGACCTCGAGGGTCTGCGCGAGCCGGATGCCGATGTTGCCGCCGCCGGCGATCACCAGGCGCTTCATCGGCGCCTCGAGCTTTCTGAGCTCGCTCATGACGATGCGGATGTCCTCGCGCGCCGCGAGGAAGAACACCTCGTCGCCCGGCTCCACGATCGTGCTGCCCTCGGGCTTGACGCTGCGGTCCTTGCGGTAGATCGCCGCGACCCGTGCGTCGATTCCCGGGATGTGGCGCGGCAGGTTCGACAGCGGCTGCCCGACCAGCAGGCCGCCCTCGATCGCGCGCAGGCCCACGAGGCGCACGCGCCCGTCGGCGAAGTCGACGACCTGCAGCGCCCCCGGGTGGCGGATCAGCTGCTCGACGTACTCGGTCACGAGCTGCTCGGGGCTGACCCAGGCGTCGATCGCGAAGCCCGCGCTGTCGGAGAAGAGCTCGGGCCGCGCCGCGTAGGCGGCGCCGCGGATCCGGGCGATCTTGGTCGGCGTCTTGAACAGCGTCCACGCGACGTGGCAGGCGACCATGTTCACTTCGTCGCTGCTCGTCAGCGCGACCAGCAGGTTGGCGTCGGCGCAGCCGGCGGCCTCGAGCACCGCCGGGTTCGCGGCGTTGCCGCTGACGGTGCGCACGTCGAGCCGGTCCTGCAGGTCCCTGAGCACCGCCTCGTCGGAGTCGACGACGGTGACTTCGTTGGCCTCTTCACGCGACAGGTGGTAGGCGGCGGTGCGGCCGACCTGGCCGGCGCCGAGAATGATGATCTTCACGTGGCCACGTGCGTGTACCCGGTGGCGATCAGTCTAGCAGGGCCGAGCCGGCCCGGTCGCGCGCTACAGCGCCTCGAGGTTCGCGTAGGCGAGCATCAGCACCTTGCGACCGAGGCGCTCGAAGTTCACCTCGACCTGGGCGCCCTGGCCGTGGCCGTCGAGGCGCAGGATCACGCCCTCGCCGAAGCGGCCGTGGCGCACGCGCTGGCCGAGGCGCATGCCGGATGCCGCCGGCGGCTCGTCATAGAGCGGCGCGCCCTTGACGCGGCCCGGGTACACCGGCCGCGACACCTGCACGCGCGGCCGCACCTCCTCGACGAGCTCGGTCGGGACCTCGGCGATGAAGCGCGACGGCGTGCCGAACTGGTCGACGCCGTGCAGCCGGCGCTGCTCGGCGTAGGTCAGGTACAGGCGCCGCATCGCGCGCGTGATGCCGACGTAGGCGAGCCGGCGCTCCTCCTCGAGGCCGCCGATGTCGGTGACCGAGCGCTGGTGCGGGAACAGCCCGTCCTCGAGCCCGCACAGGAACACGACCGGGAACTCGAGGCCCTTCGCCGAGTGCAGCGTCATCAGCTGCACGCTGTCCTCCCACTCGCTGGCCTGGCCCTCGCCGCTCTCGAGCGCGGCATGCGCGAGGAAGCTGTCGAGCGGCGCGAGCGTCTCGTCCTCGGCCGCGAATCCGCGCGCCGCCGACACGAGCTCCTCGAGGTTCTCGACGCGCGCCTGGCCGCGCTCGCCCTTCTCCTTGCGGTAGTGCTCGAGCAGGCCGGAGCCCGCGATGACCTTGTCGACCTGCTCATGCAGCGCCGCCCCGGCGACCTCGGCCGCGAGGCGCTCGACGAGCGCCAGGAACGCGTGCATCGCGGCCGCGCCCTTCGGGCCGAGGGCGCCGCTGCCGATCGCGGTCGCGGCGGCCTCCCACAGCGACAGCGCCTGGTCGCGGGCGAGTCCGCGCAGGATCTCGAGGCTGCGCGCGCCGATGCCGCGCGTCGGCAGGTTCACGACGCGCTCGAACGAGGGGTCGTCGCGGCGGTTCGACACGAGCCTCAGGTACGCGAGCGCGTCCTTGATCTCGGCGCGCTCGAAGAACCTGAGCCCGCCGTAGACGCGGTACGGGATGCGCGCGGAGAGCAGCGCCTCCTCGAGCACCCGCGACTGCGCGTTCGAGCGGTACAGCACGCCGCAGTCCTGGCGCCGGCCGCCCTGCCGGCTCCAATCGCGGATCCGGTCGACGACGAAGTCGGCCTCGTCGCGCTCGTTGAACGCGGCGTAGACGCGGATCGGCTCGCCGCGCTCGCCGTCGGTCCACAGCGTCTTGCCCATGCGTCCGCTGTTGTGGCTGATCAGCGCGTTGGCGGCGTTCAGGATCGTCGACGTCGAGCGGTAGTTCTGCTCGAGCCGGAAGACGGTCGTGCCCGGGAAGTCGCGCTGGAAGCGCTGGATGTTCTCGACGCGCGCGCCGCGCCAGCCGTAGATCGACTGGTCGTCGTCGCCGACGACGAACGGCAGGCTCTCGGGCCCGGCGAGGGTCCTGAGCCACTGGTACTGGATCGCGTTCGTGTCCTGGAACTCGTCGACCAGCACGTGCCGGAAGCGCCGCCGGTAGTGCGCGAGCAGCGCCGGCTGCTCGTGCCAGAGCTCGTAGGAGCGCAGCAGCAGCTCCGCGAAGTCGACGACGCCGGCGCGGCGGCAGGCGTCCTCGTAGGCCGCGTACACCTTGATCATCACGCGCCGCGTCGCATCGCCCTCGTCGGCGAGCGCCGCCGGCCGGCGGCCCTCGTCCTTCTGCGCGTTGATGAAGTACTGCAGGTCCTTCGGCACCCAGCGCGTGTCGTCGAGCTCGAGCGCCTTGACGACCTTCTTGACGAGCCTGAGCTGGTCCTCGGAGTCGAGGATCTGGAAGGTCTGCGGCAGGCCCGCCTCGCGCCAGTGCAGGCGCAGCAGCCGGTGCGCGAGGCCGTGGAAGGTCCCGATCCAGAGCGCGTTGCCGGGGACGCCGAGCAGCGACTCGATGCGACCGCGCATCTCGCCGGCGGCCTTGTTGGTGAAGGTGACGGCGAGGATCGAGTGCGGCGAGGAGCCGTCGTTGACGATCAGCCACGCGACGCGATGCACGAGCACGCGCGTCTTGCCGCTGCCGGCGCCGGCCAGCACCAGGATCGGGCCGGGCGGCGCGCTGACGGCGGCGCGCTGCGCCTCGTTGAGCTGCGCGAGGAGGGCTTCGGGTTGCACGGGCGCGATTCTATCGGCTCGCGAGCGCCTCGTCTGCGAAGCGCACCAGCGCGACCACCAGCGAGATCACGAGCGGCCCGAGGAACATGCCGACCATGCCGAAGGCCGCGAGCCCGCCGAGCACGCCGACGAACACCGCGAGCGTCGGCACCTCCGAGCGCCCCGAGATCAGCAGCGGCCGCAGCAGGTTGTCGGCCAGCCCGACGATCAGCGTGCCCCACACCAGCAGGAAGATGCCGGCTCCGGTGCGCCCGGCGACGAGCAGCCACACCGCGGCCGGGCCCCAGACGAACGCCGTGCCGCCGATCGGCAGCACCGAGAGCACCGCGGCCGCGACGCCGAACACGACCGGCGAGGGCAGGTCCACCACCATGAAGCCGACCGCGACCGAGACGCCCTGCAGCACCGACGTCGCGAGCGTGCCGAACACCACCGCGCGCGTCACATCGCCGAGGTGATGCGCGAGCCGCGTCTTGTGGTGCTCGCTGACCGGCACGAGCCCGAGCCCCGCGCGCACCATCACGCGCCCGTCGCGCAGCAGGAAGAACAGCAGGAACAGCATCATCGTGAAGCTGACGAGGGTGCCGAGCGCGCCCAGGAACGCGCGCCCGCCGAGCGCGGTCAGCGGCTGCAGCATCTGCTCGGCGCTGCTGACGAGCCAGCCGCGCAGCTGGTCGGCCGAGAGCGCGAGGTGCGCCTCGGCCCAGGCGAGCACCGAGCGCGCCGCGGGCAGATCCGCGAGATCCTGCACCGAGTGGATCCTGAGCTCGGCCACGAGGTGCTGCAGCGAGTTCACGAGCAGCCCGACCTGCGTCGCGAACGCGCCGCCGAGCAGCGTCAGGGGCCCCACGAACAGCACGAACGTCAGCAGCGTCAGCAGGAAGGCCGCGAGCCCGGCGCGGTGGCCGAGCGCGCGCGCCAGGCGCTGCTGCAGCGGGTGCAGCAGATAGCCGAGCACCATCGCCCACGCGAGCGGCGCGAGGAACGGCTCGACGACCCGATAGAGCAGCACCGCGAGGACCGCGGCGACCACCAGCGCGCACACGCGCCGGTAGAACGTGAAGCCCGAATCGGCCGGCTCCCGGCTCATCGCGAGATTCCTGTATGGAGGCAGTGGCGAGCGCGATGCTAGCATCGCGCATGGCCCTTCCCGTGCTGATTCTGAACTGCGGCAGCTCGTCGCTGAAGGCCGCGGTGTGCGGCGACGACGGCCGCCGGCTCGCGACGCTGCTGATCGAGGACCTGGGCGGCCGGCCGCGGCTCTCGAGCGACGGCGAGCAGCGCGCGGTCACGCTCGACGGCCCCACCTCGGCCGTCACGCTCGCGCTCGACGCGCTCGCCGCGCGCGGCATCGACCTCGGCCGGCTGACGGCGGTCGCGCACCGCGTCGTGCACGGCGGCGAGCGCTTCAGCGGTCCGGTCCTGATCGACGCCGAGGTCGAGGCGGCGATCGAGGCGCTCGGGCCGCTGGCGCCGCTGCACAACCCGCCGGCGCTCGTCGGGATCCGCGCGGCGCGCGCGCGCCTCGGGCAGGTGCCGCACGTCGCGGTCTTCGACACGGCGTTTCATTCGACGCTGCCGCGGCGCGCGCGCGAGTACGCGCTGCCGCGCGCGCTCGTCGCGCGCCACGGGCTGCGGCGCTTCGGCTTTCACGGCACCAGCCACCGCTCGGTTGCCGAGGCCGCGGCGGCCTGGCTCGGCGCGCCGCTCGACACGCTCAGGCTCGTCACCTGCCACCTCGGCGCCGGCGCCAGCGTCACGGCGGTCGAGTACGGCCGCAGCGTCGAGACCAGCATGGGACTGACGCCGCTCGAGGGGCTCGTGATGGCGACGCGGCCCGGCGACCTCGATCCCGGGATCACGCTCGCGCTGCTGCGCGCCGGCGTCCCGGCCGGCGACCTCGAGCGCCTCTACAACCACGAGTCGGGGCTCGTCGGACTCGCCGGCAGCGCCGACATGCGCGAGATCGAGCGCCGCGCGCGCGAGGGCGACGACGCCTGCCGGCTGGCGCTGCAGGTCTACGCGCACCGGGCGCGCAAGTACATCGGCGCCTACGCGGCGGTCATGGGCGGCGTCGATGCGATCGTGTTCACGGCCGGCGTCGGCGAGCACAGCGCGCTCGTGCGCCACCGGATCGCGCAGCGGCTCGACTTCCTCGGCGCACACCTCGACGAGGACCGGAACCGCGAGGCGCGCGTCGACGTCGAGACGCGCGTCGCCGAGATCTCCTCGCCGCCTTCGCGCTGCAAGCTGCTGGTGATCAAGACCGACGAGGAGGCGGCGATCGCGGCCGCGGCGCGCCGCGTCGTCGGCGGGCACCACGCGCTCGCGACCGGCACCCGCATCCCGATCGCGGTCTCGGCGCGCCACGTGCACCTGACGAGCGCGAGCGTCGCGACGCTGTTCGGTCCCGGGGCCCGGCTGGCGCCGGCGCGCTCGATCTCACAGCCCGGCCAGTTCGCCGCCGAGCAGACCGTGACGCTGGTGGGCCCGGCCGGGCGCATCGAGCACGTGCGCATCGTCGGACCCGAGCGCGCGGCCGACCAGGTCGAGATCTCCAGGAGCGACGAGTTCCTGCTCGGCATCGACGCGCCGGTGCGCGAGTCGGGTGACCTCGCGAACACGCCCGGCATCCGCATCGAGGGGCCGGCCGGGGCCGTGACGCTGAAGCACGGCGTGATCTGCGCGCTTCGGCACATCCACATGACGCCGCGCGATGCCGAGGCGCTCGGCGTCGCCGACGGCGACAGCGTCGACGTCGCGATCCAGGACGGCGCGCGGGCGTTGACCTTCGGCGAGGTCAAGGTGCGCGTGCGCGAGGACTTCAGTCTCGAGATGCACGTCGACACCGACGAGGCGAATGCCGCCGGGCTCGTGCGCGGGGCGAGCGGCGTGCTCGAGGGGGTCGAGGGACGGAGCGCCGAGATGCTGCTGAAGCGCTGAGGCGCTCAGCGACTCTCGAGCGCGAGGTGCGACTCGCTGGCGAACGTCTCGAGCGCATCGCTTGCCTCGCGGCAGCGCTGGCGCGCCTGCGCGAGGCGCAGCTGCATCGCGACCCAGACCGGGTCCTCGGGGTCGACGCCGGCGCGCAGCGCCCGGTAGGCGATCAGCACCGCCGCGAGCCGCTCGTTGGCGGCCCGCCAGCGCCGCTCGAGCACCTGCTGGCGGACGTCGCGGTCGCCATCCGGGAGCAGGGCCGGCGCCGGCGATTCGAGTTCGTAGCCCATGCGCACAGCGTCGCGGCCCTATGTGACAGCGCTGCGACCGGTGCGTGAAATCCGGGTGACGGCGTCCGGCTAGGCCGCGCCGAGCGCGGCGCGGATGCGCGTCGCATGCGCCTCGAGCACCGCGGGGTCCGCTTTGTCGCGCGCGTGCGGCCGCCAGCTGCCGGCCGTGTAGACCGGCACGATGTGAAAGTGCAGGTGAAAAACCGTCTGTCCGGCGGTCGCGCCGTTGAACTGCGTGACGATGACGCCGGGCGCGGCGAAGGCCTTCTGCACGGCGCGTGCGACCTTCTGCGTCGTGCGCATCGCCGCCGCGACCGACTCCGGGCTCGTCTCGTAGAGGTTCTCGCCGGCGACCTTCGGGATCACGAGGGTGTGGCCGTCGGCCTGCGGCATGATGTCCATGAAGGCGATCGTGTCCGCGTCCTCGTAGACGCGGATGCAGGGGATCTCGCCGCGCACCATGCGCGCGAAGATGTTGTTGGGGTCGTAGGCCATCGGCCGTCTCCGGTCAGAGTTCGCGGGCGCGGAACGTGTCGCAGGCGCCGAGGCCACCGCCGTCGAAGCCGCGGCGGAACCAGCGCGCGCGCTCCGCCGACGTTCCGTGCGTGAAGGAGTCGGGCGTCACGTAGCCGCGCGCGGCGCGCTGCAGCCGGTCATCGCCGACCGCGCTCGCGGCGCCGAGCGCCGACTCGATGTCGGCGGCGTCGAGCTTGAGCGCGCTCTGGCTGCGGTTCGCCCACACGCCCGCGAGGCAGTCGGCCTGCAGCTCGAGGCGCACCGAGAGCGCGTTCGCGCGCGCCTCGTCGCTGCGCTCCTGGGCCGCGTGCACCTTGCCCGAGATGCCGAGCAGGTTCTGCACGTGATGGCCGACCTCGTGGGCGATCACGTAGGCGCGCGCGAACTCGCCCGGCGCGCCGAAGCGCGTCGCGAGCTCGTCGAAGAAGCCGAGGTCCAGGAACACGCGCCGGTCGCCCGGGCAGTAGAACGGGCCCATCGCCGCCGCGGCCTCGCCGCAGGCCGAGGCGACCTCGCCGCGGTACAGCACGAGATGCGGTTCGACGTACTCGGCGCCGCGGTTCTGGAATTCCGCTCGCCACACGTCCTCGGTCTCGGCGAGCACGACCGCGACGAAGTGCCGCGCGTCGCCCTCGGCGGCCGACTCGCGGACCGGCGCCGGGCGCCCCGCCGGCGCCGGTTCGGTGGCGCTC
>Ga0335069_10014525_pt1 | contig 11023 bp, 13 predicted proteins | sample Lox_Sample_11_FD_206714 | JGI IMG/M metagenome (GOLD analysis project Ga0335069, IMG submission 206714) | Soil microbial communities from Loxahatchee National Wildlife Refuge, Florida, United States - Lox_Sample_1.1 | ecosystem: Environmental > Terrestrial > Soil > Wetlands | place: USA... | reverse complement strand
CGCGCCTGACGGGCAGGACATACCAGCCGGCGGCGGCGTAGGCCAAGGCGGCGGACAGCGTGCCGCCGTCAGGATCGACGTCGGGGATTACCAACTGTGAGTTCATGGGCCGCCGCCGATAGCTTAGCGGCGCGACACACTCGGATACCGTGCGGCGCCGCGGGCCCCAGCGGCGATCCGGCCGGTATAGGCGCCACGGTGAAGAACTTCCCGACCCTCGGGTCGCTCTGCCTCGGCGTGCCCGACCGTGCAACGATGACTGGCATGCCCGACCACACCGACCAGCGAGAGTTGCTCAAGAAATTCCTCGGGGAGGGCCGCCCGGCCACCCCCGAGGCGATCGCACAGGTTGTCGAGGCCAGCGCCGCCCGAGACCGCTTCGGCCAGACTCGCCACGACCGGACCGGAGACCCGGCGCTCGCCGAGGTCACACTCGGCCTCGGTAACACCCTGCCCGCAGGACTGGAGCACATGATGCGCCAGGCGGGAAGTGCCCGACAAGCCGAGGGCAGCAGCTTGGCGCCACCACCCGACCAACCCTGACACGGGGCAGCTCTGGCTCTGGTGTTCGATGGCCGGCGTGTTCGAGCGATGCCTTTGGGCGGCGGGGGGAGTTGCGTGTGGCCGGTGATCCTGATGTGGTGACGGTGCTGCTGGGCGGTGACGTCATGCTCGGTCGCCGATCCCGCTCTAGGTATCTGCCCGGGGATCCAGGGTAGAACTTCTGGTGAAACGCCTGGCGCTGGCCGGACACGCCAGGGATGCTCCCCGTTGTCCATCCAGAAAGCATGGGGCTGGTTGGGCCCACTTCGGCCGCCGCGGAGTCGACACCTACTGCCATAGGATCTGGTGCGCACCGGAAGCGACGAATCCGCGGAGTTGATTGAGCTGTTCTGTGCCGAACGGCAGTTCTCGATGTATGGCCCGTCACACTGGGCCGTTATCGCGGTGTTCGTGGTCGGTGCTGCGCTCCTGGTCTGGATCGGGCGCAGACAGACCGAATCGCAGGCCCGCTGCCTCGGCCGCATCCTTGCCGTACTGACTGTCGCGATATTCGGCTCGGCTCTGATCTACTCACTGGTCCCGCCCAGCATCGACCGGTCGGTACCTTTGAACCTGACCGATCTCGCGACCGCCGCCGCGGTCTGCGCCTGGTGGTCGCAGCGGCACTGGCCCTTTGCGCTCACCTACTACTGGGGCCTGGTTCTGAGCATGCAGGCGTTGTTCACGCCGGTTCTGCGCGGTCCGGATTTTCCGGACTACCGGTTCCTCGGCTTCTGGGCGATTCACCTGCTCGTCGTCTGGGCCGCCATCTATCTCACCTGGGGGCGCGGGATGCGGCCCCGGTGGCGCAGCTACCGCTTCGTGGTTGCGGTCACGCTGGTATGGGCCGCAGTTAGCTTCACGTTTAACAGCATCGCGGGAACGGACTACGGCTTCCTCAACAGAAAGCCCGCCACCCCGAGTCTGCTGGACGTCTTGGGCCCGTGGCCGGTTTACCTGCTGACCGCGGCCACGCTCGTCGTCATTGTGTGGGCCCTGATGACCTGGCCGTGGGAGCGGATCCGTCGACATGCCAAGCAAGGTCCGCAGCCGGTCTGACCTTGCCGGGTATCGTCGCCGTCGTCAGCGGAGGGCGGGGCCGAGGTCTTGCCGGCGTGTTCGTGCCGCTCAATGCGGGGCGCTTCGACGGCAACGGCGTATTCATCGAGATGATTTGCAGCCGAGCATAACTCGCTGCCGGCGAAGGCACCTGCGGGGATCTCAGCGGCGACCAGCTGCACGCCTTGAGGGCGGCTTGGGGTCAGTGCGACCGTGACGAGTCCCAGCATCAGGTTCTCGGCGGGGGCTGTATACGGGCCGGGGTATTGCCGAACAGGTCAGCCGGCGGGCTCGGTTGGCACCTGAAAGCCACTTTCACGGATAGCCAACGGGCATGCGGCAACCTCGTCCGCCGGATGAAGGACCTAATTCTCTTATCGGCGCGCGGTCGCGCGGGACACACTCGCGAGATGAAGCCGTTCGAAGATCGTGTCGACGCCGGACGCCAATTGGCTCGCCGTCTAGATTTCTTGCGCGGGCAGGACGTCGTTGTTCTTGGCCTGCCACGGGGTGGGGTACCAGTGGCGTTCGAGGTCGCCGAGGCGTTGCGCGCCCCCCTCGACGTCTTGGTGGTACGCAAGCTCGGCGTGCCGTTCCAACCCGAGCTGGCTTTCGGCGCCATCGGTGAGGGCGGCGTGCGGGTGATCAATGACTCCGTCGTCCGTGCGACGGACCTCAGCAGCGATGACATGGACGCGGTCGAAGGCGAGCAGCGGGTCGAGCTGCAACGCCGGTCGGAACGGTTCCGCCGCGGGAGTGATCAGATCTCGCTGGCGGGGCGAGTCGCCGTACTCGTCGACGACGGCATCGCGACCGGAGCGACCGCTACGGCCGCGTGTCAGGTCGCTCGCGCTCAGGGCGCGAGCAGAGTCGTATTGGCGGTTCCGATCGGCCCGGACGACATCGTCGAGAGGTTAGCCGGGTACGCCGACGACGTGGTGTGTTTGGAGACGCCCGCGTTCTTCTTCGCGGTGGGGCAGGGTTATCGCGCCTTCACCCAGACCTCCGACGACGAGGTGATCGCGCTGCTGGATCTGGCCCGCGACGGTGTTCGGGGTGTCGCCGCCGGCACGAGTGCCGTCGATCCGCCGCTGCGCGACGAGGAGGTCGAAGTGGCGGCCGGATCGGTGGTGGTGGCCGGGCACCTGACGATCCCCGAGCACCCGAGCGGCGTCGTCGTCTTCGCTCACGGCAGTGGCAGCAGCAGGTTCAGCGCGCGCAACATCTACGTCGCTGACGTGCTGAATGATTCCGGAATCGCCACGTTGCTGTTCGACCTGCTTACCCCGGCCGAAGAACGCAACCGCATTAACGTCTTTGACATCGAGCTGCTGGCACGCCGCCTGGTCGACGTCACCGGCTGGCTGGCCGGCCAACCCGACACCGCATCACTGCCGATCGGCTACTTTGGCGCCAGCACGGGAGCGGGCGCGGCCCTCGTCGCGGCCACCGATCCCAAAGTGAAGATCAGCGCGGTGGTTTCCCGCGGCGGCCGGCCCGATCTCGCGGGTGAGTCTCTGAGCAAAGTCCACGCGCCGACGCTGCTGATCGTGGGCGGATGCGATGAGGTGGTGCTGGAATTGAATCAACGAGCACGGGCCGCGATGCCCGGCGAATGCGAACTCGTTGTTGTTCCCGGCGCCACCCATCTATTCGAAGAACCCGGAACGCTCGAGAAGGTCGCTGTGCTGGCACGCGACTGGTTCATCGACCACTTGAGCCCTGCCCTGGACCGGTAGTCCGCGGCAAAGCCATGGCCGACAACAGATCAGGTCATTTGACTGTACCCATACGGCGGATCTGCGGATCGAGGCGTGGGCACCCACCCGCGACGGCTGCATCAGGTAAGGGATGCTCGGCACCGTCGAGAGCTTTCTGGATACCTCGTCGGCTCGTCGGCAGCGCACGTGCCGGCGCCGGCTGGCCGGTGACAGCGACGACGACTTACTCGTCGCCGTGCTCAAGGAAGCCATCTACTTACTGGACACCGCCGCCGAGGCGCCGGTCGATCTCACTCTGACAGGCACAGACGGCGGCGTCGACGTCGACTTCGCGATGGTCGACGCAAGCACGCTGGCCCAGGTTGGTGCCGTGCCAAAGGCGGTATCGTTCAACGAGCTTCGCTTCTCACATGGTCAAGAGGGCTGGCGCTGCGCGGTAACACTTGACTTCTGATCGAGGGGCGGCATGAAGATCATCGAGGAGGAAACCCCCATACCGGTTCCGGATAGAGCGAGGGGGCGCCATGCGGGTGCCCGGGATCGTGTTCGCGTCGAGGTCGTTGCTACCCGACGAACACGGGGATACGGCGCTGGCTCAGGTCGCCAACGTGGCTACGCTGCCGGGAATCGTTCGCGCGTCCTACGCGACGCCCGATTGACCTGGCCGGCAAGGCCGATGTTGTTGCGCTGTTCAACGATCCCGCTCTAATGAGCGTCCTCAACCAGATCCCCTCGATCGACTGCGACCGGAATCTCTTGCACATGCGTCGTCAGCTGGCCAGCGCTATCGGGCGTTGAGCCGCGCGATGGGTCATCGGCCCACGGCCGTCTGTACCTCCCGGAGGGCAAAGAAGGAGGACGACGTCATGAAGATGCCCCAAGTCATGTCCCTCCGAAGCCCCAACACGACACCTGCGCCGCCGTCGTCGGCTAAGAGTGCTGCACGGCGGCACCGATGGCATCTAGACGACCAGCGACGGGTTTCAGACTCCGTCCTGTTCGGCGATCGAATATGGCCTCACAGGCCACTGGGATAGGTCTCCGGCGCTTCGCCGGCGATCCACAGGCTGGTCGGCTCCAGCGGTTCCAGGGCCCGGGTGGTGTCGATGTGGATCATGGCGTCGTACTGGTCGGAGGGCCGGACGTGGAAGTAGTGGCTCTGCCGCTCGGTCTGCGGCAGATAGATCACGCCGATGGCCCTGGCCAGCCGCACCACATCCAGCGCTTTCTCCGCCGGCGAGCCGTCATGCATGGGTACCAGGAAAGCGTCCTTACCGGTCTCGTGCAACAGCTCTTCGAGGCTGCCATTGAGGGCGGGCCGGACGGCCTTGCGTTCGGCGACGCCGCCCCACTCGCTGGCCGCGGTTACGGTGCCACGATAGGTGCTGAAGCCGATGAGGCGGGAGTCGTCCCCGTACTGCTCGCGGACGAGCTGGCCGATGGTCAGCTGACCGTCGGCGGACACTTCGGTGGCACGCGCGTCGCCAACATGGGAGTTGTGCGCCCACACCACGATTCGGGCGGGTTCTGCGCCGCTGTGCCGATCCAGGTGGGTCAGCAAGGCTTTGAGCGTCTCCGCCATGTGGGTGTCGCGCATGTTCCATGAGGTCGTCCGGCCGCTGAACATGCCGCGATAGTAGGCCTCGGCATTGCGCACCGTGACGGCGTTCTGTTGGGCGTAGAAGAGTTCGTCCTCGGCGAGCTGGCTGTCGTGGCTCAGATAGCTCAGCGCGTTGCGTTGCAGCTCGACCAACTGCTCGACGGCCTGGCGCTCGCAGGACGGTCCGGCACCGAACGCCGCCGCGTAGCCGTAGGCCTGACCGTCGTTGCCGGAAGAATGGTCGAAGCAGGCGTAGCGCGCCCTCGCCCGGGCCGCGGCCTTCGGGTCGACGGCGTCGAGGTAGGTAATCACCTCGCGCATCGAGCGGTGCAGGCTGTACAGATCGAGCCCGTAGAAGCCGGCCTGGCGCACGCCGTCGACGGCGCACCGCTGGTTGTGCCGGCACAGCCATCCGGTGAAGTCGCGCACCACCACGTTGCGCCACATCCACGCCGGGAAGCGTTCGAAGCCCTGCAGCGCCTCGTCGGCGGACGAGTCGTCGCCCAAGCCCCGGACATACCGGTTCACCCGGTAGGCGTCCGGCCAGTCAGCCTCCGCGGCGACGGCGTTGAAATCCTTCTCCTCGATCAGCCATTTCGTGATCTCGGCACGCGCCTCGTAGAACTCGTGGGTGCCGTGCGAACTCTCGCCGATCAGCACGATGCGGGCATCACCGATCAGGTCGTCGAGCACCTCACGAGGGGGCACCCCGCCCGGGGCGTCGATCGCGGCGTGCAGCACCAGGTCGGCGGCCCGCTCGGCCAGGGACACCGGCGTCACCCCGATGGTCGGGGTAGTCAGTAGCTCCCGTACCTCCTCGTCGCTGACTTGGCTGAAGTCCCAGAACGATTCGCCGACGGCCAGGAACGGCGTCGGCATCGAGGCGCAGACGACGTCGTCGACCAACCCGGCGAATTCCCGGCACGTCGATTCGGGGGCGGCGGGCACGGCAATGACAATGTGGGCGGGCTCCGAGTCGCGCAACGCCTGCACCGCGGCGAACATGCTCGATCCCGTCGCCAGCCCATCATCGACCAGAATCACCGTCTTGCCGGTGACGACGGCCGGCGGCCGACCGTCGCGGTAGGCGGCCTCCCGGCGGATCAGCTCACGGGCCTCGCGCTCGGCGATGTCGCGCAACTGCTGCGGAGTGACCCGCAGGCCGCGTAGCACATCGTCGTTGACCACGACGCGACCGCCGCTGGCCAGCGCGCCCAGGGCGAACTCCTCATGACCGGGTGCGCCGAGCTTGCGGACGACGAACGCATCGAGGGGAGCCTCCAGCGCGGCGGCTACCTCCCATGCGACGGGTATGCCGCCCCGTGCCAGCCCAAGGACGACTACGTCGGGTTTGCCGTGATACGCCTCCAAGAGCCCGGCCAGCACGCGGCCCGCCTCGCGGCGGTCCCGGAATACCCGCCTGGGTTTTTGGCCTCGCAGGCCCGTCGTTTGTGCCATCGTCGTGCTCCGTTCGTGAAGGGCTACAAGAGGTCCAGCGCTGTCACAGGCCTGTCAGCCCAACGACTGCGCTATCAACTTCTATCGACAATTGGGACCCGGACTGGTGGTCGTCATTGCCTGGGCTGTAGCACGGCGCGAAGCTGTGGGGGCAGTTGCTCTAGCGCCTTGTCCATCTGGGCGGCCGGCAGATGGTGCAATGCGGCGGCGGTAGTCGCGGCGGCCGCCTTGCCGACGTCGTCAGGCGCAATCGTGGCCTCGTGGGCGAACCGCAGCGCGTATTGCTCGACGTCGTACTTCTCGGGAACGGCGCTGGGAGTCCAGCCCGCGTAATAGACACCTCTGATGAGGTCGGGCAATTGGGCTGCAAAGTGAGCACTTGCCTCCACGGTGAGCCGATCGCGCAGGGTATGCAGCCAGGCGCGCAGCACCCGATAGGCGAACTCGAGGTCCTCGGTGTCGAACTCGCGGGCCACGTCGCGGACCCACGTGTGCGCGCTCTGTGTCGCATGGTCGAGCGCCGACACCTTTGTCGCGGTGGACATGTCTACCTCCTTGGAACCGGGGTTCCCGCAAGTCAAGCCGCGGGAGTTGTGGTCCTGCTAGTGCCGAAAGTCCCTGGCAGGCGACATCGCGGCGGCCGGTGCCGTGTGTAGGCACTAACGCGGCAGGGGTGTGATCCGGCGGACCAGCTGCTGCGGGGTAGGCGGTGTCTTGCCGGCCAACGTCGCTGCGCTGTCGGACTTCTCGCATGTCGCGATGTGACACCGAGTTGGCCGTCCTGAACTAGACCTTGGGAGATTACGACCCGGTTGGCATCCGTGTCGTGACTCGCTACGACGTGGCGCTGGTCCAGCCAAAGGCAGTCACGTTCCTGACCGCCGCACCCTAACCGTGGCAGTACCAACACGGCGATCTGGCCGCACGAGCAGCGGCACGAAGGGCTTCGCGTCGAGATCGGCTGACGGGCCGATGCGGGCGGCCGGCCCACCTGGGGCTGACGGTGTCGCCGAAACTTGTTTGCCCCGAGCTCGGCTTCACTCCGACGGGCCACCTCTGCGCCAGCAAATAGACCCAAGACATAACCTTCGACTCTCGCCAATAGCGGCCCCGCCGCACAGACTGCATACCATGACCACATGCGACGACACCGCCCGAACCTGGCGCGACGTGGCCGACGACCTTACCGCTGCGCAGATCGACCAACTCGAGCGCCTCGAACATGACGAACCGCAGACGCTGCTGAAAATGGCGCGGCAGTGGGCGGCCAAGAACAAGACCGCTGCGGCGCCGTTCGACCATGTCGCGCAGCCCGCCGGTGCCGTGCGCTTGTTTGACTGGCAGCTTGACAGCAACTGGTTCCGCGACTTCGAGGGCACCACGCGCCGCGGCAGGCAGGCCCACGTTCAGATCTTTGGCCGACAGCAGGCCGACGGCTCGACGCGGCGGTGGATCGCCGTGCGTGTCCGCCACCTGGACGCGCTGGATCCGGTGGCGGCCCGGGCACTGGCAGCAGCGCTGACCGATGCCGCCGACGAGATCGAGCGGCTCGGCTGAGCCCGCTCAGGCCGCCAGCGCGATTGTGCTCCAGGTCGCGGACGGCGGGCGCTGTCTGTCAAATCGGCGCCACGCTCAACTTCGAGCACGCGGCATCGTTTAATGTGCACTACAGGCTGATTCACGATTACCGATAACCCGCCGTATTCAGTTCCGTTCGGATCGAGGTTTGCAACTCGACCCCGTGAAGTCGGAGTCGCTAGTAATCGCAGATCAGCAAAGCTGCGGTGAATATGTTCCGGGCCTTGTACACGCCGCCCGTCACGTCATGAAAGTCGGTAACACCCGAAGCTGGTGGCCCAACCCTTCGCGGAGGGAGCTGTCGAAGGTGGGATCGGCGATCGGGACGAAGTCGTAACAAGGTAGCCGTACCGGAAGTCGGTGAGGACCTTGTCCTTTAACCGCCTCGCCTCCTGAACGCCGTTGAGCCGGTCAAAGCAGTAGCCCATCGCGGCGGCCCTCGCCGTTACCTCACCCTTCACGGACCTCGTCCTCGTCATGAGTTTCGACGACTTGGTGCTGCTCCTGCCAGTCCGGCGCATTGCTTTCCAGCGGCGTATCGCCGTTTTCGGTCGGCACCCGCTCGTCGGGGTCGACGGTTTCTAGGTCGGCGGCCGCAGCTGCGGGGCGCTGCTGCTCGAGAGCATCGGCGAGAGGGACATCGTCGGGAAAGGGACCACTGTCGCTCACTTGAGTCAACCTACTCCGACGCTTATGACTCTCATACTTCTGGGCATTTTCGGTCAATGAATCCTCCGCGCGATTGGCACCGGCAGTATGTCCGATCGTGCCCTCCGATTGGAATCAGCACATGTTGCGCGTCACTGAGCGCCCGCCGCGATGGGCAGCGTCGCATCCGCGCGTAGTACGCCTCGGGCGGCCTTCATGCCACACTCCCAAGGATGGACATACAGATACACCAGGCCGATGGCCTTATAACCCATTACTCCAACGCGACCCGTTATGAACTGATGCCAGATGCTGTGCTTCAGGTTGAAATCGATGGAGGCCATTTGTTCTTCAATCCGGGTTACTGGCTTCAATTCGCGATCGACGTGCAGGATCCGGACCCGTTCAACCTCAACATCAACCCACTGAGCTAGGCGAGGTGCCGGCGGCATTGCGGTGCCGCGATCTATCAGAAGATCATCGCCGCCTACGCTGACCCGAACCCGCGCTGCGGTAAACAGATCCTCGCCGCGGTGATCGATTCGATCCGCTGCGCTGTGCCCGCCGGGCTGGAGGAGATCGCCCAACTCGGCCGCACCCTATGGCGTCGACGCAACGACATCCTCGCGTTCTTCGACCACCACGCCTCCAACGGACCCACTGAAGCCATCAACGGCCGCCTGGAAGCCCTGCGCCGTAACGCCCTCGGATTCCGAAACCTCACCCACTGCCGAATCCGCTCACTACTCCGCAGCGGCGCACTCCACACACTCGTCAATGCACTTTGAATTACCAGCCGCTTTAGTCTCCGACCCGAAAGACCTTGTCCCGCAACATCGGTAGTTACTTCGAAGAGTAGGCAAATTGGATTATCAGTGCCGCTGAGCGGCACCCGCTGGGGGAGATGCGAGCCGGTACACGTCGATCAATCGGCTCAGATCGCTGGCGGTGACAATGCCGGCCACCCGGCCCGCATCGACGACAAGAGCGGCGGTTACCGGCGTGTGGTCCTAGACGCTGCAGCAGTGCGGTGAGCGGCTCGTGCGATGCCGCTGTGGCCACCTGCGGTAGGGGTATCGCGGCCTCGCGCACTAAGACGGCGGCGCGCTCGCTGGGTGCGATGCCGCGCAGTTGCGCCAGGGTGATCAGCCCGATGATTGATCCGTCTGCATCGGCGACCGGATACGCTGAGTGGCGGTCGCCAAGCAGGTAGCGCTGGATGAAATCCTCGATGGTGATGTCGGCGGGAGCAGTGTGGGGATCGGCGGTCATGACGTCGGCGACGCGGACACCGGCGATGGCTTGTCGGGTTATCACTTGTGCTTCCTCCTCGCGGGAGGCGGTGAAGATGAACCACCCGATAAACGCCAGCCACACGCCACCGACCAGGGCCCCCGCCAGAAACTCCAGCAGCCCAAGCGCGATCAGAATGAACGCGAGGATGCGCCCGGCGCGCGCGGCGCGGATGCCGGCACGCACGGGATCGCCGTAGCGGCGCCACAGGTAGGCCTTCAGGACTCGCCCGCCGTCCAATGGGGCGCCTGGCAACAGATTGAACAGGCCTAGCAGCAGGTTGATGCCTGCGAGCCACCACGCGACGCCGAGCACGATGTGTGTAACCCCAAGCGCGCCGAGTCCATAAGCCCCGCCTGCGAAGACCGCCGCGAGCGCCAGGCTCATCAGCGGACCCGACACCGCGATCCGCAACGCCTCCTTAGGTGTGTTCGCTTCGTCCCCGAGGCGTGTGACGCCCCCGAACAGCCACAGCGTTACGTCGAACACTTTGACGCCGGCGCGGCGCGCGAGGATCGCGTGTGTTAGTTCGTGGGCCAGCAGCGACGCGAGCAAGATCAGGGCACCGCACGCCCCAGCCAGCCAGTAGGCCCCCTTCGAGTAGCCCGGCACAGTGGTGGGCAACGTGGAGGCCAGGCTCCAGGTGAACAGCCAGAGGATGACCAGCACGCTCCAGTTGACACTGACCGGAAATCCGGCGATCCGCCCTATCGGGATGCCACCCATGTCGAATAACCTCCAAAGTTGGTGCTGGACAACGTATTAGTGTTGGCGGGCGACGATCACCGGGATGCGGCTGCGTGTACGACGGCGGTGCTGACCGAGCCGAGCAGCATTCCTGCGTATCCGCCCCGGCCGTGGCTGCCGACCACGGCGGCGACCTGCCGCCGTGAGGTGTTCCGGTGGCTGGTCCGCTACAACACCAACCCGCCGGCACTCCCGATGCCGCTATTCCAGCCCCGCCGACTTCGAAAGGAGCCGCACAAACGCTACGCTGCCCGAAGCCGCCTAACCACAAATCCCGTGTCCACTACACCGGGTCAAGGCCCGGAAGGGCTGACGGTGTCACCCATCTGTTCGAAGAGCCCGGCGGTCGGACAGGTCGCGGCGCTGCTCCGCAAAT
>Ga0335069_10014524_pt1 | contig 11024 bp, 10 predicted proteins | sample Lox_Sample_11_FD_206714 | JGI IMG/M metagenome (GOLD analysis project Ga0335069, IMG submission 206714) | Soil microbial communities from Loxahatchee National Wildlife Refuge, Florida, United States - Lox_Sample_1.1 | ecosystem: Environmental > Terrestrial > Soil > Wetlands | place: USA... | reverse complement strand
GACATCGTGATCTTCGACCCGGAGAAGGAGCACACGATCTCGGCGAAGACGCACCACTCGAAGGCCGACTACAACCTGTACGAGGGGACGACGGTCGTCGGCGCACCGGAGATCGTCATGCTGCGCGGCACGATCCTCGTCGAGAACGACGAGCTCGTCGCGGAGCCGGGCGTCGGGCAGTTCGTGCGTCGCGCCAGATTCGGCAAGCGGCTCCAGCCCGCGACGCGGGCTTGAGCCGAGCCGGAAACGCTTTCGCGTTTCCGGCTGTGGAGGGTCCCGCTTCGCGGGAGCGCTCGCGGGCACAGCCCGCGAGCTCTCATGAGCGTGAGCGACTGTTTGGTTCTGCGCGCGCGGTGGTGGCTTCGCCATTCCCGCGCGCTGGTGCGGCCTCCGCTAACGCTGCGCGTTAGCTGCGGCCTGGGGTGGCTGCTTGGGACGGAGGGTTGAAACCTCTTCCCATCTCTTCAATCCGGGACGGAGCAGCGCCAACCCTGCGCCCACACGGCTCTAGTAAGAGCCCGACGGCTTTGCCGTCGGGCGTTCCCCGCGAAGCGGGACCCTCACCGGCTGAACGTGCACAGCACGTTCAGCCGACAATGACGAAGTCGAGCCGCACGTCGTGCGGCTCGACCGGTATCCCGTCCTCCACCAAGGCCCACGCGTACGCGAGCCCGATCTTCTGTGCCTGCGGCTGGCCGGCGAGGAAGCGGTCGTACCAGCCGCCGCCGAGGCCGAGCCGGTTGCGATCGCGGTCGAAGCCGACCACCGGGACGACGATCGCGTCGAACGGCTCCGTCGGCACCGGCTGGTCGCGCTCGACGCCGGGCCGCACGACCGCGATCGCGGGCCACTCGGCCTGCACGACCGAGACGAGCGGCGCCGTGTCCACCTCGCCCCACGCGGGCACGGTCTCGTACACGTGCAGCGACCGCACGCCCGCCCAGTCCACCTCGGCGAGCGCGCGCGCCGCGATCGCACGGCTCGCCGCCTCCACCTCGTCCCGCGGGAGCGCGCGCCGGCGGCGCAACAGCTCTGCGCGCAGCTCCTCCTTGCTCCTCACCCGCGCTCCCGCACCGGCCGGTGTCTGACACCGATTCCGGTGTCAGACACCAAACGGCGACGGCCTCCGGGAGACGCGCGCCTCACGCGCAGAACGTGTCGACGAGCCGGCAGAAGATCTCGACCGCGCGGTCGAGCTCGTCGAGGTCGGCCCACTCGACGAGCTCGTGCGGCCCGCCGCCGCCCGGGCCGAAGACGACGCTCGGGATCCCGGCGGCCGCGTAGAGCGCGGCGTCGGTCCAGAACGGCAGCCCCACGAGCGGCGCGCCGGGGGCAGCCGCCGAGAGCGTCTGCACGACATGCGCCTCGCTGGGCGTCTCGAGCGGCTCGCGGACGAAGACGACCCTGACCTCGCTCCCGTCCGGGAAGAGCCCGGCGAGCTCGGCCGCCACCTCCTCCGGCGTCTCGCCGGGCAGCGTCCGCCGCTCGACCGAGAGCACGCAGCGGTCCGGGTACGTCGACCACTCGCCCCCGCCCGCGATCGTGGCCGCGTGCACCGAGGCCGTGCCGACGAGCGGATGCGGCTCGCGGGCGCGCAGCCTGCGGCCGAGCTCCCCGAGGGCGACGAGGGCAGGCCCCATCGCCACGATCGCGTCCTCGCCGAGATCGGGCCGCGACCCGTGGGCGGCGCGCCCCGCCGTCTCCGCCTCGAGCCAGACGAACCCGCGGTGGGCGACGCCGATCTCGAGGCCGGTCGGCTCGGCCACCACCGCGCCGTCTGCCACCACCCGGCTCGCCAGGGCCTCGCTGCCGAGCGAGGTGAGCTCCTCGTCGACGGTGAGCGCGACGACGACGTCGCCTGCCGGCCGCGTGCGCGTCGCATGCGCCCCGGCGAGCATGACCGCGGCGACGCCGCTTTTCATGTCGGCGGCCCCGCGCCCGTACAGCCGACGGCCCTCGATCCGCGGAACCAGCGGGTCCGCCATCCCCGCGTAGCCGACCGTGTCGGTGTGCCCGTTCAGGAGCAGCGTCCGGCCGCCGCCGCGGCCCCGCGCCCGGGCGACGACGTTCGGCCGCCCCGGAGCCGCCTCCTCGAGCTCGACCTCGAGCCCGGCCCGCTCGAGCCACCCGGCGGCGAAGCCCGCGATCTCGGCCTCCCCCACCCCGCCGGCTCCGTATCCGGGGTTGACCGAGTCGATCGCGACGAGCTCGGCCAGGAGGCCGGCCGGGTCGGCTCCGCTAGCCACGCAGCCCTCGGTAGTTCGCCGCGCGGGACTCAGTGACTCCACCGTTGGGCCTCTTGGCCTTAGAAAGGAGGATCGAAGTGCGGTAGGTTCGTGGTCTGTTGGACCGGGACCGGAGGTACACGATGGCGACAACGCTATCCCCGACTCGCAGGCCGCGTGAGGCTGCCGCTGGGGTAAGTGCGGGCGCCGGACAACTGTCGAGGAGGACTAGATGAAGAGGCGCAAGCTTGCGCTCGGGACCCTGTTGCTGGCGAGCGCGGCCATGGCCGCGCTGGTGTTCGCCGGCGCGAGCTCCGGGCGCACGAACGCGGGAGCGTTCAAGGTGGCGTGGATCTACGTCGGGCCGCACAACGACGGCGGCTGGTCGCAGGCCCACGACGACGGCCGGCTGTACGTACAGAAGATGCTCGGCAGCAAGGTGCAGACGACCTACAAGGAGAACATCGCGGTCGGGCAGCAGTTCAACCAGACCGTCGCGAGCCTCTCGGCTCAGGGCTACAAGATGATCTTCGCGACGTCGTACGGCATGATCACGAAGCAGCTCGCCGCGAAGTACCCGAACATCCTGTTCGAGCAAGCGACGGGCACCGACCTCTCGAAGAACCTCGCCGAGTACTTCGGCCGGGCAGAGGACACGGTCTTCCTCTCCGGCATGGCGGCCGGGTACGCGAGCAAGACGGGCAAGCTCGGCGACGTCCTCGCGTTCCCGATCCCGGAGGTCGTCCGGCACGCGAACGCATTCGCCCTCGGCGCGCAGTACGCGCATCCGGGCGCGACCGTCCAGGTCGTCTGGACGCACTCCTGGTACAACCCGGCGGCCGAGAAGAAGGCCGCCGAGAGCCTCGCCGCTGCGGGCGCCGACGTGATCGGCCAGAACGTCGACTCGCCGGCGGCCGGGCAGTTCGCGGAGTCGAAGGGCCTCCCGTGGGTCGGCTACGACAGCGACGCGTCGAAGTTCGCGCCGAAGTCGTGGCTCACCGCCTCCGTGTACGACTGGGGCATCTACTACCTCAAGCGCGTCAAGGCCGCGATGGCCGGCACGTGGAAGTCCGGCTTCTACTACGGCACCATCAACGACGGCTTCACGAAGCTCGCCCCGTACGGCCCCGGCGTGACCGCGGCCGCGAAGGCGAAGATCGCCGCCGTCGAGAAGAAGATGGAGAACGGCTCGTTCTACGAGTTCCAGGGCCCGCTGTACGACCAGAGCGGCAAGCTGCGCGTCGCCAAGGGCGTGAAGATGGACGTCCTCAAGGGTGGCGCGAACAGCCTGTACGGCATGAACTGGTTCGTGAAGGGCGTCATCGGGAGCCCGAAGGGCTGATCGACGTTGAGGGGGCGCCGCCGATCGGAGGCGCCCCCTCGCTTCCCCCGATGAGAGGCGAGCGTGCGGATCAGCGTTGAGCAGCGGCTGCGGCGTCCGCGCTGGCTCACCGTCGCCGTCCCGGTCGGATCCATCGTCTTCGCGTTCCTCGTCGCGGCGGTCGTCCTCGTCGCGACGCGGCACAACCCGATCTCGACGTACAAGCAGCTCTTCGAGGCCGGGTTCACGCAGAACCAGTCGCTCGACCAGACGGTCGTCGTCGCGACGCCGCTCGCCTTCATGGGGCTCGCGGCCGCGGCCGCCTTCCGCATGAAGCTCTACAACATCGGCGCCGAGGGCCAGATGTACCTCGGCGCGATCACCGGCACGGCGGCCGGTCTCTACTTCGGCGGCCGCGGAGGCCCCGCGCCGTTCCCGATCGCGGCGATGGTGGTCGCGGGCATGTTCGGCGGGCTCCTGTGGGCCCTCATCCCCGGCATCCTGCGCGCGTTCTTCAGGACGAACGAGATCCTCACCTCGCTGCTGCTCAACTACGTCGCCGGCCTCCTGCTCACGTACCTCATCTTCGAGAGCGAGTCGTACTGGCGGCAGACGAAGGGCTTCAACGCGACGGTGTTCCCGAAGGGGAAGCCGCTGCCGCACAACGCGATCTGGCCGGGCTGGACGCTCCACGTCCAGGGCGGGCTGACGATCCCGCTCGGCGCGTTCTTCGCGGTCGGCGCCGCGGTGCTGCTGTGGGTCGTCTACCGCCTGACGCGCTTCGGCTTCGAGGCGACCGTGCTCGGCGACTCGCCGCGCGCCGCCCGGTACGCGGGCGTGCGCATCCGCCGGAAGATCCTCGCCGTCATGGCGATCTCGGGCGCGATCGCCGGGCTCGGCGGCGCGAGCCAGGTCGGCGACTTCAGCCACGCGCTCGACGGCGACCCGAACGGCCTCCAGAAGGTCGGCTACGGGTACACGGGCATCGTCGTCGCCGCGCTCGGGCGCTACAACCCGTTCGCGGTCGTGCTCATCGCGTTCCTGCTCGGCGGGCTCGAGAACGCCGGCAACACGCTGCAGGGCCCGAGCTTCCCCGCCGGCCTCGTCGGCGTGATCCAGGGGATCATCCTGTTCTCCGCGCTCGGCGGCGAGATCCTCAGCCGCCACCGCATCCGCATCACGCGCAAGCCGAAACAGACGGTGCCCGCCGCCGCGCCCGCCCGGGCGCCGGAGCCGGCCGCATGAACAACTCGCTGCTCGTCGTCCTCCTGGCCTCCGGGGTCGCGTACGGGACGCCGCTGCTGTACGCGGCGCTCGGCGAGCTCCTCGCGGAGCGCTCGGGCGTGCTCAACCTCGGCGTCGAGGGGATGATGCTCGTCGGCGCCGTCATGGGCTTCTGGACGGTGCAGCGCCTGCACGCGACCACCGGCCTCACGCTCGCGCTCGCGCTTGTCGTCGCCGCGTTCGCGGGGACGGTGATGGCCCTGATCCACGCCTTCCTCGTGATCACCCTGCGTGCGAACCAGATCGTGTCGGGCCTCGCGCTCACGATCTTCGCCGGCGCGGCCGGCCTGTCGTCGTACCTCGGGAACGACCTGAACCTCGCCGACGTCCCCGCCGCGCAGAGCTTCAAGCCGATCCTGCCGAACGGGATGCAGACGCTCCCGGTGGTCGGCCCGATCCTGTTCGGACAGAACATCCTCGTCTACATCTCGTGGCTGTGCGTGATCGGCGTCGCGCTCTATCTGACGCGCACGCGCCCGGGGCTCAACCTCCGCGCGGTCGGCGAGTCGCCGGCCGCCGCCGACACGATGGGCATCAACGTGACGCGGTACCGCTACGCGCACACGCTCGCGGGCGGGGCCTTCGCCGGCATCGCGGGCGCGTCGTTCACGCTCGCGCTCACGCCGCAGTGGGTGGACGGCATCACCGGAGGCGCCGGCTGGATCGCGATCGCGCTCGTCATCTTCTCGTTCTGGCGGCCCGAGCTCTGCCTCGTGGGCGCGTACTTCTTCGGCGCGCTCCAGGCGCTCGCGCCGCAGCTGCAGGCGCGGAACATCAACCTCGGGCCGACCGTGCTGTGGACGAACTCGCTGCCGTACGTGATGACGATCGTCGTGCTCGTGGTCGTCTCGACCGGCACCGCGCGCCGCAGGCTCGGCGCCCCCGCCGCGCTCGGCGTCCCCTACGTGCGGGAGGAGCACTGATGTCCACGGCCGTGCCGGCGGTCTCGATGCGCGGGATCACGAAGCGGTTCCCGGGCGTGGTCGCGAACGACCACGTCGACTTCGAGGCGGCCGCGGGCGAGGTGCACGCGCTCCTCGGCGAGAACGGCGCCGGCAAGTCGACGCTCTCGCACGTCCTCACCGGCCTCTACCACGCGGACGAGGGCGAGATCCTCCTCTTCGGTGAGCGGGTCGCGTTCGAGTCGCCGCGCGACGCGATCGACGCCGGCGTCTGCATGGTGCACCAGCACTTCCGCCTCGTGGAGCGGTTCACCGTCGCCGAGAACCTCGTCCTCGGCGACCGGCTCGGGGCCGGCCGCAACTTCCTGATCGACCCGCGCGCGGTCGAGAGCCAGGTGCGCGCGCTCGGCGAGCGCTACAACCTCCCCGTCGACCCGCGCGCGTATATCTGGCAGCTGTCGGTCGGAGAGCAGCAGCGCGTCGAGATCCTGAGCGCGCTCTATCGCGACGCGCGCGTGCTCATCCTGGACGAGCCGACCGCGGTCCTCACTCCGGAGGAGTCGCAGACGCTGTTCACGACGGTGCGCGAGATCGCGGGCGAGGGCCGGACGGTCATCTTCATCTCCCACAAGCTCCACGAGGTGCTCGCGGTCGCGGACCGCGTCACCGTCCTCCGCGGCGGCAAGTCGATCGCGACCGAGTCGACCGCCGGGGCCACCCCGCAGTCGCTCGCCTCGCTCATGGTCGGACGGGACGTCGAGACTGCGCACCGGACGCCGCACGACACGAGCGCGAGCCCCGTGATGCTCGAGGTGGACGGGCTCTGGGCCGAGGGCGACCGCGGCCGGACGGCGGTGAAGGGCGCGACGTTCTCGATCCGTGCGGGCGAGATCCTCGCCGTCGCCGGCGTCGCCGGCAACGGCCAGCGCGAGCTCGCGGAGGCGATCTCCGGCGTCCGGCCGAGCACGAGGGGCACGGTCCGCGTGGACGGCAAGGCGCTGAAGCGCGGCGACGTCCGTGCGGCCTTCGACGCCGGCATCCGCTACGTGCCGGAGGACCGGCTCGGGACGGGGCTCTCCCCGAGCCTGTCGGTCGAGCAGAACCTCGAGCTCCGCTCCTATCGCGAGGACTCGCTCGGGCCGTTCCTCCGCCTGCGGAAGATGCGGACCGACGCGGACGCGGCGATCGCGACCTTCGATATCAAGTGCCCAGGGCCGGCGACGCAGTGCGCCAACCTCTCCGGCGGCAACCTGCAGAAGGTCGTCATCGCCCGCGAGTTCTCGGGCGACATGAAGGTGCTCGTCGCCGCCTCTCCGACCCGCGGCCTCGACGTCTCCGCCGTGGCGACCGTGCACCGGTACCTGCTCGAGGCCGCCGGGCGCGGCACGGCCGTGCTGCTCCTGAGCGAGGACCTCGACGAGATCCTCGCGCTGAACGACCGCATCGTCGTCATGTACGAGGGCGAGCTCTCCGAGGTCACGGACCGCGAGAGCATCGACGAGATCGGGCTGCGCATGGCGGGCGGGACGCCCGAGCCGACGGCGGCGTGAGGCTCTACTACCGACCCGGCTCGGCCGCGATGGCGCCGCACGCCGCGCTCGCGGAGATCGGCGCCGACTACGAGCTCGTCGAGATCGACCGCGAGACGGCGCAGACCGATCCCGCGTACCTCGCGCTCAACCCGCTCGGCGTCGTCCCGACGCTCGTGGACGGCGACGTCGTCGTCGCCGAGTCGGTCGCGATCCTCCTGTACCTCGCCGACCGCTTCCCCGAGGCGCGCCTTGCGCCCGCGGACCGGACGCGGTTCTACCCGTGGCTCCTCCGCATGACGAACACGCTGCAGACGGCGATGCTCCGCTTCTTCTACCCGGAGCGGTACGGGGACGAGAGCGTCGGCGCGGTCGCGGCCGCCGAGGCGGGCCGCCTGTTCGACCTGGTCGAGCGCGAGCTCGACGGGCGCGAGTGGCTCGCCGCCGACCACCGCACGGCCGCCGACCTCTTCCTCTTCATGCTCACGCGCTGGGGGCGCCGGCTCGACCCGCCGGCGTGGGACCGCCCGAACCTGCGCGCGCACTTCCTGCGCACGCTTGCGCTTCCCGGCGTGCGGCGGATGGTCGAGGAGCAGGGGCTCGATCTGCCCGACTGGGCCGAGTAGTGCGCGCGCAGGGCGCGTTCGCCTCCCTGCGCATCCCGGCCTTCCGCTGGTGGTTCCTCGCGCAGACGCTGTCCGGCTCCGGCGGGATGGCGCAGAACGTCGGCACCGCGTGGCTCCTCCTCCGGCTCACCGGGAGCGGCATCGACCTCGGCCTGCTCACGACGGCGACGTTCGGCCCCGTGCTGCTCGTCGGCGCGTGGGCGGGCGCGCTCCTCGACCGGCTCGACCACCGGCGAGCGCTGATGGCGACGAACGCGGCGGCGGCCGCGCTCGCAGTGCTGCTCGCCACGCTCACCGCGTCGGGAGCGATTCGCGTGTGGATGATCTTCGCGATCGCGGTCGCCAACGGATTCGTCCTCGCGGTCGACCAGCCGGCGCGGCAGCTGTACGTCGTCGAGCTCGTCGGTCGCGAGCGCGTGCAGAGCGCGGTCGGGCTGTTCGAGGTGATGATCAACGCTTCGCGCGTGCTCGGGCCCGCGGTCGGCGGAGCGATGATCGCCACCCTCGGCGTCGCCGCATGCTTCTACGCGAATGCGGCCTCGTTCCTGCCCGCGATCGTCGTGCTCGGCCACTTTCACCCGCGCACGCACGCCGTGCGCCCCGCCGTCCGCGCCTCCGTGCGAGAGGGCCTCCGGTACGTGCGGCACGCGCCCGCGATCGTCGCGTGCCTCGTCATCGCGGGCGCGTCGGGGATGGTGTTCAACACCGGTGTCGCGCTGCCGGTCCTCGCGTCGCGCACGTTCGGCCTCGGCGGCGGAGGCTACGGCGCCCTCGTCGCGACCTTCGGCCTCGGCGCGCTGCCGGGCGGATACGCCGCCGCCCGGTCGGGGGGAGAGCCGCGGGGACGGCTGATCCGGTTCCTGTGCCTGCTCACCGCCGCGGCGGTGTTCGCGGTGGCGGTCGCTCCGAACACGGTGGTCGCGTTCGCGGCGATGGCGTTCGTCGGGTTCTGCTCCATCTGGCTCATCGCGCTCGCGAACACGCTCGTCCAGCTCCAGCCCGAGGCGCACCTGCGCGGACGGGTGATGGGGCTCTGGACGGCGATCCTCCCCGGCCTCACGCCCGTCACCGGCCTCGCCGCCGGCGCGGTCACGCAGCTCGCGGGCCCGCGCGAGGGCTACGGGCTGTCGGGCGTGGCGCTCGTCGCGGCAGCGCTGCTCGGCTGGCGCGCGCTCGGGGCGCACGACGAGAAGGAAAGCACGCCGCGCGCCGCTCTCACCTCGTAGTTGATCGACGCCGCAGTTGCCCACGAGAGCCGGTGGACGGCGGCCGCGGCACGCTCCGCCGCGGCAGTGTTCCTCGGCGTGGTCCCGCTCTGCCTGATCGCGTTCCTGCTCGCGGCGAACGGCCACCATCCCACCGACTTCCGGACGTTCTGGGACAGCGGCCGCGCGCTGCTCCACGGCCGCTCGCCGTACCCGAGCCTCGCCTCGCTCCCGGCGCACGCGGACCGGTCGACGTTTGCGCCGTTCGTCTACCCACCGCTCGCGGCGGTGCCGATGCTGCCGCTGTCGCTCCTGCCCTTCGGCGTGGCGGTGATCCTCTTCATCCTCGTCGACCTCGCGGCAGTCGTGCTCGCGCTCCGCGTGCTCGAGGTCCGGGATCCGCGCTGCTACGGCGCGGCGCTCGCGTCTGCGCCCGTGTTCGCCGGCGCGGGCATCGGCGCGATCAGCCCGCTCTTGCTGCTCGCGCTCGCCTGCGCGTGGCGGTACCGCGACCGCGCGCTCGCCGCCGGCGCGCTCGTCGCGTACGCGGCGACGGCAAAGGTGTTCCTGTGGCCGGTGTGGCTGTGGCTCGTGCGCACGCGCCGCTTCCGCGCGGCCGCGGTCGCGGCGGTCGCGGCGCTCACCGGGACCGCGGCGGCGTGGGCCGCGATCGGGTTCGCCGGGCTGCGCGAGTATCCGGCGCTGCTCTCGCGGCTCACAGGGCTCGTCGGCCCGGAGAGCTACTCGCCGTACGCGCTCGGGCGCGCGCTCGGGCTCGGCGGCGCCGGCGCGCAGGCGGCCGCGTACGTCCTCGCCGCGCTCGTCGCCGCGGCCGCCCTCCGGCGCGTCCGCGACGACGGCCGGCTGCTGACCGCGGCAATCGCGGTCGCGCTCGTCGCCACCCCGATCCTCTGGCCGCACTACCTCGTGCTGCTCTTCCTGCCGATCGCGCTCGCACGCCCGTCGTTCTCGCCGTTGTGGCTCGCGCCCGCGGCGATGTGGATCGACGCCGCGGGCTGGAGCGCGGGCAGCCCCGCGCGCATCGCGGGGCTGCTCGCGATCGCGTCGGCGACGCTCGCGGCGGCGACATGTCCTTTCGAGCGAATTGCACATCGTGGGCACATCCGGTCACTCTGAGGGAGATGCCCGAGCCCCTCATCGAGCGAGACGAGGTCGTTGCTCTACTCTTCAACGTGAGCGACATCGCCGTCGCGGTAGCGGATATCCGACGACTCCTGGAAGGCGAAGACGATGGCGAAGAGGAAGCTGACGAAGGCTGAGCGGGACGAGATGAACGCTCACCGGGCCCGCATGCTCGCGAATGCGCAGCGGACCCGAGACCTCGCCGAGCGGGCCCAGGCGAAGCTCGACGCGCAGCGCTCCGGTAGTTAGCACCACCAGAGCGTGAAGCTCGCTGGCTGAGCCAGTGTTCGGGAGTGTCGGCGAGTCGTCCCTTCTACCCGTCAGAAGAGAGGAAGCGACTACCGCCGGCTTGGCTCAGCAGAGGCCGACCTTATGCGCGGCGTATTGAGCTTGGGCGAGTGTGAACTTGTCGCCGAATGACGACGAGAGTTGCTGGATGAGCCCTTGACAGGAGAATGATTGGTTCCGGAGGTACTGCTTCGCCGCCAGCACCGCTTCGGCATTCCAGTTCACCTGCAAGCTGTTGACGGCCGCCGTGGCGACACTAACTGGGTACTTGTCGCCGTAGGCCGAGTCGAGCTGGTCGATGAGTCCTTGCTTCGAGAACGCCTGATTCTGGAGGTACTGCTTGGCGGAGTTAATGGCGTTCTTTTCGAGTATCGAGGAACTTGAGGAGCCCGCGCCGGAATGGGTGGAGCTGCTCGATCCGCACAAGCCGATCTTGTGCGCGGCGTATTGAGCTTGGGCGAGTGTGAACTTGTCGCCGAATGACGACGAGAGCTGCTGGAT
>Ga0335069_10014522_pt1 | contig 11025 bp, 12 predicted proteins | sample Lox_Sample_11_FD_206714 | JGI IMG/M metagenome (GOLD analysis project Ga0335069, IMG submission 206714) | Soil microbial communities from Loxahatchee National Wildlife Refuge, Florida, United States - Lox_Sample_1.1 | ecosystem: Environmental > Terrestrial > Soil > Wetlands | place: USA... | reverse complement strand
AACAGTGCAAGCCGCTACGGCCACCCGCATCGGAGCGGGTTTCTCCCCAGGCGGCGTCGCACGCGCCTATTCGAGCCATCAATGCGTCTCGGTCGATAATGCAGGCGTATCGAGCCAGGCTCCGGTGCGCGAGGCTTGCCCTTGTGCAGGTGGGTGCATGATACTGGCTGCCGGTGGCACCCGCCGGGGGACGGGGTCGCTCGACATTTCCGTCAAGGGGAAATCGCATGAGCACAATACTTCGCGCGCTCGTTGCGCGTCCGTTTCCCGGCGCGTCCACCGTAGCGCTTCCTTAGAAGCACGCACGTAGCGGCGCGCCTCGCCGTCTTCGAGCGACGCGCAGCTCAAAACAGTGCGGCGATGGATCGGCGCGTATTTTTGAGTGTTTGCGCGGGCAGTCTCGTTCTGCCGGCCGCCTGCACCGACGGCCAGCCGCGGGGCAAGGTCAATCGCGTGGGCTTTCTCCTCGGCGCCACTGCGGAGTCGGTGGCATCGTTGTACAACGCGCTCAACGAAGGATTGCGCGACCGCGGCTACGAGGAAGGCCGGAACCTGATCCTCGAGGCTCGCTACGGGAACGGAAGAATGGAGCGGTTACCCGATCTGGCGGCGGAGTTGTTGCGCGCGCGAGTCGAGGTGATCGTCACCGGAACGAACATCCATGTTGCCGCGGTAAGGCAAGTAACAACGACCGTGCCCATTGTCATGGTGTTCACGGCCGATCCGGTAGGTGCGGGCTTCGTGGCAAACCTTGCGCGACCCGGTGGAAACGTTACGGGCTTGAGTGCGGACGCGGGTCCGGACCTATGGGCCAAGTACCTTGCGCTGATGAGAGAAATTGTCCCCGGACTGTCGCGCGTGGGGGCGCTCGGTCAAGTATCCGCACGATTCGGATTCGCCGAGCTCGAATCGGCTTCGCGCCAACTCGGCATCGCGCTGGAAATTGGCGACTTGAAGGCGCCCGAAGACCTCGAGAGCGCCTTCGCCGCGATGGTCAACAGGCGCGTCGAGGCCGTGGTGGTCGTCGTCGGGCCACTCACCTACCTGCTCCGGAAGCCGATCGCGGACCTCACCCTCAAGCATCGCCTTCCTGCTATCTGCACCCTCGGCGAATACGCGCGCGAAGGGTTGCTCATGTCGTATGGCCCGAAGCTCACGGATCTCTATGTTCGCGCGGCAAGTTACGTCGACAAGATCCTGCGTGGAGCCAGGCCGGCTGACTTGTCCGTAGAGCAGCCGTCCAGATTCGAGCTGACCGTCAACATGAAAACCGCCGCGCTGCTTGGGGTAAACGTGCCACCCTCGCAGCAGGTGCTAGCCGGCGAGATCATCTCCTGACAACGCGCCGCTTGTAGCTTTGGGATGGTTTGCGACCGTACGACGCGCGACGCCACTCAATGTGAATGCGGCGACAACGGGTGCAAATGGTCGTCGTACGCCGAGCGCCGCCGCACTTCCGCATTGACCGGAATCGTCTGCCGGCGGCCATCGGACGCCTCGATGATCAGGCTGAGCGCAACCCGGTCGCCGAGCTCGAGCCGCCGCTCGAGCTTCGGGAGCAGCAAGCGGTAGCCGCCCGGAGCAAGCTTGACATGGGCGCGCGCCGGCAGCGCGATCTTGCCCGCGACAGCGCGCTTCGATCCCGGCCGCTGCATCGGGACCTGGGCGCAGACGTCGCTATCCACGTGGACGATCGCCCCGCCTTCGGAGCTCGTGATCTCCATGAAGGCCTCTGCGGACTTGCCGCTCGGCGCGACTCGCACCCACGGATCGGAGACCGTGATCACCGCGACCGCGGACGCGTCGAGCGCCGCGGCGAGCGTCACTGCCGCCAGCACGATGGGGAAGACTCGCTTCCAGCGATCCGAAGTCACGACACCTCCAGCGGTGAGCGGTCCACGACGGCGACCATTCGCGGCCTCGGGCAGGAGCGCGAGGACCGGCGCCCTGCTAACCATTCGCCGCCACCGCTTATTCCGCTCGCAGATTGCGAACTTGGCAGTGCCTGACCGATGCGTTTAATCTAGCGCGGGGGCTCATCGAGCGGAGGACGACGAACATGGCAGCGTTCAACATCGTGCGATTCCGGGTGAAGCCGGGAGAGGCCGACAACTTCATCGACGCACACCGCAGGCTGAAACGCCCGATGTTCAAGGGATTCAGCGGCGGCTGGCTGGTCAGGACCGGTGACGACACGTTCTGCATGGTCGGCCAGTGGAAAACGTTCCGGAGCATCGTCAACGCGCGACCCGAGATGATCAAAATGCTCGACCAGACGCGCGCGATGCTCGAGGACCTGGGGGGCGGCCTCGGCGTCACCGATCCGATATCCGGTAGCGCCGTAGTGAGGCTCGGCGCGCCCAGGCGGGCCAAAGAGCGCACCGCGGCGAAGGGCAAGGCCAAGCCCGCGAAGAAGAGTCCTGCGGCCGCGCGCAAGGCCAAGCCGGCGAAGAAATCTGCACGCAAGGCGAAGCGCGCGAGAAAGATGGCGCGCTGAGGCCCCGCGCCGAGCCGCACCGTGGCCGCCCGCTAGCGGCACACGGGGCCCGAGGATGGAGCGGCGCAGCGCCTAGCACAGGCGCACGACGACCTTGCCGCGCCCGTGCCCCGTCTCCATGTCGCGAAGCGCAGCCGGGACGTCCTCGAGCGCAATCGTTCGTTCGACATGCGGCCGCATCGCGCCGCTCACGAGGAGCTGGAGCAGCCGCCGCCACATCGGCGCGCCGTTGCGCAGCGCGAGCGGGATCGCACGGCGGCGCGACGTGAGCCGGGCGACGATCGCGCTCATGGCGGTCGACGCGATCGCCGCAAGCGTGCCGCTCGTGTTGAGATAGCATCCGGACTCCGTCAGCACGCGCCTCGACGCCTCGAACGACGACGCGCATGCAGCGTCGAAAACGACGTCGAACCGCTCGCCGCGCTTCGTGAAGTCCTCGCGCGCGTAGTCGACCGCGTCGTCGGCGCCCAGCTTCAGCACGAACTCCACATTTGCCGCGCTGCAGACGCCCACGACGCGCGCTCCCACGTGCTTGGCGATCTGCACGGCGAAATGCCCGACGCCGCCGGCAGCGCCGGTGACGAGCACTCGCTGGCCGGCTGCGACGCGCGCCTCGTCGGCGAGCCCTTGCAGCGCCGTTCCTCCGGCAATCGGCAGGGCCGCGGCGACGGCGTCGTCGACGCCTTCCGGAAGCGGCAGGATCCGGTCGTATCCGACGACCAAAGATTCGGCCAATGCACCGTCACGCGCAAACGGCAGCAACGAGCCGAAAACGCGCTCGCCGACGTGGCGCTCGGTCGCTCCGCCGCCGATTGCGACCACCTCACCGGAGAAATCGCAGCCGAGCCCGCGCGGCGGACCCTTGGCGAGCGGAACCAGCCGCAGCTCGCCCGAGCGGATTTTCCAGTCGAGCGGATTGAGCCCAACGGCGCGAATGCGGACCTTTGCCTGTCCGGCGCGCGGGATGGGGTCGCCGATCTCCTCGACCCGCAGCACGTCGCTCGAACCGTAACGATCGAACCGCAGCGCACGCATCGCGCCGGCTACTGCAAGTCGAGCGCGTGCTTCTTCAGCGCATCGAGAGGGATGACCGCGAGCGTCTCCTCGTGAGTCGCCGCCAGCACGACCGGCGATGCGACTCCCGCCTCGAACGCCTGGCGCCACGTCGCTGCGCAAACGCACCACCGATCGCCCGACTTCAGACCCGGAAAGCCGAACTCCGGCGCGGGGGAGATCAGGTCGTTGCCCTGCGCGCGGGCGAAGTCGAGAAACTCCCGCGTCACGCGCGTGCAAACGACGTGCAGGCCGCGATCCTCCGGGCCGGTGTTGCAGCAGCCGTCGCGATAGAAACCCGTGAGCGGCTCCGTCGAACAGGGCTCGAGCCGGCCTCCGAGCACGTTGCGGTCGTCGTTGGCGATCGCGGCCTCCGTAAAGACGTGGACACACCCCCTCGCCAATCTACCATCGAATGCGCGTTGCCGCCGCGGCCTCGCCGGTTGGGTGGGCGAGCCCTTCGGCCGACGTCGGATTTTGCGGCGACCCACACCCGATGTAGGATGCGCCGTCCCCTGACGAGCCGGTGAATTCCACGACCGTGCGCCCCGGATTCGCTGCATCGAATGTCGTCGTTCGGCGGCTCGTCCCCGCCGATGCGTCGATCTACCGCACGCTGATGCTCGAGGCCTACGAGCATCATCCGGAGGCCTTCACGTCGAGCCTCGCCGAGCGTGCGGCGCTGCCCCGGTCGTTCTGGGAGGCGCGACTCGCCACCGGCGCCGAGCCGCGCGAGCTCGTCGTCGGCGCCTTGCGCGATGGCGTCCTGGCCGGCGCGGCCGGGATCGAGTTCGAGTCGCGCGAGAAGGCACGGCACAAGGCGACGCTCTTCGGGATGTTCGTGCTTTCCGGCTTCAGAGGAAGCGGCCTCGGGCACATGCTCGTCGAAGCGGCGCTCGCCGCGGCGCGCGCTCGTCCCGGCGTGAGGATCGTCCAGCTCACCGTCACGGAAGGCAATGCCGCTGCGCGGCGTCTCTACGAGCGATTCGGCTTCGTCGCCTTCGGCGTCGAGCCGTATGCGGTGATGATTCGCGGCGACTACGTGTCGAAGGTCCACATGTGGCGCGATTTCGCCGTACCGATCGACACGATGCGCTAGCGCTCTCAGCTGTCGGGACTCCGGATACCGTCCTTCCCCGGGCCGCGCACCGAGTCCACCGCGTCGTGCAGCGTCGCAAAGATCCGTGTGCTGCCGAACGCCGCCGCGATCTGGTGCCGTTCCATGTCGGCGCGAAGATAGGGACTCACGCGCGCGAACATGAGCTCGACGCCGGACTGCGCGAGCTCCCCATCCAGATCACGAAGCATCCGCGCCGCCGAGTAGTCGAGGTCGGTGACCGCTCCCGCGTCGACGACGAGCCAGCGTACCGGCGCCGGCGCGTGCGCGACGAGGTTGCGCACCTCGTCGGCGAAGCGCTGCTCGTTCGCGTAGAAGAGATCGGCGCCGAAGCGGTAGACGACGAGACCGGGCTCGGTCTGCACGCCCGGCGTGGCCGGCACCGGGATCCAGTGTCCGGTCGGGTCGGGGGCGAGCACCATCGTGTGCGGCAGATAGCTGTGGCGTACGTGCCGCAGCAGCGACAGCGCGACGGCGAGCAGGATGCCTTGCTCGACGCCGAAGATCGCGACGGCGGCCGCCGTCACCATCGCGAGCGTGAACTCGCCAGGACTCTCCGCGAGAATGTCGCGAAGGCTCGCGACGTCGACGAGGCCCACCGCGATCGCGAACACGATCGCGGCAAGCACGCAACGCGGCAGGTATTGGAGCGGCCCGGTCGCGAACAGCAGGATCGCGACGACGACCGCCGCCGCCGCGAGTTGCGCTACCTGTGAGCGGGCGCCGGCCCGCTCGCCCATCGCAGTCTGGGTGAGGCTGCCGTTGACGACGAAGGCGCCGCTCACGGATGCCGCGGCGTTCGCCGCCGCCAGGCCGAGAATGTCGGCGTTCTCGTCGAGACGCTCGCCGTGCCGTTGCGCGAAGATGCGTGCCGCCGCGGCGCTCTGCGCGATGATGATCGCGAAGCACGATGCCGCGACCGGCAGCAGCACGCGCAACTCGTGCCAGGTCGGCATCGGCAGGCGCAGCGCCGGCAAACCGCCCGCCACGGGACCGATGACCTCGATGCCGCGCCCGGCGAAGTCGCAAGCCCGGCTTGCGGCGATTCCCGAGATCACGGCAACGAGCGACACCGGCAGGCGCGGGACCAGGCGGCGACCGACGAGGATCGCCGCGCCGACGACTGCCGAAAGAGCGACCGTCGGCCAATGAACATCTCCCAGCCTGCTCGCGACCTCGCGCAACTGGTCGACGGTCGCGTGCGTCGTCAGCGCAACACCGAGCATCTCGCCCAGCACCGCGACGCCGACTTGGACGCCGACGCCGGCGAGGAAGCCGACGAGCACCGTGCGCGACAGGAAATCGGCGAGGAACCCGAGCTTGAACGCTCGCGCGACGACCAGGAGCACGGCGGTAAGCAGCGCAAGCGTGGCGACGAACGCCATGTAACGCTCGCTTGCGGGCGGAGCCAGATCGGACAATCCGCTAGCGAGGATCGCCGCCGTCGCGGAGTCGGCAGCGACCACCAGGTGGCGCGACGAGCCGAAGACCGCGAACGCGACGAGCGGCAGCATCAGCGTATAGAGACCGCTGACGATCGGCGTCCCGGCGATCCGCGTATAGCCGAGGACCTGAGGAATGCTGAGCGATGCGAGCGTGACGCCGGCGGCGACGTCGCGCAGCACTCCCCCGCCTTCCTGGGAGCGAATGCCGCCGAAGAGCGTCAGCGGCACCTCACGCGAGATCGTCGTAACTAATTCCGGCGCGACGCAGCACGGCGTCGAAAAGCATCGCGTCCGGCTTTCCGCCGGCTCGGAAGACACGCCGCCGGTCGGGTGTGGCCGCGAGCACCGCGTCCGTGATCGGCAAGTTGTCGCCGGCCATCGCGTCCGTCGCCGCCTGGATTTCACAGGCCCGCTGCAGCGTCCAATACGTCGAAAACGCGCCGGGAATGTCGTCGCCGACGACCAGCAGGCCGTGATTGCGAAGAATCAATGCCGGCTTCTCGCCGAGACTCGCGACGAGGCGCGGGCACTCCGAGGGATCCGTCGTGAGACCTTCGAAATCGTGGTAGGCGACGTGGCCGTGGAGAATCGCGCTGTAGAAGTTATCGTAGCGCAGGCCTTCCTTCTTGCATGCGACCGCGCTGCCGGCGGTCGAATGCGTATGAATGACGCACTGTGCGTCCTCGCGTGCGCCGTGAATCGCGCTGTGGATCACGAATCCCGCGCGATTGATCGGAAACTTCGATCCGTCGACGACGTCGCCGGCGAGATTCACCTTGACGAGGTTCGACGCCGTCACCTCGTTGTACCAAAGGCCATACGGGTTGATCAGGTAGTGACGCTCCGACCCCGGAACGCGCGCAGTGATGTGATTGAAGATCAGCTCGGTCCAACCCATCGAGTCGAAGACGCGATAGAGCGCCGCGAGCCGCAACCTCACCTCCCACTCGGCGGCTTCCATGCCCGCGGGCTTGACGCGTACCAGCTTCTCGCTCAAATCCATGGAGCCCTCCCTTCCCGAGATGCCGCGAGTTGCGGCCCGCTCTCAATCCTGGTCTACACTATGCGCCTCGCCGATCCGGTTCGCCCGGTTCGGTGCGCCCGCACGGAGGCCGTCGTGAACCTGTCGGACGCCGCGGTCACCCAGGTCATGATTCCCGTCGATGACCTCGAGGGGGCGATCGCATTCTACCGCGACACGCTCGGCATTCCGCTGCTCTTCACCGCGCCTCCGATGATGGCCTTCTTCAAGAGCGGTGCCATACGACTGCTCGTCGGCGTCCTTCCGGCCGGAGAGAAGGCGCAGCGCGGCTCGGCGATCTATTTCCAGGTCGCCGACATTCAGGACGTTCATTCGACGCTCGTGGCCGCGGGCGTCGAGTTCCGCGCCGCCCCGCACGTCGTAAATCGAACGCCGAAGTCCGAACTGTGGCTTGCAGAATTCGCCGACCCCGACGGCAACCCGCTTGCGCTCCTGTCCGAGGTCGCGGCGCGGAGTAGGTGAGCGATGAGCAGGCTCAGGCCCGCGCTCACGGCTGCCGCAGTCGGCGGTTCGTTCGTTGCGCTGGCCGCGACGATCGTCGTCCTGGCGGCGATGGAGGTGATGACCTTCACGGTGGCGAAGCTGATGCTCGTCGCGCTCGTCGGTCTGTATTTCGGCTTCGGCTTCCTGATCGGCGTCTATCAACTGCTGCGCAAGCTCGAGGATCGCCACCTTTGACCGATTCGGGTAATGCGGCGGCCGACGTCAACACGAGGTTTCAAGGCTCGATTCCGGAGTTCTACGATCGTCACCTGTGCCCGGTGATCTTCGCGCCTTACGCGGCCGACCTCGCCCGCAGGGTTCGTGTGCCGCCACGGGGATCGCTGCTCGAGATCGCGTGCGGCACGGGAGTCCTCACCGAGCAGCTGCGCAAGCGCCTGCCTTCCGACGTCCATCTCGTCGCGACCGACCTCAATCAGCCGATGATCGATCACGCTCGCTCCAGGGTGAAGGCTGCCGACCCGATCGAATGGCGGACCGCGGACGCGGCAGCGCTGCCGTTTCCGGACCGGGCGTTCGGCGGCGTTGTCTGCCAGTTCGGATTGATGTTCGTCCCCGACAAGGACGCGGCGTTCCGGGAAGCGCGCCGCGTCCTCGCCGGCGGCGGCCTGTTCGCGTTCAACGTGTGGGACGGTTTCGCGCACAACTCGTTCGGTCGAATCGCGCACGACGTGATCGGCAGCTTCTTTCGCAGCGATCCGCCGACGTTCTACCGGGTGCCTTTCGGGCTCAACGATCCCGCGCTGCTGCAACGCCTGCTCGCGGCGAACGGATTCGTCGACGTGACTGTCGAGCACGTGCCATCGGAGGCGGTCAGCGCGTCCGCACGGTCGCTCGCGCTGGGCCTCGTAATGGGCAATCCGGTGATCATCCCGATCGTCGAGCACGGCATCGATGCCCATGCGGTCGTGGACGCGCTCGCTGCAGCGCTCGCGGATGTCGGCGGCGACGCCCCGTTTCGCGCACCGATCCAGGCGGTGGTCGTGACGGCGCGCGCCGGCGCGCGTTAGCCTCCGCCCGACGCCGGCCTCACGCGGCGCCGCTCACGCCTCGGTGTCGCGTGCCGCGGCCTTTTCGAGCATCGCCTTGAAGCGAGGATGCTCGCGGATCGGATCGAGATCGGGATCCGTCCGCGCCCAGCGGACGGCTTCGATCTTCATCTGCTCGAACAGCGGCTCCAGGATGTCGAGCGCGCCTTCCTGGTCGCCCAGCATCGCGACGAGCGCACAGGCGATGTTGTAGTGCAGGTTCAGATTCGCGGGATCGAGCAGCATCGCACGTTCGCCCCACTCCTTCGCGCGCTCGACTTCGCCCAGTGCGGCGAGTGCGCCGAACCCCTGAGCCATCGCCGATCCGTTGTCGGGCTCGGTGGCGACGATCTTCTCTGCGCGCGCAAGCGCACGCTGGGCAGCGCGGCGTGCGCCCTCGCGATCGCCCACCGCGTTGTAGCAGCTCACCAGCATCCCGGCCGCCATGTACTCGGATTCGACCAGAGAAGCGGCCTTTTCCCAATAGCGGATCGCCTCGTCGAAGCGCCGCGTGAGGTAGTGCCATCGGGCCGCGGTAGCGTTCGCGTCGTACGACTCGGGATCGAGGCGCAGCGAGGTCTCGACTTCGCGCAGCGACTCGTCGAAACGTGCCTGCTGCATCAGCACGCGCGCCTTCGCGGCGTGCGCGTCCGCGAGGTTCGCATCGAGTTCGATAGCCCGTTCCGCCGCGGCGAGGCCGTCCTCGCCCTCCCGGCCCAGAAAGAAGCGCAGGCTGTTCTGCGCGGCGGCCATCAGCGCCCAGGGTCGCGCATAGCCGGGATCGATCTCGGTTGCGCGTCGACAGAGGCGGATGATCGCCTCGCTGCGGCGCGCCGAGCCGAGATTGCCGCTCACGTGGAACTCACGCGCCATCAGATAGAGCCTGTAGGCTTCAAGGTTCGCCGTCCCGCGCTCGCCGATCGCCTTCTTCTCTTCGGGCAGCAGCTTCAGCCTGAGCGCCGCGACGATCGCCTGCGAGATCTCGTCCTGCAGCGCGAAGATGTCGTTCAGATCGCGGTCGTAGCGCTCCGCCCAGACATGGCCGCCCGTCGCGCCGTCGATCAGCTGCGCGGTGATCCGCACCCTGCCGCCCGCCTTGCGCACGCTACCTTCGAGCAGATGGCTCACCTTGAGCTGGCGCGCGATGTCACGCGCGTCGAGTTGCTTGCCCTTGAAGGTGAACGACGTGTTGCGCGCAGCGACCCACAGCGCCGAGACCTTGGAGAGGTCGGTGATGATGTCTTCGCTGATCCCGTCGGAGAAGTACTCCTGCTCGGGGTCGCCGCTCATATTGGAGAACGGAAGCACGCAGATCGCGAGTCGCGGTGGCTCCGCTTTCGCGTCGCCGCCTCCGGCCGAATCCGCGGACGAGTGAACGAGGAAGACGTGCGCCGAACGCTGGATGTTCTTCAACCGATGCTCGCCCAAGTCCTCGAACGCACAGCGGAGCTTGCCCGCGACCTGGTCGCGGACGGCAAGCGGAATGGCGACTGTGCCGACCGGGGCGAGTGCCTGCAGCCGTGCTGCGACGTTGACGCCTTCGCCGTAGATGTCGTCGCCGTCGACGATGACCTCGCCGATGTTGACTCCGATCCGATAGCGAATCCGCGCCTCGTCGCTCGCGTCGTTCGCCTCCCGCTCGGTTCCGTGCTGGATCGCGAGCGCGCATTCGAGGGCAGCGACGGCGCTCGCGAATTCCGCGAGCGCGCCATCGCCCATCAGCTTCACGATCCGCCCTCCGTGCGCCGCGATACAAGGATCGAAGACGCGGCGGCGGTTATCCTTCAGCCGCTCGAGCGTGCTGGTCTCGTCGGCTTCCATGAGCCCGCTGTAGCCGGCAACGTCGGCCGAGAGGATCGCCGTGAGTCTTCGCTGCATGGCCGGCCTCGGGCCCGAGGTCGAGGAGCGCTCGTCAGAACTGCTCGACGGCAAGCGCCAGCGTCGACTCTCCGCTCGCGGTCACCGCGCGCGCGAGCGCCGGTACCTCCGGGAGGAGCGCTTCGGCATAGAACCGGGCGGTTGCAATCTTGGCCTGCATGAACTGCGGGTCGCCGGCGCCCTCCGCGCGCCGCTTCGCCGCGATCAACGCGCTGCGCCCGAGCTGCCATCCGCCCACCGCGAGCCCCCATAGCCGCAGATAGGGAACGGCGACTGCATGTGCCGCAGCGGGTTTGGCGCCGGTGGCCGAAACCATCCATCCGGTCGCTTCGCGCACCGCGCGAACCGCCTCGGCAAGCCGCGTGCCGATGGATTCGAGCGCGGGATCGCCACTGCGCTCCAGCTCGGCGGCGACTTTGTCGATCTCGTCGGCAACGAGGCGGGCCTGCCCGCCGCCGTCGCGT
>Ga0335069_10014521_pt1 | contig 11025 bp, 10 predicted proteins | sample Lox_Sample_11_FD_206714 | JGI IMG/M metagenome (GOLD analysis project Ga0335069, IMG submission 206714) | Soil microbial communities from Loxahatchee National Wildlife Refuge, Florida, United States - Lox_Sample_1.1 | ecosystem: Environmental > Terrestrial > Soil > Wetlands | place: USA... | reverse complement strand
CCGATCGGGACTATAGCACGAACGGCCTGCCGCAACAGGCTTGCCCCGGCCCGCCGGCTCTGTTAAGGTGGGCCCAACTCAAAACGTCGGAAGGGAGAACGTGATGGCACGGAAGGCTCTTCTGGTAGGGATCAACGACTACCCCGGCACGCAGAACGACCTGCAGGGGTGCGTCAACGACACCACCAACGTCTACGACGTGCTGGTGAAGTATTTCGGGTTTGCGCCTGCCGACATCGTCCTGCTCACCAATTCCAGGGCCCGCAAGGCCGCGATCGTGGATGGGCTCAAGTCCCTCGTGGCCGGGGCATCCAGGGGAGACTCGCTGGTGTTCCAGTACTCGGGCCACGGATCACAGGTGCGAGACACCGACGGGGACGAGCTGGAGGACGGCAAGGACGAGGTTCTCTGCCCGTACGACTTCGACTGGAACGGCGGGTTCATCCGGGACGATGACCTGGCCGAGATCATTGACGGCCTGGCCCCGGGGGCGCACCTCGAGGTGGTTCTGGATTCCTGCCACTCGGGAACCGGCACCCGCGAGCTGATCCTGGACCGCCGCACCCTGGCCCGGCTGGCCCTCGCACCGCTTCCCGCGGACCCGGCCGAGGCATGGAAGAGCGGGTCCTGCATACGCCCGCGGTTTCTCGCCCCGCCGGCCGACATCGAGCTTCGAGCGGACGAGGTATTCGGCCCCGCGCTCCCGCTGCGCAGGATCCTGCGCGGGCAGCAGATGAGCCACGTGCTCTGGGCAGCCTGCCGGTCCAGCCAGTTCTCCGCGGACGCCGAGATTGACGGAAAGCCGTCCGGGGCGTTCACGTATTTCTTCTGCCGCCACCTGCGGGCCGTCCAGGGGAGGGTTTCGCGGGACCAGTTGCTCAAGCTGGTGCGCGCATCCCTGAAGCACGAGGGGTTTTCGCAGGTTCCTCAGCTCGAAGGCCCGGGGGGCTCAGGCGCGGCGCCTCTTTTCGGCCTCGAACAGGAGGCCGCGGCCCTCGCGCGCTGAGGCGGGGGGAGCCGCGAGGGCCCTCGCGGCAGTGGGCACCGAGGCCCGGACGGCGGCCAGCTCTCCCACGGCGCGGCGCGCGCCGTTGACCCGGAACAGGGCCCCCGCCGCCACGTAGAGGGCGGCCATCACGCCCAGGACCGCGGAGAACCCCACGGAGGTGGAGAGGATCCTGGTCAGCACGGAACCGCTCACCGAGAGGGCGCCGTTCACACCCCAGGCCCACGGCAGGATCCCCTCGCGGTTCCGAGAAAGGACCGAGAGGCCGCTGGGGAACGGGATGCCCACGAGGAATCCCATCGGGGCGATCGCCGCCACGGAGACGAGCGCTCTCACGGCCAGCGGAAGACCCAGCGTGGCTCCCAGGAGCGACGGGAGGCAGAAGTGGTACAGCACCGCCAGCGCCAGGATGCCCGCGCTCGCCGCCGCCACCTGCAGGCGCGGCTGCAGCGCTCTGGCCGCAGCCAGGCTGCCGAAGCCGGAGGCAACGAGCAGGATGGTGATGACCAGCGAGTTGGCGTAGACGGGATCGGTCAGGTAAAAGACGAACTTCTGGATGAGGTAGATCTCGGCCATCATGTACCCGAGACCGAGGCAGGCGTAGTAGGCCACCACGCCCAGGGTGCCGCGGCGATAACGGAACAGCTCACCGAAACGGGCACCCACGGGCACCAGGGCCACGATCGCGGCGAAGATGAGCGACTGCAGGAACGTGGCCAGGAGCAGGAGGTATCCCCACTCTTCGGGGATCTCTCCCGCGTGCGCCGCGAACGCGGGCAGGCTGCGCAGCTTCAGGTAGCCGGAATAGTATGGCTTGTCGTCCGTGGCGGGCTGGATGTCGAACACGTAGCCCCCGTAGAGATCCGCCTGGCGCCCGGCCAGCAGCCACCGCAGCGAGTTCCGGTACAGGTCTCCAGGGTTCAACGGGATGTCTGCAAGGGATTCAGCGGTTCCCTCGGTCAGTCCGGAGCTCGAGTACAGGGCGCGGTAGGCGGCCAGGACCTTGTCGAAGGGCGGGCCCCCGGGCGCAGGCGCGCCGGGGGCGTAGTCCACTTCGAAGGACATGCGGTGGCAGAATCGTCCCAGGTTCGCGGTATCGTTCACCGTGAACGGCCCGTTCTTCACCAGGACGGTCGCGGTGGACAGGAGAAGGCTGAACTGGAAGATCCGACGCTGGGGGTCGCCCACGTGCTCTTCCTGCAGTGCTCGCACCACCGTGGAAAGAAGCCGTGGGACGTTGCGCGGCGGGCTCAGTCGATCCCAGACGGTGATGGACAGGATGCCCCCGGGCGCCAGGCAGCGCAGGTAGCTTCGGATGGCCTCGACCGTGTAGGTATAGTTTTCTTCCACCGAGTAGCCGCCGGCCTGCGAGAGCCCGATGGAGTCGATCAGCCCGATCTCCACGAGGTCGAACCGTTCCCGCGTGGACGCCGTGAAGGCGCGGACTTCCGAGCGTTGCAGGTGCACGCGGGGGTCGCGGAGGATGTCACCCGTGTACTGCCGGAAGAACGGCACCTCGCCCAGCATGCGCAGCAGGTCCGGGTTCGATTCCACCACCCAGACATCGGAGGCGCCGTTTCGGAGCGCGGTCTGGATCCCGGCACCGCCGCCGAGCCTCAGCAGCAGCACGCGGGGGCGCGTGAGCACGTGGTACGGCGCGGACATGGGCAGGAAGTCGATGTAGCCCTCTTCTCCCGCGCCGAGCCTTCTCATGACCCCGACCGGACCGTTGCCATCAACGAACAGGCCGAGAAACGCGTTGCGCGGCATCCGCTTCAGTGCTACCCCGGCGTTGTCGCTGAGGCCGGGAGCGAAATGGAAGTACGTGCTGGAGTAGACCCTGGAGTCCCCCAGCGGGCTGAACGAGCGGTACAGCAGTCGCGAGTCGGGGTAGTCCCGCGCGTAGCTCTCCGGCTTGAAGTCCGATACCCGCAGACCGCCGAACCGTGCCACCAGGAACACGCTGGCCGCACAGAGCACCAGGCACAACGCGCCTTCCAGCACGCGGAAGCTGAGACGCTCCGCGGACGGGTCCCACCGGACCGCGCACAGGAGCGCGGGCAGGAGCGCGCAGCCGAGGATGGGATAGACCAGGAAGTCCGGGGGCAGCAGGAACATCAGGCCGAGCACCAGCAGCCCGCCGAGACCCGACCCCACCATGTTCCAGAAGTACAGCGCGTGCATCCTGCTGGAAAGCACGGTGAACACCGCACCGATGAAGACGCCTCCCACGAAGAAGGGAAGGCCGTACAGGAGGTAGAACGACCCTATCCACCACAGCTGGGAAGGATCGCTGGCAATGAGGACGGGGTTGAACGGCACCTGCTGGGCCAGCGTGTGTGCGAGGGCAATGGACGGGGCGAGCGCGTAGGCCGAAGAGGAAATCCAGGCATCTGGCGATGAGCGCAGGCTCTTCTGGAGCAGCGTGAGCACCGTGCCGGCCAGGCCGAACCCCAGCAGCGCAATGCTGATCACCATGGCGCCGAAGTTCGACCAGCTCGCCACCGCGAACACTCGCATCACCTCGATCTCGAAACCGAGGACGGCGACGGACACGAGGAAGAGCGCGGCCAGCCGCGTGTCGGACAGCCGCAGCGGGCGGAAGATCACTTGGCCTGGTCCTCGAAGACGTGCACGCCGCCCTTTCCCGAGGTAAACGGTACGAAGATCTGGCGCTTCTTCCCGTGGAAGATGTCTTCCCGGTCCAGTGTCACCGAACCGTCCGCGGCCACGTGCTTGACGATCCGCAGGATGGTCTGCCCGGACGGCGGTCCCACCGGGATGACCATGATGCCCTCGGGGGAGAGCTCCTTCAGCAGCTCGGGCGGGACATGGTCGATGCCGCAGGTCACGATGATGCGGTCGAACGGGGCGTGCTCGGGCCAGCCGTAGTAGCCGTCCGCGACGCGCCGGTGGATGTTGCGGTACTCGGGATAGCGGCTCTCGTGCTTGCGGTAGATCGAGTCCGTCTGGCGCGCCAGCGGGCCCACGATTTCGATGGTGTACACGTGGTTGGAAAGCTCCGAGAGCACGGCGGACTGGTAGCCGGACCCGGTGCCGATCTCCAGCACGCGCTGGTCCGGCTGCGGATCGAGGTAGTCGGTCATGCGCGCCACCATGTGCGGTCCCGAGATGGTCTGGCCGTATCCAATGGGCAGCACGGCGTCCTCGTAGGCGCGGCGGGCATCCCGGCAGAAGTATTCCCGGGGCGTGCGGAGGATCGCCTCCAGCACGCGGGGATGGGTCGCGCTCTTGTAGCGGATCATGTCCTGCACGAGGGCCCACTTCTGCAGCAGGAACTTGTCCTTCTGGTCGGTATGAGCCCTCATCCACTGCAGGAACGAGGCACGGTCCGTTGCCGGTGGATCGTCGGTGCGCTGGGTGATGTCGAACGGCGGCTCGGTCGAGTCCAGCACGGGCTGCGCCGGCGGAGCGTCGCTTGCAAGGGGGGTGGGACTCGGCCCGCGCGCTGGCGGGACGTTCGCCGCGGCGGCTGGAGCTGTGGCCGCAGGGGACGCCACAGGGGATGCCGCGGTGGCCTCAGCGGCCGGACCGCCGGCCAGCGGGGGCTGCGTGGTTCCCGGGGCCGCCTCTGCCGCCGCGCTGCTGGGGGCCGGTTGGCCAGCCGGGGTGCCCCTCAGGTCCCCCAGGATGAACACGCCCACCACCGCGAGCACGCCGACGGCAGCCGAGACGAGGATGATCACGGGTCCCTGCGCCCGACGCTTGCGGGCCACGGGGGCGGCCGTGACCGCCGCGGGGTCCGCGGCGCGCGTCGCGGCCGGGAGGGCCTCCCCCGGCGTCCGTGCGGCCCGATACCCGCAGACTCGGCACGGCTTGCCGTCTTCCAGGTCGAAACCACACTTGGGGCAGGCGACGCTCAAGTTGCTGCTGGTCCTTTCTCGGATCACGAGTCGGGCTGGCGGGTCCCGGAGGGTGGACGGGGCGCGCCGGCCTTTCCGGCCGATCCTTGCCATAGTATCGACCTCGAAACGCATGGAGTCGAGACGCCTGGCGCAGTCCGGCAGGGGGCCCTCTACCGCTTGAAAAGACGCGATCTTTCGGATACACGGTGCGGGCAGCCTCGAAAGGACCAGTCAAGGGATGAAGTGCTTCGTAACCGGCGCGGCCGGGTTTATCGGCAGCAACCTCGTGGATCGTCTCCTCGCGGATTGCCACCAGGTGGTCGGGTTCGACAACCTGGCCACGGGCCAGCGGCGCTTCCTGGACCAGGCCTCCGCCCAGGAACGGTTCACCCTCGTCACGGGGGACATCCTGGACGAGGCGGCGCTGCTGGAGGCATCCCGGGGATGCGACATGGTATTCCACCTCGCCGCCAACGCGGACGTGCGCTTCGGGCCGGATCATCCGGACCGGGACCTCAAGCAGAACACCATCGGGACGTTCAACGTCCTCGAGGCGGCTCGGAAGAACGGGATCGGGCGGTTCGCGTTTTCCTCCACCGGCTCGGTCTATGGCGAGGCAACGGTCATTCCCACCCCGGAGGACGCGGCGTTTCCGGTCCAGACCTCGCTCTACGGCGCCTCCAAGCTCGCCGGGGAAGGCCTGGTTGCCGCCTACTGCGAGGCGTTCGGGATGCGCGGCTGGATCTTCCGTTTCGTCTCGATCCTGGGTGAGCGCTACTCCCACGGCCACGTCTATGACTTCTGCCGCAGCCTGTTCTCGGACCGCGGGACGCTCAGGATCCTGGGAGACGGGCTGCAGAAGAAGTCGTATCTCTACGTCCAGGACTGCGTATCCGCCATCCTGGCCGCGGTGGAGAAAGCCCCGGGCAAAGTCAATGTCTTCAACCTGGGGACCGACGAGTACGTGCAGGTGCGGGACTCGGTCCGGATCATCACCGACGAGCTCAAGATGTCACCGTCCCTGGAGTACACCGGCGGCGCGCGGGGCTGGATCGGGGACAACCCGTTCATCCTCCTGGACTGCCGCCGCATCCGGGCGCTCGGGTGGAAGCCCTCGCTCACCATAGAGGAAAGCGTGCGCCGCACGGTCCGCTACATCCAGGCCAACCGCTGGCTGCTGGAGTCACGGGGTTAAGGAGGCCGTCAATGGTGCTCACCAGGAGCCCGCTGAGGATTTCCCTCGGTGGAGGCGGGACCGACCTGCCCTCCTACTATCGCGCCCACGGCGGCTTCCTCATTTCCGCCGCCATTGACAAGTACGTGTTCGTGAGCGTCCTCCGGCCGTTCACCCCCGGGATCTACCTGAAATACTCCCGGCTGGAGCACGTGGACCGCGTGGAGGAGGTGCAGCACCCGATCATCCGGGAGTGTCTCGGGATGACCGAGCGGGGCGTCCCGCAGGTGGAGATCACCACGCTCGCCGATATCCCGGCAGGGACCGGGTTGGGATCCTCCGGGAGCTTCACCACGGCCCTTCTCAAGGCGTTGTACACCTACGACCGTGTGTTCCTGCACCCGGCAGACCTCGCCCGCCTTGCCTGCGAGGTCGAAATCGACCGGCCGAAGGAGCCCATCGGCAAGCAGGACCAGTACATCGCGGCGTTCGGGGGGATCACGTGTTTCACGTTCTCTCCGGACGACACGGTGGAGGCCGTTCCGCTGGCCATCCGCCCGGATACGCTGCTGGACCTGGAGGACAACCTGCTCCTGTTTTTCACGGGAATGCGCCGAAGCGCGAGCGCCGTGCTGAAGGACCAGGACGTGCGCACGCGGGAGTCGGATGGCCAGATGATCGCCAACCTGCACACGGTCAAGGACCTCGCGGTGAGGAGCAGGCGGGCCATGGAAGCCGGGCGGTGCGCGGAGTTCGGCGAGATCATGCACGAGCACTGGCTGAACAAGAAGAAGCGATCCGAGGGAATGTCCAACTCCACCATCGACGAGTGGTACGACCTGGGCCGGGCCAGCGGGGCCATCGGGGGAAAGGTGGTCGGTGCCGGCGGCGGCGGGTTCCTCCTCTTCTACGCCGAGGACCGCGTTCGCCTGCGCAAGGCCATGGTCGGCGCGGGCCTGGAGGAAGTGCGGTTCCGGTTCGATTTCGAGGGCACGAAGGTGCTCCTCTCGTGACGCTGCCGGTAGCCGTCCTCGCCGGCGGACTTGCCACCAGGATGAAGCCGTTCACGGACACCATCCCCAAGTCCCTTCTGGACGTGGCGGGCAGGCCATTCATCGCGAGACAGCTGGAATGCCTGCGCGACCGCGGGGTGAGGCGCGTGGTCCTGTGCATAGGCCACCTTGGCTCGATGATCCGCGAGGCAGTGGGAGACGGCTCGGCCTTCGGGGTGGAGGTGGCCTACTCGGACGAGGGGAGCACGCTGCTGGGGACGGGAGGAGCCTTGAAGAAGGCGCTCCCGCTGCTCGGGAAGGCGTTCCTGGTGCTCTACGGGGACTCGTTGCTGGAAATCGACTACCCCGCCGTGGAGCGCGCGTTCGTGGAAAGCGGCCGCCGCGGGCTCATGACCGTCTACCGCAACGAGGGGAGGCTGGACGCGAGCAACGTGGAGTATGCGAGCGGGCGCATCCTGCGCTACGATAAGGCAGCGCGGGATCCGTCGATGCGGCATATCGACTACGGGCTGGGTGGGCTGCGGGCGGAGGCCTTCGACGCGGTGCCCGGAGGGCGGCGGGTGGACCTCGCCCGCGTCTACCAGGGCCTCCTGGCGGAAGGCCAGCTCGCCGGCTACGAGGTGTTCGAGCGGTTCTACGAGATCGGCTCACCCGCCGGCCTCGACGACACGAGGAACCACTTCATGGAGAAGGAGTCCAGATCGTGAGCTTTGCAGAGACACACTTGAAGGAGACCGCGGAGATCGCGGCGAAAATCGACACGACGGCCGTGGAGAAGGTGGTGGACATCCTCGCGTCCGTGCGTGCCGGCGGAGGCCGCCTGTTCATCCTCGGGGTCGGCGGCAGCGCGGGCAGCGCCTCCCACGCGGTGAACGATTTCCGCAAGCTGGTCGGCCTGGAAGCCTACGCGCCGACGGACAACGTGTCCGAGCTCACCGCGCGGACCAATGACGAAGGCTGGGCCACCGTGCTCGTGGAATGGCTGAAGACCAGCCGTCTCGGCGGCAAGGACGCCGTCCTTGTGCTTTCCGTGGGCGGCGGCAGCCTGGAGAAGAACATCAGCCCCAACATCGTCACCGCGCTGCAGCACGCCCGGCAGGTGGGCGCACGCATCGTGGGCATCGTGGGACGGGACGGGGGCTACACCGCCCGGGTGGCGGATGCGTGCGTGCTGATCCCGACGGTGAACGCGGACCACATCACCCCGCACACGGAGAGCTTCCACGCGGTGGTATGGCATCTCATGGTGTCTCACCCGAAGCTCAAAGCCATGCCCACCAAGTGGGAATCCTCGGCCGGGACCATGGCAGCGCGGTGAGCCGCGTCGTCTTCCTGGACCGTGACGGCGTGATCAACCGCGCCGTGCTGCGGGACCGTCTTCCCACGCCTCCTCGTTCCGTGCAGGATCTGGAGGTCCTGCCAGGGGTCCCGGGGGCGCTCGCGTCCCTGAAGGCGGCGGGGTTCCTCCTGGTCGTGGTCACCAACCAGCCCGACGTGGCGCGCGGTGCCCAGACCCGGGACGCCGTGGAGGCGATCAATGCCGAGCTTCGTCGCACGCTCCCGCTGGACGTCTTCAAGGTCTGCTACCACGACGACGGTGACCACTGCGCCTGCCGCAAGCCGGCCCCGGGTCTCATCCTGGAGGCGGCCCGGGAGTTGGACGCCGACCTTCCCCGGTGTTACATGGTAGGGGACCGCTGGAAGGACATCGAGGCCGGGCAGAGGGCCGGTACCACCGCGATCCTGGTGGAGAACGACTACGCGGAGAAGAAGCCGGGCAGCCCGGCAGCAACGGTGCGCAGCCTCGCGGAGGCGGCGGACTGGATCCTTGCAAGGGAGAAGGTGCAGCAATGAGACCCGAGCAGCTGAAGGTCAAGGTGTTCGCGGACGGCGCGGACAAGGAAGGCATGCTGGAGATGTACCGGCAGCCGTTCATCAAGGGGTTCACGACCAACCCGACCCTGATGCGCAAGGCCGGCGTGAAGGACTACCGCGCTTTCGCAAAGGAGATGGTGAAGCTGATCCCGGACCGACCACTGTCGTTCGAGGTGTTCTCCGACGACTTCTCCGAGATGGAGCGCCAGGCGCGCGAAATCGCGGCGTGGGGGAAGAACGTCTACGTCAAGATCCCCATTACCAACACCAAGGGGGCCCCGGCGTATGACCTGGCCGGCCGCCTCTCCCATGCCGGGGTGCAGTTGAACGTCACCGCCATCATGACGCTGGAGCAGGTGCGGCAGGTTCTGCTCAAGCTTTCCCCGACGGTCTCCAGCTACATCTCGATCTTTGCCGGCCGCATCGCGGATACCGGCCGCGATCCGTTGCCGCTCATGGCCGCCGCCGTGGAGCTGCTGAAGATCGTGCCCGCCGCGGAGCTGATCTGGGCCAGCCCGCGGGAGCTCCTCAACGTGTTCCACGCGGACGCCATCGGGTGCCACATCATCACGGTGACAAACGATATATTGAAGAAGATGAAACTGGTGGATTACGACCTCGGTGCCTATTCCCTGGACACGGTGAAGATGTTCTTCGAAGACGCGAAAAGCGCAGGGTACACGCTCTGAGCGGCCACGCCACGTCCGCGGAGGACCCGGCCACGGCCGCGCGGGCCGTCGGAGAAACCCAGGCGGGGACGCAAATCGCGGCCCCGGCTGCCCAGCCTGCCCAGGTGCAGCGGCTGCAGGCCGGCGGGCGGGAGATCGTGCTCCTTGGGACCGCCCACGTGTCGCGGGAGAGCGTGGAGGAGGTTCGACGCGTCATCTCGGAGGAGAAGCCGGACCGCGTCTGCGTGGAGCTGGACGAGGGGCGTTACACCTCCATGACGCAGGGAAGCGGCTGGAAAGACCTGAACGTCGGCAAGGTCATACGCCAGGGAAAAGGGTTCCTGCTGATGGCCAACCTGGTGCTGTCCAGCTTCCAGCGCCGCCTGGGCAAGGACCTCGGGGTCAAGCCGGGGGAGGAGATGCTGGCCGCGGTCACCGCCTGCCAGGAGCTCGGAGTCCCCTTCAGCCTCTGCGACCGCAACATCCAGGTGACCCTGCGCCGCGCGTGGTCGCGTACCAGCTTCTGGGGCAAGATGAAGATGCTGGCGGCCATGATCGCCAGCGTCTTTTCGGAAGAGAAGCTCAGCGCGGAAGACATCGAGAAGCTCAAGCAGAAAGACATACTGCAGAACATGATGGAGGAGCTCGCCCAGTACCTGCCCGCGGCCAAGGCGGTTCTGATCGACGAGCGGGACCGCTACCTCGCGGCCAGGATATTCCAGGCGGAGGGCTCGCGCCTGGTCGCCGTGGTGGGGGCCGGGCACCTGTCGGGAATCGCGGCGCACATCACCGCCATGGCGGAGGGCAGGGAGCGCACGGACGTCTCGGACCTGGATTCGATTCCCCCCAAGACCACCGCGGGACGCATCCTGCCGTGGACGATACCCGGGCTCATCGTGGCGCTGTTCGCGTACGGTTTCGTGCGGGCGGGCTGGAGCATGAGCTCCGCCATGCTGCTTCGCTGGCTGATCATCCACGGAGGGCTTGCCGCCGTGGGCGCCGCGCTGGCCTTCGCGCACCCGCTCACCATCCTGATCGCGTTCGTCATGGCACCCATCGGGACGCTGAACCCGTTCGGGAAGATCGGGCTCTTCACCGGCGTGGCCGAGGGGTTCCTGCGCAAGCCCAGGGTCAAGGACGTGGAGAACCTCGCGGAAGACGTATCCACCTTCCGGGGCTTCTACACCAACCGGGTCACGCACATCCTGATCGTGTTCTTCCTGTCCACGCTGGGAGCGGCCATCGGGAACATGATCACCATCCCGTGGTGGCTCACCATGCTCTTCGGCGCGAAGTAGGAGGCAGGTCGCAGGGAAAAGCGCGGGCCGGGCCCGGCGTGTCTGCGGGTCTCCCGGCCCGGTCGGTTTCCCCGTCGCGCGTTCAGCCTCTCGACTCCTGCGGCTCCAGGCTCGCGCCCGGAGCA
>Ga0335069_10014520_pt1 | contig 11025 bp, 9 predicted proteins | sample Lox_Sample_11_FD_206714 | JGI IMG/M metagenome (GOLD analysis project Ga0335069, IMG submission 206714) | Soil microbial communities from Loxahatchee National Wildlife Refuge, Florida, United States - Lox_Sample_1.1 | ecosystem: Environmental > Terrestrial > Soil > Wetlands | place: USA: Florida... | reverse complement strand
GGTCGTTCGGTGCAGACTTCGGCAGGGTCAGCTCACCGTGCGGGTGGTTCTGCTGAATCTTCCGGCGGGACGGCTCGAAGTGCGGGTGGTTCTGCTGAATCTTCGGGCGGGTCGGCTCGAAGTGCGGGTGGTTCTGCTGGATCTTCGGGCGGGACGACTCGAAATGCGGGCGGTTCTGCTGAATCTTCGGGCGGGACGGCTCGAAGTGCGGGTGGTTCTGCCGAATCTTCCGGCGGGACGGCTCGACGTGCCGGCCGTACTCGCGATCCCGCCGCTCCGCTCACGTCTCGTCGTCCTCCACGTCGCTCGAGTCCTCGTCCGAGCGCCCTCGCGGCGCGCGGGGGTACGCCTGGAAGCGCAAGCGGTACGCGCCACGCCCCTCGTAGGTGTAGAACGCCGACTCGTCGAGGCCGAACAGGTCGCGCAGCTGGCGCCCGAGGCGGCTCACGAGCTGGCGCGCGCGCTCGTATTCGCCGTAACCGCGCCACTCGAGCATGCCGTGGTTCTCGAGCGCGTCGATGAGCATGGCCCAGAGCTTCGTCGGCTTGCGCGAGCCTTCGTGGAAACATCCGAAGTCGACGAAGTTGAAGCGGTACGTGCGCGCGCCGACGTCCACGCGCACGGTGTGGCGGTCGACGCGGTACATCTTGACGTCGCTCCAGTGCTTCGCGCCGTCGACGATCGCGGCGCCCTTCTTCGCGGGCTTGCGCTCGTCGATGACGGCCTTGCCGAGGGGGCGGCCTTTCGGGCGTTTGCCCTCGTGGGCGGCGGGCCCGGCGGCGGCATGGGCGGAGTCCGGCGCGGACACCCCGGGTGTCGCGGGCTTCACGCCCGCCCCAGGTGTTGCGGGCTTCACGCCCGCCCCAGGTGTTGCGGGCTTCACGCCCGACGCGGCGCGCACCAGCTTGCCGAGGCGAGGGGCGATCGCGCGCGCGAGCACCTCGAACTCGATGGGGCTGGCCGGGCCGCGTGTCCTGCGAACTTCGTCGGCGAGGGCGTGCGGCAGCGGCAGGAGGAAGAGCGTGCGCTGGCTGACGAAGAGCACCGATTTCAGCATCGCCGCCGGGCGCGGGAGCAGGACGACGTCGCGATCGCCCTGCGGCGTCTTCTGCACTCCCACGAGCACGCGCTCGCCGCGCGAGAACGACGCCTCGAGGGCCGCCCCGCCGCCGCGCGCGGCGTAGATCGCGCGCAGGCTGCGAACGACGTCGTTGGGGGAGAGCTCCTCTTGCGCGACATCCTTCTCGGCGAGCGACGACGCCGCGCACTTGCCTCCCTTCGACCGTGCGTCCTTGCACACGCCGACGAACGGGAGCGCGGCGCCCGCGTCCGCGTCACGCACGAGGCGGAAGCAGCGGCGGTTCGCGTCGTCGCACGGCACCGTCGGCGCCGGATCGGCGGCGCGCAGCCACCCCGCGGCACGGAGCGCCTCCAGCTCCTCTGCGGCGAGCGCCGCCTCGAGCTCCTTCGTGAGCGCGAAGACGCGGCCCGACTCGATCATCGCGAAGAACGCTTCCACGACATCGAGAGCATACCGCGCTCGACGAGGTGCTCTCTGCCCTGAGGCCGCGAGGCCAAGGGCAGCCGATTCTCACTCCGAGACCCCGTCGCCGAGCGGCGGTCCGTCGCCGCTCGACATGCCGCTACGTCAGCATCCCCAGCGCTTCATGGAGGATGGCCTCCACGGGGATTGTGGTCAGCGCCTCGGCCCGGTGGCGCGCGCTCACGGCGTCGATCGCTCGCCGGACATCGGCACGACGGAAGCCCATGTTTTCGAGGCCGCTCGCCGCGCGCGCGCAGCTCTCGGAAACGTATCCGCGCTGGCGCGGATGCCGACGTTCGCGGATCTTGCGCTCGACGTGCTCCTTGCCGAACGTCTGCTCGGCGTACAGCCGATTGTGCGCGCGGCAGCGGACGCGCAGGTTCCCGAGCTCGCTCGTGCCGCCACGAGCGCGAGCGACGACGTGATCGAGCTCGAGCCACGTCGTGGCCGGGCAGCGATGCCCATCGCGATCGATGAAGGTGCAGCGCTCACCGTCCCGCTCGAAGACCGCGCGCCGCGTCGCGCGCGACAAGCTCGCGGGGTCCCTGTCCTCGGGCGATTGCCTCGGGCGCAGGGCCTTCCCGAGCCGCTGCTTTTCGAGCTTCTCGAGCAGGAGATCCACAGCGCGCTCGACGACGACGGCCAGGTCGCCTTGCGCGTTCGCGTGCCGCATCAGATCCTGCGCGCGCTCGAGCTTCTCGCGCAGGTCGTCACTCGCCGTGAACTGCACCATGTGCCGTGTCTCCGAGAGCGGCACGATCTGCGGCCCGGCGGCTGCCGCGGGAGCTCGTACCCGCGCGACGCCCAAGGCGGGGATCGTCGGCTGAATAGGGATGGTCGTGATCGCCGCGGGCACGTCGGGTTTGGGCGAACGCTTCGCGAGGAGCGCCTGCACCTCGGCCTTCGTCTTGCGCGAGGCGGCCTCCACGAGCTCCTCGTAGCTCGCCTCGGTGAGCGCATCCTGGAGGAGCGCCATCGTGGAGAGGGTGAGCTCACCCCGTTCGATCCGCACGAGCAGGTCGGGGAAGCGACGCGCGAGGCGAGCGGCGTGGATGCGCCTGCACGCCTCGTCCTCGGACATGCCCAGCCTCTGCACGCAGAACTGAAACATGGACGGGCAGGCGGCTTCGAGATGCAGACGACGCTCCTCCACCTCGACGAGGTGGGCGAGCAGGCGCGCGAGCACCACGCGACCCTGGCCACAGAGCGTCTTCAGACTGTCGAGCAGCTGCGCGTCGGAGAGATCCGTGAGCTCCATGCGAGCGTTCTACACCGGGAATTTTCGCGCCCGTGGGCGCCCCGTGGACGCGCCATCGCGAGAGAAAGCGCTTCCGCCCATCTCGCGCTCGCGAACGGCGGAGACGCCGCGACGTCGGCGCGCGGATGGCGTCTTGCAGAGACGTCTGCGCCGCAAGCGCGAGCCGGGGCCCAGGATCGGTCAAGCAAAATCGATTGGCCACCAACGAATCCCGCCGGTCGCAACCACCGCCAGGCCGCCCGTGGGGCGACCATTGCCCTTGGGCGTCGCAGGGCGCAAAGCACGCGCGACGCACGGGTCCGCACGGGTTCCGAAAGCCAAACATTCCGATGCGTTGCCGGACGTCGTGACCCGAGCTCGCGCCCCCGGTCGTCGGGCCTGAGCAGTAGCGACGAGATCCGGGCAGGTCTGACGTCCTCGCGGCGTAACATGGCCTGTCCACATGACCCATCCTCGCTCTCTCTCCGCGCATCGTGCGGTGCTGCTCTCCCTCGTCGTCGCAGGCGCGGCGTCCGTCGGCGGCTGCCACGTCTGGAACCGCCTCTGGGGCAAGGACAGCATCGACCTGTCGAAGGCCGACGTGAAGTCGATGAGCGTCGACATCCGCAAGGACCGCAAGACGATCTGCCCGCGCGAGCAGGTGCAGATGGCGGTCTTCGCCGACGCCGTACTCGACGGCGAGAAGGACAAGAAGAGCTACGAGACGTGGGCCGGCAAGAGCGGCGCGAACAAGAACGACAAGCTCGACTTCGTCGACTTCGCGTTCCACTCGGAGCAGGGCGCCTTCGACAAGGACGGCTGGTTCCAGCCCAACGCGAACCTGCTCGCGACGACCGACAAGGAGTTCGAGATCAAGACGGTCTTCAAGAAGCAGCCCGACAAGTTCTCCTTCACGACGAAGTACAAGCCCGACTACCAGTGCATCAAGAGCGGAGGCCGCGACGGGCAGCCCGGCGGCGGCGGCGACAGTGGCCAGGGCGGCAGCTCCGGGCACGACGGGCAGATGGGTTCCGACTCGCAGGCCGGTGGCTCGGGCACGAGCGGCGGCCCGGGAGGCTCGGGCAGCGACGGCTCGGCGGGAGGCGCCGGACCGCACATCGTGGCGTACGCGACGATGGTCAAGACGCCCTATTACGACAAGCTCGTCGCCATCAAGCTGACCGGGGACGTGGACGACTTCCTGCTCGCGCCGGTGGACCAGCCGTTCGTGCTGCGCGCGACGGGAGGCGCTGGCGGACCGGGTGGCGCCGGAGGCTCGGGCGGCCGGGGAGGCAGCGGTGGAAGCGGCAATCCCGGTGGGCAGGGCGGCCAGGGAGGGCAGGGGGGCAACGGCGGCAAGGGCGGCAGCGGCGGCGCCGGCGGCAGCGTCGAGTTGATCTTCGACGGCGCCTACGCCGACCTGGCGAATGCCCTCAAGGCGGACGTCTCGGGCGGGCCCGGGGGCGATCCCGGCCCCGGCGGGCACGGGGGAGACGGCGGCGGCGGGGGGAGCGGCATCACCCCCAGCGGCAGCACGCAGCCCGCCCAGAGCGGCCAGCGCGGGGGCGACGGGCCCTCCGGCGCACAGGGCGCCGCCGGCCAGCGCGGGTCCGACGGGCATGCCTCCGCGCACCCGGGGCGCGTGAGCGACCAGTTCGCGAGCCTCGAGGGCATCACGCTGCTCGATCAGGACGCCCCCGCGGCCGCGCCTCCTCCCGATGCGCCGCCCGCGAAGCCCACGCCGGCGAAGAAGAAGCAGACCAAGGGCAAGCATGAGGATCCGCCGAAGGCGGGCCGACAGCCCGAAGGGCCACCGCAATGAAGCGGCGCACATTCCTCGGGGCGCTCGGCACGGCGCCCCTGTGGCTCGGCGCGTGCGCGCACAAGGAGGAGACGCCCCTCGCGCACCTCTACGGCACCGACTGGGTGCACGGCGCCTACGAGCTCTACGCCGGCAAGTACGCGAGCATCCAGACGTCGAGCGAGCAGGCCACCAAGAGCGCCTACGCGATGCTCGCGCAGAAGGGCGTGACGGCGCTCGACGCGCTGCAGACGCGCGAGGTGCCCTTCTTCATCCGCGTGGACCAGAGCGAGCAGGGCTTCTCGGTGCAGCGCGACGTCCCGGAGCGGCTCACCTTCACGGCGGACATGTCGCAGGCGGACCGCGACGCCGCGCAGGCGCGCTGGGAGAAGGCGCGCGAGACCATCCAGACCGACTACGAGCAGATCCGGCGGCTCGACTGGGCGCTGACGACGCTGCTCTCCCAGACGCAGCACGTGCGGAGCGCGATCGACAACGGCAAGATCGAGCAGTACCGCCTCGTGCGGCAGCTCTCGGCGCTCGCCGAGGGCGACAAGCCGCCCTTCGACCTGCCGTACCAGGTGACCACGGCCGACTACCGCGATGTGCTCCTGCTGCTCCTCGAGCGGCTGGACGACGACGCGGCGCGACTGGCGCGCGTCGAGTCGGACATCGTGACGGTGGGCCTGACGGCGCGCGCGACCGACGCGGGATCCGGCAGCCTCGCGGCGAACCTGAACAAGGTGCTCCTCGCGGTGGTGACCGACGCCGACGCGACGTCGCCGCGCGCCGCGACCTACCCGGCCGAGGGCGACGCGCGCGCGCAGTACGTCACGCACGGCAAGGCGCTCTACGACTCGATCAAGGCGAGCCCCGAGTACGTGAAGTGGGAGAAGCACGAGAGCACCAAGGCGTTCGACCAGCTCGGGCAGATGCTCTCGCTGGTGGACTCGATGACCGGCCTGCACGTGTCGGCCATCTACCAGCAGGTGCTCGACGTGTGGCGGGGCGACGCCGACTACCTCTCGTACCTGAAGTCGGTCGTGAAGATGCTGCCGGGCGGAAGCGAGGTCGCCAAGGTCGCCGACCAGGCGATCGAGCTCACCGAGAAGGCGCGCAAGGTGGTCGGCCAGGTGCAGAACGTCGCCGGCCAGGTGCAGAGGGGCGTGGCGGTCGCCAAGGGCGTCGCCGCCGGGGACACCGGGGGCGTCGTGCAGCTCGCGAAGGATGGGGGCCTCTTCAACGCGGGTAGCGACTTCGCGCGCAGCAAGCTGTCGCGGCAGATCGCGTTCATCAAGGATCAGAGCGAGCTGCAGCAGGTGCAGGGGCTCATCGCCGACTCGTCCCTGGCGAAGAGCGCGCTGCCGACGCTCTAGAACGCAGGGACTACTGGCAGAGCGTCTTCACGACGAGGCTGGCGACCTCGTTGTGCGAGTCGCTGCCGCCGCCCGTGGCGCCGGTGAAGCCGAACCAGGCTGGGCCCGTCGTGGTGAGGCCCGCGTTCGTGGAGCTGACGGTGAGATCGCCGCTCGTCGAGTGGAGCGTCGCGGTGAGGGTGCTCGGCGCGCGCCAGCTCACGTCGACCGAGTGCACGTTCCCGTCGTTGAGCATGTCGCTGTTGGCCTTGGAATCCACCGTCGTGAAGCTCGGCATGGTGACGAGCATGATCTCGTTCTTGTTGTACATGTCGATGGCCACGGCGTACCCCGTGCCGGTCAGCCCCTGGAGCCCGAGGCCGCCGCCGTCGTTGCCCACGTAGTTGCTGTCCGGCGCGGTCGACGACTGCAGCACGGCGAAGGTGATGCCGTCGCCGGCGGTATCGCCCGGGCCGACCCGGAAGCTCCACGTGAGGTCGTAGGCGGACACCGGAGGCAGCCCGCTCGGGTACCAGGCGGCGCCCGACTCGTCGTTGTTGCTGTTGGTGAGTGTGATCTTGCCGTCGCTGTTCTCGTCCCAGCTCGCCGTTCCGGCGAAGACGCAAGTGGACAGATCGAGTGTGCCGAGGATGCCGCCATCGAACGGTGTGCACGTCCACCCGTCGCCGGCGGGGCCGTCGACGGGCGGCTGCGTATCCGTCGTGGGCCCATCGGACGCGACGTCCTTCCCCTGCACGTCGGAGGTCGCCGCGTCGTGGGAGGCCTCGGGACCATCCCCGCGCGCATCGCTGCTGCCGGTCGCGTCCCGCTGGCCGACGGCCCCGTCGTTCCCGCCGCCACCGGCCGACGGCGGCCCGTCCCCCATGGTCGAGAGGCCGCAGGCAGCGAGCGTAGCGCCCGCTGCGAGCACCACCACCGACACCGAAAGGGGACGCATCGTGAAGAACCGCTAGCATTCCACGTTATGCCGCGACGCGCCCGTACCGGGAGGCTCCTTCTCCTCGCGTTCCTCGGCGTGGTCGCGACCATCGCGATCGTGGCGGTCCTGTCGGCGCGGGGAAAGCTGCCGCCCGAGGTGTCGAAGCTCGTGCAGTTCCCCGAGGGCGGGCTCTCGCTGGGGCTCGACGACCAAACGCCGGATGCAGCTCCGAGCGGGGACGCCTGGGTCCCTCCGATGCCGTACGGCAAACCGCAGACGAAGCCGCTCAGCAGCGCGCAGCTCGGGGCGCCGCTGGTGCACGGCAGCTTCGTCACCGCGTGCGGCGCGCCGGAGACGATGAAGGTCAAGGCGAAGATCACCGTGAAGATGGGACGCGCCGTCGCCGTCGTCGTGAAGACCGACCCGCCCGACCCGACGATTGCATCGTGCGTCGACCACGCGATCCGCGGCCTCGTCTGGGACCCGAGCGTGCGCCCGGGCACCGTCACCGTGAACTACTAGTTCTGACGCCCTCGAGCTGCGCGTTCACCTCGGCTCCCACGACGAGAGAGAGGCTCGTCAGGTACAGCCACACGAGGAGCACGGCCACCGCCGCGAGGCTGCCGTAGTACACGGCGTACGTCGACACCGACACGGCGTAGAGCCCGAACACCCACGACACGACGAGCCAGAGCACCACCGCCGTCACCGCGCCGGGCCACACGCGCCGGCGCACGCGCGCCGGGTGGACCACGGCGAAGCGATAGAACCCCGCGAGAAACGCCGTGCCCACGAGCAGCATGAGCGCCGACGCGATGAGCTGCTCGAACGGCGTGCTCAGCGCCTCGTGCACGCGGTGCCGGATCGCCGACGCGCGCGGCCCCTGCAAGGCGTGCGGGTCGACGGGCGGCGCGTGAGCCTTCGGAGCCGGCGGCAGGGACACGGCTTCGTGCAGGTGCAGCGAGCGGTCGATGCGCACGAGCGCCCACGCGAGCGCGCACGCCGCCACCAGGCCTGCGACGACCCACGCCAGGGCGATCGCGCGCTGCACCCACCACCGGCGTCGTTCGACCTTCACGGCCGTCTCGAAGACGTCCATCAGGTTGTGCAGGCCCGACGACGCGGTCCACAGGTAGCCGACGACGCCCACCGGCGCGACCGATGCCGAGCTGCGCGACATTCGCTCGAGCTCCGCCCGCACGATGTCCTCGGCGGAGCCCGGCACCAGCTCGAGCACGGGCTCGAGCAGATCGCTCATGCCGCGCGCCCGCGCGGCGATGCGGCCGACCAGGAACCCGAGCAGGACCAGCAGCGGAACGAGGCTCAGGAAGAACCAGAAGGCGATGGCGGCGGCCGCCTCGAGCGCGTTGTGCGCCTTCATCCCCTCGACGAAGCGGCGCGCCACCCGGAACGCGTTCTTTGTGCCGGCGTTCGTCAACCCGGCTGAATCATCGCATAATCCGTGCGTGACACGGTCGTGCTCGTCCTTCCTTGCGTCGGCTGCGACCGCGGTTGCGCTTTCCGCGTGCGGCGGCAGCACCTCGAGCTCGCAGGGGCAGGGGCAAGGCCCCACCGACGCCGGGCACCTCGACGACGTCGCCAACCTCGACGGCGCCACCACCTACATCGACGCGAGCTGCCTCGTGGAGATCCAGCAGCCGCCGCTCATGTCGTCCTTCGACCACGTGCCCGTCGGGACGATGGTCGACTGGAGCACGAACCCTCCGTCGAGCGGACCGCACTACCCCATCTGGGCGGCGTTCCAGGCGTACACGACGCCCGTGCCGCGCGGTTACTACGTGCACGACCTGGAGCACGGGGCGATCGTGTTCCTCTACAACTGCGGGTCGGCGGGGTGCCCCGAGGTCGTGTCGACGTTCCAGGCGGCGGCCGATTCGCTGCCGGACGATCCGGTGTGCGATCAGACGGGCGGCCCTGGCGTGCGCGTGCGCACGGTCATCACGCCCGACCCGCTCATCCCGACGCGCGTCGCGGCGGTCGCGTGGGGGTGGATCTACCTCGCCGACTGCGCCGACCTGCCGACGCTCGAGCAGTTCGCGAAGGCACACTACGGGCAGGGCCGCGAGGACCTCTGCAACCCCGGCACGACCGCGTTTTGAGCCTCGACACTCCCCCGGGGGAGACTTATTTCAACGGGTGCGGTCGTGGTCGCACAGCCTCTCCTCTTCACCATCGAGTTTCGCCGGAAGATGGCGGAGCTACCGCTGCAAGAGCGGATGGATTGGCTCGAGTCGCTCGCGCGACGCATGCGTTCGGGTGAGGACGAGCCGGGCGTCGTGCAGGAATTGCGCGAGGTCGCGCGCGGGTGTCGCCTGCCGCTCGTCGAGAACATCCAGAGGCAGCTCGGACCCTTCGACGCGTCACACCTGCGCGCTCTGGTGGAGGTGCCGCGCGAGAGGTTCGTGCGCGACGAGGATCTCGAGCGCAGCGCCGACGACGTACCCCTGCCGCTCGACGAACAGGGGCTCGCGACCATCAGCGCGCCGCACGCCTATCTGCTCTCCTTCCGGCTGCTCGAGCTTTCGTCGGGGGACTCGCTGATCGAGCTGGGAACGGGCTCCGGCTATGGCGCGGCGCTGGCCGCGTTCATCGTGGGGCCCGAGGGGCGCGTGCTCACGTGCGAGATCGACGGGGGCCTCGCGCGCTGGGCCGCGAAGAACCTCGAGGACGAGGACAACGTGCAGGTCGTGCACGGCGACGCGATGACGAGCTCGCGCGAGTGGGGCGGCGCGAAGAAGATCGTGGTCACCTTCGCGGTCGCCGAGCTCCCCGCGAGCTGGCTCGACGCGATCCCCGAGGGCGGCCGCCTGGTGGCGCCCGTGGGGCAGCGAGAGAGAGACCAGAAGCTCGTGCTCGTGCGGCGAGAGCGAGGCAAGATCGTGCGCACCGAGCACGGCTCCGTGCGCTACGTGCAGAACCGGTCGGGCAAGTAGCTCTACTTCGTGAAGGTGGACTCGCAGTACTGGAGCTCCGTCGGATCCACCGTCGGCATCGTGAGCGTCGGCGGCGTCGCGAAGGCCGGCGGGCTCTTGAAGTCGAACAGGTCCGTCGGCGGCTCGGCGTTCGCGTCTCTCGCGGTGAGCGCCGGGATCTTGAACTTGGCCTCGATGAACCGCGTGATGCTCGTGTGGTCGTAGACGTGGTGGCCCACGTACCCCTTCTTCGCGTAGGGGCTCACCGCCAGGAGGAGCACGCGGACGCCGTACTGATCGAATCCGCCCTGCGTCCCCTGATCGCTGCCCTCGAGCATCGGCGCGATGCCGTCCGGCGCGCACGCGGGCGGCGGCTGCACGTGGTCGTAGAAGCCGCCGTTCTCGTCGTGCGTGATGAAGAGCGCCGTGTGCGCCCACTGCGGGCTCGTCGTGACGGCCTTGACCACCTGCGCCACGAACTGCTCGCCGCTCTGGATGTCGCCCGGCGGATGCTCGTCGGTACCCGCGCCGCCCATGCTCTCGGACGAGGTGTTCGGATCCACGAAGGCGACCTGCGGCAGCGTGCCCGCCGCCGCGTCCGTGAGGAACTGCTGGAAGCTCGACTTGACCGACCGGCCCCACCGGTGGAGCAGGTTGGTGATGTAGATGAGGGCCGCTGGCGGCAGGCCGTCGGTGTAGAGCTGCCAGTTGACGTGCCGCTTCTCGAGCTCGTCGAGGACCGTCGCGTCCTTCGCGGGGTAGGGATACTGGGCCGACACGTCCATGAAGCAGGTCTCGCACGTCTGCCCGAAGCTCGTCGCCGCGTAGAGGTACATGCGGTTCGGGTACGTCGGGCCCGGCACCGCGCAGTGGTAGTGGTCAGCCAGCGCGAACGTGCTCGCCAGCTGGTAGTAGAACGGGATGTCGGTCTGGTCGTACCACCACATCGCGCGGGCGCCGTCGTAGAGCGGTCCCGGGTTCGCCCCGGCGTCGGCCGGAGCGCTGTAGCCCTGGTTGGCGATCGCGAAGCCGTCCATCTTGCCGTTGTCGATCTCGTGGTGCGTGCCGCCCCACGAGTGGTCGGTGTCCGCGGAGCACAGGTGCGTCGCGTGCGTCCACGGCGCGGTGCCGCCATCGGCGGTGGGGTTGCTGGCGCCGCCGTCCGCGCTCTCGATGTCCGTCCGGTGCGCGTAAGCGTTGAGGTGCCCGAGGTAGC
>Ga0335069_10014519_pt1 | contig 11025 bp, 10 predicted proteins | sample Lox_Sample_11_FD_206714 | JGI IMG/M metagenome (GOLD analysis project Ga0335069, IMG submission 206714) | Soil microbial communities from Loxahatchee National Wildlife Refuge, Florida, United States - Lox_Sample_1.1 | ecosystem: Environmental > Terrestrial > Soil > Wetlands | place: USA... | reverse complement strand
GAAACGGGTGGCACTTACACAGGCGTGCGATCGAAAGCAAGGAGCCCCGGACCGCCCCGTGCCCTTCCAGACAGGCGATTGCGTACCGGGAGCAGGACGGCTCGAACCGGCACACGTTGCCGAGGAGAGGGGAGAGCGCCCGCCGATAGACACGCAGCAGAGCAATGAGGAGGCGGGCGAACATCTATCGTGTTTGTGTGCCGGGGCGCCTGCCCCGTCATCGGACGCCGGGAGGATGATGCGGACCGGCCGGCTTCGCCAGCGCTTCCACGGCGCGTTTTTTAAGCACCGACAATGCCGCACGCCACTCGGCACGTACCTCTTCCAGCCCCAGCTCGTGCGCACCGACCCTCGCGATCACGACGAGATCCACCCCATCCGGCAGCAATTCCGGCCACGTGCGAAAGCACTCGCGGCAGACCCGCTTGACCCGGTTGCGCCGGACGGCCGTCCCTACCGCTCGGGAAACGACGAGCCCCAGCCGGGCCCGGCGCGGCGGGGGAGGCTGTGCCGCGACGAGCAGCGTGAAATGAGGCGTTCCCACGCGCTTTCCGGACCGCTGCGCGCGGACGAACTCCGCGTGGCTCCGGAGGCGCCGGGTGGCCTGCAGCAAACGCCTGGTCCCTGGTCTGCGTGATGGGGCCCAGGCCCCATCACGGCTACTTCTTGTAGGTCGTCGGCGTCAGGCGCTTGCGGCCCTTGCGACGACGGTTCTGCAGGACCTTGCGCCCGCCCTTCGTCGCCATGCGGGCGCGGAAGCCGTGCGTGCGCGCTCGGCGGACGTTGTGGGGCTGGTAGGTGCGCTTCATGTGGGGGCCGGGGGTCTAGCGTATTTCGATGCGACCGTCCAACCCATCAAGTAGAGTCGCAAAAGTAGTCCCGCGCAGTCCCCGCTTCTCCGCTGACGGAGCGACGACGAATGGCACTGTCTTTCTCGGGGCTTTCACGCTGTTGGAAGGGCGCTCTCGCTGGCGCCCTGGCCCTGGCGGGCGTGGGGTTGTCGCCCTCGGCGCAGGCGCAAGGCCACACCTTCCATCTGGACCGGCTCGAGATGCCCGGCGCGCCCGACGACGGGCTCGCGCTGTTCCGGCCCGTGACTCAGCCGAACACCATCGTCTACGCGCAGATCGGGTTCGGCTACACGCTCAACCCCCTGCGGATGAGCGACATCCTCACCGGCCCGCAGGACCAGAACTCGCTCCGCCAGTCGCCGACCAACGCGATCACCAACCAGTTCACCAACTACTTCTCCGGCGGCATCGAGCTCTTCGATCACCTCACGCTCGGCCTCACGTTCCCGGTCACCTGGGTGCAGACCGGCGCCCAGCCGAACGCCACGGGCTCGACCAGCCCCTTCGGCGCGGGCGGCGGCGGCAACTCGTACACGGTGGACGGCCCCGCCGCGGGCGACATGCGCATCGACGCGCGATACGTCGCCTGGCGCAAGGAGGACCGCTCGATGGCGGTCGGCGTGCAGCTCAGCCTCTTCGCGCCGACCGGCAACGGCTCCGCGTCGAACTTCGGCGGCGACGGCGGCACCGGCGCGATGCCGATGATCACGTGGGAGTGGACGCCCTGGCACAGGATCCCGATCGCCTTCGTGGCCAACACGGGCGTGATGTTCCGCCCCGAGAACTCCATCGGCGACCCCGCGGGCAACCGGGGATCGCCCGACGGGCTCGGCGTCGGGGACGAGTGGCGCTGGGCCGTGGGCGCGTACCTGCCCCTCAAGGACGGCAAGTTCCGCATCGGCGCGGACATCTTCGGCCAGACGGGCCTCACCGGCAGCGGCGACCTCACGACGGGCAACACCGTCTTCACGCGCCAGAACACGCCGCTCGAGTGGGACGTCGAGGGCCGCATGAAGCTCCCGCGCATGCTGGCGAACGACCAGTTCTACGTCGGCGCCGGCGGCGGCTCGCTCTTCCTCCCCGGTTACGGCGCGCCCGACCTGCGCATCCTCGCGGTGCTCGGCACGTACTGGACCATCGAGGACACGAGCGCCAACTCGCCCGAGGCGCACGCCAGGATCCGCGCGAGCATCCACGAGTCGCTCAAGGACACCGACGGCGACGGCATCCCGGACGACATCGACGCATGTCCCGAGGTGCCCGAGGACCACAAGGATCCCGACCCGATGGACGGCTGCCCGGCGCCGAGCGATCGCGACGGCGACGGCATCCCGGACCAGTACGACAAGTGCCCGGACGTGCCCGAGGACAAGGACGGCATCGACGATCAGGACGGCTGTCCGGAGGACGACGCCGACCAGGACGGCATCCCGGACGCCAAGGACGCGTGTCCGAAGGAGCCGGGCCAGCCCGATCCGGACCCGAAGAAGAACGGGTGCCCCAAGTTCATCAAGCTCGAGGGGTCGACCGTGCGCGTGCTGCAGCAGGTGCACTTCGCGACCGGCTCGGCGACCATCCTGCCCGACAGCTTCCCGATGCTGCAGGAGATCGTGCAGCTCCTGAAGGCCACGCCGGGCATCAAGAAGATGCGAATCGAAGGCCACACCGACAACCGCGGTGGGGCGGACATGAACCTCGATCTCTCGAAGCGCCGCGCGGCGAGCGTGAAGAACTGGCTCGTGCAGCACGGCATCGAGGGAGGGCGCCTGGAGAGCGAGGGCTACGGCCTCACGAAGCCCATCCAGTCGAACGACACGGACGCGGGTCGCCAGGCCAACCGCCGCGTCGAGTTCCACATCGTCGAAGAGGACACGGGCGGCGCGCCGCCCAGTGGAGCCGGTCCACCGCCGTCTCCGTGAGTCGGCGCGACGTCAGCCTGTCAGTGTCGCCAGGACTTGCTCGAGGACGATGTCCTCGAGCGCCTTGCGGGCACCGTCGTTCATCTCCTCGATCGCGAACGACGTGAGCCAGGAGCCGTCGCGCCGCATGGCCGAGACGATCCGCGCCTTGCCTTGAAGGGAGCCGCGTCGCGTGTGCAGGGCGAAGTCGGCGCGGCTCTTGGAGGCAGGCTCGTCTGGCAGCAGTGCGGCAAAACCGCCGCTCGACAGGTTCATCGTCGCCGTCTTGTGGCCGAACCCGGGGCCGGAGACCGTCACCTTGAGCATGTAGGCGACGCGGCGCGACCGGCGCTGCCACTGGCCCGGGCGAAGCGTCAGCTTCTGCGCCAGCACGTAGCCGTCAGCGAGCGCGCGGCGGAGTCTCTCGCACTCGTCCAACTCGTCCTCGGCGAGCTGGCGCACGCGCGAGGCGGCCATCAGGTCCTTCATGCGCATGGCGATTTGCTTCATGCGTCACAGCTCCTCGCGATCGGCCACGCATCATGACACGCGCGGACAGCCGGGGCACCGCCCCGACGCCGTGATGGGGCCTCTCAGTTCACGAGGACGAGGGCGGAGCCGTCCTGGCCGCAGAAGGTGGCGTTGCCGTCGAAGCGGGCGCCGCACTTGGGGCAGATTTTTCCGCGGCGAGGAGCGACGGCGGCAGCCTGCTGGGACGGCGGGGCTGCGACGCTCGCGACGGGAGCCGGGACCAGCTCTTCCCGGTGGTCCGGGCACACCTTCACGCCGGGGTTGAAGCCGCGGTTGCACACGGGGCAGACGCCGCCGGAGGGGCCGCCGAGGAGGGCCTCGTGGCCGCGGATCGAGATGAGCCGGTTCGAATCGAGCGGGCAGAACGCGCTGCCCGCCGGGTACTCCTTGCGGCACGAGGGGCAGAACATGGGGCCCGTGTCGAGGCCGCGCGCGAGGGCGGCGGCCGTCTGCTGCTGCGCGATGGCGATGCCCTCGAGGTGCTTCTTCATCTGCGCCGCGTGCTGGGCCTCGCGCTCGGCCTTCTGTCGCTCGTAGTTGCGCATCTTCTCGGCGTGGCGCTCGGACGCGGCGGCCTCCACGAGCTTCGCCTTGCGCGAGCGGCGCGCCCCGAAGATGGCGACGACGCCGAGCAGGAGCGCCAGGGAGCCGATGACCCCGATGAACACGAAGCGCTTCTTGCGCGCGGCGTCCTGGGCGCGCGTGGCCTCGGCGCCGATGGAGCTCGTCGCGATGACCGCGATGGCCGGCTCGTCGCGCTCGCCGTTCGGGTCCAGGCCCGACTGCGCCAGGAGCGCGCTGTAGTCGGCCGGCACCGCGACCTCCACCGATGCGTGGGCGCTCTTTCCCGCGGCGGTCGCGATGACGTCGAACGTGGCGTCGGTGAAATCGGTCGCCGGCACCGTGAGCTTGCCGCTCGCGTCGATCGCCGGCTGCCCGGCGTGCGTCTGCCCGTCGGAGAAGGTGAGTGCGCCGATGGTCCACGTGATGGGGGTCCCCGTGCCGCAGCCGCTCGCGTCGAGCACGACGCCGCGGAAGCCGAACGTGTCGCCCACCTTGAGCAGTTTGCGCGAGGGCCGCACCTGCAGGACCGCGGGATCACCGGGTGAGCTGCAGTCGACCTTGGGCGCGGTCGCGTAGGGATTCGGTGCGGGAGGGCTCGGGATCGTGGCCGTGGTGGCGGTCGAGGTCGAGGTCGCGGTCGCGGACGGGGTATCGGTCGCGGCGACCACCCTCGCGAGGCTCCCGCTCCGCTTCACATCGGCGATGCACGCTGCCCCGTTGACCGTGAACTCGTAGCGCCCGGTCTCGGCGATCGAGATCGACGTGTCGTCCGCGGACCCGAAGTACGCCGTGTTGATCACGGCCCGCCGCGGGTCACTGGGCGGCGTCTGACACCGGGTTCGCCACGAGTGCGAATCCGACGTGTGCACGCTCCGGGCGAGCGTGGGCAGGGGGTCCAGGCACGCATCCGTGCGGAGCGTCCGCGGCCCCTGGATCGCCAGTTCCCCACCGCTGCTCGTGATCATGGCGGTGCCCCCCGGGACGAGGGTGCCCGACACCGGCGCCGGGCCGCACGCGTTGCTCCACTGCTGCACCGTGAAGGTCTCGGCAATGGGCGTCATGGTCCACTGCCCGTCGAAGGGGCCGTCCGCCCGAGCCGCGCGAGCCACGAGCAGGAACCCCGCGAGGACCACGGCTCTGAGGAGGATGGATTTCAGGCTCACCAGCCGCGCGAGACTACCAGAGCATTGGCCAGTGCACCCGACGGCTGTGGTAGCCTGCGATCGTCCCTAGACCATGATCCAAAGTCGACGCTGCGGCGTGAAGCGCAGTTCGCTCGCCTTCGCGATTGCGATGGCTCTTGCGGCCATGGGTGCCTCGCGCGACGCACGCGCGCAGAACGCGATCCCGTCGGCCAACGGCTCGGGCATCGACACGCATCTCTTCCGCCCTGCGATGGACTCGAAGGGCCTGTTCACGACGAACGGGAGCGACATCCTCGGGAACAAGGAGATCAGCTTCGGGCTCGTCATCGACTACGGGCACAACCTGCTGCGCATGCCGAACGGCGGGCAGCTCATCGACCACAGCTTCCAGGGCACGCTGCAGTTCAACTACGGCCTGCTGAACCAGCTCGTCCTCGGCGTCGACATCCCGCTCGACCTCATGTCCGGCGGCCAGCAGCTCACGCCCGGCGGGGCCTCGCTCTATCCCAACGTCTGGGGCCCGCAGCAGCTCAACTACCAGGGGTTCGCCTTCATCGCCGCGCACGCCAAGTGGCGCATCACGCGCGTCGAGCACGGCATCGGGCTCGCGCTCGGCCTCCAGATCGGCGACGGCTTCGGCGACGCCGCGGCGAACGCCGGCGCCGACGACGGCTTCTGGTACTGGCCGCAGGCCATCATCGAGAAGCGCTTCGGCCCCAAGGGCGAGTTCCGCATCGCCGCCAACGCCGGTTACCGCGGTCACTCGTCGACGTCGACGCAGTTCGGGCTGCGCGACGGCGTGTACAAGGACGGGAGCCTCTTCACGTACGGCGGGGGCATCTCGATCCGCGTGCTCGAGCCGCTCGACATCGTCGGCGAGACCTACGGCACGTACCTGCTCAGCGACGCCGACAGCGGCGTCAAGGCGAGCAACGAGGCGGTCGGCGGCATCAAGCTGTTCGTCGAGCGAAACTCGTACCTCATGATGGGCGCGGGCTCGCGCTACACCACGGGCTTCGAGACGGCGGACCTGCGCGCCTTCGTCGGCTTCATCTTCGAGCCGTCGATCGGCGACCGCGACGGCGATGGTCTCAAGGACGACGTCGATCAGTGCCCGGACGATCCGGAGGACTTCGACGGCTTCAAGGACGAAGACGGCTGCCCCGATCCGGACAACGACAACGACGGCATCCCCGACGTGGACGATCGCTGCATCAACGTCCCCGAGGACCGCGACGGCGATCACGACGAGGACGGCTGCCCCGAGGGCAGCGAGGGCGATCGCGACGGCGACGGCATCCTCGATTCGAAGGACAAGTGCCCCGACGATCCCGAGGATCGCGATGGCTTCGAGGACCAGGACGGCTGCCCCGATCCGGACAACGACAAGGACGGGATCCCGGACAAGATGGATCAGTGTCCGAACGACCCCGAGGACAAGGACGGCTTCGAGGATCAGGACGGCTGCCCCGATCCGGACAACGACCACGACGGCATCCCCGACGTGCGCGACAAGTGTCCGAACGAGCCCGAGACCTTCAACGGGTTCGAGGACGAAGACGGCTGCCCCGACAAGGGGAGCGTCATCATCCAGGACAACAACATCATCATCCTCGACAAGATTCAGTTCGCCTACAACTCGGCGGAGATCCTGCCGGCGTCGAACAAGATCCTCGACGCGGTGAGCACGACGCTCGCGCACCATCCGGAGTTCTCGCTCATCGAGATCGCCGGCCACGCCGACGAGCGCGGCGGCGACCAGTACAACCTGCACCTCACGCAGGACCGCGTGAACTCGGTCGTGCGGGCGCTCGTGGCGCGCGGCATCGACAAGAGCCGCCTGCGCAGCAAGGGCTACGGCGAGTACTGCCCGCTCGACGAAGGGCACAACGAGCAGGCGTGGGAGCAGAACCGCCGCGTCGAGTTCAAGATCGTCAAGACGAAGGACGGCCCCACGGGCGTCGAGCTCGGGTGCGAGAACGCCACCAAGCACGGCGTCTCGCCGGAGCCGGTTCCGTAGTCAGGTTCGTCGTTCGGGGCCCCGGCCCCGAACGGGCTGCTATTGCTGGCGCTGCGCCTGGATCTGGCGCGCCTGCGAGACGCACATCTTGTCGCCCAGCTCCTTGCAGGTGGCGATGAGCAGCCGGATGTCCGTGTCGGTCCCGCGCCCGCTGTAGACCTTCTGCTCGAGCTGCGCCTTGAGGGCGGCCTTGGCATCCTGCGTCGTCGCCTGCAGCGCCGCCTGGCGCTCCTTGTCGTCACCCCCCGGCTTCGGCGTCGCGACGACGGGCGTCGGCGGCGGTGGCGGCGGTGCCGCGGCGACGGTCGGCGGAGGCTGCGGCGCGGCATAAGGGTTGTTCGACTCCTGCTGCGCGAGCGCCGTGCGGCGTCCTGCGTCGGGGCGCGTCGTCGTCACGGCGTCCGGCGGGGCCGCGCTCACGGCGGAGGGCAGGGTCATCGGCGTCGCCGTCGGGATGGCCGCCACCGCATCGAGCGCCTGCAGCTTGTTCGCGGCCTGCTTGCGGAGCTCCGGGTCGACTGCCATGTCGGTCGCGACCTTCTGGTAGAGCGCGTGCTTGTGCGCGCTGTCCTGCTCTGCGTCGCCGCGGGCCAGCGTCTGGGTGGCCCAGCGGTTCATCAGGTCCTTGAAGTCCTGCGATGCTCGCACGGGTGAGCCGTCGGCGACGCTCGCGAGCTCGTCGTGCGCGCCGTCGCAGTCCCCCGCGGCGCACTTCTTCTTCGCGTCATCGAGCGCCATCTGGTCGGGGGACGCCGTGGCCGCCGCCGACGTCTGCGCGGCGGGCGCCTCGCCCTTGGGGCGCGTGTAGACCCATGCCCCGAGCGCACCCGCCGCGACGACGACCGCGAAGATCGTGATCGGCAAGGCGTTGCTCCCACGCTTGGTGCCGCGCACGATGTCTGCGGCCGCGCGGTCGTTGAGCAGCGCGAGCTGCTGGCTGTCGGTGGCTCGGAATATCTGCCCCGCGCCGATGAACTTGAACTTCACGTCGCCGAGCTCGATGAGGTCGCCCGGCTCGATGATGCCGCGCCGCAGGTCGCTCGCGTTGACGCGCACGCCGTTGCTCGAGCCCTTGTCGACGATCTCGAACCGCCCGTCGCCCAGCGAGTGCACCTCGCAGTGCAGGCGCGACACCGAGTTGTGGTTGATCGAGATGCTCGCGTCCTCGGCGCGACCGATGGTCATGCGCTCGTCGCTCATCGGGTACTCGACGCCCGGCGTGGGCCCCGCCAGCATGACGAGCCGGTTCGGCCGGTCGAGCAGAGAAGCGGCCTGCGCCCGCACGGCGGGCGCCTGCGGGACCGTGGCCTTCGCGTCCGGCGTGGTCGTCGTGGCGCCCGCCGTGTCGAGCAGCGTCTCGTCCTGCAGGACGATGCGGTAGTCGCCGATCTGGACCAGGTCGCCGTGTGCGAGATCCTGCGCGTGCGTGATGCGCAGTCCGTTGACGAAGACGCCGTTATAGCTCGTCAGATCCTCGAGGACGAACGTCGGCTTCTCCGGCGACGGCGTCGGCGCAGCTACGCCGTTCGCCTTCTTGTAGAGGCGCGCGTGCTCGCGCGAGACGTTCCGCTCGGTCAAACGGATGGTGTTCCCGTCCTTGCGGCCAATCGAGTACTGCTCACGCGTGAGCGGTACGACGGTACGCTTTCCTTCGTCGTCCTCGATGACCAGCTTCCACATGGGCGGTCCGGTTACGCTCGACTTTCGGAAGGATTGGGCAAAGCCGGTTCGGGAAGGGGGCCCCAGACGGAACCCTCGGTGGGTAACCTGAGGCGCCGCCAGGGCATGCGTGCGCTAGCGGAAGTGTACCTACCCGCGACCTTGCGATGCAACGGCTCGTGCCCCTGGCGCCGCTGTAGGCGGGACTGGGAAGAAGGCCGAGCCCTTGACGCGTGATACATCCGGACGTACGTATCACGGCGTGACACAGAGCAATGGGGACGCAAAGAAGGAGCGCGTGCTCCACACGCGGGTGCCGGCGGTGCTCGAGCGCGAGCTCAAGCGATTCGCCGACAACCTGCGGGTCCCCGTGTCGAACCTCGTGCGGACCATCCTCGAGGATGCGGTGTCGGTCGCCGACGCGGCGACCGAGAGCGTCGAGGAGCGCCTGAAGAAGGCTGCCAAGACGCTCGAGAAGGAGCGCGAGCGCATCAAGAAGAAGATGGAGCACGACCCGCTCGAGGGGATCCTCGCGTTCCAGGAGGTCGTGCTCGCGATGCCCGCTCGATGCGCCAAGTGCGAGAAGGAGCTCGCGCGCGGCGAGAGAGCGAACCTTGCGATCGGCGAGAGCCCGGGGCACTCGCGCCGATTCGTCTGCGACGAGTGCCTGCCCCGAGCGATTCCGTAACGTCATCCAACAGTGGAGAGCGTCAGCGAGCGGTCCGCCCGGACTGCATCGATGGAGGTGTGTCCATGAGTCAGGAAGAGAAGAAGGAACAGGTCCACGAGGCCAACGCCGAGGTCGTGAGCGAGGAGAAGCCTTCGACGCTGGTCGATGCGATCTTCGACATCGGCCTCGCGTGGGCCGAGTTCGGCGTCGGCCAGGGCAAGCGCGCCCTCGAGACGAGCGCCAAGACCCTCGAGAAGGTCGCAGCGCAGCTGAGCGATCTGCAGCAGAAGCTCCGCAAAGACGCGGCCTGACCTTCCGGCGAAGGCCGGCACCGCTACTCGACGCGCTGGGGCTCCCCGGCGGGCAGCAGCGCGACGAAGGCGTCGCGTGCCGCGAGCACGCGCGCCTCGTCGCGTCCGTCGAAAGTGACCTTCGTCTTGTAGGCGGGGTCCATCCACTTCGGATACGAGCCGACGGAGACGTCCGCGTACTCGGCGACGACCCGGTCCAGCATCGGCTTGATGACGCCCTCGTCGAGGCGCACGTAGGCCGCGTGCGACACGAAGGCGAGCGCGCCGCCGACCTGCGCTGCCACCCACGAGACGACCACGGGCAGCTTCATGCGGAACACCTCGGGGATCCCCGGGAGCAGCCACGTGTTGCGCACGCGGATCGTCGGCCAGGTGATCTCGCGCGTCACCTCGAGCGACGCGCCCTCGGGCACGAGCGCCATGCGCAGGTGGCCCTCGGTGCACCGCTCGCGGTAGTGGGCGCGCAGCATCTGCTCCATCTCGGGGGACGACACGACGCGCACGCCGAATGCCTGGGCCGCCGCCTCGATGGTCACGTCGTCGTGGGTCGGCCCCACGCCGCCGCTCGTGAAGAGAAAATCGTGGCTCGCGGAGAGCTCCTTCATCTCCCGGACGATGGTCTCCACTTCGTCCGGGACCACGACCACACGCTCGAGACTCACCCCCAGGCCCCGCAGCGCCCTCGCCAGCACGGCCACGTTCGCCTCCTCCACCTTGCCGGAGAGGATCTCGTTGCCGATGACGAGCGCCGCTGCGCGATGAGGCCTCTGTTGCACGCGATTGCCAGGGTAATACGGGATTTCGGCCGTCGCCCGGGGATGGGTGTACGATGGCCCATAGCAGCGAATGCGCAGGGTTCTCGTCGTCGAGGATTCAGTGTCGGCGCGCGCGTTCGTGCGCGCGGTTCTCGAATCGCCCGAGTTTGCCGGGCCGCAAGGCGGGTGCGAGGTCATCGAAGCGAGCAGCGGCTTCGACGCGATGCGCCTGCTTCCACGCGGACCGTGGGATCTCATCGTGACGGACATCAACATGGGGGACATCAACGGCCTCGAGCTGGTGCGCTTCATCCGGAAGTCGGAGCACCACCGGTCGACGCCACTGATCATCATCTCGACGCAGCGCGCGGAGCAGGACGTCGAGCGCGGCCTCGCCCTCGGCGCCGACGCCTACCTGCCCAAGCCGTTCACGCCCGAGCAGCTCCGCCAGCTTTGCGTGAAGCTGCTCTCGGCCCCGCGCGCCGCCCCCCGCGCCAGCGAGCCTCCAGCCGGCTCGGCGTAAGCCATGGTCGAAGGCGGCGGCCGCGACGGCGGGGACAAGGCGCGCGACGAGTTCCTCAGCGAGGCACAGGAGCTGGTGGACGGGCTCGGCCGCGACCT
>Ga0335069_10014516_pt1 | contig 11026 bp, 12 predicted proteins | sample Lox_Sample_11_FD_206714 | JGI IMG/M metagenome (GOLD analysis project Ga0335069, IMG submission 206714) | Soil microbial communities from Loxahatchee National Wildlife Refuge, Florida, United States - Lox_Sample_1.1 | ecosystem: Environmental > Terrestrial > Soil > Wetlands | place: USA... | reverse complement strand
GATCCGACCGCGCCGCCCGCCTTGGTCGGGAACTCGGGGTGCAGCACCGCCGACCCGCCGCCGAGGGCGGCCGGGTTGGTGCAGAGCACCTGCTGCCCAGCCGTGCGAGACCGGCCGAACAGCGAGTCGGCCGGCGGCGGGTCGAGGAAGCTCGAGTAGGCGACCACGCAGCCGGTCTGCGAGTCCTTCGTGCACGCGGGGACGGTCGAGAACGACCCACCGACCGTCTTGCCGATCGGAACCGTGACGTTGCCACCAAGCAGGATCGCCGACACCAGCAGCTTGCGCTGCGCGGCGTTCGGATCGATCTGCGCCTTGATCAGTCGCGTCAGCATGCCCGCGCCCTGGGAGTGCCCGATCAGCACCACGCCACGACCGTGGTTGTAGTGGGCCAGGTAGTCGAGCCACGCGTTCTGCACGTCGGTGTACGCGATGACACCGGCCTGGGGCGTGATGTTGCCGCGACCGCTGATCGCCTTGAGCGTGAGCTGCCGGTACATCGGCGCGTAGACGTGGCACACCTGCGAGAACCGGGCGGTCTGGGCGACGGCGACGCCCGTCTCCTCGGGGTCGACGTGCAGGTTGGCGTTGATGGTCGGTTGGGTCGAGACGGTCGGGTACACGTAGAAGCAGTCGATCTTGGGATCGGTGGCGACCGAGGCCTTCTTCACGGTCCTGGAGCCGTCACCGGCCACGACGGTCGAGTCGAGGCCTCCCGCGCACGGGTCGGGTTCGACGCCCGGCTTGCACAACCAGACGGTGTTCGTGGGTGCACTCGGGATCGACACCGCGGCACCCGTCGAGGTGCTGGTCGCCGCGGTCGTCGTCGTGCGCCTGCCGGCCGGCGCGGCCGCCGAGCTCTTCGACCCGCCCCCGCAGGCGGCGGCCACGAGCGCCAACAGGACCAGAGCCGTACCTAGCCCCACGCGCGCCCGCGCAGGACCCTCGCTCGTGTTCCCCCTCATACGGGCCACCGTACTTCCCCCGGAGCGTGCGTCGTCAGCGGCGGTCGTGCAGGTCCTCCGACGCGTCGACCAGGCGGTCCCACAGCGCTTCGACCAAGTCGGTCAACCCCGTCCTGGCGCCGACCGCCCGCACCAGCTCCTGCGACGAGGCCAGCTCCGCCGCCAGCGCGGTGATGCGCGGGAAGCTCCGATCCCAGACGCCACTCGTGCTCGCGGTCCCCTGCGACGAAGGGTCGTCCCAGAACGCGAACAGGTGGGCCGGGAACAGGATCCCGAGGACCGCCAGCGGATCGGCCACCGGACCGATCACGTCCGGCCAGCCCGAGGCGATGAACTCGTTGAGCTCGCGAGCCCGCTGCGCGCCCTCGAAGATCGGATCGGCCACCAGGTAGCGCACCTCGGCGATGCGCGACAGGCGGATCGCCCCCGCGCACATCAGGCAGGGTTCGAGCGTCGTCCAGAGCGTGAACCGCTCTTCTCGATGGCCGAGCCACGGCACCTTGGCCAGCGCGTTCATCTCGGCGTGGGCCAGGGAAGTGCCAGGTGGTCGTCGCCCGGATCCTGCTCCATCAGGCGGTTGCGGCCGACGGCGACGACCTCGCCGCCGTCGCCGGTGATCACCGCTCCGATGCCCAGGCTGCCTGCGCACACCGATCGCCATGCCTGGTCGAGCGCGGCCTGCCACGGCTCGCCGAGCGCCCCCCACGCCTGCTCCGCCTCGGTCAACCTCCGGACCTCAGATCACCGACCGGCCGGACTCGACCCGGTCGCGGAGCAGCCCCGCGAGGCGGCCCCGGTGGAACGACCCGTCGCCGAAGCTGATCGAGTCGAGATGGGCCCGCTTCAGGTAGAGGTGCATGTCGTTCTCCCAGGTGAAGCCGATGCCGCCGTGGACCTGGAGCGCCGACGACATGACCCGGGTCGCGGCATCGCTGCACCAGCACTTCGCGGTCGACGCGGCCACGGACGCGTCGGCGTCGCCCGCCGCCACGCACCACGCCGCCCAATACACGGCCGACCGCATGCCCTCGACGTCGACGAGCATGTCGGCGCAACGGTGCTTCACCGCCTGGAAGCTGCCGATGGGGCGGCCGAACTGCACCCGTTCGCGGGCGTACTCGACCGAGAGGTCGAGGGCCCGCTGGGCGAGGCCGAGCAGCTCGGCGGCGTAGGCGACCGCGGCGACGTCGAGCTGGCGGGCGAGCGCGTCGGACCCGCCGAGCTCGAGCCGAGGCGCGCCGGCCAGGTCGGCGGCGTGCACCCAGCCGATCGTGCGGGTGAGGTCCATCGCCGGCTCGGGGGCGGGACGGTGCCCACGCAGGTCGACGGCGACGAGGCGCTCGTCCTCGGCGACCACGAGCACGTCGGCGTCCGGTGCGTAGACGACCGGCTCGTCGAGGTGAGGTGCGACGGCTGCGATCGCCTCTCCGTCGACCAGCGCGGCCCCCCACTCGGTCGGGGCGAGCACGTCGAGCGCCACGAGCTGACCGAGGATCGGCGCAGGCGCGACGTGCGCGCCCACCTGTTCGAGCACGACCGCGGCCTCGACCCAGCCAAGGCCCACACCGCCATGGGCCTCGTCGACGGCCAGGCCGCACCACCCCTGGTCGACCATCGCCTTCCACAGCTCGGCATCCCGCCGGCCGCCCTGTTCCATCGCGGCGCGCACCACCGGGATCGGTGACCGGCCGTCGAGCAGGTCCGTCGCCGCCGCGGCCAACGCCTGCTGGTCGTCCGAGAGCTCGAAGTCCACGGCCGGCGAGCGTATCTGACACTCGTGTCAACCTCGATCCGGGTCATCTACGATGCCCCCTGTGGACCTGAGGCCGACCGCAGCGCAGGAACAGCTGCGGGCCGAGTGCCGGTCGTGGCTGCGGGAGCACCTCCCCTGGGAGTACGGCACCGGCCTGCCTCCCCGCTTCGCCTCCCTCGACGAGGAGGTGGCGTTCGGCCGCGCCTGGCAGCACCAGCTGGCCGAAGGGCGTTGGGTCGGCGTGACCTGGCCCGAGGTCTACGGCGGGCGGGGAGCGGGCGCGCTGGCCCACTACGTCGTGCAGGAGGAGCTCGCCCGCGCCCGTGCCCCGGAGCTGGTGGGACGCATCGGTGTGAACCTGGTCGGCCCGACGCTGCTGACCCACGGAACCGACGCCCAACGTGCGCGCTGGCTGCCCGACATCCTGCGCGCCGACATCCTCTTCTGCCAGCTCTTCAGCGAGCCCGACGCCGGCAGCGACCTCGCGTCGCTGTCGACCCGGGCCGTGCGCGCCGAGCGCGACGGCATCGGGGGGTGGAGCCTCACCGGCCAGAAGGTGTGGACGTCCTACGCCCAGTTCGCCGACTGGGGGCTGTGTCTGGCCCGCACCGATCCGGACGTGCGCAAGCAGGCCGGGATCACCGCGTTCGCGGTCGACATGCGCGCGCCGGGCGTCGAGGTGCGCCCGCTGCGCCAAATCACCGGTGAGTCGGACTTCAACGAGGTGTTCCTCGACGACGTGTTCGTGCCCGACGACGCCGTGATCGGTGCCGTGAACGACGGTTGGCGCGTGTCGTCGTCGACGCTGACCCACGAGCGGGGCACCAACCCCCGCCAGCTCGTCATCCACTCCCAGCACCTCGACGAGCTGCTTCGGCTCGCGGCCGAGCGCGGGGGGTTCGACGACCACCGCACCGCGCAACGGCTCTCCGAGGCGTTCGTCGAGGTGAAGCTGTTCCAGCTGCACAACTGGCGCTCGCTGTCGCGCCTCGAGGCCGGTCAACCGGTCGGGCCGGAAGGCTCGGCGCTCAAGCTCTACTGGTCCGAGATGAGCCAGCGCCTGCACCGCCTCGCCCTCGACGTGCTCGGGCCGGCGGGCGCGCTCGCCGGAGGCGCCGAGGGCAACCCCGGCGACGGCGAGTGGCAGCGTTCCTGGCTCTACTACCAGGCCGCGTCGATCTTCGCCGGCACCAACGAGATCCAGCGCACCATCGTCGGCGAACGGGTGCTCGACCTGCCGCGTGAACCGGCGCCGTCTCCCTCACCGTCCTCCGCGCCGTCAGCCTCGGCGGCACCTGCCGGAGCGGGACGGGCGTCATGAGCCCAGCGGCCTTCGAGGTGCTCGGCTACGAGCTCGACGCCGACGGCACGATCGCGACGATCACGATGCGCCGGCCCCGGTCGGCGAACGCCCTGAACGCGCAGCTCATCGACGAGCTCGACGCGGCCTTCGACCTGGCCGAGGCCGACGACGATGTGCGGGTCGTCGTGCTCGCCGCCGAGGGCAAGCACTTCTGCGCGGGCCACGACCTCAAGGAGCTGTTCGAGGCGACCGAGCCCTGGGCCGCGATGCGGGGCACGCCCGAGGGCAAGCTCCATCACGAACAGGTCATGTACTTCGACCGCTGCGTCCGCATTCACGACTTCCCGAAGCCCACGATCGCCGCGGTCCAGGGCACGTGCAGCGCGGCCGGCCTGATGCTGGCGTGCATGTGCGACCTCATCGTCGCCGCTGACGACGCCCGGTTCTCCAACCCCGTGCTGCGCATGTCCGGCGCCGGCGTGGAGCTGCTGGTCGAGCCCTGGGAGCTGGGCGCGCGCAAGGCCAAGGAGCTGCTGTTCTGCGCGGAGACGCTCGATGCCGGCGAGGCCGAGCGCCTGGGTCTCGTGAACCAGGTCGTGCCGCGATCCGAGCTGGGTGACGCGGCCGACGCGATGGCCCGCAAGGTCGCGCTGGTGCCGCCCATCACGGCGCAATCTGTCAAGGCGTCGATCAACGCGACGCTCGACCGCATGGGCCAGCGAGATTCCTGGCGCCACCACTTCATGGTCCACCAGTTCGTCTCGAACACCGACACGGCGCTCGGTCTCGCCGCCGAACGTGCCGAGGGCGGGATGGACCACGTGCGGCGCGAACAGTCGGGAGCGGGCGCCGACCCGACCGATCCCGCGTGAGCGGTCCGCTCTCGGGACTGCGGGTCCTCGACCTCGGCACGCGCATCGCGGCCCCGTTCTGCGCCGGCCTGCTCGGGGAGCAGGGCGCCGAGGTGGTCAAGATCGAGCAGCCGGGCTCCGGCGACTTCATGCGCGAGATCGGCCCCTTCGTCGACGAGCCCGATGCCGACCACGCCCGCTACTCGCTGTTCTGGGCCGTCGAGGGTCGTGGCCGCAAGAGCGTCACGCTCGACCTTCGCACCCCCGCGGGCCGCGACCTGCTCCGCCGCCTGGCCGCGCATTGCGACGTGTTGTGCGAGAACTTCCGCCCGGGCACGCTCGAGCGCTGGGGGCTGGCTCCGATCGACCTCGACCCACGGCTGGTGATCGTGCGGATCTCGGCGTTCGGCCAGGACGGTCCGTACGCGCAGCGACCGGGCCTCGACCGCCTCGGCATCGGCTACGGGGGCCTGCTCAACCTGACCGGCTACCCGGACCGGCCGCCCGTACGCCCGGGAGTGACCACGAGCGACTACCTCACGGGCGTGTTCGCGGCTCAGGCCGCGCTGGCCGCGCTCTACCGCCGCGACGCGGGCCCGGCGGCGACCGGACGCGGAGCCGTCGTCGACGCCGCGCTCTACGGCTCGGTGCTGCGCATCCTCGAGTGGACGATCGCGGCCTACGACCGGCTGGGCACGGTGCGCCAGCGCGAGGGGAACCGGCTGGCCAACTCGGCGCCACTCGACAACTACCCCACCGCCGACGGCCGTTACGTCTGCATCGTCGCCGGCGGTGACGCCAACTTTGCGAGGCTCTGCGCGGCGATGGGCCGTCCGGAGCTCGTCGACGACCCGCGCTTCCACATCCTGGCTCAGCGCGCCGCGCACGCCGACGAGATCAACGGCATCGTCACCGAGTGGACCTCTGCGCGCACGGCTGCCGAGGTCGAGGCGGCCGCGGTGGCCCACGACGTCCCGGTGGCTACCGCGTACACCGCCGCCGACATCTCCGCCGATCCACACATGACGGCGCGGGGCGATCTCGTCGCGGTGGACGATCCGGTGCTCGGACCCGTGCGGCAGCAGGCGCCGTTCCCACGCTTCGTGGGCGAGGCGATGCCGGTGCCGTCCGGTGCGCCGCGCCTCGGCGAGCACACCCGTGAGGTGCTCGGCGGCCTCCTCGGCCTGTCCCCCACCGAGCTCGACGCGCTGGCTTCGGACCGCGTGATCTGAGGCGGGGCGACGCTCGGCGCCGACATCGAACCTCCGCACGCCGCCCCCGTGTCAACTCGTGGTGGCGCCGGCCTCGACGGGGCAGTACCCGGAGCACAGGATGCGGATCCAGTTGATGCGGTCGTTGTCGACGGTGAAGTACGCCTCCTGCTCGACGGCGAAGTCACCGTCGGCGTTGGTGACGCGCAGCTGGTAGCGCACCTTGTCGCGATCGGCGAAGTTCCCGACCTCTACGTCGTCCAGCGACTGGATGGCGTCGCCGGGGTCGAACCACGCGCCGAGGATGATGTCATCGACGACCTCGGCGGCCGAGGTCGACTCCCACGGCTTGCGCGGCGTGAGCGCCCGGAAGTCGAGCGCGGGGTCGAACAGCCCGAGCAGCGCCTCGCGGTCCTTGGCCGCCAGCGCCTTCGCGAACTGCAGACCGAGCTCCGAACTCATCGACACCCCCCTGTCCGTCCTCGCGCCGATACTAGGCGTGATCGTCGTCGTCGCCGTCGGTCGTGCCGCGAAGCACCTTGGTCATGAAGATGCGTCGCGGTTCGAACCCGAGGCTCTCGTAGAGGTGGCGGGCGACCAGGTTCCCGCCGAAGACGTTCAGGCCGAGCTCTCGGGCACCGAACGATCGGGCGAGCTGCTCGGCCAGCAGCATCGCCTGCCGTCCCAGACCCCGGCCGCGATGCTCGGCCCCGATCTCGATGTCCCAGACCCAGAGGACGTCCGGCTGGTCCTCGGCGGGTCCGATCCAGAGCGAGCCGACACGAACACCGTCCTCGTCGATCGCACAGACGACGTGCCCTTCGGCGGGTACGCCGCCAGGGAACATCGCCTGGGTCATGTCGTCGATCGCGTCTGCGGCGCGCCCGGGGTCGTCGCCGTTGGCGATGCGGGCAGCCAGATAGCTCGCACGAGACGCCACGAGGAAATCGCTCAACTCGTGGTCGGTGAGCCCGCGAAGCACAACCATCACCCGGCGAGCTCGTGGAGGATGGCGGCCAGCGTGGCGGGCTGGGTGATCATCGCCATGTGCCCCGCGTCGAGGTCCACGACGTCGGGCTGTCCCAGGCGGGTCAGCATCTCGTCCTGGGTGGCGAGGCTCAGGCTGGCGTCGCGCAGCAGCCGGACGTAGGTCGTCGGCCTGGTCGTCGGGAGGCCGGTCGAGCCGAGGCGCTCGGACACCACCCGGAACGACTCGGGCACCATGATCCCGACGGTGAAGGCGAGTTGCTCGTCGTCCATGTCGTTGCAGAACATCGCCGCCGCCAGATCGGGGTGCAGCGTGCCGGACTCGGTCAGGATCCCGTCACCGATCTGCGCGGCCACCTCAGCGGTCGCGGGGCTGAAGGAGCCGAGCGCGTCGAGCACGGAGGTCCCCGGGGCGGGCACCGAGCACGAGACGAACACGAGCCGTGCCACCCGACCGGGCAGGGCCGCGGCCACGCCCGGAAGGGTGATCCCCGCCAGCGAGTGACCGACCAGCACGACGTCGGTCAGCCCGCGCTGCTCGACCTCGTCGACGACCGCCGCGACGAAGTCGGCGACACCGAGCTTCTCGAGCGGGGCCGGCCGTCGTCCTCTTCCCGGAAGGTCGACGGCGACCACGTCACCGTCGAGGTACGACACGAGGCGGCTCCAGCACCGGCTGTCGAACCCACCCCCGTGCACCAGCACGAACGTCATCGGGTGTGACCCTAGGACGCCGTCGAGAGGTACGAGTCCGCCACCCGCTCCCGCCACGTGCCCTGGTACCCGAGCAGCAGGTCGTTGGCCTTCGCCTTGCGGTAGTGCAGGTGGGCATCGCAGTCCCAGGTGAAGCCGACGCCACCGTGGATCTGGATCGACTCGCCGCCCACCTCGTTGGCGGCGCGGCCGACGAACGCCTTGGCCATCGCCGCCGCCTCGGCCCGAGTGGGCTCCTCGGCGTCGGAGGTCCAGGCGGCGTAGTGCACGCCGACCCGCGACAGCTCGATGCGTTCGAGCATCTCGGCAGCTTTGTGCTTGATGGCCTGGAAGGTCGCGATCGGCCGATCGAACTGCACGCGCACCTTGGCGTATTCGACCGCCAGGTCGAAGGCCTGCTGCATCGAACCGAGCGACTCTGCACACAGCACCACGGCGGCGTCGTCGACCACGCGCTTCCAGATCTCGGTCTGGTCGCCGTCGGGGCCCACGGGTTCGGCGACGACGTCGTCGAGGTCGAGGCGGGCGAGGCGCCGGGTCACGTCGAGGCCCGGATAGCGCACCGCCCTCGGTGCCTCGACGACGAAGGTGCCGATCCCCTGCTGCGTCCGGGCGGGCACGAGCACCCAGTCGGCCGTGTGGCCGTCGAGCACGACCGACTTCGTGCCGCGCAGGCGCCACTGGCCCGACTTGCGCGACGCTCGGGCGCGGATGCGGTCGACGGCATCGCCGTGGCCCTCCTCGTCGATGGCGATCGTGCCCCGAGTCGCCCCCGAGGCCAGCGACGCGAGCCGGTCGTCGAGCTGCAGGCGGCGGGCGGCGAGCGTCGCCCACACCGCCGACGACAGGAACGGTCCGGGCAGCGGGAGCCGGCCCATCTCCTCGACGACGACCATCATCTCGAGCAGTCCCATGCCGGCACCGCCCTGCCCCTCGGGCACGAGCAGGCCGACCCAGCCGAGCTCGACCATGTGCTGCCAGAGCTCGGGACTGACCCCGACCTCGTCGTCGAGCATCTCGCGCACGTAGGCGGGCGGTGCGTGCTCGCCCAGCATCGAGCGCACGGTCCGTTGCAAGGCCCGCTGGTCGTCGTCGAGCGTGAACTCCACGGCGGCGATGCTACCTGACACGGATGTCAGGTACGTCGGGCCCGCGACTAGGCTCGCCGCCGATGGACTTCTCCTACACCGCCGAGGACGAGGCCTTCCGCGACGAGCTGACCGAGTGGCTCGACGAGCACCTGCCGAAGTTCCTGGCCGAGTGGTCCGACGACACGGCCGACGACACGGCCGGCGACACCGGGGCCGACGAAGAAGCCGACAGCGCCGCGCCATCCGGGGGTGGCGGCATCCTCTCGCAGATGGACCGGCGGCGTGCCTGGCAGCGCACCCTCAACACGGGTCGCTGGGCCGCGATCACCTGGCCGGTCGAGTGGGGTGGGCGCGACGCGACGGTCACCCAGAACGTCATCTACTCCGAGACCATGGCGCGCTACCGCACGCCCGGCATCTACAACGCGAACGGGCTGTGGCAGATCGGTCCGATGATCATCCGCTGGGGCAGCGACGAGCAGAAGCAGCGGTGGATCCCCAACATCCTCAACGCCGACGACCACTGGTGCCAGGGCTTCAGCGAACCCCAGGCCGGCAGCGACCTCGCCAACCTGCGCACGATGGCGGTGGCCGACGGGGACGACTACGTGCTCGACGGCCAGAAGATCTGGATCTCGAGCGCCCACCTGGCCAAGTGGGGCCTGTTCCTGGTGCGCACCGACCCGACCTCGATCGAGGAGAAGCGCAAGCACGAGGGCATCACCGCCCTGATCGTCGACATGGAGGCTCCGGGCATCACCGTCCGCCCGATCCGCGACATCGCCGGTGAGGAGATGTTCTGCGAGATCCTCTTCGACGGCGCCCGGGTGCCGCAGGCCTATCGGCTCGGCGGCGAGGGCGAGGGATGGCAGGTGGCGATGGGCACGCTCGGGTCCGAGCGGGTCGGCACCGCGGGGCTGGCGATCGGCATGCGCGCCGACCTCGACGCGATGGTGAACCTCGCCCGTTCGGTGAACCCCGCGGCGCTCGACGACCCCGAGCTGCGCACCCGCATCGCCGACGCGCACACCCGCATCGAGTACACGAAGCTGCTCAACTACCGCGCGCTGTCGAAGATCCTGCGCAACGAGAAGAACTGGCCCGAGGTGCCGCTGGCCAAGCTCCAGTGGTCGTACCTCGCGCAGACGCTGGCCGAGCTGGCCGTCGACCTGCTCGGTCCCGAGGCGCTGGCCGCCAAGGGCGCCCCGGGCGCCGTCGACGGTGGGGCCTGGAACCGCCTCTACGTGTTCCAGCGCTACACGTCGATCGGGGCCGGCACCACCGAGGTGCAGAAGAACATCATCGCCGACAAGGCGATCAAGATGCCCCGCCAGTGAGCGACGGTCGACCGAGCCTGACCGACGACGAGCAGCAGGCGCACCGCGCCGCGCTCGCGCAGCTCATGCCGGCGACCCCGTTCCTGGCCGGCCTCGGGGTGCGCTTCGACCGCTACGAGCCCGACGACGTCGTGCTGCGACTACCCTTCCGCGCCGACCTCACCAACGACGGCGTCGTCTACCACGGTGGCGTGATCGCGTCGCTGATGGACACCGCAGGTGCGGCCGCCGCCTGGTCGAACCACGACTTCGCCAAGGGCACGCGGGCCTCGACGGTGGCGATCTCGATCCAGTACGTCGGAGCCGCCCGTGAGTCGGACCTGCTCTGCCACGCCCGCGCCGTCAAGCGCGGCCGCGAGCTCGTCTTCTGCGAGATGACCGCGACCGACGCGGCGGGCACCGTCGTCGCCCAGGGGTTGCTGACCTACCGCATCGTCTGAGCGCGGCGCGCGCCAGGCGACCACCGCCGGGCCCGCACCGCTCAGTCGCCGTACTCGACGACGGCGGAGGTACCGGTGAGGTCGAGCACGGCTCGTGTGGCCGCGGACGGCTCGCGGACCACGAGACGGCTGTGCTGGTCGTGCGCGTGGCGGGCGGCGTCGGCCAGCGTCGCCGAACCCTCGGCGTCGAGGGACTCGAGCAGGCTGCAGTCGACCACGATGGTCGACACCCTCCGGGCCAGCGCGCGGTCGACGGCGCCGACCAGACGCTCGGCGTCACCCGCGACCACGCCGTCGAGCCCGACGACGGTCATGTCGTCGAGATCGAGGACCCGGATGGCGAGCGAGCTGGAGGGCATCGGAGCATGGCACCT
>Ga0335069_10014515_pt1 | contig 11026 bp, 9 predicted proteins | sample Lox_Sample_11_FD_206714 | JGI IMG/M metagenome (GOLD analysis project Ga0335069, IMG submission 206714) | Soil microbial communities from Loxahatchee National Wildlife Refuge, Florida, United States - Lox_Sample_1.1 | ecosystem: Environmental > Terrestrial > Soil > Wetlands | place: USA: Florida... | reverse complement strand
ACAGGTGCGAGGGCTCGAGCATGCCGGCGAGCGCAAGCGTCGCGCGGCTGACGAACGCGTAGCTGCCGATCACGTTGTTCCCGCCGCCGGCGATCCCGACCACGGTGAGCTTCGCCGAACGCACCGCCGCCGATCGCACCTCGATGCGGTCGCCGAGGCCGACCCGCAGGTCGTCGGCGACGACGGCGTCGACGACGATCTCGCCGATGCGCGGCCGCGCCCGTCCCGCGAGCACGCGGAGCGGTGCGCCGAAGCGCCCGGTCGGACGGATGCCGACCAGCTGCACCCACGCGTCGCGTTCGTCGTGCGACAGCCAGGCGCGCTGCCCGACCAGCTCGTGGACCCGGGCGACGCCGGGGGCGGTGCGCACGGAGCGCACGGTCCGGGCGTCGAGGTCGGGGTAGGCCTGCATCAGCGCGGGGCTGCCGCGGCGGGTGGTCACCACGGCGTCGCCCGGGAGCGTGCGGAGCCACGCCACCGTCGCCTCCAGCAGGCCGAGATAGAAGCCCGAGACCATCAGGACCACGAGCGTCCCGCCGGCTGCGACCAGGATCGGGCTCACGGCCACGCTCGGCCGGCGCCGGATGCTCTTCCAGGCCAGCTCGAGTGCGAGCCGCACGTCGGCGCTACTGTGTGCGCGTCCAGGAGCAGTCGAAGTGCGCGACCTCGCCCTGGATCTTGCCCTTCATCGAGAACGTGAAGGTGCCGTTCCCGACCGTGCCCGTGCCGCCATACTTCTTCGGGCCCGCCCCGTTGCAGGCCTTCCGGCCCTTCACGACGATCTGGTTCCCCTTGACTGTCTTCACGTTGACGATGCCCCAGGGCTGGGTCTGCTCGTGTCCCTTCACGTAGAGCTTGTGGGCGGAGAAGCCGTCGCGCTTGGCGCCCTTGAACAGCGGGTAGCCGCCGGGGTCGGCGGCGGCGCAGCCGAAGAAGGTGCCGTGGGTGGTCCACGAGCCGAGCACGAGGCTGTCGCTCTGCTGCTCGAACAGCGCGTCGATCGGCGTCTCCGTGCTCGTCTCCACCTGGGTACAGCTCCCGTGCCACGTGCCGACGAGGTCGGCCGGCATGTTGAGCTGCGCACCGCGGAGCGGCGCCGCGGTCAGACCGAGGAGGAGGGTGAGCGTGATCCCGACGGGACGCATGGGCTCCGGCTACCATGCGCGGTCGGGTCGCTCAAGGTACTCAGCCGCCCGCGAGCGGCGCCAGCAGGTACAGCTCGTCGCCGTCGGCGAGCGGACGGGCGAGGTTCTCCTCGACCGGGCAGCGCGTGCCGTTCAGCATCAGCGTGTGGCGGAGGTGCGGGCTGTCGGCGATCGCGGCGCGGAGCCGGATGCCGCGGCGCTCGGCCGCGTCGAGCAGCGTCGCGAGCGTCGCGCCTCCGGGCAGCGGTATCTGCTCGTCGACGTCGTACCAGCCGTCGCCGATCCGCCCCTTCAGGATCAGGTGGACGCGGATCTCGCCGTCGGGAGACTCCCGTGGCCGGAGGCGGCGGCGCAACGCCGCGAGCACGCTCACGCCTCGAGGTATCCCGACAGGATGTCCGTCATGCCGAGCTGCTCGGCCCGGGCGCGCGCGAGCGCGCCGGTGGTCGGGTTCCAGTGCATGGCGCGGTAGTAGTCGTCCTTCAGCTGCGCGAGGGGAACCGTCACTCCCTTGAGCGGGCCCTCCTTCAGCAGGCCGTCGCCCTCGCCGAGCATGCGCGGATGGGGCTGGAAGTCGCCCGGCAGGATCCCCTCGCGACGGTTGAACGCGGCGCGCAGGTTCTGGATGCGCTCGCCCGCCAGCATCAGGTCCTGCGCGGTCATCTTCCAGCCGGTGAGCGCGTTCAGGAGGTCGAGCCAGGGCAGCCCGCCGGTGAGGTTCGTGAACATGCAGAGCCCGAGGCCGTTCATCACCTGGTGGGCGTTGCTGAAGTGCGCCTGCGCCACGCCCTTGCCCTTGGTGTCCTTCCAGCCGACCGTGACCTCCTTCGGGTCGACCGCGTTCGGGATCGGGAACTTCGCGTTGAAGGTCTCGTTCCACGACGCCGTGCCGGCGGTGTGCCGGCCGGGCGTTGGGTCGGCGATGTAGGTCACGCCCATCAGCGACGTGAAGCGGGTGTCGTGGTAGGCGGGTTCGCCGCCGTGCACGTGCACCGCGAACCGCTCGCTGCCCTTGCCGACGTGCTGGGCGGCGCGCGCGAGGCCGTGCCGCAGCCACGTCCCGCAGCCTTCGCCGGTGCCCATCTTGATCGTGAGCGTGAGCGCCCCTTCGCCGTTGCCCCAGCGCATGTCGACGCCGTCGAGATCGGCGGGCGTGAGGATGCCTTCCTCGACCGCCTCGCATACCCAGGCGAGCGTCGCGCTCGCGCTGACCGCGTCCAGGCCGTAGCGGTTGCAGGCGTCGTGGCAGGCGGTGACGACCGCCAGGTCGTCGTTCAGCAGATTGGCCCCGAAGCCGGCGAGCGTCTCGTAGTCGGGACGCCGGACGTCGCGCAGCCCGCGGCTCTTCACGGCGACGATGCCCTTGCACGGCATCGGACAGTCGCCGCACGAGAGCTTCTTGGTGATGATCTTGTCGACCTCGGCGCCGTCGAGCTTCCAGCTCCTGGTCGCGAGCGGGAAGTCGACCGCGCCCGCGCCCTTCCAGTTCTTCACCGGCGCGTCGCCGTTCTCGACGCTGATGGCGAGGGCGCTGGTCGTGCCGCGGTCGCTCCAGAGCTGGCGCATGGCCTGCTGCGGCGCTTCGACCTTGATGCCGAGCCGCGAGAACAGGCGGTACATGAACCCCAGGTAGCGCTTCGGCTTCGTGAACCACACCATGATCCGCATGAAGAACGAGAGGTCGCTCTTGTACTGGCGCGTGACGTCCTGGCAGATCGCCCGGAAGCGCGTCGGGTCGGCGATCGGCACCTCGCCGGAGCCGGAGACCACGATCGCCTTCAGGTTCTTGCTGCCGTAGATCGCGCCGAACCCCTGGCGGCCGAACGCATGGTAGCGGTCGTTCATCACGCTCGCGATGCGCGCCTGCTGCTCGCCGGCGGGGCCGATCGCGCTCACGCCGACCTCCGACTGGCCGCCGTAGCGCGCGCGGAGCGCGTCGAACACCGGCGGGATCTCCTGGCCCCAGAGCGCCCCGGCGGGCGCGAACTCGACCTGTTCGTCGCGGATCACCAGCACGGTCGGCTCCGCCGCGCGCCCGGTGACGAGGAGCGCGTCGTAGCCGGCGTGCCGGAGGTGGCTCGCCACGCTGCCGCCCGAGTTGGAGTCCGCCCAGGTGCCGGTCGACGGCGACTTGCCGACGATCTGGATGCGCCCCGAGAAGGGCGTGTGCAGGCCGGTCAGCAGTCCAGAGACGATCGCGAAGCACGCCTCCGGCGCGAGCGCGTCGGCCTTGGGCGGGAAGTGCTTCCACATGAGGTACGCGCCGAGCCCATAGCCGCCGAGGAAGCTCCGGTACACGGACTCGTCGACGGTCTCGACGCGCGAGGTGCGCGTCGTCAGGTCGACGACCAGCACGCGTCCGAGGGTGCCGTAGCGGTTGGGAGCCGGGGACAGCATCTGGGCCATGCGAACCTCCGTGGATGCCGTGCCGATGTAGCGTGAATGGCGCGGCGCCGAAAGTGGCGCAGCCCGCCGCGCGGTGCGTGGCCGGATCCGTGATAGGAAGCGGCAGGATGAGTGGGCTGTGCGCGTTCGTCGGCGCGACGGTCGGGGGCGGCGTGGGCTGGTGGCTCGGGTCGCCCGGCGGCCTCCTGGGGGAATATCTGTTGAGCGTGGTCGGCAGCGCGCTCGGCGTCTGGCTCGGGCGCCGCTTCGCCGCGCAGTACTTCGAGTGAGCGCCCGCTACTGGGTGGGCCGCGGTCCGAAGTCGAAGCGGCGCGCGATCGCCATCGGCGTGAGCGCCCGGTCGCGGATCGTGACGCCGGCCATCACCGCGGGCGCGACCGGACGCCCGGGCGGGAACGACGAGCCGACGAAGACCGGCGTGTCCGGGGCGACGTCGACGGGCGCGTTCTGCGCCGTCGCCATCACCTGCGCGCCGTCGACGAAGAGCGCGATCACCCGCCCGTCCCAGGTCGCCGCGACATAGTGCCACTCGCCGACCTTCCAGTCCGCGATCGACGTCCCGACGCCGACGTGCCCGCCCATCTGGTCGACGATCTCGAAGCGGAGGAAGGTAACGTTCTTCACCAGCCGGACGCGGTCGTCGCCGAACCGGACGAGGGTCGCGTCGTCGACGCTGTGGTCGCCCCAGAGCGCCGTCACCCAGAGGGCGATGGTGCCGCTGCCGCCGTCGAGCCCGGAGACGTCGGCGAGCGCCTGCTCGGCCGGCGTGGGATAGGGATTCGCCAGGTCGGCGGAGAAGATGGCGTGCGGATCGCGGGCCGGCCCGCTGCCGGCGTGCTTCTTCTTCGGCTTGCGCGCGTGGCCGTGGGCGTTCCGGACCGGCAGATCCTCGTTCTCGGCCTCGGACGGGTCGACGTGCTTCTCCTCGGTATGGGCGAGCGGCGAACCGAAGAGGCCTGCGCCCTGCGGGCGTGGCGCCCCGGGCATCGTCGTCGGCAGCGCGGGCTCCAGGTCGGCGGACCGTGGGCGTTCCGCGCCGGACGCACGCGCGGGCGTGCGCATCCATCGGACGACCAGCACGAGCGCGACCAGGGCGACGCCGAGTCCGGCGGCGAGCAGGCGAAGCGGCGAACGGGCGGACGAGCGCGGCGCGTCGGGCGTCATGCGGAGGCCCGCGGAGCGTACTCCCTGGCGTCCCGACGCGGAAGCGCGCCGACCGCCACCGCCACGCCGCTCCCGGCACCCGGATGACGCTCCGACGCCCGCCCGAAGGCCAATGACCTCGCCGTTGCTGACGATCAGGCGCCTGCGCGCCCTGGCACCGCCGTTGCTTACCTCGGCACATGCGCAAACCGGCCGGCGACCGTCCGGCGCAGAAGGAGGAGTCGCAATGATCAAGCACCCCGTGCAGCAGCTGCTGGCCGACGAGAGCGGCCAGGGCATGACCGAGTACGCGATCCTGGTTGGCACGATCGCGCTCGGCGCCATCCTCACGCTGGTGGCGATCGGCAGCCGCATCAAGGACGTCTTCACCGGCGTCCAGACTCAGATGAACACCATCCCGACGAGCTGACGCTCGCCGGTGAGAGACCGTGACGAGGGGGGAAGGCCCGGAGCGGGCCTTCCCCCCTCGTCGTTTCGGCGGCCGCCGTCAGCGATCGGCGCGCGCGAGGAAGTCGTCGAACCACCGGACGCAGGTCTCGCGCTCGACGGGCGTGAGCGGCGCGTCCACGGGGAGGCCGGCGGCGTCGAGCTTCCCCGCGAGCGTCACCGCCGGCGTGTCCCAGCCGAGGCTCAGCTCCAGGCGCAGACCCGCGGAGAGCAGCGCGAGCCGTCGCGGCGCCGAGCCGCTGCCGAGGCGGAACATGGTCGCGATGTAGTCCCGCGACGGCTCGGCGCCGAAGAGGGCGCGCCCGTGCAGCGCCTGGCGTGCGGTGGCCGGGAAGCCCAGCAGGTCGGCGATCGTCGGCGCGACGTCGACGTGCTCGCTGATCGTGGCGACCTCCTGGCCCGCCGGCACGCCGGGGCCGGCCATGACGAACGTCACGTGCGTCTGCACGTCGGACATGCGGCTGCCGTGGAAGAAGGAGCCGTCGTCGGCCAGCGATTCGCCGTGGTCGCCGGTGACGACGACGAGGTTGCTGCGGAGATCGAGCCCGTCCAGCCAGTCCCCGAGGGCGTCGTCGAGGAAGCGCACGGCCCGCAGGTACGAGAGCGCACCCGAGGTGGCCGTCGCCGGGATCGTCGGGAACAGCGCGGCGACGTCGGGCGTCCAGTCGGCGTAGCGGGCCGGCGAGCTGTACGGCCAGTGGCTCGACATCAGGAACACCACCAGGAACTTGACCCGCTGTCCCGGGGTCACCAGGTCGCGTGCGGCCGTCAGGTTGCGCAGATCGCGCTCGTGGGTTTCTCCGTCCTTCACGTCTTCGTGCGCCGTGAAGCCGGGTGGGCCGAGGAAGGTCTGGATTCCGCCCCAGGTCGGATCGCTGCTGGTGAAGAAGTGGTTCTGGTAGCCGAGCCGCCGGAGCATGCCCGGGAGGACGAGCTCGACGGGCTGTTTCGGCAAGCCGAACGGGTAGCGTCCGGCGACCAGACCCAGCATGCCTCCCGCGGACGCGTTCGAGTTGGAGTAGTGGAGATCGAAGCGCGTGCCGGCCCGGCTCCAGCGTAAGAGCCGCGGCATCGTCACCGGGTTGAGCACGTCGGCGCGTAGCCCGTCGAGCACGACGACGATCACGTTCGGGTATCGGCGCGGGGCTGCGAGCGGCGGACGCGGCCAGCCGGGCAGCGTCGCCAGGAACCGCTTGCCGTAGAGGTCGGAGAGGCGGGTCTGCGCGTCGGTCAGGGTGCTCGCGTTCGGCGCGAGACCCAGGTTCCACGAGATCGGTAGCAGGTCGTTCAGCACCGCGTACGCGAACGGCGCGGACGTCGCACGCGTGAACACTGGCCCGGCGACCAGCAGGACCGCCCAGACCGCGGCGAGGAGGACGGACCGGGCGCGCGTCACCGCGACGCGCCGGCCGACCGTCGTGGCGGCGACGCCGAGCGCCACGCCCGCCATCGCGGGAAGCGCGAGCGCGCCCGCCGGCGCCCGGAACTGCGGCCACAACGCCGCCGGCGAGCCCACCCAGTGCGCGGTATCCGCTTCGGTCAGGAAGCCCAGGTAGAAGCCGACGTGGTTCCCGGTCACCTCGTGCGCGAGCAGGTCGAGCCCCAGGACGATCGCCGTCCCGAACACCCAGATCCTTCCGACGACGGTGGCCGTGCGGCGCCATCCGAGCCGCGCCAGCGCGACGGCGGCGAGCACGCCCGGCAGCATCACCCCGAGCGTCTTGCCGACGATCACGAGGCGCACGACGGTCGGGGTCACGCCGTCGAGGGCCGGGAGGATCGTGCGGTAGTGGTCGAACTCCAGCGCGCCGAGCGCGAGCGCCAACGCGAGGCCGGCCATCAGGGAGTCGAGGACCACCGGCGCGGACGCTAACATGCCTCCTTCGCGGCTGGCAATCCGTGTCGTGCGAGGCGGAAAGCTAGCAAGAGCCACGACCCGGGACGTCGGGCCGCCGCGCCCGCCCCGGGGCGGCGTCCGCCGGGGCGGACGTGGTCCGCGGCGTGCGCAGCGACCCTCAGCGGATCGCCTCGACCAGTCGCGCCGCGGTCTCGTTCCAGTCGAAGCTGCGCGCGCGGGCGACGAGCGCCTCGGCGTCGAAGCGCCGCTCGGCGACCTCCCGCAGCGCGTCGCGCAATCCGTCGGGCGCGCCCGCGTCGTAGAGCACCCCGTTCGACGGACGGACGACGTCCGCGAGTCCGCCGAGCCGCGGCGCGACCACGGGACGACCGAAGCCGAGCGCCAGCAGCGCCGACCCCGACGTCAGGATCGCGCGATACGGGAGCACGAGCGCGTCGACGGCGCACACGCAGTCGCGGAGCTCCTCGCCCCCGAGGAACCCGGGGCGCAGCACCACGCGCTCCGCCGGCATCCGCGCCACGCGCGCTTCGATGGCCCGTCGGTACCCGGCGTCGGCGAACAGGCCGGCGACCAGCAGCGCGTGCCGGGACGGGAGCTGCTCGACGACGTCCAGCAGCGCCTCGAGCCGCTTGTACGGCTTCAGATGCCCGACGACGCCGTAGACGAAGCGGCCGTCGGGCATGCCGAGCGCGGCGCGCGCCGTCGCGCGCGGGCGCGCGGGTGGGTAGTGGTCGATCCAGTGGCCGTGCGGCACCACGACCAGCTTGGCCGCCGCCGCGCCGAACTCGGCCGCGACCAGCGCCGCCGCCGTCGGGCCGTGCGCGAAGATGCGATGCGAGAGCCGGACCACGACGCGTCGCGCGACACGGTGGACGGGCAGGGCCGAGCCGCCCTCGTGCGGGTAGAGGTTGTGCGCCGTCCAGAGCACGCGCGCGCCGCGGAGGCGCGCCGCCGCGAGCAGGGCCGCGAGGCGCGCGACGCGCCGCCAGGTCGCGAGGGATGCGCCCGGCTCGTGGTAGAGGAACGACGGCCAGTGGACGTGCAGGGCGTCGCCGGGACGCACGCTCGCGAGTACCCAGCGCACGGAGCAGCGTCCCTCGACGGCGTCGACGCCGAGCCGCGCGACCGTGGGATACAGCGCGTCGCAGTACGCGATGCCGCGGGACGGGAACGCGTAGATGCGGGGAGCGCGGGTCGGTCCGATGGCGGGCGCGGTCCGCTGCGCCGTGAGCGCGTCGCTCCCCATCCCGCCTGCTTCGCGCGAGAGGCGTCGCGGGATCAAGCGGCCCGGCCGGACGGCGGCCGCGTCTGTCGAAGCCCGGGTCGTCCGTGGTAACGAGCGCCGGTTCGACGGAGGTGCGCGGCATGGCATGGTACAGCGGCTTCGGAGGCAAGGTCGTGCTCGTCACCGGCGCGTCGAGCGGCATCGGCCGCGCGACGGCGCTCGCGTTCGGTGCGGCCGGGGCGAAGCTGGCGCTGGTCGCGCGCCGGCGGGACGTCCTCGAGGAGGTCGCGCGCGAGGCCGGCGGCGACGCGCTGGTCGCGCCCACCGACGTGACGGACCCGGCGGCGGTCGCGGCGTGCTTCGCGGCCGTCCAGGAACGCTTCGGCCGCGTCGACGTGGTGGTGAACAACGCCGGGTCCCTCGTCCCGGCGATCGTGCCGGAGATCCGCACCGCCGACCTGCGTGCGATGCTCGACGTGAACCTCTTCGGCGCGCTCTACGTGATGCAGGAGGCGGTCGCCGCCATGCGGCGCCAGGGCGGCGGCGCGATCGTCAACGTCGCGTCGCTCGCCGGCCGGCGCGGCGTCTCGCCGCTCGGCGGATACTGCGCGACCAAGTTCGCGCTGGTCGGCCTGACGGAAGCGCTGCGGACGGAGCTGCGCGACGAGCCGATCCACGTCTCGCTCGTGATGCCCGGCGTCGTCGACACGCCGATGGCCGCGGCCGTCGACCTCGACCCGGAGTTCGTCGACTTGTGGCCGGCGGCGCTCAACATGCCGCCGTCGTGGGTGGTGTGGGCGATCTTCGCGGCGGTGCGCTTCGAGTTGGTGGAGATCTCCGTCCCGCCCGGGACGGGCACGCTCGAGAAGCTCGCGGCGCTCGCGCCCGGCGTGGCGGACTCGATCGTGCACTGGGTCCGGCGGGCGTCGCACTGGCTGGTCCGGAGCGACGCCTGACGCCGTCCGCGGCTCAGCCGTTGGGCAGCGCCGCCGACAGCCCGCCGGCGGCCGGCAGGTAGCAGCGGCGCACGTAGTCCTGCACCATCCGCTCGGCGTTGAAGCGCGGCGCAAGCGTGCCGACCGCGTGCCGCACGCGCGCGACCCACCGGGTGGGGACGTTCACCGCGTCGCGGTGCTCGTAGTAGAGCGGCACGACCTCCTCCTCGAGGACGCGGTAGAGCGCGTCCATGTCCCGCGCGTCCTGGACGGCCGGATCGACGTGGGTCTCCTCGTCCCCGATCGCGAAGCCGTTGGCGCCGTCGTAGGCCTCCGCCCACCAGCCGTCGAGGACCGAGAGGTTGAGGCCTCCGTTCAGGACGACCTTCTGACCGCTCGTGCCGCACGCCTCGAGCGGTCGCCGCGGCGTGTTAAGCCAGGCGTCGCAGCCCTGCACCAGGTGCCGCGTGACGTTGAAGTCGTAGTCCTCGACGATCGCCACCCGGTCGCGGAAGCGCGGGTCGCGCGTGAGCGCGACGATGCGTTGCAGGAGCCGCTTGCCGACGTCGTCCTGCGGGTGGGCCTTGCCGGCGAAGACGAGCTGGAGCCCGCGCCCTGGCGCCGTGACCAGACGCGCCAGCCGGTCGAGGTCGCCGAGGAGCAGCGCGCCCCGCTTGTATTCCGCGAACCGGCGCGCGAAGCCGATGGTCAGTACCTCCACGTCGAGGTCGGGAAAGTAGACGGCCCCCGGCTCGAGCGCGCGCGCACGCAGCTCGGAGCGGCGGCGCACGTACTGCAGCATCTGGCGCTTCAATTCCTGGTGGACCTCCCAGAACGCGCCGTCGTCGATGGCGTCGAGGGCGCGGAGGGAGTCGGGGACGCGGGAGAGCCAGTCGCGACCGAGGTAGACGTCGCCGAGCCGCTGCATCTGGGGCGCCAGCCACGAGGCGACGTGGACGCCGTTGGTGATGTGGCCGATCGGCACCTCCGACTCCGGGCGCCCGGGCCAGAGCTGCTGCCACATCCGGCGGGAGACGTGGCCGTGCAGGGCGGACACGGCGTTGGCGTGACCCGCCGAGCGCAGCGCCAGCACCGTCATGCAGAAGGGCGCGTCCTCGTCCCTGGGGTCGACGCGGCCGAGGGCGAGCAGCGTCTCGGGGGAGACGTTCGCCGCCGCCGCGATCGGGCCGAGATGCGTGCGGACCAGGTCGGGCTCGAACCAGTCGTGCCCGGCGTTGACCGGCGTGTGGGTGGTGAAGACCGTCCGGCGCGCGACCTCGCGGTGCGCGGCCTGGAACGAGATACCGGTGCGCGTGGCGAGCCCGCGCGCCCACTCGAGCGGCGCGAGCGCGCAGTGCCCTTCGTTCAGGTGCAGCACGCCGGGACGGATCCCGAGCGCCTCCAGCATCCGCATGCCCCCGAAGCCGAGCACCATCTCCTGGCGCAGGCGGCGGCGGGCGTCGCCGCCGTAGAGCTGTCCGGTGAGGGCCCGGAACTCCGGCGAATTGCCCTCGACGTCCGCGTCGAGCAGGAGGAGGCGGTTGCGCCCGACGTCGGCCTCCCAGGCGCCGAGGAAGAGCGGCGCGCCGTCGAGCACGACCTGGACCAGCACGGGGTGGCCGTCGGGCCGGGCCGCCCGGTGGAGCGCGAGACGCTCCGGCTGGATCGGCGCGTCCTCCTCCCGCTGCCAGCCGTCGGCGCCGATGCGTTGGCGGAAATACCCCTGGCGATAGAGGATGCCGACGCCGACCAGCGGCACGCCGAGGTCGGACGCGGCCTTCAGGTGGTCGCCCGCCAGGACGCCGAGACCGCCCGAGTAGATCGGCAGCGACTCGTGGAGCCCGAA